>Ga0268287_100211_pt1 | contig 27238 bp, 28 predicted proteins | sample MetcocultureR3M_FD_191348 | JGI IMG/M metagenome (GOLD analysis project Ga0268287, IMG submission 191348) | Soil microbial communities from Anza Borrego Desert, Southern California, United States - Methanotrophic co-culture R3-M | ecosystem: Environmental > Terrestrial > Soil > Desert | place... | reverse complement strand
GCCAGGGACGACGCCTTGCCGCCGACGCCGCAGCGCCTCGTCCTGGCTTCCGCAAGCCCTAGGCGGCTTGATCTCCTGCGCCAGATCGGCGTGGAGCCAGACGCCATAGACGCCGCCGAGCTGGACGAATCCCCCCGACCCAAGGAACTCCCGCGCCATCTCGCTGCGCGGCTCGCGGCCGAGAAGGCTGCGCGCGTGGCCGCCCGGCATCCGGGCGCCCATGTCCTGGCCGCCGACACGGTCGTGGCGGTCGGCCGCCGCGTGTTGCCCAAGGTGGAAGACGAAGCCGAAGAGGCCGAGTGCCTTGCGCTGCTGTCCGGGCGCGCGCACCGGGTGCTCACCGGTATCGCCGTGGCAGCCCCCGACGGGCGGGCCGTGAGCCGGCTGGTGGAGAGCCGTGTCCGTTTCAAGCGGCTCTCGCCGGCCGAGATCGCCGCCTACATCCGGTCCGGCGAGGGGCTCGGCAAGGCGGGCGGCTACGCGATCCAGGGCCGGGCGGGCGCCTACGTCATCGACCTGCAGGGATCCTATTCGGGGGTGGTCGGCCTGCCGCTCTACGAGACCGCGAACCTGCTGACCGGCCTCGGATACAAGCTGCCATGAGCACGCGTGTCGCCTACCTCGATCGCGGCGTCGGGGAAACCCGGGGCGTGGTGACGCTGGATGGGCGTCCCGAACGCCTGGTGATCCGGCGCGACGGCGACGACGGCCGCCTGCTGCTGGGCGCTCGCCTCGCCGCCCGGGTGGAGACCGTCGAGCCTGCGCTCGCCACCGCCTTTCTCGACCTCGGCGCCGGCGCCTCGGCCATCCTGCCGTTCAAGTCGGACACGCGGCCGGCGCGGGGCGCGTTTGTCGAGATCGAGATCCGCAGCGAGCCGCGTCGCGGCAAGCTGGCCATCGCGCGCCTGATCGGACCGGCCGAGGGGCCGGCGCGGCTACTGCAGCCGGCGCCCGAGCCGGCGCAGTATCTTCGCGCGCATGCGCGCGACGCCGAACTCGTCGAGGGACGTGAGGCGCGTGACATGGCCGACGAGGCCGAGGCCCAGGCGCTTGAGGTGCTGCATCCGCTGCCGGGCGGCGGCGCGCTGGCCATCGAGCCGACCCGCGCCCTCACGGCGATTGATGTGGACCTGGGCGAGCGCAAGGGCGCCGACGCCAAACGGGTGACGCGCCAGGCGAACCTCGCCGCCCTGGCCGAGGCCGCCCGGCTGCTGCGGCTGAAGGGGCTGGGCGGGATCGTGGTGATCGATCTGGTCGGGCGCGGCCACGACGGAAATGCGCTGATGACAGCTGCCCGTGCGGCCTTTGGACCGGACAATCCCGGCGTCGCCATCGGTCCGGTCGGCCGGTTCGGCACGATGGAGATATCGCTTCCGCGCCGGCAACGGCCGACCGCCGAACTGCTCTGCCGCGACGACGGCGCGCTCTCGGACCGGACGCTGGCCCAGCGGCTGATCCGCGAGCTGCAGCGGGAAGGGGAGGCGGACCGCGGCGGACGTTTCACCGGGCTCTGCTCGCCGGACGTGGCCGCCGGCGCCCAGCCGCTGCTGGTCCGTCTGGCGGAGGCGATGGGTGCGCGGTTCTCGATCGCCGCCGAAGCGGGCAGGCCTCGCGACAGGTTCGAGGTGCGGCGGGCATGAGCAAGGCGGGATGCCCCATCTGCGGCAAGCCGACGGACCCGGCGTATCGCCCGTTCTGTTCGCGGCGGTGCGCCGACGTCGATCTCCAGCGCTGGTTGGCCGGCGTGTACGCCGTTCCTGCGGAGGAAGACGAGAGCGCCCGGGACAAGGACCGGGCTGACGACTAGCGGCTGCGAAAATCTCCCGCGCGGGCTCGCTGGACATGCCGAAGCGGCTCTTCTATAGACGCGGCTCCCGCGCGGGCGGCCTTAAGCCTGGGTAGCTCAGTTGGTAGAGCAGCGGATTGAAAATCCGCGTGTCGGTGGTTCGAATCCGCCCCCAGGCACCACCCCCGCCGGTCTCCCGAACACCCCGTTCCCGGACCCAGGTTCCTTCACTTGTTGCGCTGCAGCAAGGAAAGGCCATTTGCGATGGTGAAAGCGCAGGCGTTCGAAGGTCGCCTGGTGTGCAGCGCACAATCCGGTCGCCTGACACAATAATTTCGCGCTTCCGCGCAAGCTTCTGCCCCTTGACGCTTCGATAAGGGGTTGCCAAAGGACCCGAGCCGCACGTCTAACAAAGCGGTAAGACTTCGGTTTCCTCACGGGGAGTTCGAAGTCGCCCGCCTTCGTAACGCCAATTCCCACGCCTAGTTGGGAGTACGCGTTCCGGGTCGGGCGCAGCGACAGCGGCTCTGGCGTCCTGAAGCGCGCATGCGCCTCGGGGCTCCGGGCATGTTCAACTAGGGTGGAGACGCTCTCGCGCGACGACCCTCCGGCCAATCGTGCTAGACCAACCAGGAACTGGCGACAGATGCTCGACAACAAACTGAAGACTCCCTTCCTCGCTCTCGTCGGCGCCGTTGCGCTGATGGCGAGCGCGCCGGCGTTCGCTCAGGAGGCTGCGGCCCCCGCTGCGCCCGCCGCTGCCGACGCTGCTGCGGCTCCGGCCGACGCTGCCGCGGCTCCCGCCGCTGACGCCGCCGCTCCGGCCGCTGGCGAAAGCGCTGAACCGCCGACCATGAAGCACGCCGGCAAGCTGAACGTCGGCACGATGTTCATGGACGCCGACCCGGTCGTTAAGGTCATCATGATCGGCCTGGCCCTGGCCTCGGTGTTCACCTGGACCATCCTGCTGACGAAGATCCTCGAGTTCCGCTCGCTGAATCGCGTCACCGACAGCTTCCTCGAGAACTTCCGCGGCGCGAAGTCGATCAACGACATGAACCGCATCGCGATGTCGGAAGAGTTCGACGGCAACCCGCTGGCCGACATGGCCGCCGCGGCCGCCCAGGAAGTCGAGCTGAGCCGTCAGGCCGGCCTGTCGATCACCGGCGACCACCGCGAAACCACCCTGATGCGCGCTCAGGCCGCTGTCGGCGCGGTTCAGGCCTCGCTCGGCCGTCGCCTCTCGGGCGGCATGCAGTTCCTGGCCTCGGTCGGCTCCAACGGTCCGTTCATCGGTCTGTTCGGCACCGTCTACGGGATCATGAACTCGTTCATCGGCATCGCGAACACCAACACGACCAACCTGGCCGTCGTGGCGCCCGGCATCGCCGAGGCTCTGCTGGCCACCGGTCTGGGCCTCTTCGCCGCCATCCCGTCGGTTATCTTCTACAACTACTTCCAGACCCGCATCTCGGCCTACGGCGCCCGCACCGAGGGTTTCGTCGCCGAACTGATGAACGCGATCTCGCGCCAGCTCGACAAGGGAGCCTAAGCTAGATGGCCGCCAAACTCTCGAGTTCCGGGGGGGCGGACCGCTATCAGGAAGATCAGAACGCCGACATCAATGTCACGCCTTTCGTGGACGTGATGCTGGTTCTTCTGATCATCTTCATGGTGGCCGCGCCCATGGCGGCCGTGACGGTCAAGGTGGCCTTGCCGCCCGCCGTCGCACCGCCGGGCGTGAATCCGCCGAAGCCGGTCTACATCTCGATCCAGTCGAACGGCAGCATCTTCATCCAGGACTTCAGGACCGACCTGTCGACCCTGGGCGATGATCTCCGTCAGCAGCTGGGCGGGACGCGGAACCCGACCAAGGAACGCATCTTCATCCGGGCCGACAAGGACGTGATGTACGGTGACTTCATGGGCGTGATGAACATGCTGCAGGACAACGGGTTCTACAGCGTGGCTCTCGTCGGTGAAGAGCAGTAGGTGGTGAAGCATGGCTGAGACATCACCGAACGAAGCCGTCCACGTCCGGCACAACCCGTTCGACGACCCCAAGCCCAAGCGCAGCAAGGGCATCACGGTCGCCATCGCGTTGTCGATCGCGGTTCACGCGGCGCTCGGCGTCTACCTCTGGAAGACGCGCTTCGAGCCCAAATACAAGGAGTACTCGGACGAGGTGACGGACGTGGCTATCATCAAGCCCGTTCCGCCGCCGCCGCCGCCGCCTCCGCCGCCGCCGCCGCCGAACACGCCGCCGCCGCCGCCGCCGAAGCTGCAGCCCAGGCCGCCGGTCGCGGTGCCGGACGTCCCGAGCATCCCGCCTCTGCCGGTTCCGCCGGTCGAGCGCCGGATCGAGACGCCCGAGCCTCCGCGCGCTCCGCCGCCCGAGCCGCCGCGTCCGTCGGTGATCACCAATCCCGACTGGCAGCGTCGTCCCTCTGGCGAGGACCTGGCCCGGTACTATCCGGACCGGGCCATGCGGATGGAGGTTGAAGGCAGCGCCACCATCAGCTGCCGGGTCACGGCCCGCGGCACGCTGGAGGGCTGCTCGGTCACCGCGGAGTCCCCGGCCGACATGGGCTTCGGCGACGCCGCGATGCGCATGAGCCGCCTCTTCAAGATGCGGCCGCAGACCAAGGACGGCCAGCCCGTCGACGGGGGCACGGTGCGGATCCCGATCCGCTTCACCCTCCCGAGAGGCTGAGGCTGACCCCTCGAATGAAGAGCCCCGGTCGCGAAAGCGGCCGGGGTTTTTTTTTGTCCGCTATTCCGCGGCCGCCGGGGCGGTTCGTGGCGCGCGGGGCAGGGGCTTGAGCCCCAGCGGAAGCCGTAGCGCCGGGACGGCGCGCGCGAGGGCGTAGGTCCCCACACAGCTCGCCACCGTGGCCGCCAGGATCGCAGCCGCTTCGGCCGCCGCCGGGAGGCCCCGGGGCTTCAGCAGGTGTCCGGCCAGCACGATCGCCGTCTGGTGGACGATGTAGAAGGGGAACACCGCCTCGTTCAGGGTGGTGAGCAGCGGCGAGCCGCGACGGATGTAGCGGCGGGCGTAGCCGAACAGCGCGCACATGACGGCCCAGGCGTAGGCCTCCCGCAGGAAGGCGAAGGCCGCGCCCGGCCAGCCGGGCAGGTTCTCGACGTTCCAGAGCAGGGCAAGGGCGATGCCGGTCGCGGCGAAGGCGGCTGCGGCAAGCGCCGTCCGCGCGCGGACCCGCTGCAGCAGATCCCACGCGCGATCCTGCCGCGCGAGGAGCAGGCCGATGATGAAGGAGGCGCCGTACTGCAGGTGGGCGTAGCCGTCGGCCCAGATGATGTGGGTCTCGCCCCACGCCCGGCCGGCCGTCGCGCGGAAAAGGCCGAAGGCGAGGGCAGGCAGCACGAACAGTCCGGCGCCCGTCAGGAACCGTCCGGCCCAGCGGTCCGCCAGCCCGAGCAGAGGCGCCGCCGCCAGCGCGGCCATGGTGTAGAGCCACAGGTAGGCCACGAACCAGAGGTGATTGTAGGTCGGCAGGATGATGCCGAAGCTCTGGTCGAACGAGAGGTAGCGTGGCCAGAAATCGAGGAAGCCGCCGGCATAGCCGTTCTTCTCGACCACCTCGGCCCAGCTCTGCGGCGCCACCACCACCAGCATTCCGAACAGCAGGGGGACGAGCAGCCGCTGCGAGCGCTGGCGCGCCAGCGGGCCGGGCGAAACCTTCTCCATCATGAAGCGGGTCGCCGCGCCCGAGATCACGAACAGCAGGCTGAGCCGCCACGGATTGAGCAGGCCCATCAGCGGCTCGAGCTCGGGGATTATGTGGGCGCTCTTCACGTGCCAGCCCCAGGGCACGTAGAACATGCCGAGGTGGTAGAGAATCAGCAGCAGGAATGCGCCGACCCGCAGGGCGTCGAGGTCGTGGCGACGGGCGTCGGATGAGGCCATGGACAAGCTCCGGTTGACAGGTGCGGGCGAGCTTCCGGCGGGCCGGTCCGGGGCGTCCACGGCCGCGGGACGAGCGGCGGACCGCCGGTGACGGCCTCGTCGCCTCAAGTGACGAACGGCGCCCCCCGCGTGACGAGCGGTGGACGCGATCTCCTGTTCATGGCCGCTGCGGCGGCGATCGCCCTGACCGTGGCGGTCTTCAACACGCTCAACGTCCTGGACGAACGCGAGCGGATCGGCCGCCCGATCCCGGCCTGGGAGCCGGCGGTCTGGGAGGGCACGAGCGTCGTCGTGCTCCTGGCCCTGCTGCCGGCGGTGCTCTGGGTGACCCGGCGGGCCTGGCCGCTGACGGCGCCTCCGCTGCGGTGGCTGGGGATCCATGCGGCGACGCTGCTGGCGATGTCGCTGCTGCACGTGCTGGGGATGGGCGCGCTGCGGGGCGTGATCTACCGGGGGTTGGGCGACGCCTACGACCCGCTGCTGCCGCTCCGCGACTGGCCCTACGAGCTGCGCCAGGACCTGCCGGTCTACGCGGTGCTGGTCGCGCTCTACGTCGGTTGGACGGCGCTGGGGCAGCGGAAGGACGCGGGGCGCGCGCCACCGGAAGTGCTGGAGGTCCGCGACGGCGCCCGCCGGCGCTTCGTCGCGCTGTCAGACGTTCTCTGGGTCGAGGCGGCCGGCAACTACGTCGAGCTGAACCGCCAGGCCGGGCCGGTGCTGCACCGCGCCTCGCTGACCGAGCTGGAGCGCCAGCTCGCGGACGCGGGCTTCGTCCGGATCCACCGCTCACGGCTCGTGCGCCGCGACGCCGTGGCGGAGATCGCCTCCAAGCCCTCGGGCGACTTCACCGTCCGGCTGGCCGACGGCCGGGAGCTCGCGGGCTCGCGGCGCTACCGCCGTCCGTTGCTCGATCGTTGACGGGCGCTTGATCGGGGGGCTGCGCGCGACTAGAAGCATGCCCTCGCGATGCGCCGCCTTAGCTCAGTTGGTTAGAGCGCCAGATTGTGGCTCTGGAGGTCCTCCGTTCGATCCGGAGAGGCGGTACCATCGCAAGAGCTTGAAAGGGCCGGGGATTTCCCGGCCCTTTTTCGTATCGACGGTCCCCCTTGGCGAGCGGGCGTGTCGGCGCCAACCTCGGCCGTGCAACTGTCTTGCTTCGGGGGTGCAAGCGTGGCCGCGACCGAGCCTTACGACGTGATCGTTGTCGGCTCCGGCGCCGGCGGCGGGATGAGCGCCTACCACCTGACGCGCTCGGGCCTGAAGGTGCTGATGCTGGAGGCCGGCCGCGACTACGACCCGGTCGCCGAGACCCCGATGTACAACACCAACGCCGAGGCGCCCCTGCGTGGCGTCCCGACGCCGGACAAGCCCTTCGGCTTCTACGACGCCACCGTCGACGGCGGTTGGGAGGTGCCGAACGAGCCCTACACCGTGGCCGAGGGCTCCGAGCCCTTCATCTGGTGGCGGCCCCGGATGCTGGGCGGGCGGACCAACCACTGGGGCCGCATCTCCCTGCGCTTCGGCCCGCTGGACTTCAAGCCGAAGAGCCGGGACGGCCTGGGCCACGACTGGCCGATCACCTACGACGACCTCGCGCCCTGGTACGACCGGACCGAGAAGCTGATTGGGGTGACGGGAGCGGCGCCGCCGCGCGGTCTCGTCAACACGCCGGACTCGCCGCCGGGCTGCCTCATGGAAAGCCCGCCGCCGCGCGCCTTCGAGATCTTCTATGCCCGCGCCTTCGAGGCCATGGGCATTCCGGTCGTGCCCATGCACGGGGCGGTGGTCACCCAGGCCATGGAGGGGCGCAACACCTGCGTCTTCGCCACGCCCTGCGGCCGGGGCTGCGCCATCGGGGCGAACTTCCAGTCCACGACCGTGCTGATCCCGCCGGCGCTCGCGACCGGAAACCTGACCATCCGGACGAACGCGCTCGTCTACCAGGTCGACCTGGACCGCACGGGCAAGGCCAAGGGCGTCACCTTCGTCGACCGCGCCACCGGCGCGCACCATTCCGTCACCGCCCACGCGGTGGTGCTGGCCGCCGGCTCGGGCGAGACGGCGCGCATCCTGCTGAATTCCAAGAGCGCGGCGTTTCCCGACGGCCTCTGCAACGCGCACGGCATGGTCGGCCGCTACCTGATGGACAGCGTGGGCGTGAACGTCACCGGCCGGTTCCCCGCGCTGGAGGACCTGCCGCCGACCAACGACGACGGCATGAGCGTCTCGCACACCTACGTGCCCTGGTGGGGCTACGATCGGCACGAGGCCCTCGGCTTTCCGCGCGGCTACCACATCGAGATCGGCGGCGGGCGGCAGATGCCCTCGATGAGCGTGGCCCGCCTGCTGGAGGACGACGCCAGCGTCGGCGAGGACCTGCGCGCCGCCCTGCGACGCCGCTACGGCAGCGTGATCAGCTTCAACGGCCGCGGCGAGATGATCCCCAACGACGACTGCTACTGCGAGCTCGACCCGCAGGCGAAGGACAAGTGGGGCATCCCGGTCCTGCGTTTCCACTGGCGGTGGGGGGAGGCCGAGACGCGGCAGGCGGCCCACATGGTCACGACCTTCCTGGAAGTCATCGACCGGCTGGGCGGCAAGCCGGTGGGAGAGGTGGAGCGCGACGGCCGCAAGGCCATCTCGAAGGGCGGCGAGATGATCCACGAAGTGGGGACGGCGCGGATGGGCGCCTCGGAACGGGACTCGGTGGTCAACGAGTACGGCCAGGCCTGGGCGGTCCCGAACCTGTTCGTCACCGACGGCGCGGTGCTGGTCTCCAGCCCGGACAAGAACCCGACGCTGTCGATCCTTGCGCTCGCCTGGCGGTCGAGCGATCACCTGGCGAACCTGGCCAAGCGGGGTGAGCTGTGAGCGATCAGGCCCCGAAACCGTACCAGCACAAGATCGACCGGCGCACGGCCCTGATCTGGGTCGGCGCGGTCGGCGCGGCCGCCGCCGCCGGCGGGGCCGGGGTCGTCGTCTATCGGCAGGCGGTGGCGCCCGGGCCGGCGGCTGCGGGCTACGGGACCGACCCCAAGCTGAACCCTCCGGTCAAGGCTCCCTGGCCGCGGCTGCTCTCGGACGACGAGCTGCAGGCGGCGGCGATCCTCGCCGACTTCATCCTGCCGGCCACGGCGATCGCGCCGGCGGCGAGCGCGCTGGGAATCCCCGACTTCATCGACGAATGGGTGAGCGCGCCCTATCCGGATCAGGCCGCCGACCGGTCGGTGATCCGCGACGGGCTGAAGGCGCTGATCCCCGACCTGGTGCGGGGCGACGGCGCTCGCCGGTCCGCCGCGCTGGCGGCCCTGCCGCGCTCGCCTGACGAGGCGACGCGCGCGTTCTTCAAGCGCTTCCGGGCGCTGACGGTCGGCGCCTACTACACGACCGAAGCCGGCTTCAGGGACATCGGCTACATCGGCAACGAGGTGCGCACCTCGGACCCGGGCCCTTCGGCCGAGGTCCGGGCGGTGCTGGAACAGCGCCTGAAGGCGCTCGGCCTGTGAGGGGGAACGCGATGCGCGCTGCGGTGCTTGGTCTGGCGATGGCGATCGCGATGGTCGGACAGGCGGCGTCCGCCGCCGACAACACCCTCACGGCGGCCGAGAAGGCGGCGGGCTGGCGGCTGCTGTTCGACGGCCGCTCGCTCGAGGGCTGGCGCGGCTTCAAGACGCCCGAGCCCGACGCGGGGTGGACCGTGACGGACGGAATGCTGGGGCCCGATCCCAAGACCTCCCGCGACATCATGACAAAGGAGACCTTCGGCGACTTCGAACTCGCGTTCGACTGGAAGGTGGGGCCCAAGGGCAACTCGGGCGTGATGTTCCGGGTCACCGAGGCCGGGACGCAGACCTACCAGAGCGGGCCCGAGTACCAGATCGTCGACAACGCCCGGGGCGAGCCGGTGGTCGAGCAGGCCGGGGCGCTCTACGGGCTCTACGCGCCGACGACCGATGCGACGCGCCCGGTGGGCGAGTTCAACCACAGCCGCCTGGTGCTCAGGGGCGGCAAGGGCGAGCACTGGCTGAACGGGGTGAAGGTGGCCGAGTACGACCTCGACTCTGACGCGTTCAGGGCCAAGGTCGCCGCCACCAAATTCAGGGCCTGGCCGCAGTTCGCCGCCGCGAAGTCCGGCCACATCGCCATCCAGAACCACGGCGACCCGGTCTTCTTCCGCAACATCAAGATCCGGCCGCTGGATTAGCCCGCCGCAGGCCCGAAGGCTGGCCCGGTGCTCGCCCGGATCACCAGGCGGTGGGCGAGGGTGACGTGGCGCACCGTGTCCACCCGTCCCGAGAGCACGTCGAGGAGCAGGCGCACGACTTCGTGGCCGATCGCCTCCTTCGGCTGGCTGACGGTGGTGAGCGGCGGGTCCATGTGGCGGGCGTAGCGGATGTCGTCGAAGCCCACGACCGAGACGTCCGCAGGGCATGAGAGGCCGCGGCGGCGCAGGGCCGTCAGCGCGCCCATGGCCATCTCGTCGCTGAAGCAGAAGATCGCCGTCGGCCGCGGCTCGGCGTCGAGCAGCGCCAGCGTCTGGTCAAGGCCCGACTCGATCGAGAATTCGCCCTGGACGATGTTCAGGCCCCAGGCCCCCCGCCGCGCGGCGGCGGCCTGCACGCCGGCCAGGCGGTCGCGGCTCAGGGGGCTGGCGAGGGGGCCGGTGATCACGCCCACACGCCGGTGGCCCAGCCCGTAGAGGTGCTCCATCGCCTCGGCCGCGGCGCGGGCGTTGTCGATATGGGCGCTGGGCACGCCGAGCTCGGGACTGAACTCGCAGCCGTTCACGATGGGGGCCTTCGCGCCCTGCGCGGCCACCAGCTCGGCCAGGGCCGGCGGCAGCCGGTGGCCGAGGAAGATCAGCCCGTCGGCCTCCTTGCGGCGCAGCAGCAGCGCGTACTGGTCTTCGCGCGCCGCCTCCTGGCGCGTGTCGCCCAGCAGCACCGCGTAGCCGGCCGCCGTCGCGGCTTCCTCGACCCCCCGGATCACCTGCGAGAAGAACGGGTTCGAGATGTCCGGGACCGTGACGAGGATCTTCCCCGTCTTCAGCGTGCGCAGGCTCTTGGCCGCCACGTTGGGCGCGTAGCCCAGCCGCTCCACCGACTCCAGCACCCGCGCCCGCGTCGCCTCGGCCACGCGCTCCGGGGCGCTCAGCACGCGCGATACGGTCGCGGTCGAGACGCCCGCGTCGCGGGCGACATCCTGGATCGTGGCCATAGCTTGCACCGCCGGCTTGAACGTGTAATCGATTACATCGCGCGAGCGGGGCCGCACAAGAGTTCTCGCCGCCGGGGGAGGCGAGGCATGGGCGTCAAGGCTCGGCTGTTTCTGATGATGGTGCTCCAGCTCGCCGTCTGGGGCGCCTGGGCGCCGAAGCTGTTCCCCTACATGGGCATGCTGGGCTTCGCGCCGTGGCAGCAGTCGCTGGTCGGCAGCTCGTGGGGCGTGGCCGCCCTGCTCGGGATCTTCTTCTCCAACCAGTTCGCCGACCGCAACTTCGCCGCCGAGCGGTTCATGGCGGCGAGCCATCTGCTGAGCGGCCTGGCGCTGCTCTTCACCGCCTTCCAGGCGGAGTTCTGGCCCTTCTTCGCCGGCTACCTCGTCTACAGCCTGCTGTACGTGCCGACGCTGTCGGTCGCCAACTCGGTCGCCTTCGCCAACCTCGCCGAGCCGGCGCGGGACTTCGGCGCGATCCGCATGGGCGGCACGGTCGGTTGGATGCTGGTGAGCTGGCCTTTCGTGTTCCTGCTGGGGGCGGGGGCCGAGCCGCAGCAGGTGCGCTCGATCTTCATCGTCGCCGCCGTCGTCTCGTTCGCACTGGCCGCCTACAGCCTCACCCTGCCGCACACGCCGCCCAAGCGCGGCGGCGAGGCCGCCGACCCGCTGGCCTGGCGCGAGGCCTTCCGACTGCTGCGCGTGCCCTTCGTAGCCGTGCTCTTCGTGGTGACCTTCGTCGATAGCGTCATCCACAACGGCTACTTCGTGATGGCGGACGCCTTCCTCACCCAGCGCGTGGGGATCGCCGGCAACCTCTCCATGGTGGTCCTCAGCCTCGGCCAGCTGGCCGAGATCGTCACCATGTTCATCCTGGGCGGCGTGCTGATCCGGATCGGCTGGAAGGCGACGCTGATCGTCGGCGTCCTGGGCCATGCGGCGCGGTTCGCCGTCTTCGCCTTCTTCCCCGACAGCGTGCCGGTGATCGTCGCCGTGCAGCTGCTGCACGGCATCTGCTACGCGTTCTTCTTCGCGACGGTCTACATCTTCGTGGACGCCGCCTTCCCGGAGGACGTGCGCTCCAGCGCCCAGGGGCTGTTCAACCTGCTGATCCTCGGCGTCGGCAGCGTGGTCGCGAGCCTCCTCTTCCCGCACCTCATGGGCCGCCTGACGATGGCGACGGCCGCCGGGCCGCAGGTGGACTACCAGACGCTGTTCCTGGTCCCCACCGGCATGGCCCTCGTCGCCGTGCTGCTGCTCGCGCTCTTCTTCCGCCCGCCGCAGAAGGGGCCCGCGGGCCCCGTCACGCCGTGACCGCTCCACCGACAAGCGAAGGAGGCGCTCCATGCCGTCCATGCCCCAACTCCATCGGCGAGGCTTCCTGGCGGCCGGAGCGGCCGCGGCGGGCCTGAGCATGGCGGGGGAGGCGGCCGCCGCGGCCTTCTTCGCCCGCACCGGCCTGCCGATCGGCGTGCAGCTCTACACCTTCGGCCCGGAGGGCATGAAGGACCTCGACGCGACCCTCGCGGCGGTCCGCGCCATCGGCTACCGCACGGTCGAGATCCCGGGCTTCATGGGCCGCACGGCCGCCGAGCTGAAGGCGGCGCTGGACCGGGCGGGCCTGGCCTGCCCAAGCGCCCACATCCAGGCCCGCGGCGGCTTCGACGGCGACCTGGCCAAGCTGGCGGACGACCTCGCCACCCTCGGCGTCACCCAGGCGGTCATGCCCAGTCCCTACGTCCCCGACCACGCGCGGAAGGCGGCGGAGGGCGCGAGCGGCGCCGACGTCTACCGCCGGATGATGGGCGCCCTGACCGGCGACGACTGGAAGATGAACGCCGACTTCCTGAACGAGAAGGGCGCGGCGCTGAAGGCCTCCGGGATCACGGTCGGCTACCACAACCACAACTTCGAGTTCGCGCTGCAGGAAGGCGCAGGGCAGGGCGGCCCGACCGGCCTCGACATCCTGCTGGCGCGCACGGATCCGGCGCTGGTCACCTTCCAGGCCGACGTCGGCTGGATGGCCGCCGCGGGCGTCGATCCCGCGGCCTATCTGCAGAAGCACAAGGGTCGTTTCACGCTCATGCACGTGAAGGACGTGAAGGCCTCGACCCGGCCGAACTTCGACCTGCGCATGGAGCCCACGGAAGTGGGCTCGGGGCGTCTCGACTGGAAGCGCCTGCTGCCGGCCGCGCACGCCGCCGGGGTGCGCGGCTTCTTCGTCGAGCAGGAGCCGCCGTTCGAACGGCCCCGGCTCGAGGCCGCCCGGATCAGCCACGACTTCCTGGCCGGGCTCCAGGCATGAGCGTCCTGCGGCTGGCCATGGTCGGCGGCGGGCCGGGCGCTTTCATCGGCCCGGTGCACCGCATGGCCGCCGAGCTGGACGGCCGCATCCGCCTGGTGGCCGGCGCCTTCAGCCGCGATCCGGAAAAGAGCGCCGCCGCAGCGCAGGCTTGGGGCGTGCGGGGCTACGGCGACTGGTCCGAGATGATCGCCGCCGAGGCGGGCCGCGAGGACGGCGCCCAGGCGGTGGCGGTGGTCACGCCGAACCATCTCCACCTGGCCGTCTCGCGGGCCGCGCTGCAGGCCGGGCTGCACGTCATCAGCGACAAGCCCGCGACCCGGACGCTGGCCGAGGCGCGGGAGCTGGCCGCCGCCGTCGCCGCCTCGGGGCGCCTCTACGGCCTGACCTACACCTACACGGGCTATCCGATGGTGCGCGAGGCGCGGGAGATCGTCCGCCGGGGAGATCTCGGGTCGGTCCGCAAGGTCGTCGTGGAGTACGCGCAGGGCTGGCTGTCGCGGCCGCTCGAGCGCGAGGGCGCCAAGCAGGCCGAGTGGCGGACCGATCCCGCCCTGGCCGGGGCGGGCTGCATCGGCGACATCGGAGTGCACGCCTTCAACCTCGCCGAATTCGTCTCTGGCCGGCGCGTGGAGCGTCTGTGCGCCGACGTCGCCACGGTGGTCCCGGGGCGGCGGCTGGACGACGACTGCAACGTGCTGCTGCGGTTCGACGGCGGCGCGCGGGGCGTGCTGATCGCCTCGCAGATCTCGGCCGGCGCCCGCAACGGCCTGAAGCTCCAGGTCTATGGCGAGAGCGGCGGCCTGACCTGGTCGCACGAGCGGCCGTCCGAGCTCACGATCGACCGGCTGGAGGGACCCAGCCAGACGCTGCACGCGGCCTCCGCCTATCTGTCGGGGCCGGCGCAGGCGGCCTCGCGGATTCCCACCGGCCATCCCGAGGGGTTCATCGAGGCCTTCGCCAACCTCTACCGCGACTTCGCCGACGCGATCGCGGAGGGACGAGCGGACGCGCACCCCGTGCCCGATATCGAGGAGGGCGTCCGCAGCATGGCCTTCGTGGAGACCGCCGTCGCCGCCAGCCGCGACGAGTCCGGCTGGGTCGCGCTGGACGGGAGGATCGCATGAGGACGCTGAAGGGGCCCGGGATCTTCCTCGCCCAGTTCGTGGGACCAGAGCCGCCGTTCGACCGGCTGGAGACGCTGGCCGACTGGGCCGCGGGCCTGGGGTACGTGGGCCTGCAGCTGCCGACCGGCGTCGGGGGCCTCTTCGACGTGGAGCGGGGCGCCGAGAGCCAGGCCTACTGCGACGACGTCAAGGGCATGCTGGCCGACAAGGGCCTCGCCATCACCGAGCTCTCCACCCACCTGCAGGGCCAGCTCGTGGCGGTGCATCCGGCGTACGACGAGCTGTTCGACGGCTTCGCGCCGCCGCAGGTGCGCGGCAGGCCCGCCGAGCGCCAGGCCTGGGCGGTCGCCCAGGTGAAGGCGGCGGCGAAGGCCAGCCGGCGGCTCGGCCTGTCCGCCCACGCGACCTTCTCGGGCGCGCTGGCCTGGCCCTATGTCTACCCCTGGCCGCAGCGGCCGGCCGGCCTGATCGACGAGGCCTTCGCCGAACTGGCGCGGCGCTGGCGGCCGATCCTCGACGCGTTCGACGAGGCAGGCGTCGACGCCTGCTACGAGATCCATCCCGGCGAGGACCTGCACGACGGGGCGACCTTCGAGCGGTTCCTGGATGCGGTCGGCGGCCACCCGCGCGCCAACATCCTCTACGACCCCAGCCACTTCGTGCTGCAGCAGCTCGACTACCTGGCCTTCATCGACCGCTATCACAACCGGATCCGCGCCTTCCACGTGAAGGACGCCGAGTTCCGGCCGAGCGGGCGCGCCGGCGTCTACGGCGGCTATCTCGGTTGGGTGGACCGGCCCGGTCGCTTCCGCTCGCTGGGCGACGGCCAGGTCGATTTCGGCGCGATCTTTTCGAAGCTGGCCGCCTACGACTATCCCGGCTGGGCGGTGCTGGAGTGGGAGTGCGCGCTCAAGCACCCCGAGGACGGCGCGCGCGAGGGCGCGCCCTTCATCCGCGACCACATCATCCGCGTGACCGAGCGGGCGTTCGACGACTTCGCCGGCGCGGGCACGGACGCGGCCGCCAACCGGCGACTTCTTGGGCTGGGGGACGCTTGAGATGGCCAACCTGAACAACCGCGCGCGGGCCGAGCGAACCTACGACGCCATCGTGGTCGGCAGCGGGATCACCGGCGGCTGGGCGGCCAAGGAGCTGACCGAGCGGGGGCTGAAGACCCTGGTGCTGGAGCGCGGCGGGCCGGTGCGGCACGTCCTCGACTACCCGACCGCCGCCGCCGATCCCTGGGACGCCCAATATCCCAGGGGCCGTCTGCCCGCCGCCGAGCTGAGGGCGAAGTACCCGGTGCAGCAGCGCACGGGCTACGCGCTCACCGAGCACACCCGGCATTTCTTCGTCCGGGACGACGAGAACCCCTACGCCGAGACCCAGCGGTTCGACTGGATCCGCGGCTATCACGTCGGCGGCCGCTCGCTGACCTGGGGCCGCCAGAGCTACCGCTGGTCCGACCTCGACTTCGAGGCCAATGCGCGCGAGGGGATCGCGGTCGACTGGCCCATCCGCTACGCCGACCTCGCCCCCTGGTACGACCATGTGGAGCGGTTCATCGGGGTCTCGGGCCAGGCCGAGGGCCTGCCGCAGCTTCCGGACGGCGTCTTCCAGCCGCCGATGGAGATGAACTGCGTCGAGAAGGCCTTCAAGGAACGGTCCGAGGCGCGCTTTCCCGACCGGCGGATCACCATCGGCCGCACGGCGCACCTGACGGCGCCCACGCAGGAACAGCTCGCGCTCGGGCGCGGCCAGTGCCAATACCGCAACCTCTGCATCCGCGGCTGCCCGTTCGGGGCCTACTTCAGCTCCAATGCGGCGACGCTGGTGGCGGCCGAGCGGACTGGCCGCCTGCAGGTGCGTCCGAATTCCATCGTCACCACCCTGGTCTACGACGAGCGGCGGCAGCGGGCCTCCGGCGTGCGGATCCTCGACGCCGAGACGGGCCAGGAGGAGGAGTTCTACGCGGGCGTCGTCTTCCTCTGCGCCTCGGCGGTGCCGAGCGCCTGGATCCTGCTGAACTCGGCCAGCGCGCGCTTCCCGAACGGCTTCGGCAACGGCTCGGACCAGGTCGGCCGCAACCTCATGGACCATCACCTGGGGGTCGGCGCCTCGGCCTTGGTCGACGGGTTCGAGGACAGGTACTATTCGGGACGGCGGCCGAACGGCCTCTACATCCCGCGCTTCCGCAATCTCGGCGACGCCGCCAGCCGTCGGCCGGACTACCTGCGCGGCTTCGGCTACCAGGGAGGCGCCGGGCGGCTCGGCTGGGACCGCCCGACGGAAGGCTTCGGCGCCGAGCGCAAGCAGGCCCTCAGCCAGCCGGGCCCGTGGGGCGTGCGGCTGGGGGGCTTCGGCGAGATCCTGCCCTACGCCGACAACCGCATGACCCTGAACCGCGAGGTGAAGGACCGCTACGGCCTGCCGACGCTGACCTTCGACGCCGCGATCGGCGACAACGAGGCGGCCATGCGCAAGGACATGGCGGCGGCCGCCGCCGAGATGCTGGAGGCCGCCGGCTTCAAGAACGTGGCGCCTTACGAGGGCGACTACGCCCTGGGCCTGGGCATCCACGAGATGGGCACGGCCCGCATGGGGCGCGATCCGAAGACCTCGGTGCTCAACGCCCGCAACCAGCTTCACGAGTGCCCGAACGTCTTCGTCACCGACGGGGCGGCCATGACCTCGTCGGCCTGCGTGAACCCGTCGCTCACCTACATGGCGCTGACCGCTCGGGCCGCCGCGTACGCGGCCGAGGCGGGCCGGAAGGGAGACCTCTGATGGCGACCCCGATCCTCAACCGCCGCGAAGCGTTCGCCGGCGCGCTGGCCGCGCTCTGGATCGCGCCGGTGGTGGCCCACGCGCAGGCCGCCGCCGCGGTGCCCGCCTGGACGCCGACGGCGCTCTCGACCGACGAGGCAAGGACGCTCGCCGCCGCCTGCGAGCGGATCATCCCTGCGACCGACACGCCCGGGGCGGCCGCGGCCAGCGTGCCCCAGTTCATCGACCGGGCGCTGGCCGGCTGGTGCGAACCGCAGGAGGCCGAGCGGCTGCGGGCGGGGCTCGCCGGCCTCGACGCCGCCGCGCGGGCCCGGTTCGGCGCCGCCTTCGCCGCCCTGCCGCCCGAGCGGCAGGACGAGCTGCTCCGGACCGCCGACGCCGAGGGCCGCGCCGCCGCCACGGCCCGGCCGCCCCGCCCGCACTGGTTCCCGGCCGTGCGGGAGCTGGCGACCGTCGGCTACTTCACGTCCCGCGCCGGAGCGACCCAGGCGCTGCGCTACGATCCGGTCCCCGGCGCCTACCGCGGCTGCGTGCCGCTGGCCGAGATCGGCCGGGGCTGGGCGACGTGATCCGCGCTGGCCTGCTGGCCATGGCCCTCGCCGCCGCCGCGCCCGCTGCGGCGGCGGAGGACTGGCGGCCGATCTTCAACGGCCGCGACCTGTCGGGCTGGATCCCCAAGGTGAACCATCGCCCGCTGGGCGAGAACTGGCGCGACACCTTCCGGGTCGACGACGGCGTGCTGCGGGTCTCGTACGACAGGTACGAGGTGTTCAAGGACGAGTTCGCCCACCTGATCTACCGCACGCCGCTGTCGTCCTACCGGCTGCGCTTCGAGTACCGCTTCGTGGGACCGCAGACGCCGGGCGCCCCGGCCTGGGCGGTGCGCAACAGCGGCGTGATGCTGCACGGCCAGGCGCCCGAGACCATGAGCCTCGACCAGAGCTTCCCGGTCTCGGTGGAGGCCCAGCTCCTGGGCGGCGCGCCGGGCGAGACCCGGCCGACCGGCAACGTCTGCACGCCGGGGGTGACGATCTCCATCGCCGGGGCGCCGCGCCGGGAGCACTGCCTCAGCTCGGTCTCGCCGACCTATCCCGAGGGCGAGTGGGTCCGCTTCGAGGCCGAGGTGCGGGGCGGCCGTCTCGTCCGCCACAGGATCAACGGCGAGGTCGTCATGGAATACACCGACGTTCGCCTGGCGCCGGCCGAGTACGCCCAGCTCGGCGCCGACCCGTCGGCCTTCCCGGCGGAGGCCGCGCCGCTCGAGAGCGGCTACATCTCGCTGCAGGGGGAGGGGCACCCCATCGAGTTCCGCCGCATCGAGGTGCTGGAGCTGTCCTGAGAGGCGCCGCCCCTCCGCGGCGGTCTACTGCACCGTCTGGCCGAAGGTGGCCCGGGCTTCCTGGCAGGCGCGCTCGCAGCGGCGGCAGGCCTCGGCGCAGATGCGGCAGTGCTCGTGCATGTCGGCGTGGCGCTCGCACTCCTGAGCGCAGATGCGGCAGGCCGCCTCGCAGGTCTCGAGCATCGAGGCGATCAGCGCCTCGTTCGACCCCGTCCGGCGCGTCGCCAGCACCCCGGTGGTGTAGCAGACGTCGGCGCAGTCGAGGCACGTGCGCACGCACTGCGCGAGGTCCTTGACCATGTCCTCGCCCAGGCACGCGTCGGCGCAGGACGAGCAGGTCTGGGCGCAGTCGTAGCAGTCCTCGATGCAGCGGATGAGGGCGTCGTTGGTGTTCCCGCGGACGTGCGGATGCGTGGAAATCATCTGCATGGCGTGCATGGCAGGCTCCTTGGGCTGAGGGGATTGCGAACCCAACCCTGGGCGCTCTCCGATGTTCCCACGACCACATTTGGCCGGGACCGGAACACCGTTCCGTGAGAGACTGCCGGTGGGGGAGATCTCACCAAGGAGGGCTCAATGAGCACCAACGGCTTGGAGGTCTTCGACAAGACCCTGCAGACCACGCACATCTGGCTGAACGAGATCACGGCCGAGATCGGGCCCGACCGGCAGGTCGCCTGGAAGGTGCTGTCGACCGTGCTGCACAAGCTGCGCGACAGGCTTCCGGTGGAGGTGGCCGCGCACCTGTCGGCCGAACTGCCGCTCCTGATCCGCGGCGTCTTCTACGATCAGTACCAGCCGGCCCGGCAACCCAGCGACTGCCGCGACTTCGACGAATTCACGGCCGAGGTCTCCGAGTGGCTCACGGACACCCGCCCGGTGGATCCCAAGGACGCGATCCTCTCCGTCTTCCGCGCCCTCTCGCGCCACCTGCCCGAGGGCCAGGTCCGCAAGGTCCAGGAGGCGCTGCCCGGCGACATCCGCGAGGCCTGGCGCAACGCTGCGCTCGATGTGCACCCGCCGCCGGTGCAGGGCGAGCGCGGGCGCTACGGCGAGACGGGCGAGCCCGCGCGGGCCTGACCGGGCCGGCCGGCGCGTCCTGACCCCTGTTCAGGCCCCCTCCGCGCGATTACGGAAGGGGCATGCAGAGCAGCGAGAAGCCCGCCGTCTTCACCGCGCCGAAGGTCCAGGTCGCCCCCGACCAGGTCTGGCGCGACCTGCAGACCTGGGTGCAGGCCAACGGGACCGAGATCGTCATCGCGCTCGCGGCGGGCCTCGTCGTCTACCTGGGCCTCAGCCTGGCCCGCAGCGTCTTCGCGCGCCTGAAGGACAAGCCCGGCGCGCCGCTCGGCTTCCGGGCCCTGGTAGGGCGGGCCGCCAGCCGCACCACCCAGCTCTTCCTGATGCTCGCCGCGGCCAAGCTGGTCGGCGGCTACGCCGACCCGCCGGCGCCGCTCGCCCGGACGATCGACTTCCTCTTCACCATCGTCGCCGCGTTCCAGGCCGCCGTCTGGCTTCGCGAGGTGGTGCTCGGCCTCATCGAGCGCCGCACGGCCGAGGAGGGGCAGGGGGAGACGCTCGCCAACGCCATGGGCATCATCCGCCTGCTGGTGACCGTGGCCATCTTCGCGGTGGCGGTGATCGTCGTGCTGGACAACGTAGGCGTGAACGTCACCGCCCTCGTCGCCGGCCTGGGCATCGGCGGCATCGCCATCGGCCTCGCCGCCCAGGGCATCTTCTCCGATCTGTTCGCGGCGCTCTCGATCATCTTCGACAAGCCGTTCCGGATGGGCGAGACGATCAACTACGACACCACCACGGCCACGGTGGAGAAGATCGGCCTGAAGAGCACGCGCCTGCGCGCCATCAGCGGCGAGCGCAAGATCATCTCCAACGCCAATCTCCTGCAGAAGGAGATCACCAGCTACCAGACGCTGGACCATCGGCGTCTGAAGTTCGCCATCGGGGTGATCTACCAGACCGACCCGGACCTGGCGGCGCGCATCCCCGACGTCCTGCGCGGGATCGTCGAGGCGGAAGGGGCCAGCTTCGTCCGCTCGGGTTTCGTGGGCTTCGGCGCGAGCTCGTTGGATTTCGAGGTGGAGTTCGACGTCTACCGCCCCGACTGGGAGGAGATCTACGCCATCCGCCACCGCATCGGGCTCGCCATACTGCGCCGGTTCAACGCCGAAGGCCTGGAATTCGCCTATCCCACCCAGACCACCTTCACCGCCGCGCCCGACGGCCGGATGATCCTGCCGTACCCGGAAGGCGGGTTCGCCGTGGCGCCTGCGCCCGCGCCGGACGACGGCGCGGCCCGCTAAACTCTAGGTGAGGCGCACGACTGCGACGGGGTCCGACGCGGGAAAGGTCTCCTGGAGCGCTTCGTCCAGCAGTTGCTCCTGGCGCGCCCGTGTCCGCATGGTGCGGGCACGGGAGGACTCGTCACGCACGGGCCGGGTCGATCGGCGGCCGAGAGCGGTCTGGTTGCTGGTGAGCTGCATGTCTGCCTCCTATGACCAGAGTACATCGGGGGGCGGTGCGGTGTTTTCAACAGTAGTGTCTCGGAATATCTGCGGAGTCTTGCTTCAAGACTATTTTGCCGGGCTCGGGATCTGGCTCTGAATCGCCGCGTTAGCCGGCGTCCTCCGGCTCGAGCGGGGGCACGCCGGGAACGCCTTCGCGCCGGTCGCGGGCGAGGGCGGCCCGGACGATCAGCATGAGGCTGATCGGGGTGGTCAGGGTGAGGAAGACGGCGATCAGGATTTCGTGCAGGACGAGCTCCCCGCGGATCGTCGAGAAGTAGAGGACCGAGCTGGTCAGGATCAGCATCATGCCGAGGCTGGATCCCAGCGTGGGGGCGTGCACGCGCTCGTAGAAGGACTGCAGGCGCACGAGGCCGATGGCGCCCATCAGGGCCAGGAAGGCCCCTGCCACGAGACAGACGCCGATCAGCGCCGCCACGGGCAGGGGGATGCTCGCCGCCCCGTTCATTCGACCACCTCGCCGCGCATCAGGAACTTGGCCATGGCCACGGTGCTAGCGAAGCCCAGCAGCGCGATGATCACGCTGGCCTCGAAGTAGAGCGTGCTGCTCGTGCGCATGCCGAGCGTGACGAGGAGCAGCATGCCGCAGACATAGAAGGCGTCGAGCGCGATCACCCGGTCCTGGGCGCGCGGGCCGCGCACCATCCGGAAAATGTAGAGGCCCATGGCGACCACGAGCATGAGCTGGGCGAGCGTGACGGCGGCCGTCAGCAGGTCGGCGCTCATTCGAATATCTCCCTCAGGGGCGCTTCGTAGCGCTGGGTGATCGTGCGGATCCACTCGTCCTCGTCGATCAGGTCGAAGACGTGGATCAGCAGCAGGCCCTCGCGGGCCTTGTAGCTCATCCAGATGGTGCCGGGCGTGGCGGTGATGATGCAGGCGAGCACGGCCAGGCCGTAGGGATCGGTGAGGCCGAGCGGGATGGTGACGAACCCCGAGCGCACCGTGCGCATGCGGCCCGAGACGAGGATCCGAAGCAGGGCGATGTTGGAGCGGATCACGTCGCCGAAGACCACGACCACCAGGCGCAGGAGTCTTCGGCGGTTGCGGATGCGAAGCGGCGGCGGCTGCAGCCTGCCGAAGGCCGCCCCGAGCGAAAGCCCGAGGAGCGCGCCGATCAGCAGATGGCCCGCCGCGAGGCTCTGGTTGAGGACCAGCCAGGTCCCCATCAGGAAGAGGCTCATGGTCGGATAGGGGAGCAGCCGCCTCACGACCCGCCCTCCCGATCGAGGACGGCGCCCATGTACCGGTCGGGAGCCAGGAGTTGGGCCGCGGTGCGCTGCATGAAGCCCATCGGGGCCTCCACGACGAACGTGAGCGCAAGGAGGGCCACCAGCAGCAGCCCCAGCGGGGCCGCCTCGCCGAGGCGGATCGCCGGCGGGATCCGGTCCGGCTCGGCCCACCAGATCTGGATGCCGGCGCGGGCCAGGGCGATCAGCGCGAAGAGGCTCGAGCCGATGATGATCGCCGCCATGACCGGCGCGGCGCCTGGAAGCGGTCCGGCGGGGCCCTGCAGCAGCGGCGCAAGCATCGCGACCTTGGCCAGGAAGCCGGGCAGGGGCGGTATCCCGGCGACGATGAGGGTGCACACGAGGAACCCGCCGCTCAGGACGCCGATCGGGGCGGAAATCAGGATCGGCCGCTCGTCCTCATCCCCGGACAGGCCATCGTCCTCGGGGTCGTAGGCCTCCAGCGTCGGCGCGTCCTCGAATTCGTCGGGCCCGATCAGCCCGTTCAGCAGGAAGAACGCCGCCGCGCCCAGCGTCGAGATCACCAGATAGAGCAGCGCCCCGGCGAGCGCCTGCGCGTCTGCGAAGGCGACGACGCCCAGGAGCGTGCCGACCGAGACGAGCAGGCTGTAACCGACCATGCGGCCGAGGTCGCGCACCGCCAGCATCCCCACCACGCCGACTGCGAGCGTCGCCCCGCCGATCGCGAAGATCCAGTCGCGCCCGAAGCCTGCGGAGGCGCCCGCCTCGTCGCCGAACAGCAGCAGCCCGAAGCGCAGCACGGCGTAGATCCCGACCTTCGTCATGATCGCGAACATGGCGGCGGCGGGCGGAACGGCGGCGTCGTAGGCCCGGGGCAGCCAGAACCCCAGCGGCCAGGCCGCCGCCTTGACCAGGAAGGCCACCGTCAGGATCGCCGCCCCCGCATGGAGCAGGCCCCGCGCCCCGTCCGAAGCCTCGGGGATGCGCTCGGCGAGGAGCGCCATGTTGAGGGTGCCGGTGACGCCGAAGATCGCGCTCACGCCGATCAGGAACAGCAGCGAGGCGGCGAGGTTCAGCACGATGTAGTGCAGCCCCGCCGCGACCCGCCGCTCGCCCGATCCGTGCAGCAGCAGGCCGTAGGAGGCGGCGAGCAGGATCTCGAAGAAGACGAACAGGTTGAAGAGGTCGCCCGTCAGGAAGGCGCCGTTCAGCCCCATGAGCAGGAACTGGGTGAGCGCGCTGTAGTAGGGGCCAAGGCGCGACCAGCGGACGAGCGCAAAGCCGCTCGTGACGAGCGCCAGGGTGGTGGCGAGCAGCACCATGAGCGCGGCCAGCCGGTCGGCCACGAGCACGATCGCCACCGCCGCCGGCCAGTCGCCCAGTCGGTAGGTGAGCGAGAGCGAGCCCTCGGCGCCGTCCACCGCGACCGCCAGGGCGAGCGCCGCGAAAAGGGTGGCCAGGGACCCGCCCAGCGCGAGGGCGGCCTCCAGGCGCCGCCGGCGGCCGCCGGCCAGCAGCAGGAGCGCGCCGAAGGCGAGGGGCAGCAGGATCGGCAGGATGGGGAGGTGCTCGGCCACCGCGTCAGTCCTTGCCGTCGACGTGGTCGGCGCCGGTCAGGCCGCGCGCCGCGAGGACCACGACGAGCAGCAGGGCGGTGGTGGCGAAGCTGATCACGATCGCCGTCAGCACCAGCGCCTGGGGCAGGGGGTCGGCGTACTCGGCCAGGGTCCCGGCCTTGTGCCGCAGGATGGGTTCGGCGCCGATCCGCAGGCCGCCGATCGAGAAGATGAAGAGGTTCACCGCGTAGGAGAGCAGGGTCAGCCCGACGATCACCTGGAAGGTCCGGGGGCGCAGCAGCAGCCAGACTCCGGAGGCGGTCAGGACGCCGATCGCGGCGGAGAGCACGATCTCCATCAGAGCGCCTTCCCGAGCTCGGACTCGGGCCGCCGGTCCGCGGCCCCCTGGCGCGCGCGGCGCAGGGACTGGTGGGCCAGCGACACGAGGATGAGGGTCGTCGCCCCGACGACGACGGCGAACACGCCGAGGTCGAACAGCACGGCCGTCGCCGCAGGCGTCCGCCCGAGAGGACCCCAGTCGAGATAGGTGAAGTAGGAGGTCAGGAACGGATAGCCCAGCACCAGCGACCCCGCGCCGGTGACGAGGGCCAGGAGCAGGCCGCTGGCGATCCACCGCAGCGGCAGCACCCGGACGCGCGCCTCCACCCAGCGCACCCCGCCCGCCATGTAGAGGAGGATCAGCGCGACGGACGCCGTCAGGCCCGCCGAGAAGCCGCCGCCCGGCAGGTCGTGGCCCCGCAGGAACAGGTGCGCCGCGAAGAGGAGGATCACCGGCACCATCAGCTGGATGATCAGCCCCGGCACCCGCAAGTACTCCATGAAGGCGTGGGCGCGGGCGCCCTCGACGTTCATGGCCTCGGCGGCCTGCTGGCCTTCGCGCTGGACGGGCGTGGCGATGCTCTCGGGGCTCGGTCGGAACCGCCGCAGGAGGGCGAAGACCGACAGGGCCACGATCGCCAGCACGGTCACTTCGCCGAAGGTGTCGAAGGCCCGGAAGTCGACCAGGATCACGTTGACCACGTTGCGCCCGCCGCCGGCGACATAGGACTGGCCGAGGAAGAACGCCGAGACCGAGTCGTCGATCGGATGGGTCATCACGGCATAGGAGAAGGCGGCCATGCCCGCGCCGGCGGCCAGCGCCAGGGCGCCGTCGCGGGCGCGCCGCAGGCGTGTGGCCAGCCCGCGCGCCTCGGGCATGGGGATCCTCGGCGGCAGCCAGCGCAGGCCCAGCAGGATGAGGATGGTGGTCACCACCTCCACCAGCAACTGGGTGGTCGCAAGGTCGGGCGCTGACAGCCAGACGAAGGAGATGCACGAGATCAGGCCGGCTCCCGCGAGCAGCACGAGGGCGGCGAGGCGGTGGAACTTCGCCGCCATGGCCGCGCCGATGGCGCAGGCGCCGCCGATCGTCCAGAGGCCGGCGAAGGCGGGGTCGACGGCCGATGGGCCGAACGCCGGGACGGGACCGCCGGTCGTCAGGGCGAGGAGGGCCAGGGCCAGGGCCGAAGCCAGCACGAACACCAGCTGCGGCTGCAGCCGTCCCGCGGGGAACCGGCGGGCGATCCAGCCGGGGACGACGTCGGCGACGATGTCCAGCCCGCGCTCGAACAGCGCCTTGCCGCTGGGCAGGCCAAGGCGGATATCGCGCGGCCCCAGCAGGCGCCGCCGGAAGACCAGGTAGAGCGCGACCCCGAGCGCAAGCGCCAGCATGCTCAGGCCCAACGCCGGCGTGAGGCCGTGCCAGATCGCGAGCTTGTATGCGGGGGCCTGGTCGCCGAGGACGGATTCGGCGGCGCGCCGAAGGAACGGGCCGACGGTCAGGGCGGGCAGGGCGCCGACCACTACGCAGGCCAGCGCCAGCAGGCCGATCGGCGCGACCATCCACGCGGGCGGCTCATGCGCCTGCTTCGCCGGATTCGCCGGCGCCGGGCCGAAGAAGACGCCGCCGACGAACCTCAGCGAATAAAGGACCGAGAAGACGCTCGCCGCCAGCGCGACGAGGGTCGGCAGGGCGCGGCGCGCGGCCAGGGTTTCCTCGAAGAACATCTCCTTCGACAGGAAGCCGTTCAGCAGCGGCACGCCGGCCATGGCGGCGGCCGACACCGTCGCGAGAACCGTCGTCACCGGCATGCAGCGGACGAGGCCGCCGAGCCGGCGCATGTCCCGCGTGCCTGCCTCGTGGTCGACCGCGCCGGCAGCCATGAACAGCGAGGCCTTGAAGATCGCGTGGTTGACGATGTGGAAGATGGCCGCGACACAGGCGAGCGGGCTGTCCAGGCCGAGCAGGAAGGTGATCAGCCCGAGGTGGCTGATCGTGGAATAGGCGAGCACGCCCTTGAGGTCGTTCTGGAAGGTGGCCAGCACGGCGCCGAGCAGCAGCGTCGTCAGCCCGGCCGTGGTGACGATCCAGAACCAGGTTTCCGTGCCCGACAGCACCGGCCAGAGCGTCACGAGCAGGAACACGCCGGCCTTCACCAGCGTCGCGGAGTGCAGGTAGGCCGAGACGGGCGTCGGCGCCGCCATGGCCTGGGGCAGCCAGAAGTGGAACGGGAACTGGGCGCTCTTCGTGAAGGCTCCCAGCAGGATCAGCACCGTCGCCGGCGCGTACAGAGGACTGGCCCGGATCGCGTCGCCCTGCGCCAGGATCACGCCCAGGTCGAGGCTGCCGGCGATGCGGGCAAGCAGCAGCAGGCCCGCCAGCAGGCAGAACCCGCCGGCCGAGGTGACGATGAGTGCGGTGCGCGCGCCCTCGCGGGCGGCGGCGCCGCGGTGCCAGTAGCCGATCAGGAGGAACGACAGCAGGCTCGTCATCTCCCAGAAGACGACGAGGAGGATCACGTTGGCCGACAGGACGAGACCGATCATCGACCCGGCGAACGCCAGGAGCAGCGAATAGAACCGCGGGACCGGATCGGCCGCCGACATGTAGTAGCGGGCGTAGATGCTGACGAGCAGCCCGACGCCGCAGATCAGCATCAGGAAGATCCAGCCGAAGCCGTCGGCCCGCAGGTTGAACTCGAGGCCGAGGCTGGGCGCCCAGGCGACCGTGAAACGCGCCGCTTCGCCGCCCGAGATCTCGCCCGACAGCGCGACGGTGAGGCTGAGGCCGGCGAGCATGGCGCCGATCGCCAGGCCGGCGGCCACGTTCCTGGCATGGGGCTTGAGCAGCGCGGCCGCGAAGCTCGCGACGAACGGAAGGGCCAGCAGCAGGACCAGCAGCCATTCGCGCGTCACCCAGGGCTCCTCCGGATCGTGTATCGGCGGTGTCTCGCGCCGCGCGCCATCCTCCCCGGTTCGGAAGGAGGGTTCAAGCTGCGGGCGCGGAACTCAGGAAAGAAAAAACGTCGGTCCGCGGGGTGTTCAGGGTGCGGGATGCTCCACTCGAAGCATAACGCGAAGTTGTTTTGAATATTGATTGGGG
>Ga0268287_100210_pt1 | contig 27645 bp, 41 predicted proteins | sample MetcocultureR3M_FD_191348 | JGI IMG/M metagenome (GOLD analysis project Ga0268287, IMG submission 191348) | Soil microbial communities from Anza Borrego Desert, Southern California, United States - Methanotrophic co-culture R3-M | ecosystem: Environmental > Terrestrial > Soil > Desert | place... | reverse complement strand
GGTATTCGGACTTCTGGCCAGGACGATGGCCAGAAGTCCGAATACCGCCACGTCTTTGCGAAGGTCGTCTGCGGCGTTAATCCTGCTGACCTAACTGCCGAAGAGCGTGCTGTCCTCAATACTGGGCGGGCGGAATTCCGCGCTCAAAGCGCCGGCACGACCACGGCTGGCGGTTTCACCGTTCCGACAGAGCTTCTGCGCGAAATTGAAATCGCCATGAAGGCTCACGGCCCGATGTACGACGGCGACGTCGTCAAAACAATCACCACCGCCAGCGGCAATCCTCTCAAACTGCCCACGGTCGACGACACTGCCGTGACTGCCGAGGCGCATACCGAGGGCGCCGCACTTACCGACGACGGCGGTAAAGATGTCACTTTCGGCCAGAAGGCGTTGGACGCATACGCATTTGATACCGAGTTTGTGCGGTGGTCTTGGGAACTGGAAATGGACTCCATTTTCAGCATGGAGGCACTTCTTGGCGAGCTTTTGGGCGAGCGGTTGGCGCGCATCGCAAACGCCAGGCTGACGGTCGGTACCGGATCGTCCCAACCCAACGGCATCGTCACCGCTTCCGGCCTCGGTGTCACTGCGGCAGCAACGGCAGCTATTACGTTCGACGAGTTGATCGATCTCGAGCATTCCGTAGACCCCGCCTACCGCAAGGCAAAGGGCGTTGGCTACATGTTTAACGACAACACGCTCAAGGTCGTCAGAAAATTGAAGGACGGGGACGGAAACTATCTCTGGGCAGCCGGCAACGTTCAGAACGGTGTGCCCGCCACCCTGAATGGTCACCGATACCACATCAACCAAGACATGGATTCACTGGCCGCCGCCAAGAAGGTGATGCTCTTCGGGGATCTCAAGAAATATTGGGTGCGCAAGTGCGGATCCCCTGTAATCGGTGTCCTCCGCGAGCGCTTCTGGCCTGACCTGGGTATTGCGGGCCTCATTCGCTTCGATGGCGAGTTGGCAAATGCCGGCGCGGTCAAGCACCTGATCACTGCCGCATCGTAATCTTGGATGGCGGGCTTCGGCCCGCCTCCTTCCGAGGAGATAACATGAAAATCAAGATGTTGGTCGGCCTGTCCGGCAACGAATACTTGCTCGCGCCAAACGACGAGCGGGAGTTCCCCGATAACGAGGCCATTCGGCTGATCGACGCTGGTTATGCGGTGCCGGCAGTCGAGGTGGAAGTAGAGCGCGCAGTGGCGCAGCCCGCACCAGAACGCCGCGCAAAGAAGGGCAAAGCCGATGTGGTATCCGCCGCGGGTGACGGTTCAGCCGTCTGAGCCCATCACCAAGGAAGAGGCTAAGCGTCAAAGCGTTGTCCTGCACAGCGATGACGACGCACTCTTTGATGCCCTGATTGCCGCCGCGCGTGACCATGTCGAGCGATATTGCGGGACGCCGTTGGCGACGCAGACGGTCGAGGTCAAGTGCAACGGATTCTGTGATTTTGAACGGTTGCCGCTGGCGCCCGTGCAGGAAGTTACGTCCATTTCATACGTGGACACCGCCGGAGCGCCACAAACCTTGGCGACAAGCGTTTATGAAGGACGGTTCGACGGTCTTGAGGCCGCAATCGTCAGGAAGTACGGGCAGCAGTGGCCCGCAATTCAACCCGGCTCGCGCATCACGCTGATCGCCGAGGTTGGCTACGAAGAACTGCCTCCCTCCATCAGGCACGCGATGCTCTTGTGGATCGCCGAAGCATACGAACAGCGCGAGATCGCCGCGGCCCCTGGCTGGACGGCATTTGACTCGCTGCTTTGCAACCATCGACGCGGCTAGGGCCGCAGGAGACATCCATGGGCAGATATTACCGTAACGGCAAGTGCCGTAGTCGCAAGCTCGAACGCAACCCGCGACATTGGCACCGCGGGAGAAACCATCGCGGCCGGCAAGGCCATTTATCTGAACTCCACAACCGGCAAGTGGATGCTTTCCGATAACAATGGCACCGGAACCCGCCAGGTTCACGGCATTGCGCTAAATAGCGCCTCGTTGAATCAGCCGGTCAGCATGATTAAGAGCGGCGACGTGACGATTGGCGCAACGCTGACTGCTGGCCTTGATTACTGGCTCAGCGGCACGGCGGGCGGGATTTGCCCCCGCGCCGATTTGACCAGCGGCATGGATCCGATCCTTATCGGCGTGGCCAAGTCGACGACGCTCCTTTCCGTCGACATCCAAGACAGCGGCGTGACCCTCTAATGTGGGTGAAGTTCACGTCGCGGTTCTGCTGGAAGCCGAATGCGGGCGTGAGCATCGTCTTTAAACCAGATGGCGGTCCATTCAATGATGGCCGCTATCCGGTGACGCGCGATTGTGCGGAACAGGCGAAGTCAGACGGCGCTGCGGTAAAGGCCGTCAGCCCAAATCGGAGGGTGCGATGAGCGCTGGAAAACTACGCGAAAGACTCCATTTTCAGCGCCGCGCCGAGGGAGAAGACGGATACGGAAACCCGCAATCTGGTGAGTTTGAAACGGTCTTCACGGATGCCGCCGAACTCCTTCCACTTAAGGGCAGCGAGCCGGTAATTGCAGCTCGCCTGACAGGTGTGCAGCCATACATCGTGCGTGTCTACAGCAACGGCAACACGCGCATCGTTGGGCCTTCCTGGCGCGCTGTGGACGCTCGTAATCCTGAGCGCATCTTCAACATCACCGCCGCGGCCAACATCGATCAGAAAAATCGCATGATTGACTTCATGGCGACGCAAGGAGTTGCGACCTGATGGCGATGAAGGCCGAATTGAAAGGCCGTGATGCGCTGATGAGACGGCTAAACGAGTTGGCGCCAAATATCGAAAAGTATGCGGCGCCAGCCAAATTGAAGGCTGCCGAGGAATTGGCGGAAGCAATCCGAGCTAGGGCGCCGCGAGGCGAAACCCTTGATTACGCGGAGAGCATCGACGGCGATTTGCTGACAAGCAGGCCCGCGCAAGAGCGCGTTGGGGTTACGGCGACCAAGGATCCTACGGCCACAGGTGTTTTCGCCAAATTCATTTGGCGTTTTCTTGAGTTCGGGACGGCGCCGCATAACGTCGCAAAGGGCGGCGGTACGGTTCTTGGAAAGAAGCAGTTAGCGGCCGGTGAGGGGCACTTGCATCCTGGCATGGCGGCGCAGCCACACATCTTCCCAACCTACAGAGCTATGAAGCCTGCAATCCGGAAGCGAATCCTTGCGGCAGTAAACAAGGCTGTTCGCGAAGCGAGAGGCAAGTAGAATGGCCAGTGCAGAGCTAGAATTGCAGGGTGAGATGGTTTCTCGCCTGAAGGCAGACGCGCCTCTCGCGGCATTGGTAGGCGTCCGTGTGTATGATCAGCCACCATCGCCGGTTGTTTATCCATACGTCACGATAGGCGAGGCACAAACTATCAGGGACGACGCGACGTGTGTGTCTGGCGGCCAGGTGTACCTGACGCTGCACGCATGGTCGACAAAGCCAGGTTTTCCAGAAGTCAAACGCATCGCTGACGCCGTCGTCGATAGCCTACATCTGGCACCGCTTACTCTGCCGACTAATCGGCTCATCTCAATCATGCACCGGAACACGCGGACATTCCGCGATGACGGGCTGACCAGCCACGCGGTTATCGAATTCGTGGCCAACACAGAAAAGCCGATCGCTTAGCGGCGGCCACCAACCACCACACATTGGAGACTATCCATGGCAGATGGCCAACAGCTTGGCCGCCTGTTGCTGATTAAGATCGGCGACGGCGCAGACCCTGAAGTATTTTCGAACCTTTGCGGCCTCAAGACCCGCAGTTTCAATATGTCGGCGACGGAAATCGACACCACGATTCCAAGCTGCACCAACCCAGGCGGGCCGGTCCAGAAGACCAGCCGACCAGGCATTTCCAACCGAACCTTTACGGGCTCCGGCGCGTTTGTGGCCGGCACGGCAATGGATACGTTCATGGGCCACGTGCGCGCGGCTGAAGCGTTCAACGCGCAAGTCGTTGTTCCCGGCGACGGCACCTACGAAGGCTCATGGATGGTAACCGACTTCTCCTTCTCCGGCGACGTCGAACCGAACATGGAATTCAGCGCAACTTTCGTTGCAGCTGACGTCCTGACCTTCACCGCGGAAGTCTAAGAGTATGGCCAAAGACGAGACGAAAGTGGCTGAACCCGCATACAAGTACCCGGTAAATGAGGCGCGCGGCGAAGCGCGCCTCATGATCGATGATGTCGAGCTCGTTCTGGCAGCCGAAATGGCACGCTTGTCGGCTGTATCCAGTCGACTGCAATGCAAGTCGCTCAACGACCTGTTTTTGCGTCTGTCTGACGTCGAGGCTGCCGCAACCGTGGCCGGCATTGAGTTGCTGACTATCAAGGGCAATGCTCTCGAGGCAATCACGAAGCTGAAGCTGAAGCACTTCGGCGCGTGTAAGGCTGCGTTCCTTTCCGTTCTGGCGCACCATTTCGACGGTGACGAGGGAAACGCGGAAGCCGCCAGCGAGGCGGCATAGCGGACGACGATCCATTCCAATGGCGGCAATGGATGAGGATCGGCATTGGCGGCCTTGGGTGGCGGCCTGCCGATTTCTGGGGCGCCACGCTCACTGAGTTCTTCGAGGCCATCCACGGGCACAACGAAGCGCAGGGTGGCGAGGCCGAAACTGCGGCTCCCCGGGCCAGCGAAATGGACGCGCTTCTGGCGCGGTATGGTTAATGTCGAAGCTTCACGGCGGTTCCGGTCGCTGCAACGAACAAGATTCCGCCAGGGCCGCTGGTGCTCAATTGATTGTACGTGAAATCGACAGCGATTACGGCATCAGCGCCCTTCCTGGCGGCCTCTTGCTTCAGGCCTTCGAGGCACGCCTCCCGCGTATCCTTTAGCGCGGTCTGTGACGTCTGCGATCGTCCGCCAATGAAGTCGCGCCAGTTGTTTGCGACGTCCTTGAAGATGTTCAGCCCGACGGCTGCTTCGGACGCAACGATCGATATGACTTCCTCAACCTCCCGGTTTGGGACGTCGATCGAGGTAGTCAGGATGATGTTCTCCGACAGGCGGGTAAGCCTTTCCTGCTCAAGCTTCTCCTCGCACTCGGCGCAGTTGCTTGAGCTACTTATCCAGTAGTCGCGACCGCAGTTCTTGCACTTCGGCATTCACATTATACCCCCAAGCCCGCCACCACGCGGGCTTTCTCTTTATTAGGATGCGCACAGCATGGCTGACAATACCGATGACCTGATTATCAGTATCTCGACTGACCAGGCCACGCTTCGCCGTAGCATCAAGCGCATCGAGCAGGATCTCGCCGGGTTGGCCGGAAACGTGCAGAAGCAGTTCACAAATGTCGGCAAAAGCATCGATAATTCGGTGTCGTCGACGATGCAGAACCGCATCAATGCCATGGTCGGAATCGGCACCAAGGCTGCGAACGAGTGGACAGGCGCGCTGGCGGACCAGGGCAAGGAGCTTGATCGTCTTCGCGCCAAGTACAGCCCGCTTTTCAACACCATCAACAATTACAAGACGGCGGTTTCCGACATCCGTCGTGCGCATGCTATCGGTGCGATTTCTGCAAATGAGATGGCCGCTGCGATATCGAGGGAGCGGCAAGCCGCCCTGGCGTCTACTGCTGCTATCAAGGGGCGCAATGCTGCGCTTGCCGACAGGCCGGTTCAATCTGGCGGCGGAAGCTTCCAGACAGCGAATATAGCAGCGCAGTTCCAAGACATTGCCGTAACCTCCGCAATGGGCATGAACCCGTTGCAGATTGCCCTACAGCAGGGCACGCAGTTGTCTTCAGTCATTCAGACTATGGGCAATGGCCGCGGCATCGTAACTGGCTTGGCGGCGGCGTTCACGTCGCTGGTCAGCCCTGTTTCATTGGTCACGATCGGTCTTGTGGCTGGTGGCGCGGCTGCTATCCAGTATTTCTCTTCGATTGCTAGCGGAAGCGACAAGTCAGAAGAGGCGCTGAAGAAGGAAGAGGAGCTTATCCAGCGCGTCGCCACCAAGTGGGCGGAGGCGCTTCCGGAACTAAAGAAGTACGCCGACGAGCGCCAAAAACTCGCTGACGGCAAGGAGATCAAGGACGCCGCTGCGGCTGAAGCCAGTAAGCAGTGGGAAGACCTTCGCGCCAAGATTAAAGACGTCAACATCGAGTTCGCCGACACGATTGACCTAATAAACAGGTCGAGCGATGAAACTGGCGACATTGTCGCGCTTCAGAACGCGTTCAATGAGCTTTCCAAGGGCATAAAGGACGGCACAGCCACCGCCGACCAGGCGAAGACAGTTCAGGAAGCCCTCGCAAAATTCGCAAAGGACACAGGCGTTCCAGCCATCGCCGAGTTCGCCAAGCAGTTTGACGGCCTCTCGAAAGCGATCGACACAACGTCTGGCAAGGCGAACAAGCTGAACCAAGAGGCGGCGGTTCTTGTCGACCTGATGAAGAGCCTGCCGGCACTTGGCACGCTCAATCCTATGACTGCGCAGGATGGTCGGTTTATGACCGACGCGATGGAGCAGCAAAATCAGCGCGCCATCGATGCGGCAAACGCCGACCCAGCCATTCTCAGCAATGGGCGGTATATTACGCCTCCGACGCCAACGGCGCGCCCCAACATAGAACTTGAGGGCCTGCCTGGCGATACCAAAAAAGCAGAAACCGCCGCAGAGAAGGCAGCGAACGCTTACCGCGATCTGAAAAAGGCGGCAGACGATCGCATTGGCCAGGTAAAGCAAGAAATAGACCTGCTCAGCAAGTATGGCATTGAGGCAGATGCTGCGCGCTTTGCGCTGGATTTGCTCCAGTCGTCCGAAGACAAAGGACGGTCTCTTAGCGACGCACAGCGGCAAGAGCTTCAGAGGAAGGTTGATCTATACAAGCAGTATTCCGAGACGCTGGCGAAAGCCAAATTGGCGCAGGATCTGCTTGCCGACGCGCGCTACAATTCAATGACGCGGCAGGATCAACAGATTGTCACGACGCTGCGCCAGTATGGCCTGTCTGAAGACCTAAACAGCCCAGAAGCAGGCAAAATTCGGCAGTCATTGCGCAACGAAGAATTCCGAGATGACGTGAAGGCGTTCGCTTCGGACTTCAAGAACTCGCTCTTGAATAACGGAGGCGATATCGGGAAGGCGTTTGCCGAGTCGATCCAAAACGCGCTTCTAAATCAGGCTTCAAAGCTTTGGGATGACATCATCCAGAAGCTGTTCAGCGGCATCACCGCGCCTGGTAGTTCAGGGGGCGGTGGTGTCGGATCGATCGGTGGCGCTATCGCTAGTGCGGTAGGCAGTGCCGTGTCTGGCAAGGCGCCTGTTGGGGCTGTGACGCGGTCGTCTCTACCAGACATTGGCGCGACCACGGATATCGCCTCCTACATCGCTTCCGCGGCAGCAAAGAGAGGCATCGATCCTGCCACTGCGCTGGCTGTAGCAAAATCTGAAGGCGGTCTGAAAAGCTGGAACCTGCAGTCACAGTTCGTAAAGAACGGTGTGCAAGAGCCTTCATTCGGGCCATTCCAGCTCTATAAGGGCGGCGGCCTCGGCAATGACTTCATGCGCAAGACTGGACTCGATCCAGCTCTCGCCGTCAATGGTCCTGCAGGGGTAGATTTCGCTCTTGATCACGCCGCAAAGAACGGCTGGGGCGCATGGTACGGCGCCGCCAAGGTTGGCGTCGGCAAGTGGGATGGGATTGGCGGCGGAAACGCTGCTGATGCGGTCAGTAAGCTTGCTGAATCTGCCGGCGCAGCCACCAAGGGCCTAGACACCATGGCCGGTGGTCTTGGAAAAATCGGACAGACTCTCTCGTCCAGTTTCTTCCCGGCTGCGCCGTCTGCGCCATCAGGCGGTGGCGGTCTGTTTGGATGGCTTGGCGGTCTCTTCGGAGGCGGACCAAACCTATCCAAGTACCAAGGGATGGTCGGCCTGTTCGCCGATGGCGGACCTGTAAACGGGCCTGGCACATCAACCAGCGACAGCATTCCAACAATGCTTTCTGACGGCGAGTTCGTCGTCAAGGCGAGTGCCAGCAAAAAGCACCGCGCACTGCTCCACGCGATCAACAGCGGGCGCCTCGGACATATGGCCGACGGCGGCTTGGTGTCGCGATCCGTGGGTGCGCCGCGCGCACCGTCGTTGGCCGGCCGTCGCGGCTCTGCAAACGACAACCGTGGCCCGTCAGTTCTGCAGGTGCACATCAGCGGCGCGAGCGGCGATGACCATGTCCGCATGCTCGTCAAGCAGGGCGTCGGCGAGGGCCTGAGTCAATACAACGTGGCGCAGGCGCGCGGTGGGTTTGGGACGACCCAGGCTAGGTTCACAGCACAGAAGGGCTGAATATGGCCAACTTTCTAAACCTACCAACACTTGATGCCAACTTTCTTGCTCCGACTAGAACAACGGTTGATGTGTTGGGATCGTCAATCGATGGCGGACGCAACGGCGCAGGAGAAGGTCTTGAAATCGAAATGAGTGGGGGCGGCATGCTCGCCTCCACTTATGAAGACTGCAAGATTCAGGAAAAACAGCACTTTGAGTACGTTAACTGGCTAGGTGCGAGGTTCAACGGCGGTTTTCGCTTTCTCAATGTGCCAATCATCACCGACTGGTTTGGACCATTTCCGAGCGTCGGCAAAATCCCAACTCCGTCAGTAAGCGGAATTCCACACTCTGACACGGCGCTTTTTTCGGACGGCTCAGGATATAGTCAATCGACCGTTTGGGGGGAAATTACCCAGGCAGCGGCCCTCAACGCAGGCATCATCAAGATGCGCGTTTATGGGCTGGCGCGCCCGCTTCGTTGGTCTGATTGGTTTTCCATCTACCACACAGGCGGCAAGGGTTGGCGCGCCTACAGATATTGGGATGTCCTCTCCGTCACTGCAGGAACAAATCCTGTCTACACACTCGCCATCTCGCCGCCGTTGCGAGAAGCGGTTGCCGTTGGAACTCGCGTTGAATTCGCCAGACCTCGGTTCGCTGCGAAGTTCAAGTCTGGTTTCACCCTTCCGTCTGTCTCTGAGGCGTTTTTCGTGACGCAACAGACTATCCAGTTTTCAGAGGCTTTTTAGCCCCACAGACACCCACCCCCACCACACATCAAGGCTCGCTCAGGCGGGCCTTCTTCGTATTAAGGAGCCGCCTATGGGCTGGGTGCCTGATAATGTTATTGCCGAACTCTCAGGAAGTCACCAGTTGGGGATTTTCCTTCGCATCGACACCGACCCGGCGCTGCATATGTGGTTCGGTGTCAACGACATACCAGCCAATTTTGACAGCATAGACCCAAGCGGCACAGTCTATCTTGGGGGCGGCAAGCTCATAGGAATTCCGACGCTAGAGGTTCTGGTCAATGGAACTGCCGACAGCATTGAATTCACTCTTGCAGGCGTCAATCCATCAGACGCGGCCAAGGTGCTTGATAGCATTCCAGCCGTGCGCGGCGCATCTGTCCACATAGGCATCACGACGCTGGATCAATATTTCCAGCCGATGAGCGCCATCATTCCGATTTGGGAAGGGACCGCCTCACACGTCGGGGAATCGTCTCCTGCCGTACAGAGCGGCCAGTCTCCGTCATTGACGCTATCCCTTGCGGTTGTGTCTGGCGAGGCGACCCGGTCAAGACCGGCGAGGACTCTCTGGTCGTCAGCACATCAAAAGGCGCTATCGCCAACCGACAAGTTCTGTGACGAGACGTCGCGCCTAGCGCGCGGTGTAGCGCCAACTTGGACGCTCGGCTACTAGCCAAACTCACGGGTTTCTCATGGATTTGCCAACGTTCTTGGCGCTTCCGCACCGCTTCAGGTGGGGCGGAGCGGACGGTGACGACTGCACGACGTTTTGTGCCACATGGGTGGCTGAGCAAGTCGGAATTGATCCTGCCGCTGATCTACGCGGCACCTATCGAACTGCTGCTGCTGCGTCCTCCATTCTCAATGCCGCCGGAGGCATCGTCGCCTTCATAGAAGGGCGACTGACGCCGCTTGGCTATCTGCGCACTACCACGCCACAGTCTGGCGACATCGGCGTCGTGACGGCGCCGGTCGGTCTTGGCTCAGAGCACAAAGAGGTTGCAGCCATATGCATGGGCAAGACCTGGGCCATCCTCGGCCCACACGGTGTCTGCGGCAAGAAACTTGATCACGTGGCCGCATGGAGGCTCGCAGCATGAGCTTCCATCATCAGATGATGCTGAATCGCTACGGCTTGTCCACGACAACGTCGCTTTACAGCCAGGTCGTGTTCGACCCGATTTTCACACCGATATTTACCGCCATCCTTGGCACTGGCGGCATCACGATCGGGGCATCGACGATTACTTATGCGTCGATTGCTGCGGCGATTGCCACCACGGCGCTGTCTATTGGCGTGCAAATGCTTCTGGCGCCAAAGCCACCCAAGCCAGAGGCGGCAAAAGTTCCGCTGACGCAGGCCATACCTTACCGGATATGGGGCGTAGGGCGCACGCGGGTAGCTGGCGCTTATATGCTGTGGGAGTCTCTCGGTCCAAAGTTGTTTGCCGTGCAGGCAATCGCAGCGCATCGCATTCGGTCATTCAACAGGTTTTGGCTACATGATGACGAGGTAACTGTGCCTCCGGGTGGTGGCGTTGCCTCGTATAGCGGCGACAGATATCAGAACAACGTCAGTGTTGAGTATCGGCTTGGGCTTCCTACAGAAACGGCCTACGCCGGGCCTGTGGCGGCATTTTCATCGTCTGGTCTGTGGACAACCGACCACAGGGGTGACGGCCAGGCATCGCTCTTCCTCGAGGCCCGCGCGACCAAGCAAGCGAACCAAGGGAAGCGCTTTCCTTATGGCGTCCCGTCGCTTTCGGCGGAGGCCGACTTGGCTTTCTGCTGGGATTTTCGCGATCCCGATCAGGATCCGAATGACTCGTCGACTTGGGCATGGACGCAAAATTCGGCAATCATCTGCGCGTGGCATCTTTGCTTCAACGAATTCGGTTTTCGCCTCGACTACCGCAAGGCGCTCCTGCCTGTTCTAGATCTATGGATCGAAGAAGCAAACATTTGCGACGAGGATGTTCCGCTTGCCGGCGGTGGTTCCGAGAAGCGCTACCAGTGCAACGGTACTGACTCAACCGAGAACGGGCCGAAGTCTGGACTGAATGCGATTCTGGCATCGTGTGACGGTCATCTCGTCGCACGAGGTGACGGCGCCCGCATTCTGACTGTTGGCAAGTTCAGGGAGAGCAGATGCGTCACACTGCGCGATGCGGATATCGTCGGGCATAACATCCAATACGATGTCCTTTTCGAGGAAGAGTGCAACCGGCTAATCCCGAAATTCACCTACCCAGCCACAGACTACGCGACGTCCGACACGGACTATTTCGAGGATGTTGATGCGCAAACATCGGCTGGCCGGATCCTCGCCGAAGAGGCGAACTACCAGTGGGTTCACCAGTGGAGACAGGCGCGGCGCCTGGGGAAACGTGACTGGCTACGGCTACGTCAAAAAGTCAAAGGCACCATAGACGTCAGGTTCAGCGGCATAAACGGCGTTTATGCCCGATGGGTTCGTCTGTCGACTCCGCTGCGACTGCCACGCCTTAATGGAAAACTTGTCGAGAACAGGCGATCTCTGCTGGCGCTAACACGCGGCGGCTTCTCCATGGATGTCGTTCAGCATCCAGACGATATAGACGATTGGGATCCTGACGTCGATGAGGGCACGCAGCCGCCGGTTCCGACGCCACCTGGCGACGAGGAAATCGTCGTTCCTGTCATCAATCTGGTGCAGGCAAAGGCAAGCGCAGGATCGGTCTACATTCGTGTCGTCATCATAGATCCGGCAGACGATGGGCTGACGCCGTCGGTTCGCTATCGAGTGGCGGATATCGGGGGAGGCGTTCCTGGCACGTGGGTGGAGCAGCAGTTTCCAGATGCCGCTCCGTCTGGTGGTTTTGTCAGCTTAAACACGAACGTCGTTCCGGCTGACCAGTTGCTTAATGTGCAGGCGGCGTTTGTGACGTCAGGCGGCGCCTATTCCGACTGGTCGGCCACAGCAAACGTAACATCAACGGTTGACGCCACAGCTCCGGCCGCACCAACGGCATTCACGGCAACAGTTGCAGGAGCAAACGTCAATCTGTCCGCAACTGCCGCGAACGACAACACGCGTCGTTTGATTTTCAAGCGCGGAACGACTGCGCAAAGCTTCGCAGCAGCAACGCAAATCGCGTCGTACACGGTCACGGCAAACCAGACCATTTCGTTCTCCAACACACCAGGTGCTGGAACCTGGCGGTACTGGTGTGGTGCTGAGAACATTTCAGGGGTGCCTTCCGCCACGCAGGCCGGGCCTCTCGATCGCGCAGTCTAAACAAATGAATGATTAGCGACGTGGCGCCGGTGATGCCGGCGCTGCTCGCATGGAGAATTTCATGGCCTTCTCACCAGATGCAGCGACTGTTTACGCTGACGGTCCTTCAAGCAACCCTCACCAACCATCGAAACTCGAAATCCGCAACCTTCTCGGCTCGTACGAGACGACGATGACCAACGCGCAAAAGCCTCTGGTCATCGTTGCGTCCGGTCAATCGAATTTTGCTCGCATCTCGTCGTCGTCGACGTGGGAGGTGCCCGATAATCTAAAAATCTGGAACAACTACGATCTGACGCTCGCAACGCCGTCGTTCACAGTGACGACAGGCACAGCTTTCGTCACTCCTCCCAACGGAAGGGGCAACGCGGCCATTGCCTTCGCCGCGGAGGCGGCAAGGGATAACCCCACGAGGCCAGTCTATCTGATTGTGGTCGCTCGAGGCGGCACGCCTATCGCGAACTGGCTATCAGGCGGCCCCGCGCCTGATATGTACGCGGCCATTCAGAATTCAGTTACCGCCGCGCTTTCCGCGGTTGGGCTGTCGGCGATTGATGTTTTCCTGTGGTGGCAAGGCGAAAACGATGCGGCCGCGCCAAGCAACTACCTAACAAACTTCAACGAGTTAGTGACTCAGCGGCTCCAGGTCGAAACGTGGTTTTCGGTTACTACGCCAATCGTCATCTACGGCATCGTCGGCGATGCGGTGAATTCAAATCCCGTCTATGCCGGATTTGAGCAATACCTCCGCGCGTGCGCCAACCACGATCCGGACTTTCGGATGTACGTCAATACGCCTCGGCTGCCAGTCGCCTATTGGGACGACACTTTGCATCCGACCGGCGAGGGATACCGGTGGCTCGGCCGGCAGGCTTGGCAATCTTACAGCAAGGGCGTCGGGCAGGCTCATTATTACGGTGAGGGTACTTGGACACCGACCCTGCAATTCGGTGCTGCTTCTGTTGGAATGACTTATGCGAACCGGCAAGGTGTCTATGCCAGAATTGGAAAACTCTACGTCGCGCAGGCGCGGATAACCTTGACGGCTAAGGGGTCATCTACTGGCTTCGCGGTAATTCAAGGTCTGCCCGGGGGCAACATTCTTGAGCCGGTTCGGTCGATCAATTGCTCACGATATCTCAACTTGGCTTCGCTCAGTGGCGGAATCGCGGGTTTTGCGATCGGAGGGCAAATCCAACTCTACACCCACGGGGCGGCAAGCGTTTCGGTGCTGACACATGCCAACTTTACAGACACCTCGGATCTGTGGGTGACGGCGATCTATACCAGCACGTATTGATGGGCGCGGTTATGCCCGTGCCGGCACTCTTGCGTGGCTGGTCTATAAGTCGTGCTGCCATCCAATAGGCCGCGCCATCAACATGATTATTCGCCGATATGTGAGGCGAAAGGTGATTCGGGGAAAAGCTTAACTCCGCAATCTTCAATGTTTCAGGCTCCCATCCGGGGGGCCTTTTTTCTATTTCGCATCGGAGACCAATATGAAACTCCTTTCCAATTGGAAGGACGTCGCCGCGCGCGCCTGGTCGCTGCGGCTTATCGAGCTCGCGGCGCTTGCCGACATCGTCCTCAACCTTGTGCCCTATGTCGCTGATGTCCTGCCTTGGTGGGTCACCGTTGCGCTGCTTCTTGCTGCGTGGCTGGGGCGGCTTTTGGCGCAGCCTGAGAAAGAGGCGGCGGATGGCAACAAGGCTTAGAAGGACGGGCGGCGCGCTGGCTGCCATCACGCTCGCTGGCTCGTTGGCAATCCAGACGGTAGGCGGCTTTGAAGGGCTCAAGCTCTACGCCTACCGCGACGTCGTCGGCATCTGGACCGCTTGTTACGGCGAGACCAAGGGCATCAAGCCTGGCATGAAGTTCTCCAAGGCCGATTGCGACAATATGCTCATCGACAGCCTCGTAGAGCACGAGGAAGGCATGCGGCGTTGCTTGAAGCAGCCAGACGCCTTGCCGATCGAGACTTACGTCGCCGGCGTGTCACTCACCTACAACATCGGTATTGGCGGATTCTGCGGCTCTACGGTCGCACGCAAATTGAATGCCAGGGACATCCGAGGCGCATGCGATGCGTTCCTCATGTGGGACAAAGCCAAAGGCAAGCGCATTAAGGGCCTGACGATTCGTCGCGAGGCAGAGCGGAAGCTTTGCCTTAAGGGGATCGCGTGATGCTGTGGCTGGCAAAACTCCTCGGCGTCGATGCCTGGATCGTCCGCGGACTAGCCATTCTGCTCGCCGTCGGCGCGATCTGGTGGGCAGCCGATACAGTCCACGACCGGATTTACGATAGTGGCTACGCCGCTGCCACGGCGGTATGGGACAAGGAACGGTCCGCGCTCGCCGAAGCAGACGCCAACGAACAACGCCGCCAGACGATCGCCAACAACGCCGCCAAAGCGCGCGAGGCGAAAGCCATTGCCGAGATCGCCGCCAAAGAAGACGAAATCACAGAATTGCGAAAGGAGCTGCGGCGTGAGGCTCAGCAAGATCCTGATGCTGGCCGCATTGCCATTGGCTCTGGCGGCGTGCAGCGTATCAACAAAGTCCGTTAGGCCGCCGGTGAAGCCGCCCACTCTGGCGCGGCCGGATAGTAAGTTGCTGTGGATGTGCTCTTTGCCGCTTGACATCGGCAAGGGACCACTCACGCAGGCGCAAGTCGAGGACATGTGGATCACCGACCGGCAGGCTTTGTTGTATTGCTATCGCCGCCACCTGGCGCTCCGCAACTTCGTGATTGACCGCGACGACGCGCTGCGTGGGGAGGGAGGAAGATGACACCAGAAGAAATAATGAAGGCAGTCATGTTCTTCATCGCTGTCGCCGGCGCTGGTTGGGGGATTTGGTGGAAGGTTGAGGGGCGCGTCAAGGATGTTGACAGAAAGGCCGACAAGGCTATCGCAGACCTCGCCGCCCACAAACTACACGCGGCAGAGACCTTCGCAACCAAGACAAGCCAGGCCGAACAGACAGCCCAATTGCTTCGCGCCATCGAGGGCGTCGGAAACCGTATTGACGGTGTCCACGAGCGCCTCGACCGCCTCTACGAAAACCCGCCTCCGCGCCGCACGACGAGGCAGGGGTAGGCGGCGGAGGGGATAGGAATGTCGTCAGGTGGCGAGCGTACTCAATCGATTGTAATATTCAACTGAGTGTTGACTTTTGAGTATGCCTAGCGCATATAAGCAGCATAGTTTTCGAGGTGGGAACGGCTTCCCCACGCGCCACTTAGGTGGTTAGTAGTCGAAAGACCAAGAGATGCGGAATTTAGCAGCCGCCGAAAACAATGGAAAGGCCTCGCGATAAGCGAGGCTTTTTCATTTATACCACTTTTACAAACTTCTTTCTGACGCGCCGCTCAAGTTTGTCTCGATTTATCGGATATGCTGATTTAACGATGTAGGTGCCGTCCTTCTTGGGTTCCAAGTGAACCGCCACCAGCACTATTACGCTTTCTGTTTTATGCTCATAGATCAACTCAAACCCCACGTCCTTATGCTCGGGGGCTTGCCCGATATGTGTGGGCGACTTTACGGCTGCCTCCAAATACGGCTGGCAGATATCAAATTCTTCAGCATGGCGGCTGATTGCGTGCTTTTGGGCAGCGATCGAGAAGACGACGTCTCCCTCTTTCGCGTCTATACCCGCTCTTTTCAGGCTCGCTACTGGCAGGCTGCCGAGAAGCAGCGGCTTCAGATCGTTCTTTTTTGACACGTCGCACCCAACCCCGCTCGCCTTTTAAGCGAGGTTCTGGTCCTCTGCAAGTCTTCCATCTTACAGCACCCTTCACCAACCACCCCTAAGACCACCTCGCCACCCGCATTGACACGATGCACGAGTCCCAAACAAAGCCGCGACCTTCTAGACGGGCGGCGGACTGACCATAAGCTGGCGCAAGACCGGCAAGGCAATCGGTGTCGTCACCAATGAAGTTGACAAAATCCGTTGAGCGTCGCCTGTGCCGTGAGCGCGGCGGCGTGTACCTCAACTCAACAGGTCAGTGCGTCCAAGGATCAACTGTCCCGCACGGCAAGGGCCATCCTCGGAACGTCGCTTATCGGCGTTCGAGGCCGCTACGCCGGCCGACCAAGAAGGCATTGACGATACCGTGGCCGGGGTCCGCGGCTCGGGCGTCTGGACGCCTGCGGAATGTCTGGCGCGCGACCAGATGACGGTGGGACCGAGACGACCAATGTTAACTCAAAAAGGGTGTATCTGGCACTGCCCCCGTCGTGCGACTTAAAGAAGTTTCAACAATCGACACACAAAGTGCGATATCATTGCCACTGATCTTGCAATCATAGCGGCAATGACCGAGATGTAAGATCTCAGTGAGGGACAGATGCACAAGGCGCAAAGTATTCAGCTTTCATTTTTTGCCCCGGAGGCTCAAAAAATACGTGCGGACGTACTTTTCAGTCAGGCTTTTGGACAGGACGCCGACCTGGTTCAATCCAACCGAACTCCAAGCCCGGAGGCTCCCTTTTTTTCCCTTGCGGTAGGCAGTACAGACAACATTGATTCACGAGTACAAGTTCAGCCCGGCCGTATTGATCTCATTGTTGCTCCCAAGGAAGGAGCGGCGGGGGACAGCATTCCCCTCTTCGACGTGAAGGACAATCTAGCCCGAGTGCGCCGAAGCCTGAGCAATATCAATGTTGAAGACGAAAAAATATCCCGAGTCGCAGTCCTCGTGCAGCTTATGCGGATCTTCCACACGCTTCCGGAAGTTACCGCTTTTCTCCTAGATCAAGCGGACATTAAAATCGATTTATCTGGCGTCTCAGATTTTAACATGCAGCTTAACCGTAGGCGGAGACTTGAGTCCTGGGGAAATCATGAGATGAACCGGCTCGTCACCTTAACCGAGAACATATTCCAAAGGGTGCAGTTGCAGTTCGCGGCTCCAAACTCTGGACCGCGCCCGGTAGGCATCAACTATTTCGGTGGTGGTGTTCTAGTCGATATCAATTCTGCACCCGGCCATGAGTTCATTCCAGCCGGATCTGTCGCCCGAGTTGCCGAAGAAATCATGGCAGAAATGACGAGGTTTACTTCTTCCTCCAAACCGATGACATTACTAAGAGAAACCAATGTGGACTGAATCACTGTGGACTGTCTTGCCGTCGAATGCCGCGGCAACACAACCTATCGCACGAACAAGCGATAGCGCGTCTTCCGCCGAGCCTACTCAAGTTACGGAAATCAGGAAGTTGCAGGTACCTGACCTGGAGCAGTACAGGCCGAACAGCTACAGAAGCGAACACTTCTGGCAGCTGTGGAAGGCGGTCGATCGTATGAGGCGCCTGCCGACACACCACAAGCATCACTTGAAAGCGTCGGTAGCTGATAAGGCTATCGTTTTCCTGAACACTATACACCGAGAATATAGCGCCGATCTTCCGCTTCTTCTTCCAGAAGACGACGATCATTTGGTGCTCACTTGGGATCAGGATCCAGTCAAAAGCTTCTTTAATATCTCGGAAGACGAACAAGATCTGATGACACTGCATAAGCGAAATCGTGTTTCTTGCGATGTCGAGCTGCCAAACGACTTTCCGCAAGCAGTAAACGACGTCATTCAACTGTTGGCGTTTCCATCAAGGGCAAAGTCTAGCAGCACAGATGACTGATGCGAGGCGCTTCCGCCGATTTATCCTCTATCCTCGGGCTTTTCCGACAGGAAGCAACGTTCTAGACCCCGACGCGCTATTCTCGTTCATCGAGACAGAGCGGGATGCCGTATGGGAGATGTCTTTAACGGCAGAAGATGAGATGCCCGACGACGACGAAGCACACGGTCACGGGTGCTTGGCGGCTAAAAAACAGAACGACAAGTTCATGGCAAAGGAGGGGCGTCCGCCTGACGATGAGAAGGAGCGGGTTCATTATCTCGGTTTCTATGTCTTGCATAAGTGGGCGTTGACCTCTAGCCACCTCGAGTGGTTGAACTGTGCGCTTTATCCCATTCCTGAGGATGGTAATAATGCACATTATGCGCTGCTATTGTTCCCTATCCGTGGAGTTGCCGGGTCCAATAAGAAGCGCCGGAACGACATGAGGAAAGTTCGTTTTTTCCTTCGGCAATGCATGATGGGGCCTACTCGTTACTCATGCCCGTCAGATACTTCTGTCATTGATTGGCTGGAGGGAATCGTGATGCCTGTTGTTCCTCACCGAAGCTTAGATGACCTACAAGCGGAGCTCGCGGCTTAGCGTCATTGGCGGGCCGATCGGTATGCGCTGGGACTTCATCAACAATACGGTTGAGAGGCAGATCCAGCTATAACAACGGTCCGCGGAGCGTCGGGTGTGGCGGCCACAGGCGCCCCTTACGGTAGGGCTGCTGGAGCCCAGGAAGTGGGTTTTGGTCAGTTTGGCGCAGGACGGCTCATCTTATAAGCTTGAGGGTCGAGGGTGGAGGTCAAGCTACAGGCCCATGTACAGTGCATGCATTAGGGCGAGACCGCCCGCAAAGGCAGTGCCAGAGCTGATCGCAAACACTACGCGATGCGCGGGTGCCAAAATCGCTATCCGCTTCGCCTCGTTTTTTTGTAGGTCATTTTTTAAGACCTCGAAGTCCTCGTAGCTAACCATTTCCCGCATGATCTTTCCGACCTCCGAAATGGTCTTCAGGCGGACAGCGAAGACGGTCCACATCTCCCAGATCACAAAGAGCGCGATCGAGATCATTCCCATCAGGCCGACAAATAGTGTCACCTCCTTTGGCAACAGATCCTTGGTAAAGCTCCAGGCTGCGAAGTACCCCGCGTACCCAATCACGGCTATCGCATTAACGTACTTCGTTGATTCCTCGTGCATCTGCTTGATTGTGGCGTGAAGTTCCGTGCGAATGAGATTCGCTTGCCGCTCCGTTTCTTCCGCTTTCTCGTGGAATTCTGCAGCAGCTAGTCGATGCTGGTTTGCGCGATCCATGTGGCCAAGGACAATCCATAGTCGGTCTAGTTCCTCACGAATCTGTTGAGCATTTGGTGCTTGCTGTTGCATATCGATACATGGACCTCAGTGGTCGGCTCGGGTGCTCGTACTTTTAATACTCATAGCAGCGTCGGCTCTTTCTCCTCGTCGGCCGCCTTCTCTATCTTCGGCAGCAGCACGAGTTCGTTGTCGGGCAGGGGGCGCTGAAGGGCTTTGGCTTCCTCCCATGGTGCGGTCAGCCACGCCTCGACCTCTTCTTCCGTCTTGAGTATCACCGGCATTGCCTTTGGATGGATCGGCGCGACGATGCTGTTCGGCTCCGTTGTCAGGAAGGCAAAGAGGTCGCAGGTGATCAGCCCTTCCTTGACCTTCCGAACGCATTGCCAATCGCGCACCCAGAGCCCCGCGAAGAACATCAGTGGCTCGGTTTCGTCGCCGGCAAACCAGGCGTTCGGAGTTCTTCCGCCTTCGACCTTGCTGGTAGGGTCAGGCTCAGCGAACCGTGTCACTGGCACGACGCAGCGATTCTCCACGCCAAGCCACCGCCTCCAATGCTGGCTGTTGGTGTTTCGGATGTTCGTGGTGCCGCCGTCCGGCTCCATCTTCAGCAGCTCGTTGAAGTCAAACTGCTTGCCCTTGGCCCGGAGCTTATCGGCGCGTTTGGTTGCTGCCTCGAGGATTGCCTTCTGCGAACTCGGCATTCCCCACCGTAGCCAGGCCGCTTCGCGATCACCGTCGATATTCCGCACGACCGGCGCCATTTGGTCAGGATAGATATCAAGCGACGGCTGGAGGTTGCCTAACCGGTCGAACGCCTTTGCGATGCCTCGGATGGCTTCCTGGTTGGTTGTGACGTTGTACAGGTTGCACATGGCTGGGTTCACCTTGGCAGAGACGATATTTCGATAACGCTATCGTATTTCTTGCAGTCTTGGCAAAGGAGCTTAGGCGCAAGATCCTTGATGCGGGCCTGAGAGCCGTATTTTCGCTCGAGTGATTTCCTGCTCAGGCGCCCACGTCGGCCACAGCGGCACCGCGCGTTCAGGGTTTCCCACTCTTTTAGGTCAGCAAGGCGCTTCCCCAGCGCGATCTGATACTCGTCCTGGGTGACGCAGCCCGCTCTCTCGCACCATTCTTTGTGGGTGAAGTAGTAGGTCAGTTTGCAGCGATCGTAGAACCCCGTCGTTGACCGCTCGCAACCAACAGCTGTTGCGAGACTTGCGATCAGACCGGGCATGCTGACATCTCCGTGTTCAGCAAGCAGGTCGCCGCCGTCGAAATGGCGAAGAATCTCGCACCCTTCGCAAATCACCGAAACCTTCTTGCCGACATAGTCGGACAGCGTGGCTGCCTGTTTTGCACCTGCGGGCATTACGGCCGCTCATATGTCGGCCGCCAGCCTCGGGTGAATCCCTTACTGCTGGCCGCCTCTGCCAAGGCCAACTGGGTTCGTAGATGCCGATTGTCTTCAAGAAGGGTGGCAATCGCTGCTTTGGCATCTCCGTCGTGCCACGCAAGCTCTGCTTCCACCGCCCATCGAAGCTCTCCGTCATCAGCCAGATGCGCGGCTGTTGTTCCTGCCATCTTTCGACACCTTTTCCTATTACTTCAAGGAGGTGCCGGCGAAGACCAGGAGCTTCGCGGCGACATCGCGCGCGCCTTGCCCCTCAATGGCTACTGCCATTTGTCCCTTGTTGGTGAGCAGGTGCATGATTCCAACCGGAGGATCGGCCTGCAACGTCTCAATCTCGCATTGCAGGAGGAAAGTCGGCCCGTTCTCTGGCTCTTTGCTCACAATACGCATGACTTCTCCTTCGCGCCGAAGCGCGTTCTTGAGCTGTGAATGATATGTGGATAGCCGCCTTCATCGCGGCCCGAGTTGTTCTTATTATGTTCTCGTTCAGGAAAGAGTCAACAAGGATTCTTTTTTGAGCTTTGATGGAACGGGCGACCGCCAAAAGAAGGCCAGCTTACGTCGCAGAGACCGAATACCACGCGTGGCACGCGTGGACGAATGTCGGTAAGCTTCGACATCCTTCGTTCAAAGGGCTGCTAGACCAAGAGGAAGGCGACGGCGCAGAAGTTTATCGATTATCTGAGTGATGCCATTCCGGCAGAAGTTTCCGCTTTGCCGGAATGGCACTCAATCGGTTGACTGCCGTTCTTTAGCTTCGTTGGACGACGAGGAAGAAAATTCCCAAATATCAAGATTTCCGAAGCCAGTATTCGGATTAAGACAGCAAAGCCTATGAGAATAAGCAGTGCCAGCCACTCCGGTATTTCAACAATCCAAACCAAGCTGATCATGATCGCCGCATAGGCCGCAACGAGCCAATATCGCCACGGCTGTTTCGCTTGCTCCATTGGAGTTTTTTCATTCATCCTGCCGCTTTCCCATCCTTGCGACGAAGCATTCGCCAAGCCAACCAAACCAGGAGCGAGATAACCAACAAGCTTACCGGCGACGCAACCATGGCGATACGGGAGACGGTATAAGCGTCCACACAGTCGGCGCTTATCTCAAGGGGACAACCACGGTCGTTATATGACGACCATGCAGCCAAACCCGCGAAACTAATAACGAGAAAAAATAGGGCGCCAATGAAGGCAATCGCGCCAGCTACGAAACCTATGCTCTTACGAATGTAAATGCTCCGATCTAATGCCGTGTATCGCTGAATTCGTCCTCCATTTCGGCAAGTAGATCAAGGGCCTGATAGACGATCCCCGCCGACCTGTCGGAGTAGTCAGTCGCAAGCTTTTCATGCTCGCGATCAATGCGATTGCCCAACCTTTCCATCTTTTTCCAGTGAGGGGCTTCGACAGCACGGGAGACTAGCGACAGATAATGAAGGCTTTTGCCTAGTTCCAAAAGAACGTGATCGCGTTGGGCCACGGTCATTCTAGAAAATTGGCGGGACGGTTCGGGCTTTAGATTGAGCATGACGCAATACTCCGGCTGGCACCGAATCAATTTCGAGCCAGGTGATTCGTTCCGCACTAGATCGATCTGGCTATCGGTACGAACCCCGCTTCATTGCCTTCAGCAGGGCATCGAGCTCAGCATTGTTAACGTTCGCCAGCATGAGATTGTCCGCAACCTCGATGACCGCTGCGAGCGCTTCCGCCTCACTCCACCCGGCGGCTACCGCAGCTTCGATCACGTCTTGTATGGGAAGCTCTACCGCCATTTGACAGTGCAGGTGACGGTTCTCGTCATCGGGTGGCATGGTTGGGGGAGGGATGTTCACCATACCAGAATAATAGAGTCGCCACGAGCGGCGGCAAGCACTGTGAAGCCGGAAGATATCTCTTCCACTTTACCGCGAGTCATGATTACCTCTGCCCGGGCATATTAGGGGGTAATCTTGAGAAATATTGTTGTACCGCTGGCGCTCGCGCTGGCTCTTTCGGCGTGTGCCAAACGTCCGGATGCAATCGTTCCCACTGACATTCCGATGGCGGCATACACGAACTATTCCTGCGAGCAACTCGCTCAGGAACTAATCAAGGAGCAGGCGGCGCTTTCGGCCGTTTCGAAGCAGCAACACGATGCTGCCACTGGTGATGCGTTCGGCGTCTTCCTCATCGGCGTTCCGATGTCGTCTACCTTTGGCGGCGACAAGGAAGGTCAGGTATCGGTATCTAAGGGCAAGGTCCAGGCGATCCAGTCGGCCATTATGTCGAAGGGCTGCAACAATCCCGTGCCGACAAAGGCGCCTGGAAAATCCAAGCCTTGAATTGAAGGGCGTCGCGAGGGGCTCGTAGGGCACAAGCTTAAACCTTGTAGGGGACGGGGGACGGGTTTTCCCTCGCGACATCTATCAAACCGGCATGCTGAAGATTCGTTCCTCCTTGCGCGAAGCAAAGTGCGGAACGGAATGGACATCGTGAAGTTCTACTTCAAAAGGAGTATAGGCATGTCTCTTCACTATGCGGACGTCAAGAGCGGATGGGTGAGCTTCCTCGCCGAAATCGTCTCGGTTGAGCCAAGCGTGGAGGCTACCGCAACCCAGCTGGTCCAACCGCTTTCAGATGAACAAGAGCTCCTTGTGAGCTGCTGGCGATCAGGTCAGATTGAACCTGAGGCATGGCAAAGGCACCTTGATAAGTATCCGGTTCTTGCAGCGCATTTTCGGGGAGCAGCGGTGACGCACTAAGGCCGGCAGAGGTCGCGCCTCTTCTATGCGACTGTGGAAGAAGGTGTTCGAATGGACACTTTTCCGTTGCCCCACAAGCATACTTGTTGCACGGTAGCTTTACCGGGATCCGGGGAAGAGACGGCTGTTACCATCTCTTCCCCTTTGCGGGTACAGCTCCAGCCGTCGAGGGCGACCTTTAACGTGTTTTCCAGGCACGGTCGTTCCTTGGCGGCGAGAGCTATTATGGCTGAAACATTCGCGGTTTTGGTTGCCGGTGTTTTTTAATCCACAGGCAAATTGTTCTGCATATGTTCTGATTTGTTCCTATAGGGCAGTCAACACCTAATGCTGCACCTGAGGTAGATAGTACCGACCGATCGAAATCAGGTGTGCCATTATGTCGTTCCGCAGATGGTCGCGTTCTCCATAGGCCTCGCAAATTCTCTCCAGTTCGGGCTGCACGGCCCTTCGCTTCTTTACGGGCAAGTCCGCGTCTCCGATGACCCAGCCGACTCCAGGGACCGCGATTGGGTCGCATCCGATCTCAACGATCTCGCGGATGAACTCGGGTATTTGCTCTCGCGTCATTGCTACCTCCTTTGCACGCTCAGATAGTAGCGCGCTTAGAGGGTGACGCAACTAACAGAAGTATTGGGTTTTGGTGGCGGGGCGCCGTATTCGTTCTTCTTAGCCAGCGCGAGTGAGCGATCTCGAAACGACCTTTGCGACGCAATGGCGACCACGAAATGGATGCTGAAACGGTGGCGGGGGCGCCCCACAGTTTAATCGAACGACCAGTTCTTGTAGGCCTCTTCACGCTGCAATTCTGCTCGTCCTTCGTCGGTGATGTGCCATTCACGGAAGCCGCGATTATCCTTTCCACCGGGCCGAACACAGCCAACCTTTGACAAAACCTCCATCGTCTTCTCGCCGGCGTTCGGGATTAGATCGACGGTAGTACATTCAGGATGGTCGGCCAGGAATCGCAGAGCGCGCATCTGCGGCTTATCGAGTTTATGGACAGGATGATGTTTTTGACGTTCCGCGTCCTGCCTACGCCATCGCTCAATGCCATTGCGGTCATCATGTGTCGGGGTTGCATTCACGCGGGGCGCACGTTCGCGCTTCTGCGGCGGCCGATCTCTGATGAACTTCGCGTACTGTTCGGAGATAGCTTCGAAAAGATCGTCTGCCTCCTGCAGGTCGACCGATTGGACGATGATGAACCATGCGATCCATTCGGAATCTGAAGCTTCGTGCAGATGCCTTACGAAGTACCGGCCGACTACCTCCATGATTGAGGTGCCGACACCATCGATAGCCAGGGTTATCCGATCTCCGAAACCAGGGACGTTATTGTGCAGGTCAGCGAGCCGGTGCTCACCTTCGATATGAAATCTTCCGTCCTTCTGTCGCTCGAGGAAGTAGACGAGGTCGTCGACGATGTTGCGCATAGGCTGATACTTAGCCTTGCCGATCCCGAAGCCGGACGCCGGGGCCGTTTCCGTTTTGCTCGATGAAGATGACGCCAGCCGTTTCGAGGGCCGATCGAACGGCGGCAACATTGTTCGCCAACCCGCTCGCCGCTCCCTCACTCGCCTCCATTCGCTTTAAGGTTGGAGTGGAAATGTTCGCACCGGCAGCTAACTCGGCTTGGCTCATACCAAGTAGCGCCCTCGCGGCCGCGATCTGTCGCCCCGAAATCATCGATTATCGATCCCTAAGAATAAATTTGATCCAAAGGTATTGACTCGACCTTCGGTTTTGATCTAAAAGTATCACGTTGACACCTAAGACGCAACGAGGAGCGCCCTATGACCATCCATGCCCCAACGACCTTCGCCGACAGAACTCTGTTGCCGCGCGGTCTCATCAAGAGACAAAGAACCAGAAGCTACCGCGCAAGATGGAGCTTTAAGCTCGGCCAACCGGTTGTGCTCGGCGGGAAGGTCTGGATTGTCATCGATCGCACAAGGAGTTTGCTAGGGCGTGAGGTTTATTCCGTCTACCGCCACAGGGACGTCCGCCCTCTGCGCGTTATAGTCGGCAGCGCCCTTGTGGCCGCTCAAGTCATGTTGGGCGGTGCAGATCTCGCGCAGCTCTTTGACGTCGCGAACGCCCTCAGGGTGGAGTACGAGCGGGATTGCCTCCGTGATCGCCGCAATGCCGCGTCAGCCGGCCAAGCTGGCAACAACCGCCGCAGGATCGAACTTGCTGTAGAGTGGAGCTATTTGCTCGCTAGAGCCCACAGGCGAGCACATGGTAGGGCGCCAGGCGTTTACACGGCCGTTGTCTAGCTCACTCCGGCGGAGGTAGGTCATGAAAACCGCCGACAAGCACCGTCTTCTGCTTATCCTGTTTCAGCGCCAGCATGGCCGCTGTTGCTACTGCCGCCGGTTCGTATCTCTCACGTTTGATTTCCAGCTCCAGAAGCGGTCAGAGGCGGCTACAATTGAACACTTGATGCGAAAGGCTGACGGGGGCCGTGACCACCCTGACAATGTCGCGCTCGCGTGCAAACGCTGCAACGACGAACGTGGCGAAGCGGATTGGCTGACCTACACGACGTTCCGCCGAAATGAGTTTCCAGAGTTCGCGGCAGTAGCCTGCCGATAGCCTTGCCGTGCTCCGCTCGTTCGTCGAGTGCGGCCCTTTTATTCTTAGTCACCACAGGCCAGCGCGATCACCACCTGCGCCTACAACAGCAGCGCGCTGGCCGTTTCAATTCCCAGGAGTGTTGGCCGCTGCTCCCTTGAGGTAGGTATATGCGGTTTGTATCCATTCGGCGCCCGGAACCTTGCTGATAACAGGCACAACTTGTGCGGCGTGCATAAGAAGCACACCAAGGATTAGGCCAGCCGCTGCCGTCCTGCCCAACGCTACAGTCTCGCGTCCGATAGCCAGGACGGCTTTGGAAACGACTGACCAAACGTTCTCAAGTGTGCGGGAGAGCGAGAGTACGTCACGTTTATCCGGCAATTCCTGATCCTCAACCCAACCGGCAACCGACTCAAGAGCGTCCGCTACCGCGGGATCGGCGGAGCGCTCTGATCTCAAATGCGATGCCAATATCCGGGTGCTGCTTGCCAGGCTCTTGGCGGTATCCGAATCGATTGGGAGCGCGGCCGCATTTTCGGAATAGATTCGCCATTCTTCAAATTGTGCCAAAGCTGAGAACACAGTTTCAATGTGACCGAGAAGAAGGCCAAACAGCGATGGCGACAGCTCATCTGCTTCCGATTGAACGAGGCGATTGCAAATCTGTGCTCTTGCTCCGACCTGCACGATGTTCTTGTAAGAAGCCATCGTGCTCTGGAGGCGGTGGAATGCCTCCTTCAAACGAGGCGATACATTCGTAGTAGCGATATCTTCGTTCACATATTCGCCGTGCTCAATGGCTGCTTCTAGTGCAGCGAGCGCCATCTCTTTCTCGCGATCATTCGGCCGTAGCGATTGATCAACAACTACCAATACGTCGCCACTGAAGCTGAACTGGAAAGCGGCTGTCTTTTGACCAGGAACGGCTTCAAGAACGTCGTCGGGACCAATTTGGTTGATGCCAATTCTCATGCCGGCGGTGAGTACTTTGAGACCATACTCATCATGAAAAATGGCAGCGAGAGGATCACGCGCCGGCGAATTGTGAACCATGCCACGGCCAGCGACTTCACGGAGCTCATCAATCATTCGCTCCAAATTCAAGAGGTCCGGCTCGCGTATGGATTCCACTTTGCTGAGGAAGCGCCGAACTTCAGCCCTTAGGGCGAACAGGGGTTGTCGCGCCAAAATCTCTGAGATCGACGAATCCGTTAGATGTATGAGCGAGCTATCGATGCGACTAAGTCGCTTATCGATTTCCCGTAGAAGGTTTCCAAGTCTCTCAGGTTTCATCTAAATCTCTACGGCGCGCTTATTATAACTATAGCCGCAGACGATAGATCGCGCGAGTCAGGCACGCCCTTCTCAGCCGTATCCACAGGAGCCAACAGCGGAGTCGAACCGCAATCCACAGAAATCGCCATTAGGAAAGAAATTAGGAGCCGGTTCAATCAAGAACCGACTCCTGCAATATAATCAGCTAGTTAGCTGAAAAAACTGGCTCCCCGGGCCGGATTCGAACCGGCGACCTGTCGATTAACAGTCGAATGCTCTACCGCTGAGCTACCAGGGATCAACCGCTCGGTGGCGGCGTGAGCGGGGTAATACAAATGCTTTGCC
>Ga0268287_100209_pt1 | contig 27823 bp, 25 predicted proteins | sample MetcocultureR3M_FD_191348 | JGI IMG/M metagenome (GOLD analysis project Ga0268287, IMG submission 191348) | Soil microbial communities from Anza Borrego Desert, Southern California, United States - Methanotrophic co-culture R3-M | ecosystem: Environmental > Terrestrial > Soil > Desert | place... | reverse complement strand
CGAGGAAATATTGACGATCCGTTTTTCCGGTCCCTTGACCATATGCGCGGCCACCGCTTTGCACCAGGTGTACACACCTTTCAGATTGATCGACACGACCCGGTCGAACTCGTCCTCGGTGATTTCCAGAATGGTTTTGGGCATTGATATACCGGCGGCATTCACCAGCACGTCTATCCGACCTCTCGCGGCGAGCAGGCGCTCTGCAGCCGCGGTTGCCACGGCCAGATCGCGCACGTCGGCAACTAGCGTCTCGGCCGAGCCACCGGCATCGGCACATGCTTGCGCCTTTATCTTCAGAGCTTCCGCATCAAGATCGACCAGCAGCAGGTGCCATCCCCGACGGGCCAAGCGCAATGCACTCGCCCCGCCGATACCCTGCGCGCCACCGGTCACGATCGCAACGCGATCAGCGTTAATGTCCGACAAGCGAACGCTCATTGCGACACCATGATCGTATCGGCCGTCTCCCAGCACAGGAAGACTTCGGCGTCCTGTGACGGAGGGGTGTTGCGTTCGCCGCTCGAAACGACGACCCGGAAGTCACCCTCCGGAGCCTCCACGACAACGATGGTGCCCGCGCCGGCGAAAAGTGTACCCGTGACGCGGCCCTTCAGTTGGTTGAGACCAGCGACCGGCGTATCGCAAATGCGTAGCGATTCTGGACGCACCATAGCGGTCGCCTTGGATCCGACGTTCGGCCGCTCGTTGCTCCGGCATTCGATGAAATGCCCAGTCGAAAGGCGCATGCGTAAATTCACGCCATCGACGCCCTCGATAGTTCCGGCCATCATGTTGGCGGCGCCAATGAAGTCGGCAACGAAGATGTTGCGCGGATTGCGGTAGATCTCTTCAGGGCTAGCGGCTTGCTCGACCTGACCGTTCGACATGACGACGACCTGATCCGAAAGCGTCAGCGCTTCGTCCTGGTCGTGCGTGACGAGGATCGTCGAGATGCCGACGCGGCGCTGGAGAAGTTTCAGTTCCACCTGCATCTGGTCCCGCAGCTTCTTGTCGAGCGCGCCCATAGGCTCGTCGAGCAGAAGCACCTGCGGGGAGTTCGCGAGCGCGCGCGCCAGTGCGACGCGTTGACGTTGACCGCCGGAAAGCTGCGAGGGCAGACGGTCGCCCATGGCACTCAACCTGGTCAGATCCATGGCTTCGCGCACGGCCGGTTCGGCGCGCGCGCCGGTGATGCCCTGCATCCTGAGCCCGAACGCGATGTTCTCCGCAACCGTCATGTGCGGAAACAGGGCATAGCTCTGGAAGACCATCCCGATGCCACGTTTCCAAACCGGCACATCGTTGAGGATACGGCCCCCGATGCTGATATTCCCCTCATCGGGAGTTTCCAATCCTGCGACCATGCGTAGAACGGTTGTCTTGCCGCAGCCGCTCGGTCCCAAGAGGCTGACAATCGTGCCAGCCTCCACGCGGATAGAGACGTCCCGCACGGCGCGATAGATGCCGAATGACTTCGACACACCCTCGACCGCCACGGGTAGACTCTGTCCTTTCAATTTGATTGCGCTATCCATTCCGTCAGCCCTTGAGACGCCGGGTAATCATCGTGCTGAGACGCTGAAAGTCGCTGGCAAACTCGATGGCGGGGAGACGGTACAGTTTCGCAGCCTCCTCAGGTCGCAGGACGGCCGGGTTCGAGTGCATCTCGTCGGGTATCTTAATGCTTGGAACGGTCGGAGAAACGAACGTCCGCTTCAGCCATTCGCGCTGCGTATCCTCAGCGAACCACGTATCGAGGTAGATCTGGGTCAGGCGCGTCTTTGCAGGGGACATGTTGACGACAGTACAGGCATGGTTGGACCAGAGCGTACCGCCCTCTTCGGGAATGGTGAATTCCACACGCAGTCCCTGAGCCTTTGCCTGCTCGGCCCAGGCGCCCCAGTGCGGGGCAAGCCAGATTTCACCGCGGCCGACCAGCTCTTCTTCGGCGATGGGAGAGGTAACCCATGCGCCGATGTTTGCCTTGTGCGGCATCCAGGCTTCGATGCCGGCCTCCACGTTCAAGCCCTTGCCCGCAGCGACGCCCGCCATGGCGTAGGAATCCATGTTGGTGGTCCACAGGGAGACGCGACCCTTGTATTCAGGCTTGTAGAGGTCCTTCCAGGAGCGCGGCTTCTGAACCTTGTCGGGATTGTACATGATCCCGTAAGGGGTCTGCTGGAAGGGGATCGCCAGTCCTTCACCACCCTTGAGGCCTACCTTGACGGCCTGTGCATTGGGCATGTTGGCCGGATCGATCTTTGCCCACATTCCCTCCACGACGCCGCGGGCGGTGAATGTGTCGTTGAACATGCCGCCCGAGATAACCGGATTGCTCTTGGTGGCCTGCATCTTGGGGTAAGTGACTGTGGCGGACGAAGCCTCGATTTCCGGCTTTGTTTTCGGAAATTTCGCATTGAACATTGGGGCGCAAGTAGCCCGCAGCACGTCCAGCACGGGTCCGCCCTGGCTCATCAGCGTAATGCTGGCGACCTCCTCGTCGGAAGCTTGCGCGAGTGCCCGCGCCAGAGGATTAAGGGTTGCGACCCCTACTCCAAGGGCCGCAAAGCCCTGCAGCACAGACCGCCGCGACGGCTGGTCGGCAAATACGCGGAGAAGATCTTTCATATCGTCTTTCATGTTCTTGTCCCTCTGGTGGTTGACGCTTGTTTTCTTAGTGGTGTGGTCGTTGGATATTTTCGTCGCCCAGGTCCCAGTAAAGCGACGCCATCATGCGCAAGGCTTCTTTTGCGATAGGAAGTGGTAGGTGTTCATTGACACTGTGGTTGCTTGCCCCCGGATAGGAATGGGGGATCCAGATGGTGCGTAGGCCGAGATCCTTTGCAAAGATATCGTTGGCCAGCGACGCGCCGATGTTCGGAAGGACCGCGGTGGATTTCCCGGTGGAGGAAGAGACGGATCCTGCGACCCATCGTACCCACGGATCCTCGGGGTCCAGTCGCGTAGCGACAAAGTTGCATCTCTCTTGCTCGACCTGCACCATTGGGAAGCCTGCGAGGTCGAGATGGCGGCGAAGGTTTTCCACCACCTTGTCTTCGTCTACGCCAGGAACTGTGCGGATCTGGCAGTGAGCTTGCGCTGAGGGTGGCACTGCGTTGATAGGATGTTCCGGTGTGCCGCTCGTCATCGCCAGCACGTCGAACGAAGACCATCCATAAAGCTGTTCGGCAGCTGTCAAGCCGGGCTCACCCCAACCCGCGTCGATAGGGGGCCCTTCCAGGCCACCAACGACCTCAATAGTTGAGAGCGCCATGCGGACGCTCTCCGATATCGGGGGTGGCGTCCAACCCGGTACGAGTATCTTGCCCCGTTCTGTGGTCAGGCTCGCGATCGCGTGGGTCAACTGGATCGCTGGGTTGGCCAACAGGCCCCCCCAGTTTCCGGAGTGATGCGCGCTTTCGCGATGGCTGACATTGAGGGTAAAGTTCACTGCGCCGCGGGTTCCCAGATATAGGGTGGGCCGTTCTGCGCTGACGCGAGGGCCGCCAGAAGCGATCAACAAATCCGCCGATAGGTTCGCGGCCTCCTTTCGGCAGAGTTCCCGAAGACCCGGCGACCCTATTTCTTGGCCCATATCGATCAGCCAGATGGCATTGAATCCGAGCGAGCGCTTAGCCTCAAGCACAAGGCGCATTGCTGCGATATTGATCGAGTGTTGGCCTTTGTTGTCGGCTATGCCCCGACCAAACCAGGCGCCGGAACGCTCTGTGAGTACCCATGGAGAGAGAGAGTTTTTCCAGGCCGCATCATCACCGGCGACGACATCGCCATGCCCGTAGCCGAATATCGTCGGCAAAGACGGGTCCTCGATGCGCCGTGCGACAAGAATCGGATTGCTATATTCACGACTTTCAATAATCCGACAGTCGAAGCCCATATCAAGGAACTCCGGAACAATCTCCTTGGCGAGATAGCTGCGCAAGGTGACGTACGACGCATCACCCAAATTCTCTGTGCGCGCCGCGATGCGAGGTTGAAGCGTCCGGAATAATTCTCCGCTCGTTACCAGCGCTTCGGCGCGTGACGCAATCAGATCGCGCATGCCAGTGCGATTGCGCTCCATTTGCAACACTCGGTTCATGCCGCGTGCTCCTTGGCATAGAGCGCCACTTCGTCATGCCGGGCAAACCAAACGCCGGGGAGGCTACGCGCGTAACGGATCAGTTCTTCGAGAATCCAGATGCGCGATCGATAGGTGATAATATGGGGATGCATCGTCAGTTCGAAAATTCCGCCTGCCTCGTAGGCGGCGTCCAGTTCCCGCTTCCAGATGTCCAGCACTGCGCTCGGAGCAGTGTAGGGACGAAGTCCCTGCCAGCGGTTCATCATAAAGTAGACCGCGTCGTCGCGGACCCACTCGAACGGCATTTCGACGATGCCCGTGGGCTTGCCATGTAGATCCAATTCGTAGCAGTCGTCGTCGGCGCCCAAAGATGAATCGTATGCCAGACCAAGCTCGCACATCAGTTCAAGTGTATTCTCCGAGAAGTCCGCAGACGGCGACCGCAAACCGGTCGGACGCACACCCGTGATCTTTTCGATCGTATCGAGGGCGCGCAGCATCAGTTCGCGTTCATGCTGCAACGGCAGTTCGGACTGTCGCTCATGGATCCAGCCGTGGATCCCGATTTCATGACCACCGTCGACGAGCCGACGCTGTTCGTCTGGATGGAGTAGGGCTGTGACCCCCGGCACATAGAAGCTTGCAGGGACATCGTATTTCTTGAGAAGCGCCTCGATGCGCGGGATCCCGACCCGGTTTCCGTACTGGCCCCACGCAAGCCGACCAATCGAACCGCCTCCTTCACGCAACTCGCTTGTTTCATGATCTGAATCGAACGAGAGGGCGACCGCAAGTCTTGCGCCGTTCTTCCAGACAGGGGGTGCCAGACGCCGGCCCGCACGAACTCGGTTGACGAGGAAGCGCCACTTCTCCTCAGGAAATTGCCATGGCTCCATAACCGGTTGCTCGACCATTCGCTGCTCCCATATTTTCACTTCATTGGGTTTGAGAGAATGGTCGTCTCATAAAGCGCGTTACGCCAGAATATTCGAACTATATCTGCAGTTAGCCTGGCTTATGGCTCACCCATTTACGACGGACGCGTCCTATGGCACGTCGAGCTGCGTTGGATGGAATACCCTTGCGATCTACGAAACCACCGGCAAAAAAAAGCAAGCGCCATTTAGGGAGCAAGTATTCCGCTTGCCTAACAGTCTTCGCGCTCGGCCAGTCGGCGTCCAAGGCCCGGGTAAGCTGCTCTAATTGCTCAGGCGGGCGAGCGGTATAACTCGTTCGTTGCGGCGCTTGGCCACCGTCTCGCCACGGGGCAAAGCGGAACGAATGAATCTCCTAGGGACAACGGTGAGTTGACGTGATTCACTACAGCTTCCGGAAACGAGCCCCTTCTGACTACCCGTATGGCGGTGATGGAAAAGCGCCGCATCGTTGTACAGTCGCAGAGGCCTTTCGGTTGCGGCGCGAACTTCGACAGGCGCTATCACGTTTACTGCAACGACTTCAGCGCCTCCTGAGCGCAGCGCTCATATCCAGGATATCAGCTGTTATAAGATCAAGCTGACTTCGAGAACGGAGGGCGGTCGGCAAGTATAGGCAACAAGGCGGCGCACTGCTCCCGCGCGCCGTGCGCTCAATAGATGGAGCAATCGATGACACAGGTGCGTGCAATTTTGGACAATCCTTTTATCGTATCGGCCGATCGGTCCTTGGCATCGTTGGCCAGTCCGGAGGCCATCACAGCTTCGACGCATGCAGTGAACGCCGCATTGGCCGAGGCGCTGGCGGCTGTAACGCCGCCCAGCGGACTGCCCGCCATGCGCGAAGCCTATGTTCGCGGCGAACTCGGCCTTCCCGCTTCGCCCAAATCATCCCGCGCCCAGACGATGACAATCAAAGGGCCAGAAACGCCAATCGGCCTGCGCATCTTCGTACCCGAAGAGGTGCGGGGTGTATATCTCCACATCCATGGCGGAGGCTGGATCGTCGGCAGCAACGATACTTGGGACGAGCAGCTGGAATATTTTGGCCGTGAGGCCGGCATGATAGCGGTCAGCCTAGACTATCGTTTGGCGCCCGAGCATCCCGCACCCGCAGCCATCGACGATTGCGTGGCGGTCGCGTCCTGGTTGATCGAGAATGCCGAGCGAGAATTCGGCACGTCTTGGCTGTCGATCGGGGGCGAGTCCGCCGGATCCAATCTCGCCGCCTTGACGTTGCTGAGGCTCCGGGATGCCGGCAAAGTGAATTTCTTCAAGGCGGTGAGCCTGTTGTTCGGCTGCTTCGACCTGTCATTGAGCCCCAATGTATTTCTGTCGAAGGGCGCCCCGTTCGTCAGCCTGGATGCGATGCGGCAATTCACAGGGGCCTTCGCAGGCTCCATGGACCTGAAGGATCCCGCTATTTCTCCGCTTTACGCGGATCTACACGACCTACCTCCAGCGCTGTTCAGCGTTGGTTCGGTCGATCCGTTGCTGGACGACAGCCTTTTCATGTACATGCGCTGGCAGGCGGTCGGCAACGCCGCTTACCTGGCGATCTACCCCGGCGGCACGCATGGTTTTAACTCGCTCGACGGAGAGCTGGCCGCTGCAGGTAATCGAGGAATTGCGAAGTTTCTGAAGGCTATACGGACCGAGGACACGGACTGATCCCCGGAAGCGACGACCGGCCGGCAGCTCGCCTCCATGTCCAACAGCTATCTGGCCAATGGCCATACACGGATCAGGGGGCATGTCGTTCTATACTGGTCGGGTGCCGAGCGTAGAATGGCGCAACGAGATTAGAGGAATTGCTCCATGATGGTCATGGCCGATAGCGCGCGAGCGCCTGTTCACTCCAGAGCCGAGGCACGCCCCTATGCCGTTTATCTTTCCTCGATGGTCTCGGGGACGCGGTAATCGTTCTCGACGACCGTCTGTGCGCCCTGGGCGACCGATTCTAAGTGCTCTCTGCATAACTGGTCGGCGCGGCCTTCGTCACCGTGTTCGATTGCCGACGCCAGAGCCCGCAGCGCGTCGAAGCTTTCAATTACCCGGCTGCGCTTGTGCAGGGAAATGTAGCGGATTAGCTTGATGCGGTTATGGAGGTTTTCCAACTCCTGCGCCAGATAGGGGTTGCCGCTGCCGTTCGCAATGACCTTGTAGAGCTGCGTGCCGGCTTCAAGCATATCGAGAGGAGTACCGTCCTTCTCGACTTCGTTGAGCCGGACAACCGCTGCCCTGAGGGACGCTAGGTCAGCTGGCAAACGGCGGATCGCAAACTGCCGGGCCGCCAAGCTCTCAAGTTCCAGGCGTAATTCGTATAGATACCCGACTTCCTCGACGGTCAAGGCGGTCACTGTTGGGCCGCGACGAGGCTCTTTGGTAATAAGACCTTCCGCTTCGAGCTGGCGGAGCGCCTCACGAATCGAAAGACGGCTAACACCCGTGAGCTCACAAAGTTCGCGCTCTCGCAGAGCCTTACCAGGCGGAAACCGGCCGGTGACGATAGCAATGCGAAGGCGGTCCGTTACAAGCGACCTTAGACTGATCGCTTGGCCGGTTACCATTAAGCCAGCGTCGCTCATGCCGTCCATTTAAGCTCCTGAATCCTGCCACAGCAGTTCTGCGATAAGGGGTCCGCAGCCAGTATACAACGTTCTTGTTGCTGGTCTCCCACGATTTTTGTCTTACAATTTGGCAAACAGCTTGGCAAATGAAAGTTCTTGCGTCAGTATCCTCGCCACACGACCTGCACCTTCTTGCGAGCAGGCCCAACCTCATCATTCAAGCGAGCCAAGCCATGTTGAACAGCCTCTCCTCGCAATCCATTAATCCAGCGGACGGCCTGCCGGACGATATCGATGCCGGTGCTTCCTCAGACCTGCAGGCCCGTAAGCCGCGCGACTGGGACGGCTCCATGCGCTTCGGCATCTTTTGGCCGGGCACTCGTACCCTGCTTCCGTCGGAGAAGATCTCGGCGCTCAACCCCGATCCGCTCGACTTGGACAACCAGATCGCCCTGGCGAAAGCCTGCGAGGAGGTCGGTCTCGACCTGGTGCTGCTTGGTGACGGGTATGCGCCGAGCTCGGAAGAGGGCACCCGCATCGGCTTCCAGGACCCGGGCATCCATGCCCTGACCCTGTCAGCGCCGCTCATCATGGCGACCAAGCACCTGGGCATCATCACCACGCTACACTCGACCTTTTTCCACCCGGCCCACATTGCCCGTTTCGCCGCCAACATGGACTGGCTGAGCAGCGGACGCTGGGGATGGAACATCGTCAACGGCTACCGCGACTACGAGGCGAGCCTGTTCGGCTTCGAGACGCTGCCTGACACGTCCACCCTCTACGACGCCACCGACGAGGCCGTGCAGATCGTTGAATCCCTGTGGGACGGCAGCCGCCGCACCGAGTTCTCCGGCGTGCATCACAAGTCGCACGGCAAGATGAAGGGACCTTATCCGCCCGAGCGGCCGGTTTTCGTCTGCGCCGCCGCCTCCGAGCGCGGCCGCCAGTTCACCGCCAAGCATTGCGATTACATGTTCGCCTCGCCGGCCAACCTGTCGGATCTGCCGGGTATCAAAGCTGATTTAGCGCGCCATGCGGGTGAGGCCGGCAAGTCGCAGCCGCCCGAAGTGCTCGTCGTCGTCGATCTGATGATCCGCGACGAGCCGGGCGAGGCGCTGGCACTGTTCACCGACCTGATGGCCAGCATCGAGACCAACGAGGCGGGTAAGAAGTGGTCCGGGCAGATCGGCCGCCTGCGCAACGAGAAGGCAACCCCGTTCAAGTTCCCCTATTTCGTCGGAACCCCGCAGGAAGTCGCAGACCAGCTGATCGAGGCCAACAAAACCCATGACCTCACCGGCGTCCTCTTCAGGCTGCCGGTCTGGTCGACACAGGAAGTCCTCAACCTCGTTCCCGTCTTCAAGATCCTCGAGGAAAAGGGCGTCCGCATCAACCCGAAACTCAGAAACTATTCCTGGTAGGAAAACCCGGCCGAAAGGTGCGGAAGCCTATCACTTGTCGTCCTTAAAAAACAGCAAGAAGCCGGGACCAACTCGGCCTTGTCAACCAATCAAGCCAGAGGGGCTGAAGATGTTTAACAAATGCGCTCTGCTCGTTGCCCTTGCGATTTCCGTCGCATCGGCCGTCGATGCGACACCGACACATGCTCAGGACAAGGTCATCGTGGAAGGCGTCGGAACCAATCCGCCGCACTTCAACCGGCTGCTGACCACAGATATTGCCACCATGGTGATCGGCGGAACGATTTTCGAGACGTTGGTGCGTCTCGATGCGAAATATACGATCATGCCGGCACTCGCGACTGCATGGTCGAGCAATCCGGAAGCGACCGAATACCGACTTACCCTCCGTGACGGGGTCAAGTGGCATGACGGCAAGCCGTTCACGGCTGACGATGTCGTCTTCACGTTCAAGAGCTTTGTGCCGCTCTCTCCGGCCGCGGCAGGCTTTGCCCGCTTCGTCGAGGACGTCTCGTCCCCCGATCCGAAGACGGTCGTGATAAAGTTCAATAAACCGTTCGCGCCGTTTCTCGAAGCGCTGGCCGGGCTATGGATCATGCCCCAGCACGCCTACGCCGATCCGAAGAATGTCGCCACCGACCCCGTGAATTCTAAGCCCATCGGTACGGGACCTTTCAAATTCGAAAGCTTCAAGTCCGGTGACCGAGCCGTCGTCGTCCGCAACGATAACTACTGGGGCGCGCGCACTGATATCGAGAGCATCGTGTTCCCTATTCTGCCGGATGCCAATTCCCGGGCGCTGGCGTTCGAAAGCGGCGACATCCAGTATTCTTACGGAAGTTATATCGACAAGAGCGCCTGGAAACGCCTGCTGAGCGACAATCGCTTCGGCGCAATGCGCGAACGGGGCCACGTCCTGACGGTTACGGCCCACGTCAACACCACGCGCGGCCCGATGGCCAAGTATGAAGTACGCAAGGCGGTTTTCCAGGCTATCGACCGCAAGGCGATCGGTGACCGCGCCTATTTCGGATTTGCCGCACCCGCCCGTGGTCCGGTCCCGTCCGAAATGAGCTGGGCCGCCGGCAACGAAGTCGATTTCCGCAAGGATCTCCCGTTCGATCCGGTCGCCGCGGCAAAGCTCCTCGATGAAGCCGGTTACCCGCGTCCTGCAAACGGAACCCGCTTCTCGCTCGATCTGGCCTATCCGGCCGAGTTCTCCTCCCTTGCCGCAGCTGCGGGCGTCATCCAGTCGAATCTGGGCGAACTCGGGATTAAGGTCAACCTGATCGCCGAAGACAGCCAAGTCTGGCGCGACCGGACCTACAAGGCGCACAACTACGATATCTCGATGATCTTCTACACGACCTTCGAAGATCCGAGTCTCGGTGTCACGCGCGCTTATATCTGCAACAAGGAGAACATGGTCTACCGCAATGCGTCCGGCCTTTGCGACGAGGCGCTCGACGCCGACTTCGCTGCGGCGGGTGCAACGACGAACCGTGACGAGCGGCGTGCCGCCTTTACACGGGCCGAGAAGCGTATCGAAGGTCTTCTGCATACCTATCCTATCGTCGTCGAGCAGCAGTTCTACTTCGGACGCAAGGACCTATGGGACATGGAGCAGGCCCATGCGACGCATCCTGTCGACTGGTCGCTCGTAAAGGCCCGCAAATAGGCCCGTCCGATAACGATGGGGTGCGGCCACCAATGGCGGAAGCACCTCTGATATTGCTGGCAACGGCGTGACGACTGCCGTTGCAACAACCCGGTATCCGTGAACCAGGCGGCGGCCCGGACGGCCCTCTCGGACCTTCTCGAGTTTACCGGGAGGGCCGGTTCCGAGCGTGAACCACCAAAACGATGGACGGTGACTGATGAGCCCCGTATTGTTCAATCTCCTGCGTTGGATCGGTTCAGCCCTGCTGCTGATCGCGAGCGTCGTTGTGATGATGTTCCTGCTGCTTGAACTGGCACCCGGCGACCCGATCCAGGCGCTTGTCGGCAACATGCCGGTCACCGATGAGCTCAGGGCGAAGCTTGTCCTGGAATTCGGCCTCGATGGCTCGGTCTACGAACGCTTCTTCGTTTATGTCGGAAACATCCTGAGCGGCAATCTCGGCTACTCCTACGCCAATCAGGCCCCGATCGGTGGGCTGTTGATCGACCGGCTTCAGAATACCATGCTGCTGGCTGTCCCGGCGCTCGTATTGTCCTCGGTGGGGGGAATCATCCTCGGCTCCATCGCGGCCATGACGCGGTCCAAAACGCTCGATAACGTCTTCTCCATCACGGCGATCGCCGGCTTCTCTGTGCCGAGCTTCTGGGTGGGCTTGGTGCTCATCATCATCTTCTCTGTCAATCTGAAGTGGCTGCCTGCTCAGGGAATGAGGTCGTTTACCTCAAGCGGCCTTTCGATACCGCATATGGTCCTCCCGGTCCTGACCCTTACGTTTACAGAACTGGCGTTCAAGCTGAGGCTAATGCGTGCGACGATGATCGAAGTCCTTGGACAGGACTATATCGACACGGCCAGATCCAAGGGTCTCGGAAAATGGAGCATCATCCGCAAGCACGCGCTCCTGAACTCCATGCTGCCGATGATCACTGTCATCGGCTATAGCGTCGGCTACACTCTGGCTGGAACGGTTTTGACCGAAAAAGTCTTTGGCTGGCCGGGCATGGGCCTACTGCTCTACGAGTCCATCCAGCGCAGCGAAAACATGGTCATCATGGCCGTCCTTCTCGTCGTCGCGGTCGCGGTTGTCGTCATTAACCTGCTTACCGACATCGTTTTGGGCTTTGTCGATCCGCGCGTGCGGCGCACCTTGAAAAGCGGCGGTACGGTCTAGTGCAGACGGTCGAGAAAAAGATGGAGCGTGGTTTGTCCCATACGGCTATTACGAATTCGAGCGAAATCTCACCGGTCAACCTACTTCGGGAGAACGCGTCCAGTGTGTCGTTGCGCGACCGCATCTCGAACATCGTGCTCTTACGGAAGGTGAGACGCAGGGGTCTTGCGCATATCTGTATCCTGGCGCTTCTCGTCATCACCCTACTGTGTTTCGTTGGTCCGCTCTTTACCGAGGCGCCCAATTCAACTGCGTTCGGTCCTTTGGAGGCTCCAAGTCTCAGCCATCCCATGGGAACCGATTCCCTCGGACGCGACCAGCTTGCCCGTGTGTTTGCCGGTGGACAGGTCTCCCTCATCGTTGGCGCCGTTGTCGCGGCCCTCTGCCTGACCATCGCTATCGCGATTGGCTGCCTCTCAGGTTACTTCGGCGGATGGGCCGATACCATCCTGATGCGGATCGCCGAGATATTCCAGGTCGTTCCCGCGGTGATCCTCGCGCTGGTCGCGGTGGCTTTGCTCGGCAGCAGCCTGTCGCTGATCATCCTCATTCTTGCGGCGACCACTTGGCCGCAGGTCGCACGGATCGTCCGGGCGGAAACGCTGAAGGTACGTCAGCTGGGCTATGTGGAATCGGCGAAGGCAATCGGTTTCGGCCCGCTACACATTTTATGGTCCGATGTTCTGCCAAACATATTCCCTCCCGTCCTCGTCGCGACAACAATGACGGCAGGCCGCGCCATTCTGCTGGAATCGGGCCTGGCGTTCCTGGGTCTGGGCGACGCCAACCAGCCGAGCTGGGGCGCCTTGCTCTATTCTGCACAGACGCATATTCGCACGGCCTGGTGGCTTACGCTTTATCCAGGCGCCGCGATTTTCATCGTCGTACTGGCAATCAACCTGCTGGGTGACATTTGGAACGACCACCTAAACCCGATGTTGGAGCGCGTGAAATGACTCAGTTTTCCGCGGCTAGGGAAGGGCAACAATCTCCGACCGGGACGGCGACCGGTTCGGCTAACGGGGCGTCGTCCGGGCGCGAGATAATCAAAGTCTCCAACCTCTCGGTGGAATTGCCGACAGGCGCCGCTTCTTCGGTCATGGCAGTCCGCAACGTCAATCTTCTTGTCCACCAGGGCGAACGGATCGGCATCGTCGGAGAATCGGGCTCGGGCAAGAGCATTACCGGCCGTGCTATCGCCGGACTTCTGCCGGAGTCTGGGCGGGTGAACGTTCGCGGCTCGCTCGAGATATTCGGCCGGGAGATGATCGGCGCGCCACGCAAAGACTGGCAGGCGGTGCGGCGACAGACGGTGTCGATGATCTTCCAAGACCCTCTTAGCTTCCTCAATCCGACGATGACCATCGGCCGGCAGGTGGCGGAAGCCTGCCGCCAGGATCCGGCCGACGCACAGAGCCGCACCGAAGGCATGCTGCGCTATCTAAGCCTGGCGGGCCTTCCTCATCCGGCTGAAACGGCGACCCAGTATCCGATCGAGCTGAGCGGAGGGATGCGGCAGCGCGTGCTGATCGCCATCGCCCTGGTTAAGCGGCCATCGGTGATCATCGCCGACGAACCGACCACTGCTCTCGATGTAACCGTCCAGGCCAAGGTTCTGGAGACGCTAGAACACAGCGTTTCCGTGCTCGGTTCGTCGCTGATCATGATATCCCACGATCTAGCGGTGGTGGCGAAGCTTTGCGACCGGATTTATGTGATGTGCAAGGGGGAAGTCGTCGAATCCGGTCCGACGCTCGACGTGTTCCTCAACCCTCAACATGACTACACCAAGCAGCTCTTGCAGGGGGTCCGTAACCTATCGTCCGCCCGCAAGCCCGACCTCAATCGCGCGCTTTAGTCCAGGAGACGCAACGTGTTACTTCAGGCATCAAAGCTGAACAAGAGCTTTACCGTCGGTGTCGGCGCCGACCGCAGGACTAAGATCGCGGCGTCCGACGTGTCGATCGAGGTTGCCGCCGGCGATTTCGTCGCCATCGTCGGCGAAAGTGGCAGCGGGAAGAGCACCACGGCTCGGATGATGCTGGATCTCATGCGCCCCGATTCCGGCACGGTTTCATGGAACGGGCAGGATGTCAGGTGGATGAGCCGCGACGACCAGAAGCGTTACCGTGCGGAGGTCCAGGTTGTATTTCAGGATCCGTCCGGCGCGATGAACCCGCGCAAGAGGATCAGAACCATCCTCGGTGAAGTCATAAAGTTCTACAAGGCTGCCGAGACGAAGGCGGATATCCTGGACTACGCACGTAGCGTTCTCCAACTGGTCGGGCTGGACCCGGCGGACGCCTATCTCGACCGCTTTCCGCACGAGTTGAGCGGCGGTCAACGTCAGCGGATCTTGATCGCACGGGCGATGATACCAAATCCCAAAGTGATCATCGCCGATGAGGCGGTTTCCGCTCTCGACGTTTCGATCAAGTCCGACATCTTGCGCCTTATGCTCGATCTCAGGGAACGCAAAGGGGTCGGTTACCTGTTGATCAGTCACGACCTGCCGGTGGTTCGCAAAGTGGCAAAATACGTCTACGTCATGCGTTCCGGTAAGGTCGTCGAGGAGGGTGAAACGGAAAAGTTGTTTCAATCCCCGGCCGCTGACTATACCCGCAACCTGCTGGACTCCGCGCTGGATCTCGACACGGTCCTGCACGACCGGGCGAAGCGTCAGGCCCATGTGTTGAGCGTATGACAGATGAGAAATGCCATGGCGTTCGAACACAAGAGGAGCAGATAGAATGGACCATGTGAACAACGACGTTCCTGGGTTCGATCCCAAGAAATTCTGGTATGCGCTCGGGATGAGGGCTATCGGCGGAGCTGTCGTGACGGCGGCATCCGGCAGCGAGACCGCGGGTCTTTTTGCCCTTTCGACAGCGCACCTGACGCAAAATCCTCCCACCTTGACCGTCTCCGTCTCCAAGACGACGTCGGCGCTTCCGATCATCAAGCAGTCGGGGTATTTCGCGGTGAATTATCTCACGTCGGCCGACGAGGAAATCGCGAATATCTTCTGCGGTCGCACTGCTCTCAAGGGTGCGGACCGCTTTGATCAGCGCCTTTGGAAAAAGGGGCGGCACGGCTCTCCCGTTCTTCTCGGCGCCATTGGCTCGATGGAATGCCGGTTCGTGGAATCCATTGAGCGGTTCGACGCGGAGATCGTGATCGGAGAGATCGTCGGTTACGACTTTTCCGCCGAAGGGCAGCCTCTGGTCTATTTCGGCGGCCGTACATTCGGCTGACCGGACCAGGCTTCCGCCACTTGGCCGGCAGCTGGATCTGTAGATATAATGGTCGGTATTTGCGCTTGGCTCAGAAGAGCGTGACGACCCAGTTGATAAAGGACCGAAGCCGCGGCGACAGCTTCTTGCTCCTCGGGTAAAGGAGCGAGGCCGGCGATGGCGCATAGTCCTGGAGGACTTCGACCAGTTCTCCCGCCCGCAGATATGGTTCTAGATAGAATCGCGGGGCCTGGATGAGCCCGAGGCCGGCTACGGCCGCTGCGGCATATGTTTCTGCGCTGGTAACCGTCGGAGAGGGCCGAACGCCGTTCTGGACGCTGCCGCCGACAGTAAATTCCAACGGCAGGATCGATCCAGAAGCCGACGACCGGAAACCGACAATACGATGACCTTTAAGGCATTCGACGTTCGACGGCGTTCCGCACTGGGTGAGGTATGCAGGTGAGGCGCAGGTCACACCTCGGGCAGCATGGTCAGGCGACGGGCGATCATGTCGCTGTCCTGAAGCTCGCCGACCCGCAACACGCAGTCCACGCCTTCCTTCACCAAATCGACAAACCGGTCGCCGTCGCTCATATGCAGTTCGATGTCGGGATAATCGTGAAGGAACTCCTGAATACGCGGCAGTACGAAATGCCTTGCAAGGCTGCCTTGTACATCCACTCGCAGAAGGCCTCTGGGCTTTGACGCAGCAAAAATACTTTCCGCGTCTTCCATATCCGCGATGAGACGCAGACAACGGTCATAAAGCGCCTGCCCATCCAACGTTGGGCTGACATGCCGAGTGGTCCGCTGGAGCAACTGCACGCCCAGGCGCGTTTCCAGCCCCCTGATCGCATCGGTTACGGTTGTGCGTGGTAGACCCAGATCATCGGCTGCAAGAGTGAAACTGCGTCGCTCGACGATCCGCGTAAAACCCGCATAGCTTCGTAACGGTCCATCTCACTTCCTCGGTATCAGATGCTCCGAAGCTTTTTGGCGAAATTTACAATGGATGCAAGCGGCGCCGGCGACGGATTTCAGTTCCCGACGTCGCCGAGGGAATCACCAACCATCGTTGGGAGACAGGGCGCTGACCAACAATCCGTTATCGGACGAAGATTGCAGCAAAGATGATATCTGCTAGATACACGTCACCGGCAACGGAAAAGGGACGGCGAATGCAACGGGTCGAAACCGGCAGTAGTTTTGTGCGCTTCGAACTGGGCGACATAACCGTCATCGCTCTTCGAGACGGTTATGTGGATATGCCGTCCAGCCGACTGAGATATGGTGGCGGGCAAAAATTCGAAAGATTGCCGCCCGAGGTTGAGCTAGTGGACGGCCGACTGCGATTGTCCGTCAACGCGTTTCTGGTTATAGACAACGGGCAACACATCCTAATCGACACCGGTGCATCCGACGCCTGGCTCCCGACAATGGGATTTTTACCCGACGCGCTGGCGGAGGCCGGAATTCCGGTCGATCGAATTGAGACCGTCGCTCTGACCCACACACATTCCGATCACGTCAGCGGACTAATCGAGCCGGGCGGCAAAATAGCCTTTCCCGCTCTGCAGCGGGTTTTCGTACCAAAGGCGGAAATTGCCATTTTCAGCAAGAGCAGCCGCCTCGCGGACCTAAGGCCGCGGTGCATAGCCATGGAGGACGGCACCCCAATCGGGAAGCGCATCCGCGCGCTGCAGGCGGCAGGGCATTCGCCCGGCCATACCGCCTTTGAGGTCGAAAGCGAAGCCGGGAAACTGCTCATCTGGGGCGACGTCGTTCACGTGCCTTCGATCCAGTTCTCAAACCCCGAAATAACTTGGGAGTTCGACGAAGATCAGGCGGAAGCCTTGATGACGCGTCGATGGATTTTTGCGCTCGCTAGCCGACCAGATGTGTATGTCGCCGGTGCTCATCTTCATTTCCCCGGTGTCGGCAAAGTTTGCCCGGCCACCAGCGGATACGAGTTCATGCCGGGCTGAAAAGCGGGCGGATGCCTGCCCGCGCTCAGGTCACCACCAGCTGTTCTTGGCGCCCAAAGTGCGGACGTCGAACTCGATGTCGTTTTCGTAGCGGGGCGCATATTTTGCAAACGCTGCCCTGATCTCGTCTTGGATGGGCTCGATGCGGCTCATATTATAGGCGTGAGAGACGATGTAATATTCGCCGTTCAGCATCTGCGCCATCGCGAGTTCCGCGAATTTATCCGTATCCATGCCGGCATTGGTGAGGTCGGTGAGCTCCGACCGCACGAGGCCAGGGCAGATCAATCCAACTTGGATAAAGGACGGCACTTCCTCGCGAAGCGCGGCGGTCATCGCCATGAGCGCATGTTTGCTCGCGATGTAGCCCGCGCCATAAGGTACGGCGTTGAAAAAGCAGTTTTCCGAACCGACATTATAAATCGCGGCCGGCGTGGCCTGCTGGACGAGACGTTTTCCGAAGACCGAGACACCGTTCCAGGCGCCGAAGAGATTGACGTTGATGATCTCCTGAACATCTGTCTGTTTCGCATCGATCACCGATGACAGGACCGGCCCGACGTCGGCATTGTTGACGATCACATCGACTTGCCCGAAACGGTTCCATGCGAAATCCGCCAATGCCTCGACCTGTTCTCGCTGCGTGACATCGCAGGTGAACACATCGACGTCCGAAACCAGCGCCGCCAGGCTGGCCCGCGCTTCGTTCAGACGATCCAACCGGCGGCCGGCTAGCAGCAAGCGCGCGCCGTGCCGGGCAAACTGCTTTGCAAGCGCCAAGCCGATTCCTGTCGCCCCACCGGTGATGACGACAACTTTTCCAGTGAAATTCTGCATTGTTTTTCTCCTGAGATTTCGTGTTGATCCGTGAGCAGCGCTGGAAGCGGATAAACTGGAACAGCCCAATCCGAGAAGCCGCCTAAGCGATATTGGGTGGGAGCGACCCACGGCTGCCATATCCAGGAATTTAAGGCCTCGGCATCACAAGGGCTTGCTGGATCCTAGGTTTTTATTGCCTGAATCTGCATTTTGCAGTCGGGAACCAGCAGACGATCATCCCGACTGAAAAAACGTCGGAGGCAGGGCCACACCCGCTTTTCACGGCTCGGAACAATACCTCGTGCTTTCCTGATAGGCGACCCTCTGTTCGCGCGCGTCCCGCAACCGGGTAGGCTGCAGGGACAGGGTGTCGCCGCCCGCAAAACCGCGCAGGCCGTGTCTGCTCACCGTCCCCCACAAGAACGTTTAGGCATGGGCTCGGCCGAAATCAACAACGTAGCGGAACCGGTCGGAAGGATACTGGCTGCGAGTCATCTGGAATACTTTGCCACTGGCATCCGAATACCAACGCTTGATGACCAGCGAAGGGCTCATTTCCGTCGCCGACAAAGCACCTGCAGTTTCGGCCGTTAGCTGGGAGGCAGAGATTTCCTGACGGATTTTTTCGATCCTGACGCCGTATCTGGCTTCAATGAGATCGGCGATAGGTCTGTCTACAGTGCCAATCTGATCGATTATGCCATTGTAAAGGACATCGAAAAAAATCTCGACGAAACAGATGGGGTGATCGGTCTCGGCTTCGTTCCACCGAACGCCCTCAACGCGAACGAGGCTCCTTCCAGCAGAAAACCCTATCTCTTCGGAAAGATGGCGGTCGAGAACAATTTCGTTGATGGATTTGACATGCAGCTTTACCGTCTTTGTGTGCTGCAACAGGTCCTCGACAGAACTCCAGCCGGCTTGAAAGGCGGTTCTCTTCACTGCCGCCAAGACCCTCGAACCGATCGCAGGACTGCGCGCGATCAAGCCATCGAGTTGGATGTTGTTCAGCGCAGCCCTGACCGTGGAGCGGCTGACACCGAACCGGGTGCACAACATCTCCTCAGTCGGCAAAAGCGAGTCGACGGGAAACGCACCGCTATCGATTTGCGTACGCAGGTAATCCTCGACGATCCGGTATTTCGGCTGCGTATTCTTTTGTCCCAACGATTCCCGTTCCTTCTCGTTCAGTCCCAAAATCATATACGAATTTCAGGCTCGACAAGCACATGTTCTTCCGACCTGTTGGTTGCAAGCCTCTAGGATCTGCCGCGATCCAGCCCTTTAATCCAGCCCTTGCGCGAGCAATTTCACAAATACGCGACTCGGCGATAAAGGGCAATTGACATTGTACGGACAATAGTACAAACTCACCGCATAACATTTTAAATCACGCCGGTAGGCGGCCAAAGCCCGGCGCGGCCGCGGCGGAGCCGCCGCATATAAATCCGACGAACAGCTCTTTGTCATCGGAGATGTTCAGCACAACGGAGACCTGTGATGGACGCACGAAGCGTGGAAATTGAGACACTCGCCATGTATGTCGACGGGCGATCCGTACCCGCCAAGGACGGACGCTATTTCGACAGCGCCGACCCCTACACGGGCGCTGTCTGGTCCCGCGTGCCTCGCGCTGGCGCTCGAGATGTCGATGAGGCCGTTCGCGCTGCCCATCGCGCCTTCACCAGCGGTCCTTGGGCGGAAATGACCCCCACGCAGCGCGGCCGGCTTCTCTTCAGGCTCGGTGATGTCGTTGCCGCGCATGCCGAAAAACTGGGAGAGCTGGAAGTCCGGGATAACGGCAAATTGCTTGCCGAGATGCTCGGCCAGATGCGTTACCTGCCAGAATGGTTCTATTATTACGGCGGTCTTGCCGACAAGATCGAAGGCGCGGTGACCCCTCCGGAACGACCGGGGATGATGCACTTTGTCCGCTACGAACCCATTGGTGTCGTGGCTGCGATTTCTCCCTGGAATTCCCCACTGGTTCTGACGGTCTGGAAGCTTGCTCCGGCACTTGCAGCGGGCAACACGGTGGTCGTCAAGCCGTCGGAATATTCCTCGGCATCAATGCTCTATCTAGCAAAATTGTTCGAGGAGGCTGGATTCCCGCCGGGCGTCATCAATGTCGTCACCGGAATGGGCAATGAGGTCGGCGACGCGCTCGTGAACCATCCGCTCGTCGAGCGCATTGCCTTTACCGGGGGTGAGGGCGGTGGTCGCGCGGTCTACCAAGCCGCCGCGAAGTCCTTCAAGCGCGTTTCCCTCGAACTCGGCGGCAAGTCCCCGAATATCGTATTCGAGGATGCCGATCTCGATGATGCGGTGAAGGGAGCCGTCGCAGGAATCTTCGCCGCTGCCGGCCAGACCTGTATGGCTGGCTCGCGTCTGCTGGTTCACGACAGCATCCACGACGAATTCGTCGAGAGGCTTGTTGCGTTCGCATCATCCGCGAAGCTCGGAGATCCTCTCAGAAGTGACACAGATATCGGTCCAATCGCCACGCCGCCTCAGTTCGCCAAGATCCTCGACTATATCGAGATCGCCAAGCGTGAAGGCGCCAAATGCGTGCTCGGAGGCGAGCGGGCAGAAGGGCCGGAGCTTGCCGGGGGCCTGTTCGTGAAGCCGACGATCTTTACCGGTGTTCACAACGGAATGCGCATCGCGCAGGAAGAGGTTTTCGGACCGATCCTTTCTATCATTCGTTTCAAGACCGACGAGGAAGCCGTCGCGATCGCCAACGACACGCTTTACGGCCTGGCGGCAGGCATCTGGACTCAAAATCTCGAACGAGCGATCAACCTTCCCGCCAAGCTTCGTGCTGGTACCGTATGGGTCAACGCATACCGGGTCGTCAGCTATCTGGCACCCTTCGGCGGCTTCAAGAATTCCGGCATCGGCCGTGAAAACGGCAAGGAAGCAATCCGCGAATATCTCGAGGCAAAGAGCGTCTTCATCAACACCCAGCGAGGTGTTCCCTCGCCGTTCGTCATGCGGCTGCCGAGCGTCGAGTAGCCACAACCTGCCGCAGCCGACCGTCGGGAATTGGGAACCCGCTCCGTCGCCTGAGCTAGATTTGTTTTCAAACAGGGAGGAATAGGTCATGCTTGACAATCGAGCAAGCCTGTCCGCAATTCGTAATCTACATACCTCATCCGTGCACCGGCATCAAACCGGCCGCACCCCGCCTCGGCGCTCGCGCCTGACCATTGGCCGCGGGATCTCGGTCTTTATCAAGTGGGGGAACTAGTCATGGCACAGATACAATCCACTGGAGCGGTCGAGGTCGTCGCGCCATCCACGCGGGGTCACATCCGCACGATTACCGCAGCTGCGCTCGGAACGGTGTTCGAATGGTATGAATTCACTCTCTATGCCGCTATGGCTGGCATTCTTGCCCGAAAATTCTTCAGTGGGCTCGACCCTTCGCTGAGCTTCCTTTTTGCACTGTTGACCTTTGGCATCGGGTTTGTCGTGAGGCCGTTCGGCGCCATTGTTTTCGGCCGCCTCGGCGACAAGGTGGGCCGCAAGCGGACTTTTATGATCACCATTGTGATCATGGGACTCGCGACGTTTGCAGTTGGTATTTTACCGTCCTACGAGGCGATCGGCGTGCTCGCTCCCGTCCTGCTGATTTCGTTGCGCATGCTGCAGGGATTGGCGCTCGGCGGCGAATACGGCGGCGCGGTCATCTACGTGACCGAGCATGTCGAGAAGAACCGTAGAGGCCTGAGCACTTCGTTCATCCAGATGACAGGCACGCTCGGTTTCCTTTTGGCCCTCTTATCGATCCAGATAACGCAGGGCCTCCTGGGAGATGCGTCGTTCGACAGCTGGGGTTGGCGTCTTCCCTTCCTGATCTCGATCCTGTTCCTGGCGATCTCGATCCGCGTTCGTCTGCAGATGCACGAATCGCCGGTCTTCAAGAAGATGGCCGAGGAAAGACGCCTTTCCGCGAGCCCCGTGCGTGAGACATTCGGCAGCATGAAGAATATCAAGCTACTGGCGATCGCGCTCATCGGCATCGGCGGGGGCATGTCGGTCGTGTACTATAACGCCGTCACCTATCCCCTGTTTTTCCTGAGCCGAACCTTGAGCGTTCCGATGCCGACCGCAAACTTCATCGTTGCCGTGGCGGCTTTCTGCTCTATTCCGATGATCTGGTTTGCCGGCTGGCTATCCGACCGCATCGGGCGAAAACCCGTCATGCTGAGCGGCTTCATCCTCGGGATCATCGCGACATTTCCAGTTTTCCACCAGATTGCCGCGATCGCAAACCCAGGTCTTTCCGCAGCGCAGGCAAGGACGCAGGTCGTCATCCAGTCCGATCCGAACGGTTGCAGCTTCATGTTCAATCCGCTCGGCAACAGAGCGTTCACGTCACCTTGCGACGTCGCCCGTCAGGTCCTGGCTGCCGCTTCGGTGAACTATACAAGTGAGGGTAACACCGTCTCGAATGTCACCCAGATCCAGGTCGGAGAACGCGTCCTCAACGCCGATACCACGTCGGGATACGATCAGGCGAAATTCACGCAGGAACTTAAGGACGCGATTAAGCAGGCCGGGTTCGGAGCGCAGGGCAGACCCAACCGTGCCGATCAGTTCAAGATCATCGGTTTGCTGCTGATACTGCTGTTTGCGATGGCGCTAGGCTACAGCCCGGTCGGTGTCGCGATGGCTGAAATGTTCCCGGCGCGCATTCGCTACACCGCAATGTCGTTCCCGTACCATTTCTCAAGCGGTTGGGTCGGCGGGCTTCTCCCAACGTTTGCTTTCGCGATCGCCGTATCCCAAGGCAACATCTTCGCCGGTCTCTGGTACACGATCGGCTGGCTGGCGGTCGGCATCCTGATCACAGGGCTCTTCTACAAAGAACGCGCGCCAGATGACACGTTGCCTCCCGGGTAGCACGCGCGTGGCTAAGCCCCGCGCGTGCTGTTTGCGTTCTCTGACGCCACACGCGTTCACCTAAATTGGCAACCTCTCTCTGTCAGCACTAATGACGTCCAACTGATACGACAGGTATGAAGAGCTATTACTTCAGCGCTACTTCCGCCCCTTCATACTGGAGCTAAGCTCCTTCTCGTCGGTGACACCCGGACGGAGCTCGTACGGTCGGGATATTGCGGTACTTCCAAAGGCAATTCGACCGTAGACGTGTTTGAAATCGCAGGCATTCGGGCTCGCGAAGCTCGTTGATTATCTGCCGAGGGCGAACTTAAGGCGCGCCGCGTCTTCGGCAAATTCCGCGTTGGCCGCCGCATCGATCTATGAGGAGACGAACGATGGCTGACCGTGGCCTGACAGATCCTAGAATGCCGGGGAACGACGACATCCTTGCGCTTTCAAGGCGGGAATTCATCTTTGCAACAACAGCAGCCGGCGCCGCCATGCTGCTTCCCTTGGGAGATCCTGAAGCTCTCGCGCAAACAGTCGCAACCATCGATGGAGGGGTGACAGCCACCTTTCGGATCAATGGCACGCAGCAGCAGGTGACGCTCGATGCGCGTACCTCGCTTCTTGATCTCCTGAGAGAGAAGATGGCACTCACTGGTGCGAAAAAAGGCTGCGATCACGGTCAGTGCGGCGCATGCACCGTCCACATCGACGGTCGCCGTGTCGCATCATGCCTGACCATGGCGCTTCAAGCCGCAGATCAGGACGTAACGACCATCGAAGGTATCGTCGGCGACGGCGGGACGTTGCACCCCATGCAACAAGCGTTCATCGATCACGATGCCCTTCAATGCGGTTATTGTACGCCCGGGCAAATCATGGCCGGAATCGCCTGCGTTCGCGAAGGCCATGCATCCGATCGCAACGAGATTCGCGAATACATGAGCGGCAATCTCTGTCGATGCGGCGCCTATCCCGGCATTGTTGCGGCAATCGAGGATGCAGCCTTGAAGATGGGGAGGGGATGATGCGATCTTTTTCCTATACGAAGGTGAAGACGGCGGCGGATGCCGTGCAGGCATACACCGGCGCCGGCGCCGGCGCTCGGTATCTCGCCGGAGGAACCACCCTCTACGATCTCATGAAGCTGGACATAGAGAAGCCGGAACATGTCATCGACATCAACGGGATTACGGAGTTGGGATCGATCTCGACCGGCGGGTCAAAGGAACTGGTATTCGGCGCACTAGCGCGGATGGCTGACGTTGCCGAGGACCCCGTAGTGCGGGCTCAATATCCCGTGCTTTCGGAATCTCTCTGGCGCGCCGCGTCGCAGCAACTGAGGAACATGGCCAGCCTCGGGGGCAATTTGCTCCAGCGGACACGCTGCGCCTATTTCCGACACGGCGAACCGTACGCGTGCAACAAGCGTAACCCCGGTTCGGGTTGTGCGGCCCTTGAGGGTCTCGATCGCGGGCATGCGCTCCTGGGCGGCAGCGATAGCTGCATCGCCGTCTATCCGGGAGACATGGCTGTCGCGCTGCTAGCCTTGGACGCCGTGGTCGACGTCACCGGTCCGTCCGGCGACAGGACGATCCCGATCGCCAAGTTCCACCAGACCCCCGAAGCATCTCCCGAAGTCGAGACTTCCATGCAAGCCGGCGAACTGATCACAGCCATTCGGGTGCCCAAGTCGAGAGTTGGCCGGGCATCGACATATCACAAAATCCGCGATCGCGAGTCCTACGCCTTTGCATTAGCGTCGGCCGCAATCTGCCTGGAAATACAGGACGATAGGGTCCGCACCGCGCGGATCGCGATCGGCGGGTTGGCGACAAAACCATGGCGCGCCATCGACGCCGAGCAAGCGCTTGTCGGCAAACGTGTCACCGCTGCGCTGGCGCAAAAGGTCGGCATGCTCACGATGAACGGAGCGAAACCCGGCCGACACAACACCTTTCGTATTGAGCTTGGCGCGCGCACCGTCGCGGATGCCATTATGATTGCGAGGAGCCGAGCATGACCACAGTTAGCGAAAAATCTTTCAGCAACAAACCGCGCATCGATGCCGCCGATAAGGTCCGAGGCCTTGCGCTATTCGCCGCAGACTACGTTTCGGACAGGATGGCGCATGCTGCGCTGGCGCGTTCTCCGATCGTAAAAGGCACGATCACGAGCATCGACACGAAGGCCGCGGAGGGCGTAAAGGGTGTTCTCCTCGTGCTGACGCATGAGACCGTCGGAAAGATCGAGCCGCCGGGATATCTGTTTGCCGGTGGTACGATGTATCAGAGCGTGCAGCCGATGACATCGCCCCAGATAGCCCATCGAGGTCAGCCGATCGCGCTTGTCGTCGCGGAAACCCTCGAGGCCGCCATCGAGGCTTCACATCTGGTAAAAGCAACCTACGACGTCGCCGCGGCCGTTACCACGATCGATGAAAAGGATGCAAAACCGGTCGACCAATCCGCGACGGCAATAGCCGCATATTTTCCGGACCCCGCCTGGGGTGACGCCGAAGCTGCCTTCAACGCCTCGAAAAACAAAGTCGATGCGGAATATTTCAGCCCCGTCCAGCATCACAATCCCATTGAACTGCTTTCCACCGTGGCCGAGTGGAAGGACGACGTTCTGACCATACGCGAAGGCTCGCAGAATGCTGGAGGTATCCGGATCGGCATTGCGAAGCAGCTCGGGATCGACCCGGGGAAGATTCGCGTCGTATCGCCGTTCGCAGGCGGTGCCTTTGGGCAGAAAAACGCGCTACAGGCACATACCGTTTTTGCTGCGATTGCCGCTCGCACGCTCGGCCGGCCGGTGAAGCTGGTCGTACCGAGAGCGCAGATATTTCACGATGCAAGCTTCCGGCCTGCCAATCGGCACCGGATAAAACTCGCGGCAAACGAGAAAGGACATTTCACGGCTGCGGTCCACGAAGCCGAGGCACAGACATCGCGGCACGACCTCATGCCGGCGGTATTTACCGACACCACGGCGCATCTCTACCGCTACGACAATTACCGCGGAGTCGAACGCCTTGTCCCGCTCGATACCCAGACGCCGGGTTTCATGCGGGCGCCATGGGAACATCCCGGAAGCTTCGCGCTCGGCTGTGCACTGGATGAACTGGCTTACAAGCTTGCAATGGACCCCGTTCACGTCGCTCTTGCCAACGACACGGACAAGGACATGTTGAGCGGACTCCCTCACAGTTCCCGATATCTGTCCGAATGCATAAAGCAGGGTGCAGAACGGTTCGGGTGGTCACGCAGACGCGCCCGCCCGGGATCCATGAAAGCCAAGGACGGTTCGCTGATCGGCTGGGGCTTTGCCGCGGGCCTGTATCCGGGATACTCCATTCCAGCCGTGGCAACAGTGAAGGTGACGGACGACGGGCACGCGGAAGTCAGCTCCGGTGTTCATGAAATGGGACAGGGTGCGCGGTCGGCGCTCGCCTCCGTTGTGGAACGCGTCCTCGACATTCCGCAGGATCGCATCAGGGTGATTGTCGGCGAAACCGATGCCACTCCTCAACTTTTGACGGCAGGCTCTTGGGGCGCCGCCGGTACCGTACCGGCGGTCGAGGAAGCGTGCATGGCCGTGATCCAGCAGCTCAATGCCATGGGCCAGGGAAGCGTCGGGGATCGCACTCCTGCCGACATTCTCAAGGCCAAGGGACAACGGGACCTAAGCGTCCGCGTCCGTCGCAAAGCCCCCGGCCAGAAAGACGAAATCTTCGACACCGTGGAGCAGGGCATATTCGCATATGCAGGGCCCAAGTATCCGGAGTTCGTGACGTACAGCTACGCGGCCCATTTCGTCGAAGTGCGCGTCGAGCCCAACACCCGCCGCGTCCGCGTTCCCCGCGTCGTCAGCGTCGCCGACTGTGGACGTGTCATCAGCCCGACCACTGCACAAAGCCAACTTCGCGGCGGTGTCATCTGGGGGATCGGCGCGGCTCTGCGTGAGGCGACTGAGACCGATCCTCGCTATGGAGGCTTTCTGAACACTGATATCGCGGAATACGTCGTTCCTGTGAACGCCGACATCGGCGACATAGACGTCTCCTTCGTCGATGAACCCGACACCACGCTCAATCCTTCTGGAGTCAAAGGCTTGGGGGAGGTGTCAATGACCGGTGTCGCTGCCGCCATCGCCAACGCAGTTTTCCATGCGACGGGAAAACGCGTGCGCCATCTGCCGATCCGGATAGAGGATCTTCTCTGACTGCGATGGCTGCACTGCATCCCCAAAGGATTGCTGTTCGACGAGAGCGGGGCACGACTATATCTGCCTTGCCTTCAGGCGAGGCAGAGTTGTATCGATTGGACCTGATTACAATGTAAACCGGGCTGAGTTTCGATGTTACTGTGGACTAACGAGAACGAAGTTCAGGCGAAGTGCCGACGTCTTCGTATCCTTTTGCCCCCGCTGTAGAGAATTGAGACTTGGTCAAGGGCAATCTCTTGCCAGGAGCGTGCAGCTCTAATCAATGTCGGGCGCAGTAAACATGTTGTCGAGGATACTGTGATCAAGCGCATGACTCCGGCGTCTTGCATCACGCTGTGTTAGGCGCTTTTAGAACTGAGCCTCGCCCCAAGTATCGTCCATTCTGGAATTATCGCAGGAGTACTGTCACTCCACACAATGCGAGCGCAACCCATCCTGCAACAGCTCTTGAGCAAATCGTAGAATACATCAGACGGGCGGCGGCTGCCGATGCGCTTCTCAATCAGATCGAGCCAGGGCACCATTGCTAATCCCGACAACACTGACGCGGCTTTTCGCTCACGCTTAGATCAAGGTTATAAACACAGGAGTTTCAACTCCTAAACGAGCGTCGGGAAGTTCGATACCGGTAATTGTCGGGAGTAGTTCCATAACGTGTGTTATGCGATCAATGCATGTAGAGGCTATTTAGTAATGCGACAGTTGGGCCAGTTAGAGATGCGACAGTCTCGCCTCTCGACGCACTGGTCAAAGCCAACGTTGGGAGCAAGGATGACGATCTTCAGCCTG
>Ga0268287_100207_pt1 | contig 28191 bp, 24 predicted proteins | sample MetcocultureR3M_FD_191348 | JGI IMG/M metagenome (GOLD analysis project Ga0268287, IMG submission 191348) | Soil microbial communities from Anza Borrego Desert, Southern California, United States - Methanotrophic co-culture R3-M | ecosystem: Environmental > Terrestrial > Soil > Desert | place... | reverse complement strand
TTTTGCGGCATTCATGGGTGCGATCAACGGCCAGATTGTCATTCACACGCGCCTGCCGTCATTCATCGTGACCCTGGCTTTCCTCTTCATTCTTCGTGGACTGACGCTCGTTGGCCTGAAATGGGCGACAGGCGGCTCGACACAGCTTCGCGGCATCAGCGACCACGTCAAGGACAGCCCGCTGCTCGGGCTCTTCTCCGGGGATGCCCTGAAGGGTGCCTTTGTCTGGCTCGCGGATCACGACCTGATCGACAAGTTTCCCAACGGCATGCCGAAAGTCACCGGCATCCCGGTATCGGTCTTGTGGTTCGTTGCACTTGCCCTGCTTGCGACCTGGGTCTTATTGCGTACGCGCACCGGCAACTGGATCTTTGCTGCCGGCGGCGATCCCAATGCGGCGAGAAACTCCGGCGTCCCCGTCCATCGGGTCAAGACCGGCCTATTCGCGTTGACGGCATGCGCAGCTGCGCTGGTCGCCATTATCACCGTGCTCGATGCCGGTTCGACCGATGCCCGACGCGGCTTTCAGAAGGAATTCGAGGCGATCATCGCCGCCGTAATTGGCGGGTGCCTGCTGACAGGCGGTTACGGCTCGGCAATCGGCGCCTTCTTCGGCGCAATCATCTTCGGCTCGGTCTCCATCGGCCTGACCTATACAAAGTTCGACTCCGACTGGTTCCAGGTCTTCCTCGGCTCGATGCTGCTTCTGGCTGTTCTCTTCAACAATTTTATCCGCCGCAAGGTGACCGGGGAGCGCTGATCATGTCTGCTGTCAATAATCGAACGCCGATCATCGAAGTGACCGACATCATCAAGCACTACGGCTCCGTGATCGCTCTCAACGGCGTGTCGATGCAAGTGTCGGCCGGAGAGGTGCTTTGTCTCCTTGGAGACAATGGCGCGGGCAAATCCACCTTGATCAAGACGCTCTCCGGCGTCGTCCGGCCAAGCGGAGGGACCTTCCTGGTCGAAGGCAAGCCAGTCAATTTCCGCAGCCCGCGCGATGCCCTCGATGCAGGCATTGCGACGGTCTATCAGGATCTCGCCATGATTCCGCTGATGTCGATCACGCGCAATTTCTTCATGGGGCGGGAGCCTCGCAAGGGCGTCTTCCCATTCCGCCACTTCGACCTCGCGCACTGCAATGATGTCACGCGTGAAGAGATGCGCAAAATCGGCATCGATATCCGCGATCCCAATCAGGCGGTGGGCACTTTGTCTGGTGGCGAACGCCAATGCGTTGCGATTGCGCGTGCGGTCTATTTCGGTGCCAAGATCCTGATCCTCGATGAGCCCACCTCGGCGCTCGGCGTGGCGCAAACCTCGATGGTGCTGAAATACATCCATCAGGTCCGGCAGAACGGATTGGGCGTGATTTTCATCACCCACAATGTTCGGCACGCCTATGCGGTGGCGGACCGCTTTACCATCCTCAATCGCGGCCAGACGCTCGGCACTTTTGCCAAGGCTGATATCGCGATGGACGAGCTTCAGAACCTGATGGCCGGCGGCAAGGAACTGCAGCAATTGTCCGAAGAGCTCGGTGGTACGATCTAGTCCGCCGTCGCGTCGCAGGTGGTGCCCGTTCTCGAAACCAGGCGCCGCCCGAAAATCACGCAACAATTATGAAAGACGATCATGAGCGATCGAACAAGGAATAATGGTAGCCCTTTCACGCTTGCGGCATGTGCTGAAATGCTCTGGCGCGACCGCCCGATCGAGTGGCGCGCCTCGCGCTTGACGGAAATGGGTTTCGGCGTCGGACTTTGGAACTGGCCCGAACACGATCTCGACAAGCTGGAAGCGACCGGAGCGACCTTCACGATCATGAACGGCTACATCACCGGCCGGCTGACCGACGATGAAGGCGCGGCCGAACTTCTGAGCACAGCGCGAGAGACCGCGCAGATCGGAAAGCGACTCGGCGTGCAAAGGCTCAATCTCCACGGCACCGGTCTGGGAGATGGAGGTCTGCCGGTCCAGCCGATCGAAGTTGTGACCGGCGCCATGTGGTTCAAGGCGCGCGACACCCTCTGCCGGATCGCTGACATGGCCGAAGAAGAGGATGTCACCTTCACCCTCGAAAACCTCAATCTGCCGGTCGACCATCCGGGTGTGCCATTCGGGCGCGCCGAAGACACACTGGCGCTTGTCTCAAGCATTAATCATCCGAGACTGCGGCTCAACCTCGATCTCTATCATGCCCAGATCGGCGAGGGGAACCTGATAGAGCTTTGCCGCAAATGCCTGCCCTGGATTGGCGAGATACAGGTCGCCGACGTACCAGGCCGCTGCGAACCGGGGACCGGCGAAGTCAACTGGAATGGCATCGCCAAGGCGCTGCACGTCATGGGCTATTCAGGCCCAGTGGGCATGGAGGCATGGGCTTCTGGTGACGAGGAGACGGCGCTTGCCCGCTTCCGCGACGCCTTCACCATTTGAAGATTTCGATAGTCAACACTTACATGTAATGGAGAGACATTAATGATTAGGTTTGGAGTGATCGGCGCCGGCCGGATAGGCAAGGTGCATGCCGCGACGATCGCGGCGAACCCCAAGGCTAAGCTCGCTTATGTGGCGGATGCCTTTAGGGTATCGGCTGAGGCGCTCGCTGCCCAGACGGGCGCAGAGGTTGCCGACGCGGAAGAGGTCATCAATTCCTCAAATGTCGATGCGATCCTCATCGCGACGCCGACCCCGAGCCACGCCGATCTCATCGAGGCGGCGGCGAGGGCCGGCAAGGCAATCCTCTGCGAAAAGCCGGTATCCCTGTCGGTCGAGCGCATCAATGCCTGCCTCGATGTCGTAGAAAAGAACAAATCCACCTTGATGATCGGCTTCAATCGCCGGTTTGACCCGAACTTTGCCAGCGTCGAGACGCGCCTGCGCCGCGGCGATATCGGTGAAATCGAGATCGTGACGATCACCAGCCGGGATCCCGCGCCACCGCCTGCCGATTACGTTAGATCTTCAGGTGGCCTGTTCCGTGACATGATGATCCACGATTTCGATATGGCCCGCTTCCTCATGGCGGAAGAATTCGTCGTCGTCAACGCACTTGGATCGTCGCTCGTCGACAAGGCGATCGGGGCCGAGGGCGATGTGGATACCGCCGCGGTCCAGATGCAGACGGCTTCCGGCCGCATTGCTGTGATCACCAATTCGCGCCGGGCGACTTACGGTTACGACCAACGCATCGAGGTCCATGGGGCTGCGGGCATGCTTGCGGCGAAGAATATCCATTCGACCAGCGTCGAGCTTTCCAATGCGAACGGCATTAGCGGCGATCCCGTTCAATATTTCTTCCTCGAACGCTATGCACAGGCCTACGCCAACGAGATCAATGCCTTCATTGAGGCGATCGACAGCGGCGACCGCTCGCCCAAGCCGGGCGGACTTGATGGCCTTCAGGCTCAGAAACTCGCGGAGGCCGCCACTTTGAGTTGGCAAAGCCGCAGGCCTGTAACGGTAGATTGACGTCGCGAGGAAGGAGACCGATCGGCATAAAATTGAAGAGGGACTCCGCTGCCACACCTATTCCTAGCGATGCAAAGCCCGCGAGAGGGCTTAATATATGTACTCGTCAGATCACGGAGCTTTCGATGCCTGACATATTGCCAGCAAGAGATCGACAATCCTTAACTCTGCAAGATTGTAAGCATCTTATTGCCACAGGGCGAATGGTGCTTCCTTGCCAGTTGGAGAAGGTGGCCGTGCGGATGCTTGAGCAACCTGAGCTGATAGCCTTCGAAAGCGCCGCTGCAGTCGCTAAAAAATGCGGTGTGTCGCAGACCACAGTCGTTCGGCTGGCTCACTATCTGGGGGTTGGATCGTACCGCAGGTTAAAGAAACTCTGCAGCAATCATATCCTGGACCGCACCTGGAGATCGCAGTAATCAGATCTCTACGTTTTCAGATCGCGATATCAGAAGCCCCGCACTATGTGGCCGCTACGCGCGCAGCAGCGCCCTGACTGGCTCCCCATGTGCTCTCCTTAGTCACTGCGGTTATCAAGGTGTCGGATGTGGTGCGATTCCTATTGAAGCGAGCATCGCGGGCGCGACTGAGTAAAAATCGCCTTGAAGTGCACCGCCCAGCCACTCGAAATATCGGGTGATGAGCGGCCGGTCGAGGCCGAGTTCTGTCCGGATATTGGCGACTGCCTGGGGCGTTGCCGACTGGCCGAGATAGGTGGTCGCGAAATCCCCGGGGAGGGCCTCCACGCCGCCGAAGATCAGCATCGAAACCGCGATCAGCAGGATGATGCTGAACAGGCAACGCTCGAAAATGAGGTGCAGCAGAGGAAAACGCTGCTTGAACTTCAACGCGGGGAGAACAGTCCCGGGGGCAGATTGGACATGGCCGATGCCTCGCGTTTCGAGCAGTTTAGCGCCCCAGGGAGCGCCGAATTGTTCATCTTGTTGTTTCATGCAATTCCGGACGGAAAACCGCAGCGCAATTTTTCCGTCCGGAATTGCATGAAACGTCGGCAGGACTGCGAAAGGTTTCCGCGGTCCCGGCTTCCTTAGAGATGAGAGCCTATCCGCCCGGCTTTGGGCATCAGGCGTCCAGCCAGACACGCGTCGCGACGTAGCCGTTCGACATATCGTTGCCAATGTCGTCGACATAGCCCTTCAGCGCCTTCGAGGAAGCCATGATGTTGTCGTTGAAGACGGGCAGGATCAGACCGCCATCGTCTCGCACCATCAGAGCCAGCTGTCGATAAAGCACCTTGCGCTTGGCTTCATCGAGTTCAGACCGCGCCTGCAATACCAACTTGTCGAAGTCGGGGTGCTTGAAATGCGTGTCGTTCCATTCAGCGGTCGATAGATAGGAGGTGGAATAGCGCGAATCCTGTGTCGGACGACCGCCCCAGAAGGAGGCGCAGAACGGCTGCTTGTTCCAGACGTTGGTCCAGTAACCGTCTTCCGGTTCGCGCTTCACGTCGATCGTGATCCCGGCCTTGCGCGCGCTTTGCTGGAACAGGATCGCCGCATCCACGGCGCCCGGGAAGGCTGCGTCCGAGGTGCGCAACAGAATTGGACGGTCGAGACCCGATTTCTTAAAGTAGAAGGCAGCCTTGTCGGGATCATACGGCCGTTGCTCGATATCGGTCGGCGCCAGGGAGTAGTTGGAATTGACCGGATAGTCGTTGCCGATCGTCCCATAGCCGGCGAGAACCTTGTCCAGGATCGACTGGCGATCGATGGAATATTTCAACGCGAGACGAAGGTCGCTGTTGTCGAAGGGCGCCGTGTCGCAATGCATCAGGAAGCAGTAGAAGCCCTTGCCTGCATTCCGGATGATACTCACAGTCGGTGCCCGCTGCAGCATGGGAACTGTCTTCGGGTCGATACTGTTGACGAAATGGACTTGGCCGGAGGCAAGCGCCGCAACGCGGGCGGTGTTGTCGTTGATGACGAGTATTTCGACGCTGTCGACAAAGCCGCGGTCGGAGCGCCAATCCTTTGGATTTTTCTCGAATGTAGCGCGGACCCCGGGTTCGAAGCTTTTTAGAATGTAAGGACCGGTGCCGACTGCTGCTGCCGGATTTTCGACGCCGCCTTTGGGTTGGATGATCAGATGGTAGTCGGTGAGAAGGAGAGGCAGATCCGCATTGCCTTCGGAAAGCGTCAGAACGAGATCACCCGCCTTTTCTTCAATGCCTGCAATTGATGCCATGAGCCCAAGAGCACCCGACTGCGAGTTTTTGTCCGCGTGCCGCTTCAGCGTCGCGATGATATCGGCGACGGTCATCATGCTGCCGTCGTGAAACCGTACGTCGTTCCTGATCTTGAAGGTCCAGATCGAAGCATCCGCCGACGGCGTCCAGGAGGTTGCCAGCGAGGGCAGGGGTGCGCCAGTCTTGGGGTCGGATTCGATAAGCGTGTCGCCCCAGAGGCGGCCAATGACGAACAGTACCGAGGCACTGTATGTCGCCGGGTCGAGCGCGTCGCTGGTGGCGCCGCCCTTGAGGCCAAGCTTCAGATGGCCGCCACGCCTGACTTCCTGCGCCTGTGCGTCACGCGGCATCAGGAGGCCCGAGGCGAGGGCCGGCAAGGCGCCGAGCGCGACGGCACCGCCGAGAAAGTGGCGGCGGTCGATTCTCGGCTGCGAAAATTGATCCTTTTGATGCGTCATGGCGGTTCCCTCTTTTTCATTTTGTAAGGTGGGACCGTAGAGGCCGGGCCGGCTCACGCAATTTCGCGACTTGACGCATCGTTAAGCGAGTTTACGCTACCTGACGGGAAGACGGAGTTATGGATGCCTCATTTGGTCGAGAACCTCAAAATCGCCTGCGCAACGCAGCGTTCCATTTCGCATTTGTGCCGTGCAATCGACATCAACCGGCAACAATTCAATCGATACATCAACGGCCAGACGAAGCCTTCCGCCCATAATCTGGCGCGCATCGCCAACTATTTCGATCTTGATGCAGCCGATTTTGGCCTCGCTCCCAAGCAGTTTCGCGAGCGACTTCATAAACCCATCCTCGGTAGCAACGAAGGTTCAGAGCTTCTCAAAGCGTTTCCCGGAAACCTAGCGGCGCTGAGGCGCCACGTCGGCTATTTTCAGACCTATTATCGTTCGCCATCCTGGCCCGGGATGGTTGTCTGTTCGTGCAGCCGCCTTATCGAGCAGGGTGGATTGGTGCAGGCCAAATCGATGGAGCGGCTTCGAGACCTCGGAAGCGGCATTCAGCAGTTTTCGAAATATGTGGGCTTGGCGGCCTTCTATCGAAACCGGATCTTCATTACGCAGCGTGTCGTCGGACCGAACGCCATGCTGTCGCAGACGATCCTCCTGCCATTCGACGAGTATCAGCGCGTCTATTTGCGCGGAACGACAATGGGAATTTCCTGGCGAAGAGAAAACCTCCCCTATGCCTCGCGGATGATCTGGCGGCATGTCGGCGCCGAGCCAGACTTGCGTGAACTTCTTGCGCGCTGTGGACCTGTCCCGCTATCGTCGCACCAGCTACCACCAACGGTGCGCTCATTCCTCGCGGATCCATCTGCAGAAGTATATGAGGTGCCGGCAGAGTATTGAGGCCTCGATTGTCTGATTTGGCCTGCAGTGAGATCCGGGAATGATGTGGTCGGCCGTGTGACATGTGGGGAGGTTCAGGCAGTCGACTGCCATCGAGAATCTGGTCCAATTGTTAAATTGGATACAAAAAGAGCGGCTGGACGACGAGTCGCAGGTTCACATCCCGTCAAGGCGATAGAGCTCGCATCCTATCTTGCGGCCCTCGCGACAGTTATACTGTTTTTGAAAAACAGTATAACGCCGGAGTCGAGCTTATGAAGTCCATCGACCTCATGTATCAGACGATGCTCGCCGAGCTAGGACAGCGCTCGCTCGACGCCGCCTGGACGGCCGATTTCCCCCCGGAGGGTCGGTTCACCTCGGCGAACATAAAAGGGCGCAAGTACTGGTACTTCGACATCCCAGATGGGCATGGTGGTACGAAACGTCGTTACGTTGGTTCTGCTGATGATCCGGATATCGCGCAGCGTGTAGCCGATCATAAGCGGGACAAGGACGATCTACGCGCTCGCAGGCGCTTGGTAAATACCCTGACCCGCGAAGGCGGGATGATCGCCCCCGACGCCATGTCGGGCGCCATCGTCGAAGCTATCGCCGATGGCGGTCTTTTTCGGCTCCGGGGGGTTCTCATCGGCACCGTGGCCTTTCAGTGTTATTCAGGACTGCTGGGCGTGCGCCTTCCCATGGCTGCGATTCTGACCGGCGATGCGGGTATCGCCCAGGACTATGCCACCAGTCGGGAGGTTGAAGACAGTCTGCCTCCGATCGTTGAGCTGTTGCAGGGCGTCGACGCCAGCTTCCGGCCAGTTCCGCATCGATCGGGGTCCGCGGCCTCGTCCGCGTTTCAGAATGCCGACGGCTACCGGGTTGAATTCCTGACGTCGAACCGTGGTTCAGATGAATACACCGACCAGCCGGCGAAGATGCCCGCCCTTGGCGGCGCCAGCGCGGATCCACTGCGCTTTCTCGACTTCCTCATAAGGGAACCGGTCAGGACAATGCTGCTCCACCGAAGCGGTGTCCCGGTCGTTGTCCCCGATCCGTCCCGTTATGCGATCCACAAGCTCATCGTCGCCAGCCGCCGGCACACTGACGGGCAGGGGCCAGCGAAGCGGGAAAAGGACGTCCGCCAAGCTGCGCTGCTTTTTGAAGCCCTGCAGCAGACAAGACGATCTGCCGAATTAGCGCTCGTCTACAACGAAGCATGGGAGCGCGGGCCTGCGTGGCAAGAAGGTATTCGAACCGGCGCAGGAATGCTGCCAGCAAAAGATGCCGAGCGGCTCAATACGGTCCTGATCGAGGGCGCAAGGAAAAACCGCGAAGAAATTGAACTTCCGACCGGAGAATAGTGTCTTCCGCTTCGAAAGCCAAGCAGTTGAATTAATTCGAAGTTGCGAAGACAAATATGGTGCCGAGAGTTCGAGTCCGCTCAAGATCTACGATATCTTTGCAGCCTGCGCTGAATTCTTTGGCCTATCAAAGGACTGCGCTGAAGGCGCTTTAAAAATTACTGGAGCGGGCTCATGTTCCGTGCAGGGAAGGGATAGGTCGCGAGGATAGCTCTAGCAGTCCAGAACGATATCATTGCGCGGAATAGCTTGGCAAAGCAGGACCTTTCCGCGCGCAACGACCGGCTCCTCGTCGCAGGTCGGATAGCTGGTCCTGCCGCTGACGATGCGCTGGGTGCAGGATTGGCATCCGCGACAGGAGTATTGTATCTCGACGCCATTCGCTAGCGCGAGGTCGAGCAGGAATCCGCTCTCCGGCGTCCATTTAACCCGTTTGCCGGATTTGGCGAACTCAACGTTGCAGGGTGCATACCCGGCGAGCGCATCGGCAGCGCCGGCGGCCGGACCGCCAGCCTTCGCCTCGAAGGCTTCCATTCTGACGCTCCCCGGCGCCGCACCGAGGTCGATCAGTCCCTGCTTCAGCGAACACATGAAGGCATCGGGACCGCAGATGTAGAAGTCGGCATCGGGGATAGATACGTGCCGGGCGATCACACCAGCATCCAGACGCCCCTCGTGGTGGCAGCTGTCGCCGTCCTCGGGTCTCGAGTAGACGGTGAGCAGCCTGATGGCCGGATTGGCGGCGGTCATTTGCTGTGCCTCCCCCGCGAATAGATGATGCCTGCCGCTGCGCGCTGCATGGATGAACAGGACGTCGCGGCTACCGCCTTCGCGGGCCAGATGTTCGACCATCGGCAGAAGCGGCGTGATGCCGACGCCGGCGCTGACCAGCACCACTGGACGGTGGGGATCGCTGTCGAGTACGAAGCGGCCGGCCGGTGCGCCGACTCGCAACTCGTCGCCGACGGCGACCCCGTCGTGCAGGGCGGCGGAGATGCCGTCATTGCCGACGCGGCGCACGGAGATGCGCAGCGTATGCCTGTCCGGCACGCCCGAGATTGAATAGCAGCGGCGCTGGCTGCCAAGCCGTTCGTGCCCGGGCAGCGACACCGTGATGAACTGGCCCGGCGCCGAGTTGCCGACTGGCGCATTATCGCGCGGCTTCAGCAGGAAGGATACGACATCAGGGTTTTCTTGCCTGCGGCCGACGCAGATAAAACTGCGCAAGCCGGCCCAGGCCGGCGCGCGGCTGTCAGACCATATGCGCGAACGGGTGAAGGCGGCGGAGCAATGGAAATAGATCTCCTGCGGGTTGACGCTCAAGCGTCGCCTCACATGGGGCCCGGCCTCGCCTGCAGGTTCGTCGGTCACCTCGCGATAGGTGCCATTAAGGCGCAGCGTGTCGCATCGTCCGGGCTCGGCGGCCAGCAATGCGCATTCGGCGGAATAGGGCATTTCCGCCCGGTGGGCGCCTTCGTGACCGATCTCCAGCAGGAAGGACGGATGGTTGGTGGCGGGATCGAGCCGCAGCGGCGCATGTCCGGCAAGCTCGATCAGAATGTTGCCATCCGCGCCCTTATGGGCGAAAACGACGAAGGGGGCATTGTTGATGAACCCGATGAAGCCTGGGCTCGGCAGATCGTAAACCTTGGTCTGCACGATCGGGTTCGGCGTTCCGTAGAATGCCCTGAGACCAGTGTTGGCAAGCCGGCTTTCGGCAGCAGCATCGTAGAGAACCGGTTCCCGGCCCCGTTCCGCCTGCCATTGCTTGTCGCTGAAATAGATATCCAGCGCATCGAGCGGCGGCTTCCTTCCCGAAGGATCGACCCAGAAGCCGCTTTTGCGAAAAGCCTCGCTCTCGACGAATTCCATCTTTATCGGCTTCAGCACCATGACGCTCAGCGCAGGGTTCTCGTCGGCAGGGAAGGCCGCGATATCCTCGTGCGCCTGCGATATGGAAGCGCTGGCGGCAATCCGCAGATAGGCCTGCGAATGGCGGTTGAGCAGCAGCAACGCCACATCGGGATTGCTCAGGATATTGCCGATCGTATCCAGCCTCTTGTTGCCGATGTAGTCCGGAAGCAGCAGGCAGCCATCGGCGCGAAGCCGCACCACGGAAGGCTGGCCGCCGCGCGGCGAGACGTCCATTGCCCCCTCTTCATTGCGCGATGCGATGAAGAGCAATGTCGCCTGCTCGATGAAGGAACGGGTGCGGTCATCCATGGCCTGTTCCCTTACGCAACGGCGCCGGCCAACGCCCGGCGCTTGAAGAACTCACGGCCGGGTACAGCATCCAGCAGGCGGCGTGTATAATCAGCCCGCGGCGTCTCGAACAGCTCCTGTGCCTGTGCCTGTTCGACGATACGACCGTTCTGCATCACGACGATCCGGTCGGCGATCTCTCGCGCCACGCGAAGATCGTGGGTGATGAACAGCATGCTCAGCCCCATTTCCGCCTTGAGATCGGACAGCAGCTTCAGCACCTGGGCCTGAACCGAAACGTCGAGTGCGGAAACCGCTTCGTCGGCGATCAGGCAGACGGGATCGAGCGCGAGCGCCCGAGCAATGCAGATGCGCTGCCGCTGGCCGCCCGAGAATTCGTGCGGAAAGCGATCGAGCGCATGCGCGCCCAGACCCACCTTTTCCAGCCAGCGCGTGGCTATCGCCACGGCATCCGCGCGCGATGCGCCGAAGGCCATGGGGCCACGAATGATGCTCTCGCCGACTTTCAGGCGCGGATCGAGCGAGGCATAAGGATCCTGGAATACGATCTGCGCCTTGCGGCGGAACTGGCGTAAGGCTTCGCCCTTCATCGCTCTCACGGGGGCACCGTCGAACATGATGTCGCCGCTATCGGGTTCGATCAGGCGCAGCACTATCCGCGCCAGCGACGACTTGCCGGAACCGCTTTCGCCGACGATCGCCAGGGTATCGCCGCGGTTCAGGGTGAGATTAATGCTTTCGGCGGCAACGACGCGGCGTGGCGCCGAGAAGAAGCCCTGTCGGGTGGCGAACACCTTCTGCAGGCCTTTTATCTCCAGCAGCGGCGCATCCTTGATGCTGCCCGCGCGCACCGATCCTCGGCCGGGCACGGCATCGAGCAGATCCCGGGTATAGGCATTCTCGGGATTGTCCAGCACGGCGGAAGATGGGCCTTGCTCAACCACCTTGCCATGGCGCAGCACCACGACCCGGTCTGCGATATCGGCGACGACGCCGATATCGTGGGTGATGAACAGCACGCCCATGTCGCGCGTCTTCTGAAGGCTGCGGATCAGGTCGAGGATCTGCCGCTGCGTCGTGACGTCGAGCGCCGTGGTCGGCTCGTCGGCGATCAGCAGTTTCGGATCGTTCGCGAGCGCCATAGCGATCATCACACGCTGGCGCTGCCCGCCCGAGAGCTGGAACGGATAGGCCGAGACGAGCGAGGCCGGATCGGGCAGCCCGACCTGGCCGAACAGTTCGAGCACGCGCGCATCCACCTGCGCGTCGGACACGCGCCCATGGATACGGCTCGCTTCGGCAACCTGATGTCCGACCCGCGCCAGCGGATTGAGCGCGGTCAGCGGTTCCTGGAAGATCATGGCGATCCGGTTGCCGCGCAGCGCCCGCATCTCTTGAGGCGACATGTCGAGCAGATTGCGGCCGCCGAAGCGGATTGCACCCTCAAGCGCCTTTACCTGCCTTGGCAACAAGCCGAGGATCGCGTGGGCGGTCATCGATTTGCCCGATCCGCTCTCGCCGACAAGGCAGACGATCTCGTTGGCGTTGACATCGAGGCTGATGCCATCGACCGCGCGATGGCGATCCGCACCCGCGGGCAGGCCGATGACGAGCTTTTCGATGGAAAGCAGGGGATCGGTCATGCGCGGGAAATCCTGGGATTGAGGGTATCGTTCAGCGCTTCGCCGACAAGGTTGATGGCGACCACGGTCAGCAGAATGGCAATGCCCGGAAACACGCTCATCCACCACGCCTGGCGGATGACAGTGCGGCCGGCGCCGATCATATAGCCCCAGCTCATGAAATTGGGATCGCCGAGGCCCATGAAGGAGAGCGCCGCCTCGATCAGGATGGCCGCGGCGACCGTCAGCGATCCCGCGACGATGATCGGCGAGACGGCATTGGGCAGCACATGGCGCAGCACGACGGAAATTGTCGACTGGCCCTGGCAACGCGCCGCCTGGACGAATTCACGCTGGGAAATGGTCTTCACCTGGGCGCGGGTCAGGCGCGACAGGGGCGGCCAGCTGACGAGCCCGATTGCCAGGATGATCGTGGTGATCGACGGGGTCAGGATGGCGACGAACAGGATCGCCAGCACGAAACTCGGAATGGTCTGGAAAATTTCGGTAAAGCGGACGATCGCGGCATCGACCGCACCGCCAGCATAGCCCGCAATGCAGCCGAGCAGTACGCCGATGCCGAGTGCCGTCGCCGTCGAGGCAAAGCCGATCAGAATGGAGACCCTCGCACCATGAACAATCCCGGCGGCAATGTCGCGTCCGAGCGTATCGGAGCCGAGCAGCATGCCGTTCTCGCCGGGACGGCTGAAGGGGATGCCGGTCATCTCCCAGGGAGACGTGGAATAGAGGAGCGGAGCGACGACCGCCATAAGGCCGACCAAGGCCAGAAGAACCAGCCCGACTACACCAGCCGGCCGGCTCAGGAATGTGCGCATGAAACCTTGCATTGCCGTTCTCCTATCGGCCCTTGATGCGCGGATCGATGACCCGGTGCAGGAAGTCGGTCAGCAGGTTGGTGGCGATGACCAGGACCGACATCATCAGGAACAGGCCGAGGAGGACGGGATAATCCCGTGCGGTGACCGCGTCGTAGGTAAGCCTGCCGATGCCAGGCCAGGAGAATACCGTTTCCACCACGACGGCCCCGCCGATCAGCGCGCCTGCCTGCACCCCGGCAAAGGTCACGACCGGAACGGCGGCGTTGCGCAGCATATGACCGCGCAGGATCTGCGATTCGTTCAAGCCCTTGGCCCGGGCGGTGCGGACATGATCCTCATGCGAGACCTCGATCAACGAGGAGCGCATCAGCCGCGTATAGACGGCCATGTAGATGGCCGACAGCGTGAGGACGGGCAGGATCAGGTGTTTGGCGACATCGAGCGCATACTCGACCGGGCCGAAGCTCGAGGCGCGGATATTGGCGTAGCCGAAGGCCGGCAGCCAGTCGAGCTGAATCGAGAAGACCAGCACCAGCATCAGCCCGAGCCAGAAGACCGGCGTCGCATAGAGCAGGAGCGAAATCAGCGACACCGCGAGATCGGCCCACGTACCGTGCCGGCGGCCGGCAAAGGCGCCAAACAGCACGCCGCCGATCAACGACAGGAAGAAGGCCGACAGCGTCAGCATCAGCGTCGGGCCGAGCCGCTCGAGGATCAACTGGCTGACATCGGCGCGCTGGCGATAGGAATAGCCGAGGTCGAACTGAACGACCTTGCCGATATAGGTGCCGAGTTGCACCAGGAACGGCTGGTCCAGGCCATACTCGGCGCGAACCTGCTCGATGAACTTCGCATCCGCGGCACCGGATTGCCCGGCGATCACCAAGGCTGGATCGCCGGGCGCCGAATGAATGAGCACGAAGTTGATAGAGGCTATGACGAGGATCGTGAAGGCGATCCCCGCAAGCTTCGCACAGAGGCGGGATAGCATCGTCATCAGGCGTATTTCAGTCCTTGTTACCGTTCGCCCAGCAACTGGTCGAGAACGTCGAGAAACAGTCCGGCACCGACCGGGATCAGTTCGTCCGGAAAATCATAATCTGGATTGTGGACCATCGGCTTGTCTATGCCGGAACCGATGAACAGCAGCGCGGACTTCGAGCACGAGCCGAACAGGCCGAAATCTTCCGCGCCGCGGATCGGCACGTAATCCGTCACCCTCGCAAGCTTCATGCGGGTCGCCGCCGCCTCGAAAGCTCCGGCCGCCTCGGGATCGTTGATGCAGGCGCGGAAGAAATTATGCGTGGAATGGGCGAGCCCGAGTCCCTCTTCGGTCACCACCTCACGCACGACCTTGAGCACGTCGTCCAACAAGCCAAGGATCGCATCGCTTGCCGGTGTGCGCAGCGTCATGCGGATTTCGGCGGAACCGGGGGTTATGCCGAACACAGGCTTACCCATCTGCACCTGGGTCAGCGCCACGCGGCGGAACCCTTGGGCGATCACGTCACCCGCCTGGAATGTCCTGACGGCATCGATGATGCGGGCGACGGCGGCGGCCGGTGAAAGGCCGGTTTCCGGCATAGAGGCATGCGCCGTTTTGCCGGTCAGTTCGATGCGCAGCCCCATGGACGCGCAGGTGATCTGGCCCGGAGCCACCGCGACGGAAGCGAGCGGCAGGCCGGGCATGTTATGGATTGCGAAAGCATAGTCGGGCGTGATCCCGGCAAATTGCGGATCGGCCAGCACGGCTTCTGCGCCATGCGCCGTTTCCTCGGCCGGCTGAAACAGTAGGATAGCCCTGCCTCGCGGCGGCCGGTTCTTGCCGATATGGCGCGCCACGGCCGCCATGATCGTCATATGTCCGTCGTGACCGCACATATGCGCCTTGCCGTCGATGCGCGAGCGATAAGGCAGGTCCGAGATTTCATGGATCTGCAGGGCGTCCAGCTCGCAGCGTAACAGCACCGCCGGTCCGTCTTCCGCGCCCTCATAGACAATCGCGACGCCGTGGCCGCCCAATCCGGTCACGACCCGGTCGGGATTGGTATCGGCCAGGAAAGAGACGACCTCGCGCGCTGTCTCGGCCTCTTCGCCCGAGATTTCCGGAAATTGGTGCAACTTGTGCCGCCATGCCGCGAGAAGGGCAATTTCGGACTCATCGAAATACGCTGTCATTCTGGCTGAAAGCCCTCTTTTCTTTAGCATCGATAAAGCGGGCGCGGGACATATGTCCGCGCCCGCCAGGGCTTTAGGCGAAATGGGTCGTGCCGAAATTGGAGTTGACGCCGGTCGCGGTGGTGATCAGATCCTTCAACCGGTTGTCGTAGATCGTCGGATACTTCTGTTCGCAGAGCCAGATGACCGGCGCTTCCTCGACCAGGAGCTTCTGTACTTCCGTATAGAGCGCCTGACGCTTCTCCTGGTTCAGCTCGACGGCCGCGGCCTCGAACAGCTCGTCCACCTTCGGATTGGAATAGCCGGCGGTGTTGGAGAACATCACACCCTTGCGGATGTTCGAGGAGATGTAGGTGCGCGCCACGCCGAGCGCCGGGTCGCCGTTCTGGTAGAGCTGGTTGCCGCTGATGTCGAAATCGCCATTGCTGACGGCGGCGACCCAGCCGGCAAGATCGTTACTCTGCAGCTCGATCTTGATGCCCGCGGCACTGCAGGCCTGGCGGACATATTCCGCGATCCGGGTCCAGGTATCGCCTGCCGGCACCATGGTGAATTTCAACGTTACGCGCGTGCTACTGGCATCCGGCTTGAGACCCATTTCATCGAGCAGTGCAACGGCCTTCTGCACCGATGCTTCGTAGGTCTTCACGTTCGGGTCATAGAAGCGCATCGACGAGGCGATCGGGCCGGTGGCAGCCTTGGCGAGGCCGAACATGATGCGATCGCGCACGAAATTGCGGTCGATCAGGTGCATGAGCGCCTGGCGGAAACGCTTGTCGTTCATGGGCGGCCTGCGGCAATTCACTTCCACCCACAGCATCGGCGAGAAGTATTCATAGCCTTCCGTCGTCATTTCGAGATGCGGCAGGTCGGCGAGGCGTGCGGCATCGAAGGGCTCGATATCCTGCCATTGCGCCAGCTGCGCTTCACCCTGCTCCAGCGACACCGAACGCGAGGCGGCATCCGGAATGACGCGATAGAAGATTTCCTTCAGCTTCGGCTGACCTTCGCGATAATAGCCGTCGAATGCCTCCAGACGGATATGCGAACCCTTAACCCATTCGGCCAGACGGAATGGGCCGGTCCCGATCGGCGGCTGCTCAGCACCGGCCTTGCGGTAATCCTTCCCTTCGAGAAGATGGCGCGGCACCATCGGCGCTGACGCCGTCTCGAACGCCATCAGGAATGCCGGGAATGCCTTCTTCAGCTTGAAGACGACGGTGTGATCGTCGGGCGCAGAAATGTCTTCGCAACGGTTGAACACGTCGCGAGCGCGCGGGTGGACTTCCGGCAGCATCGTCTTACACGAGAACACGACGTCGGCGGACGTGAATGGTTGGCCGTCATGCCATTTCACGTTCCTGGCGAGGTGAAAGGTGTAGATCAGGCCATCCGCCGAAACCTCCCACATGTCGGCCAGCAGCGGCTGCGGCGTCAGATCCTTGGCGTAAGACAGCAGTCCTTCATACATCTTGCCGGCCACAACGCCGGTCGGCGTCTGCTGGTTGAGGCCAAGATTGAGGATCGGCGGCTCGGGATTGACGATCGACGTCAGCGTATCGACGCTCGCCTGTGCATAAGACTGCCCGGAAAAGACGGTCGAGCCGAACATAGCCGCCATCATCAGGTTGAATTCCCGCCGATTCATTTACTCTCTCCTTTTGCCGATGGATGCTGTCGGAATGCCGCGGCCCGCCGCCTTCGGGCGGCCGCAGTTAGTCCGACGGTCATTTCTTGACCAATGCGCAGGTGGATTTGGGGAGCGGCTGGAACGCATGGTCGGCGCTGATCGTGGCGAGCAGCTTGTAGTAATCCCACGCCTTCTTCGACTCATCGGGCTTCTTGACCTCGAACAGGTACATGTCGTGCACCATGCGGCCGTCCTCGCGGATGGTGCCGTTCTTGTAGAACACGTCCTGCACCGGTAGTTCACGCATCTTAGTCATAACGGCCTCCGTCTCGTCGGTGCCTGCGGCCTCGATCGCCTTGAGGTAGTGGCGAACGGACGAATAGGTGCCGGTCTGCAGCATGTTCGGCATGGCCTTCACCTTGTCGAAGAAGTTTGCTGACCAGGCGCGCGTCTCGTCATTCATGTCCCAGTAGGACGCCTCAGTAATCGTCAGGCCCTGGGCCTCAGCCAGACCAACGCCATGCACGTCGTTGATGAAGGCGGCGAGGGTTGCCAGCTTCTGGCCGCCTTGGGTCAAGCCGAACTGCGCCGCCTGCTTTATCGAGTTGATGGTGTCGCCGCCGGCGTTTGCCAGTGCCACGACTTTCGCGCCCGAGCTCTGTGCAGTGAGCAGGGCAGATCCGAAATCGGTGGTCCCAACCGGCAGGCGGATATTGCCGAGTACCTTGCCGCCCTCTGTCGTCACGACCTCGCCGGTATCCTTTTCCAGGCTATGGCCGAAAGCATAGTCGGCGGTGACGAAATACCAGCTGTCGAAGCCGGCGCCGACGAGCGCCTGCCCGGTGCTGTGCGCGATCGCGTAAGTGTCATAGGCCCAATGAATCACATAAGGACCGCAGACATCATTGGTGATCCGCACGGAGCCCGGCGAACTCAGCGTGATGATCTTGTTCTTCTGCTTGGCAACTTCGAGCGCCGCCAGTGCTGGCGACGACGAGGCGACATCCAGGATGGCGTCGAGCTTTTCCTCGTCAAACCATTTGCGGGCGATGGAGGCAGCGATATCGGGCTTGTTCTGATGGTCGGCAAACACCACCTCGACCGTCTTGCCGAGAACCTTGCCGCCAAACTCCTCGACGGCCATCTGCGCCGCAGTCACGGCGCCCTTGCCGGTAATATCCGCATAGACGCCGGACATGTCCTCGATCAGCCCGATGCGGATGACATCGTCGCTGATCTTGCTATCCTCAGCCATTGCGATGGCCGGCATGGTAGTGGTGGCCAGCAAGGCTGCCAGGCACGGACCCACGGCTGTTCCGCTCGTTCTCATTCAGGTCGTTCCCTCTTGTTATTTTTGACGCATCTCCCGGATGCGATATGGCCAACACCTTAGGTAAAGCACCTCAGGGCGTTCAATGTCTCGGAACCACACTGTCCGAGGCCAGTAGTGTCGATCGTCGACAGACAGGCGCTGCAAGGCGGAGGAGATGATCGATTACGGTGCCGGGCCATCGGCCGGACGCAGCCTCACGGCATGGCACCAGGCTAACCTGGGACCGCCGGAAAACACGGCCATCTATGCATCCGCCAGAGACATACCTGACGCCTGCGCGCAGGATTGTGCCCCACACATATTCATTGAATGGGATTATGTGGATAAAATACGTTATCGACGATGCGAAAACGTGTCAGTCCGGTCATGACGACACCCATGAAGCGACCGCGAAACGGAGAGCGTAAATGTCCAGCCAATCCGGCTCCGTGCCTGCTGGTCACAAGACGAGCGGAGGCGCCGAGGCCGCGCAATATTACCGCCGCCTGCTGGAGCTGCTCGGCAGCAATGCTCCGCTTGACAGTTTCGAGCAATTGGCGGCCGGCGCCAAGGGCGTCGCCTGGGAAGATGGCTTTGCCGATGCGATCACTGACGCCATAGCGACAGCGGTACGGCTGCGCGAAAATTTCGAACTCAAGCGCAAGCGCGAGGTCGAGCTCTCCGCTCTCTACGATACCGCACGCGACCTTTCGGCGCTGCGCGATACCGACCAGATCCTGCAGGCGATCGTGCAGCGCGCCCGGCAATTGGTCGGCAGCGACATCGCCTATCTCTCCGCCGCGGATGAAGAGCATGGCGACTTCTATGTGCGGACCACCGAAGGCGTGATCTCCCAGGATTTCGGCCGGATCCGCGTGCCGCGCAATATCGGCGTCTGCGGCAGTGTCGCCCGGACACGACGACCGTTCTATTCAAGCAACTACTCCGCTGATCGCAATTTCGATCACGATACGGGCATCGACAGGGCGATCAGCGGCGAGGGCATCATCTCGATCCTCGGCATCCCGCTGGAACTGGAAGCCTATGTGATGGGCGTGCTGTTCGTTGGCGATCGCTACGTCCGCTCGTACACGCCACAGGAGCGCTCGGTTCTTTCCTCGCTTGGGACATTCGCGGCGCTGGCGATCGAGAATGCGCGCCTGCTCGAGGAGGCGCAGCGCGCGCTTTTCCTGGCAAAGGACGCCAATTCCGCGCTTCGCGCCAAGGCGGACGATATTGAACAGGCCGCCGTCGCCCATGAGCAGCTGACCGAGCTGATCGCGCGCGGCGGCACTCTGGACGATCTCGTCAACCGCGTCTCGAACCTGCTGAAAGGCCAGGTCGGCGTTATCGATGAATGCAGGGCGTTGATCTCGGGCGAGGTGTCCGGCGATCTCGGCGACGACGAGTTGGCACGAGCCGTGCGGGAGAGCGACCGGCTCGGGCGGTCCGTTGCGCTGCCGAACGCCGACGGCGGCACGACGGTAGTCGCGGCGGTCATGGGCGGTTCGACCCGCTGGGGTGCGCTGGTCCTGACGCGCAGCCGGCCGCTTTCGCCTTCGGAGACGCGCACGCTGGAGCGCAGCGCCATCGTTACCGGCATCGTGCTTCTGTCGCTCGACAGGATTGCGCAGATCGCCCACCGCAACGTCGTCGACACCGTTTCGGCGCTGCTGCGCGGCACCAGCGATCCGTTCTCGCCCGAAAGCGCGCGGCGCCTGCCACCGGGGATTTCGCTGTCATGGCCCGTCACCGTCATGCTGGTGGAACTGGTGACGATCACTTCCGCCCAGGCGTCTTCCGTGCTTCGCTCGACGCTCGCCGGCCGCGACACCATCTTCGCCGAATTCAATGGCGATCTCGCGATCATCACCAACGCATCCGAGCCCGACCAACTGGCGCGACGGATCTCGGACCGGCTGGAGGAAGCCTTCGGCCAAAGGTTCACGGTGGTGATTTCCGACCTGATATCGTCCTTCGAAAAGGTTCCGGCCCAATACGAGGCACTAAGGCGCTGCATCGGCCTGATCAATGGTCTGGAACAGCGGGGACGGGTCGTATTCGAAAAGAGCTTTTCGATCTACGCACTCCTGTTCCAGAACAAGGGCGACGACGCGATCGCCGCCTTTCTGCGCACATCGGTCGGCTCGCTGCTCGACCAGGACGAAAAGCGCAAGAGCCAGCTGGCCATCACGCTGCTGGCCTATCTCGACACCGGCCGAAGCCTGCAGAAGGCGGCGGAAGTGCTCGGGATCCACGTCAACACCATGCGCCAGCGCCTGGATACGATCGCGCAGATCAATCCCGACTGGGCCGACCCGGCTAAGAGCCTCGAGGTTCACATAGCACTTCGGCTGCATGTGCTGCGGCAGGTTACCTGAGACTGCTCCGGATCGGTGATGAATCGCTCCAGCCCGTGCTGCAGCGCGCTGTGACATGTCGACAGTCGAGATCGCCGGAAGTGTGATCCAGCCACATTGGCTGTGCGCAGAGCCGCACATAGGTTCTGCGAAGACATACAGCGGGAGACCTTAATCATGTCCGTGAACAGCCGCATTCCGGGGTTCTATAAACTGTCGCCATCGGAACGCTTCAAGACGGTCGTCAAGCAGAGCGGCCTGGCCGAAAGCGACATCGCATACCTGGCCACGGCCGATCCGGACATGCTCACGATTGCCGACCGGATGATCGAAAACGTCGTCGGCACCCTGTCTATCCCGCTTGGCGTCGCGGCCAACTTCACCATCAACGGACGCGACTACCTTGTCCCGATGGCGACGGAAGAACCTTCGGTCGTGGCGGCGGCCAGCAACATGGCATCGGTCGCCCGCATTCATGGCGGCTTCCGCACATCAAGCGACCAGCCGATCATGATTTCGCAGATACAACTGGTCGGCGCGCAGGATCCGTACGGCGCCCGCCTCCGGCTCTATGAGCGGCGCCAGGACCTGCTCAACCTCGCCGACGAACAGGACCCGCTGCTGGTCAAGCTCGGCGGCGGCGCGAGGGATATCGAGGTGCGCATCATCGGGGCCGGCGACAGAACCTATGTCGTGCTGCATCTGATCGTCGACGTGCGCGACGCCATGGGCGCCAATGCGGTCAACACCATGGCCGAGGCGCTGGCCCCGTTAGTATCGGAAATCGCCGGCGCCCGCGTGCGCCTGCGCATCCTGTCCAACAAGGCCGACCGGCGCCTTGCCCGCGTGCGCGCCACCTATGATGCCGAGGCCCTCGGCGGACCCGATGTCGTTGACGGCATCATCGACGCCTATGCGTTTGCCGCCGCCGATCCCTATCGCGCCGCCACCCATAACAAGGGCATCATGAACGGCATCACCGCCGTGGTGCTCGCGACCGGCAACGATACTCGCGCGGTGGAAGCCGGGGCCCATTGCCATGCGGCTGCATCCGGGCGCTATACCTCACTCTCGCATTACGAGAAGGACGCGGCCGGAAACCTGGTCGGTACGATGGAAGTGCCGATGGCGGTCGGCCTTGTCGGCGGCGCTACCAAGACCCACCCGGTTGCCCAGGCGGGCGTCAAGCTGCTTGGCGTCAAGAGCGCACAGGAACTTGCCGAAGTCATAGTATCAGTCGGCCTCGCCCAGAATACCGGGGCGCTACGCGCGCTTGCCGCCGAGGGCATCCAGAAGGGTCACATGTCTCTTCACGCCCGCAACATAGCCGTTGCCGCCGGTGCCAGTGGCGACGAGATCGAGGAAGTGGTTGCCCGCCTGCGCAAGGAAGGCCATGTGCGCATCGACAAGGCCGAGGCCGTTCTGGCGGAGATCAGGCAGCGCGGCTGACGTCAAGGAAACGCCTTAGGGGCTTCACGATATGACGATGGGTAGCGGAAACTTGTTCTCGACTTGCCGGAGAGCAGGCTTTCTATATGTCCGGAATTGCGCTTTTCGGAAATGACAGCGCAATTCGGGAAGCGGGAGGATTGAATGACAGAGAAGCCTGATGAAATCGGCAGCTGGCAGAGCCGCCGCGCCGGCCCGCTGGCGGGCGTGACCGTTCTTGATATCACGCGCGTCGTCGCCGGTCCGTTCTGCTCGATGCTGCTTGCCGATCTCGGCGCCACCGTCATCAAGGTGGAGCATCCAGACGAACCCGACTATGCCCGCACCTTCCCGCCTTTCGTCAGTTCGCAAGAGGAGCAGTTGAGCGCGTTCTTCACGCAGTTCAACCGCAACAAGCTCGGCATCACGCTCAACCTGAAATCGCCCGAAGGCAAGAACCTGCTGCGCAAGCTGGTCGCCAAGGCCGATATTCTCGTCGAGAATTTCCGGCCCGGCACGATGGAAAAACTCGGCCTCGGCTTCGAGGCGCTGAGCGTCGTCAATCCCCGGCTCGTCTATAGCGCGATCAGCGGCTTCGGCCGCACCGGCCCCAATTCCTCCAAGCCGGCCTATGACAATACTGGGCAGGCGGCTGGCGGGCTCTGGTCAATGAACGGTTATGCGGATCGCCCGCCGGTGCGTGTCGGAACGATCATCGGTGATCTCTCCGCCTCGCTTTATGCCGCAATCGGTACGATCGCCGCCCTGCGAGAGGCTGAACGCACCGGCACGGGCCAGGTGGTAGACGTATCGCAGCAGGATTCCGTGCTGACGCTGACGGAGAATGCCGTCGTGCGCTACACCGCGCAGAAGGAAGTAGCCTCACCGCTCGGCAACGACCATCCGTTCGTCCGCCCTTACGGCCAGTTTCCCTGCAAGGACGGCTATGTGTTCTTCGGCGGCTATACCGACAAGTTCTGGGCGATCACCTGCGCCATGTTCGGCGAGCCGGACAAGGCCACCGATCCCGCAATCGACACCATGGAAAAGCGTTTCGATCCGGTCGTCGCCGAAACCAGGGTCAAGCCGTTACTGGAACGCTGGTTTTCAACCTATACCAAGGCGGAACTGGAGGACATGGCGGGCGACAAGGTACCGCTGAGCGCGATCAAGACCATCGCCGAAGTGGTTGAAGATCCGCATATCGCCGCCCGCAACATGATCGTCAACGTACCGATCGCCGGAAAGATGATCGGAATGTTCGGCCTGCCGATCAAACTGTCGGGACGCGAGGAAGAGCCGAACGAGAAAGCGCCGGCGCCGGGCGAGCACAACAGCCTTGTGTTTTCGCAGCTTGCCGGAATCGGCAAGGATGAACTTGAGAAGCTCAAGGCGGCGGGAGCCATCTGATGACCATCGACTATCAGAAGGATGGCGCTATCGCCACGATCCGCCTCAACCGACCGGAAAAGATGAATGCGCTGACGCTCGCCATGTATGACGAGCTCGGCCGCGCCTTTGCCGAAGCCAACCGCGACGACGAGATCAATGTCGTGGTTCTCACGGGTGCCGGCGAGCGTGCCTTCTCCGTCGGCGCTGACCTGACGGAATCCATTCCGGCCCTTGCCGAGGGCCGTTTCGATATTTCCCACTGGGATCCGGCCCATCTGAAGGTCGAAGGCTTCTACAAGCCGGTAATTGCCGCTATTCGCGGCCTTTGCATCGGCGGCGGTTTCGAGATCATGCTCGCCACCGATATCCGCATTGCCGCCCGCGATGCGCAATTCCAGCTGCCCGAACCTCAGCATGGTTTCGTCCCGGCCGGCGGCACGCTGGTACGGCTGGTGCGCCAGATCGGCTATGCCCATGCCATGGAACTGATGCTGACGGGCGAGCGCTTTTCGGCACCCGATCTTCTCGCCCGTGGCGTCGTCAATCGCGTTGTCGAGGCCGCGGACGTGGAACCGGTCGCTTTCGAACTTGCCGACCGCATCGCCAGGCTCAGCCCGGGCGCGGTCCAGACGATCAAGGAAGCCGCGCTCACACTTCAGCACCTGCCGCTGAACGATGCTTTTGCGCGCGAAGCCGTGCTCGGACAGCGCACGTTCGAGAGCGAGGACGCACGCCGGGGGCTCGCCGCCTTTGCCAATCGCGGCAAGAGTGCATGACGATGCCGCGAAGTGCCACGATCGTCGAAGTCGGCCCACGCGACGGACTGCAGAACGAAAGACAGCTCGTTCCCACCGCTGACAAGCTGGAACTGATCCGCCTGCTGCGGGTCGCCGGCTTCTCCCGGCTGGAAGTCACGGCCTTCGTCTCGCCGCGCTGGGTTCCGCAAATGGCGGATCACGAGGCCGTGCTGAAGGGTACAGTGCCCGCGCCCGGCCTGATCCGATCGGTGCTCGCCCCCAATGAACGCGGCGCGCGTTCGGCACTCAGCATCGGCGTCGAGGAACTGGCGGTTTTCACCAGCGCGTCCGAAAGCTTTGCCGAGAAGAACATCAATTGCTCCATCGCCGAAAGTCTAGAGCGCTTCAGACCGGTCGCGGCCCTGGCGCTGGAACGCGGCGTGCGCCTGCGGGGCTATGTCTCCTGCAGTTTCGAATGTCCCTACGAGGGTCAGATCGCGCCGGAGGCCGCGCTCAAGGTAGCGCAGGCTTTGGCCGATCTGGGTTGCGCTGAAATCTCGCTCGCCGATACGATCGGGCGGGCGCAACCCGATCGTGTAGATACGCTGATGCGCATGGCTGGAGGAGTGCTTCCTGCCGAACAGCTGGCCTGCCATTTTCACGATACCCATGGCCATGCGCTCGAAAATGTCGATGCAGCCCTTGGCCGAAACATCCGAATATTCGACAGCGCCATTGGCGGCCTTGGCGGCTGCCCCTATGCACCAGGTGCGGCGGGCAATCTCAGCACCATACCGCTCGTCGCGCATCTGAAGAAGGCCGGATACTCGACGGGATTGGATATGGAAGCGCTTGAAGTGGCGCAGAAGTTTTCGCTGCAGGTCAGGGAGCATCGTTGATAAACGACATAATCCTGCATAGATGCGCCCGAGAAGATTCACCTGGCCGTTTTCGGCGCAATATGCCTGATCCAATTCCGGTCGCTGTGCTTGGTCGCCTAGCCATTGATCAATACTACCAGGGGCGCGGTATCGGCAGGGCATTGGTGCGCGACGCGGGCCTGCGCCTGCTCAATGCCGCGGACGTACTTGGCATTCGAGGTATGCTCGTTCATGCGATTTCAGATGACGCACGAGCCTTCTACGAGACCGTCGGCTTCCTGTCTTCTCCTTCCGATCCCATGATGCTGATGGTCGGATTGCATGACCTCAATAACGCGCTGAACCCTTAGGCGGAACTCCTCAAAATTTCGGTTGATGCAATCATCTCGCTGAATTTTCGGCAGAAGGTCCCGACATTAAATGAGGGCGCAAGTTCTAATCCCTTCAAGGCGGAAAGCTCCACCGCTTGTTGGCCTGCTGGCCGCGATTGAAGCGTTCAACGGCGGCTCTGCGCTGCCAAATCGGTCAATCAGTGGCACAGAATGCCCGCGAATTTGTAGCGATGGCTCGCAAGGAGTTGGAACACGAGTTGCAGCTCCTCAATGAAACAATCCCGCGAAACGAAAAGGTGATGATCATCTCTGGCGCTGCGAAAACCGGATTTCGATCACGCCGTTCAAGCCAGCCGGAACCGAAGGGGCTGGCCGCCGTCAAATCGGTCATCGGCCAGGGCTGACCGACGTCCGGCCTTCTTGATATTGAAGGAAGCAGCGCCGGACACCGGGTTTCTCGATGCTTTCAAAACCTCGGCGTATCGCCCTTCCCAAGACTGCTCTGGATTAACGATTACTTCTTTGCTCTATGATTTCGGCACCAATGCCGGTCTGAAGCGGCCTGAGCCGCATGCGCCAAAGGCACTCTCAAAACTCGAGAGAAATCGGTCCCGGCCTTACGGACCGACCCCGGTTCGCCGGCGACGCAGACCGGGGTGTCCCGCTATGTGCGGCCACCGACATGTCGGCGCAGCTCAGGTGCTTAATCCAAGAGAACCACAGCCTCAACCTCGAAAAGCATGAGGTCGATGGCGAGCTTTGGCACCGGAACCAGCGTCTGCGCAGGCAGCTTGGCGCCGAACATCCGCGTCACGTTCTCGGTTAGCACACCCAACTTCGACATATCGTGGTCGACCACGAAAACCGTCAGTTTCACAACCTGGTCCGGGCGAGCGCCGAGCGCGTCGATCACGGCGGCGAGGTTCGCATAGGCTTGCTTCACCTGTTCGCCGAAATCGGACGAGAGTGCGCCGGTCTGGTCCTGTCCGCTTTGCCCTGAGATAAAAGCCAACCGACCGGAAGCAGGGGCGATGACCACTGTGCTGTAGCCATTCGGCGTCGGGTCATGCAGGTGGGAAGGGTTGACGATGACCGGCGTTACACTGGCGGCAGGTGTTTGGCTTTGGGATGTCATGTTCAGTCTCCTTGCTGAGTTGCCAGGACCCGCCTAGAGTAAATCGGTGCCATAATTTGGCACCGATTGTGCTAGGGTCGCAAATGAACATCCGCCTCAGACATGACGCCATAGTGCGCATCCTCCGGCGCAACGGAACCTCAACGGTCAACGATTTGGCGGAGCAAATTGGCGCTTCCAGGCGAACGGTGCTACGCGACATCGGAGCGTTGCGTGACCAAGGCTTCGTCATCCATTCCGAATCCGGCCGGGGCGGCGGGCTTCAACTCGACCCGAAATCGGTGCAAACAACTACTCGGCTCTCCGTGACGGAAATGTTTGCACTTATCATCAGCGTTGCGGCAATGCGCGCGGCCCGATCCCTTCCCTTCTCCGATCTCGCCGATGCGGGGCTTGCCAAGATCGAAAAGGCCTTGTCGGCAGAAAAGGTGCGAGACCTGCGTCGTCTCCTCGACTGCCTGTATGTCGGACAGTTGTCGCCCAGGCAGGACATTTCAAAACTGGGTTCAATTGATCCCGAACTGTTGCCTGCCTTCGAGGCTGCATTTCTCCAGCGGCTAAATCTGCGGTTCCGCTACCGTGACGCCAAAGGAGTGGAAACCGTCCGCGAGGTCGAACCACAGGCAATGCTTATACTGTCGCCACTTTGGTATCTCGTGGCCTGGGACTCCGGCCGTGAAGGTTTCCGCCACTTCCGCATGGACAGGATCAACAAGCCGGAGATCGTGGCGGGCACACAGTTTCGGCGACGGCACGTGCCCTTCGAAGACGACGTTTGTCCTTTCAACGAGATGCCACGCTGAGTACCAGAGCAGCCAGGCCGGAGGGTATTGCGGGCGACGATCGCCTTCGACGCCTGGAACGGCCGGCTGCTGGCCGCCGAAGCGCTGCGGCAGGCAGGACTGACAGCGGCGGCATCTGACTGCCGTCAATCTCGGCCTCAAATCCGTCGCCGTCGAGCGGCGCCGGCATCGCGGTCGCGACACAAGGCTGCTGGCGATCGTCAATGGCATCGTCGCGGCCGCGGAGCTCGGCCTCAAGGAGCATGACCGGCTGGGGCCGGCAAAACAGATGATGGAGCGGCGCCTGATAGGCCAGCTATCATCCTCAACTCTGCCCGGCCTCATCGAGCTGGTGAGCTCGCGGCCGCTCGTTTCCGCCGGCATATAGGGCGGTCGAATGCGTGTTCTGGCTCGCGGGATAGCTTTTGGTTCACCGTCAATTCCTGCCGTTGAGACGGCCACCTCACAGCCGGCAGCATTGACTCCCTATAACGCCTTCACTATCCTATCGTTGGGAACAATAGGGAATAATGACGGCGAATGGCAACTGAAATCTTGACGGTGGAAGCCGCCGCTCAACTCCTGCAATTGCATCCGAAGACCGTTCTGCGGTTTATCCGAGAGGGGCGGCTGCGCGCGACCAAAGTGGGCAAGCAGTATCGGGTGATGCGGTCCGACCTGAACACCTTCGCTGGTTCGAATAGTCCGAATGACGTACACGAGGCCAGAGCCACCAGCATTGTCGACATTAAAGATGTCGATCCAGCACTTCTGCAACACCTGTCAGCCGTTTTGCTCGGAGCCTCCAAAGGCAAAGAACCGTCCGGCGCGCCCATCTCGGTCGATATTGCGTATGACCCCGAGCGGCGCAGCGTCAAGATCATCCTCATCGGATCGCCGGTCGACGCCGCGATGTTGCTTAAGCTCGTTAGCGCATGTCT
>Ga0268287_100206_pt1 | contig 28353 bp, 23 predicted proteins | sample MetcocultureR3M_FD_191348 | JGI IMG/M metagenome (GOLD analysis project Ga0268287, IMG submission 191348) | Soil microbial communities from Anza Borrego Desert, Southern California, United States - Methanotrophic co-culture R3-M | ecosystem: Environmental > Terrestrial > Soil > Desert | place... | reverse complement strand
TCGGTGTCGAAGCCGAACGAGCGGTTGTTGAGGTTCGCCGAGCCCACCCGGACCACCCGGTCGTCGAAGATGCTGGCCTTGGAGTGGACGATGATGTTCGAGCCGCCCGAGGTCGTCGGGTAGAACGCCCGGAAGCGCCCGAACACGTCGGCGGCGCGCAGCCGCCAGATGATCGCCCCGCGCGCCCGGTCCATGGTCAGCTGGTCGAACCAGCTCGGCGACTTGCCCGTGGTGATCAGCAGCACCTCGGGCCCGTCCGGTTCGGCCAGGCGGGCGGCCAGGGCCTCGGCCACCAGCGGCGAGGTGAAATACTGGTTCTCCAAGTAGATCACGTCCCGCGCCTTGCCGATGCACTCCAGCGTCAGGGCCTTGATCTCCTCGACCAGCGGCGCGCCGCGCCAGGCCGGACTGGTGCGGGCGATGGCCACCTCGGCGCCGAAGATGTGCGGCGGCACGTGATCTGGCCAGGGATCGCCCCCGGCGTCCGGGGGCGGCTCGATCGGTTCGGGCTCGGCGGCGCGCCAGCGCTCGCGGAAATGGTCGCCCAGCGCCCTGGCCGCGGCGCCGTCGACCATCATCATCACCTCGTGGCGCGGGGGGTGGTAGCTCTGGCTGGGCATGATCCGCCGCGGATCCACCTCCAGGTGGCCGGGGGTGTCCCAGCGGTCCACAGAGATGTCGCCGCCGCCGCAGAACGCCAGGCGGTCGTCGATCACCAGAACCTTCTGGTGGTGGCAGGCGCCGAACGGGACCTGGTCGTCCAGCCGGAACTTGATGTTGGTGCCCTTGAACCAGCTGCGGGCCTTGTGCGGGAAGAACTGCTGGCTGGCGCTCACCGGCAGGGCCGACTTCCAGATCAGCAGGCGGATGTCGAGGTCCGGCCGGGCCTCGGAAAGCCGGAGCAGGATGCGCCCCACCTCGTCCGGGTCGGCGGGGCCGTCGTAGCCGTCGGGGAACAGCCGCGTGCGCGGATCGAAGCCCCAGCCCAGCAGCAGGATCGAGCGCCGGGCCTTCTGGATCGCCTCGAAGGCGGCGGTGAAGTAGGCCTCGTTGTCGATCAGGAACGCCACACGGTCGGCCGGGGCCGTACGCCAGCACGTCTCGCCCGGAGTGAAGACCGTCATCCGCATCCTTGCCATGAGCCCGCGGCCGTCATGGCCACGCTCCAGAAAGCCCATGGCTCAGGTGGGGTTCCGCAGACCTTCCGCGCAAGAGAAAAGCGCGCCGCCCGCGCGGGCGGCGCGCCAAGTCGGCGGCTAGAAGATCGTGAGGGCGGAGAGGTCAGCGCTTGGCGGTGACCGCGGGGCCGCCGAGATAGGCCGAGCAGGGGCCGGTGAGCTCGGCCGTCAGGCGGGCCTTGCGGTCCTCGCTGCGCGCCTCGCGCTTGGCCCGGTCGAACTCGGCGTCGGCGCGGTCGTACACCACCGGCGAGCGGGCGCCCTTGGCGGACTTCAGGTAGGCGTCGATCGAGCCGGCGTCGACCACGCCCGTCAGGGTGGTGGCCAGGCCCTTGCAGCGGCTGGCGCGCATGTAGTCCATGTCCGAGACGCGTTCGGCGGCGACGGCGGCCGAGCCGGCGGCGGCGGCGAGGGTCGCGGCGGCGATGGCGATGGCGGCGAACTTCATTGAACTTCTCCCTAGAAACCTGAGCGCAAGCTGATCGCCGCCACCGCTTCTTTCAAATGAACTTGCTGCAACAATCAGTATTCGCGCATGAACCTTTAGTAATGATACGTCTGTGTTACGCGTTTCGATAAAATACTTGTAATGATCCGGCCACCCGCGCCAGAAGGGGCCATGGCCGCTCCCCCGCCCAAGCTGGACGCCGCCGGCGTCAACGCCCTGCTCGAGACCGCCTTCCCCGGCATCGCCGCGGGGGGACCGCAGGTCACGGAGGTGACGCCCGGACGGGTGCGCGTGGTCCGCCCGTACGGCGAAGGCCTGCTGCGGCCGGGCGGGGTGATCTCGGGCCCGACCCTGATGTCCCTGGCCGACACGGCGGCCTACGCCCTGGTCCTGGCGCACGCGGGCGACCAGCTCATGGCCGTCACCTCGCAGCTCAACATCAGCTTCCTGCGGGGCGCCGCGCCGGGCGACCTGACGGCCGAGGCCGAGATGCTTCGGCTCGGCCGGCGGCTGGCGGTCTGCGACGTGCGGATCTGGACCGAAGGGCCCGACCGGCTGGCGGCCCAGGCGAACGTCACCTACGCTCTGCCCGGATGAGCCAGCCCCCCGCTCCCATCAGGACCCCGTGCATCAAGGTGTGCGTGGTGGACGGCGAGAGCGGCCTGTGCCTCGGCTGCTACCGGCGGCTGAACGAGGTGGCCGGCTGGGCCCGCCTGTCCGAGGCCGAGCGCGACCGGATCATGGCCGAGCTGCCTGCCCGCCGCAGCCTCATCCGCCCCGAGAAGCTGGGCCTTCTCTGACGTTCACCGGTTGAAAACGCTGACCCGCTAGCCTTCCCGCTTCGGTCGGCCGGCAGGCCGCTTGCGGATGGCTCCGGGTGTCTAGCCTCACGAGATATGCGCTGGTCGCGGCGGTCGCCGGGGTGTCCGCGGTGCTGAGCGCCGGCGCCATGCTGGCCTTCGCCCCTACCCCCCTGCGGCTGGCCAGGCTGGACGCGCCGGGCTTTGGACCGCCGCCTGGCGACGTCGCTCCGGCCGCCGCGGTGCTGAAGGGCGCGGACGGCCACTTCTGGGCCGACGGCCAGGTGAACGGCGAACCCGTGCGCTTCCTGGTGGACACCGGCGCCACGGCGGTCGCGCTCACGCCCCAGGACGCCGAGCGGCTCGGCTTCCGCACCCAGGACCTGGACTATTCCTATCGCGTGACCACGGCCGGCGGCCGCTCGCGAGCGGCGGCGGTGACGCTCGCTTCGGTGTCGGTCGGCGGCGCGCGGCTGGACGACGTGGGCGCCCTGGTCATCGAGCGGGGTCTGGACACCTCGCTGCTCGGGATGAGCTACCTAGGCCGCCTCGCCCGCTTCGAGGCCACCCGCGAGGCGCTGTTCCTGCAGCCCTGAGATCGGGTCTGAGCGCCGGTCCGCGACCGCCGCAAGAGCGCGGTCGATCACCTCCAGCCCGGCCCCGGCCTTCACCCCCTCGACCGTCAGGATCCGCCGCCAGGCGCGCGCGCCCGGCACGCCGTGGAAAAGGCCCAGCATGTGGCGGGTCATGGCGGCCAAATGCGCGCCCTTCGCGAGCTGGCCCGCGACATAGGGCCGGAAGGCCTCCACCGCCTCGAACGGGCTCACCCGCCGGTCCTCGCCGAAGATCCGGGCGTCGGCCTGTCCCAGGAGGTCGGGCGTGTGATAGGCGGCGCGGCCCAGCATGACGCCGTCCACGTGGCGCAGATGCTCCTCGGCCTCATCCAGCGAGCCGATCCCGCCGTTGATGACGATGGTCAGGTCCGGGCGCTCGGCCTTCAGGCGCCATACCAGCGGATAGTCCAGCGGCGGGACGTCCCGGTTCTCCTTCGGCGAGAGCCCCTTCAGCCAGGCCTTGCGGGCATGGACGACGAAGCTCGTCACCCCAGCCTTCGCGCAGAGGTCCACCAGGGTGAACAGGCTCTCCTCGGGGTCCTGGTCGTCGACGCCGATCCGGCACTTCACGGTGACGGGGATCCGCACCGCGGAACCCATGGACGCCATGCACTCGGCCACCAGCTCGGGCTCGCGCATCAGGCAGGCGCCGAACCGGCCCGACTGCACCCGGTCGGACGGGCAGCCCACGTTGAGGTTGATCTCGTCGTAGCCCTCGGCCTCGCCGATCCGGGCCGCGGCGGCCAGCTCGGCCGGCTCCGATCCGCCCAGCTGCAGAGCCACCGGATGTTCCACGGGATCGTAGGCCAGCAGCCGCTCGCGGTCGCCGTGCAGCACGGCCCCGGTGGTCAGCATCTCGGTATAGAGCAGCGCCCGGGACGACAGCGTCCGGTGCAGGACCCGGCAGTGCCGGTCGGTCCAGTCCATCATGGGCGCGACGGAGAAGGTATGGGGCGGGCGGCGGCTCACCGCGCCTAGGTAGGCGAGACGGGGCCGAAGCGCAAAGCGACCCTATTCCGGCAGGCCGTGCGGGAGGCGCATCTCGACGATCTGGCGATCGGGCCGGCTGATGCCGAAGACGGTGCGCCGGTCGGCCGGATCGAAGGCGATGGCCTGGCCGTGGATGGGCGCGGGCAGGGTCGCCAGGTGCTCGAGGACGCCCCCGCCCTCGGGCGCGCGCAGCACGTAGATCTCTCCCGCGTCGTGGCCGGTGACGTAGAGCCGCCCGTCCGGCCCCCAGCCGCCGCCCGAGGCGCTGCGCGGCTTGAGGCGCTCCAGCACGCTGGGCGGAAAGGTCCAGGACGCAAGGGGCCGCCAGCGCGGGTCGAACTTCACCAGCGTCGTGTGGCGATGGTCGCGGCCGGGCTCGCCGCCGCGGCCGTCGTAGTTGGCGAAGGCCGCCCACCAGGCGCCGTCCTTCCAGTCGGCCCAGGTCAGCGATCCGGGCTGGGGGCCAAGGGGGATCGAGCGCAGGTGGACCATGCGGCGGGGATCGAACACCTCCACCGAGCTACGCATCGGGACCGCCGGGTAGTTGGAGGCCGCGCAGACCAGCTCGCGCCGGATCACGGCGCAGGAGTTCAGGTGCGCGAAGCGCTCGGGGTCGCCGGTCCAGACCGCTGCCTTGCGGCCCGTGCGGCGGTCGTACTTGGCGATGGTCGAATTATCGACGGCGTAGAGGTGGCGGGCGTCCACCGCCACGCCCTGCCGCGCCTCCTCTGCAGGGAGGCGGCGGACGAGTTCGGCGGCCGGGGCGGCCAGCGCCAGCGGCGGAGCGGCGGCGAGCAGCGCCGCGAGAACCAGGGCCGCCCTACGCATGCTGGAGGCCCGCACGCCCCGCCTCGACCGCGAACCGGGCGAGGTCCCGCACCGGGGAGGACGGGACGAGCGCGCTCTCGATCCCCCGGAAGCGCACCGTGCAGCCCTGCGGCGTCAAGTCCACGAGGCCATAGCCGCGGGTCTCGCCATCGCCGAACTTCAGGTTCGGGTTGTGCGCCAGGACCGGCTGCAGCGAGGCGTTCTCCCAGCCCAGCGAACTGACCGAGCCGCCGACGAACTCGCTGGCGAGCGGCGGGCCGCCCGGCTCCAGCGACAGGTCGCCGGCCAGGAAGGTGTGGATGTCGCCGCCCAGCGCCAAGGGATTGGAGACGCCGGCGTCCCGCCAGCGCTCGAGGATCCGCCGGCGGGTCTGGACATAGCCGCCCCAGCCGTCGTTGCTGTAGCGGCCGTCGAGGCGCTGCAGGTCGCCCATCAGGTACTGCTGGGCCAGCAGGTTCCAGCGGGCCTGGCTCCGGTCCAGGGTGTCGAACAGCCAGCGCTCCTGCGCCTGGCCCAGCAGCGAGCGGGCCGGGTCGCGGCGGGCGTCGCAGTCCGGGATCATCTTGCCCTCGGCGAGGGCGTCGCAGGTGCGGTGCGGCCGGTGCTGGCGGGTGTCGAGGAGCTGGATCTGGGCCAGCGATCCCCAGTCCAGGGCCCGGTGCAGCAGCATCTGAGGCCCGACCGGCCGCGACCGGCGGCGCAGGGGCATGTGCTCGTAGTAGGCCTGGTAGGCGGCGGCCCGGCGGCGGAGGAAGACGGCGGGATCGGTGTCGGCGCGGTCCTGGTCGCCGCCGTAGTCGTTCACCACCTCGTGGTCGTCCCAGACGACCATCCAGGGCGCGGCCGCGTGGGCGGCGCGAAGGTTGGGGTCGGACTTGTAGAGGCCGTAGCGGACCCGGTAGCTGGCCAGGTCCATGGCCTCTCCCTCGGGATGGCGGCGCACGCCCTTCGCGCTGGCGGTCTTCTCGTAGATGTAGTCGCCGAGGAACAGCACCAGGTCGGGCGCATCGGCCGCCAGGTGCGGATAGGCGCCGTAGTAGCCGGCCTCGTACTTCTGGCACGAGCCGTAGGCGATCCGCAGACGGTCCACCGCGGCGCCCGGCGCGGGAGCGGTGCGCGTGCGGCCGACCTCGCTGGCGTGGCCGCCGGCGCGGAAGCGGTACCAGTACTCGCGGCCGGGCCGCAGGCCGGCGACCTCCACATGGACCGAGTGGGCGGCCTCGGAGACGGCGAGCGCCTCGCCCCGCGCCGCCACGCGCGACAGCCGCGGGTCCTCGGCCACCTCCCAGGTCACCGCCACGGGCTCGGGCGACATGCCGCCGTCCGGCTGCAGCGGAGCCGGCGCGAGCCGGGTCCACAGCACCACGCCGTCGGGCGTGGGCTCGCCCGAGGCGACCCCCAGGGTGAAGGGGTCCTCGGGAAGCCGCGCCCGGGCCAGCGCCGGCCGCCAGGCGGCGGAGGAGAGCGCCAGCCCGGCCAGGCCTGCGGCCTGCCAGAGCAACCGGCGACGCGTCGCGGATCCAGGCACGGGCGGCCTCCCCTCTCTGCTCAGGAGTCTAGCTCAGCTTCACCACCGACTTCACCACCGGGCAGAAACGCCCAGGTAGTAGGTGCGGCCGTAGCGTTCGTAGTTGGTCAGCCAGTCGCGCCGGCCGCCCTGGTACTCCCGCAGCACCTCGTCGTTCAGGTTCTGCAGGTCGACGTAGATTTCGACGTTGTCGGTGAGCGCGTAGCTCGCCTTGGCGTCGAGGCGCTTGAAGTCGTCGTCCCAGGTGTCGGCCTCGTCGTTCCCGCCCAGGCCCTGAACGGCCTTGCCGGTGTGGTGGTAGGACAGCGCCGCCTCGAACCGGCCCTTCTGGTAGAAGAGCTGGGCGCCCCACAGCAGGTCGGACTGGGCCGGGAAGGCCAACTCGCCGCGGCCGGGCACGGTCAGGCTGGAGTCGGTGATCGTGACGTTCGCCGCCGCGCCGAACCCGCTCCAGAGGCCGGGCAGGAAGGTGAACTGCTGTTGGTAGGCGAGCTCGATCCCCTTGATCTCGCCCTCGTCGGCGTTGCGCGGCTGGCTGTAGCCGAAGCGGGCGTAGGTCCGGCCGTCGAGTACGAAGTTCGTGCGGGTCTCGCTGAAATTGAAGATCGGGTCCTTGACCTTCTTCAGGAAGGCGCCCGCCGACAGCAGGCCCCCGCGGGCGAAGTACCACTCGATGGTGGCGTCGAAGTTGTCCGAGACGAAGGGCTTCAGGTCGGCGTTGCCCTCCGACAGGCCGCCCTCGAACACGCCGGGCGTCACCTCGACCCACTCGAGCTCGCCGCCGGGCTTCAGTTGCGGGTACTGGGGCCGCCCGAGGGTGCGGGTGTAGGCGAGCCGGACGACCAGGTCCTCGCGCGGCTCGAACCGCAGGTGCACGTTCGGCAGGAAGTTCACGTATTCGCCCGAGCGGGAGACGGGCGTCACGCCGCCCTCCTCGGCGTCGAGCCGGAAGCCCTGGACGTTCGTCTCGGTGCGCTCGACGCGCCAGCCGCCGATCAGCCGCCAGCCGCCGAGATCCACGTCGGCCATGACGTAGCCGGCGTAGATCCGCTCGGTCAGGTCGTAGTCGCTGAGGGTCTCGTTCGCGAGGCTGTCGGCCGCGTTGCGGACGAAGCGCGCACTGGCGAGGTTCTCGGCCGTGAACCGCTGCATCGCCTCGGCGTCGATGGTGTAGCGGTTGAGGTAGGTGTAGTCGCCGAGGTCCACCTCCATCACCGGGCCCTGCAGGCCGAAGTCGGCCAGGGTGAACCGGTTGGCGGCCGAGCCGCGATCCCACCGCTCGGTGCGGCCGTCGAACATCTTGTCGGTGTCGCGGACCTTCAGGCCCACCTTGAAGAAGCTGTCCTGGCCGATGTCGATGGCGCGCTTCAGGTCGACCTTGGCGGCGAGGTTGGTCTCATCGCCGGATTCGTCCTGGGCGGTATACTGGCGGAACTGCAGCGCCCCCGCCGACATGGTCCGCGGCTCGGCCGTGTAGAGCAGCGGGCGCATGTCGAAGTCGACGGTCAGGTTCGCCGACGGCAGGCGGAACTGCCAGCCCTGGTTTGGCTCGACCAGCTCGTTGTAGCCCCACGACAGGTCGTACTGCAGGAGCCAGGGCCCCCGCTCGTGCTCGCCGCCGAAGGAGGCCGAGCTGATGCTCTTCTCCTTGTATTCCAGGCGCAGGTCCTGGCGCGCGTCGACGTTGCGGGCGACGCCGGTCGCCCCGTCGGAATTGAGCGTGATGTTCGCGGGATTGGCTCCGAAGTCGAGCCGCGAGCGCTGGCGGTACTCGTCCTCGGTGAAGCGCGAGAACAGCCCACGGACGTAGAGCTTGTCGGCGTCGGTCGGGCGGAACTCCAGCGCGCCGCTGACCCCGATCCGCTCGCGCTTGAGGGTGTAGTTGGTGAACTTGATGTTGGTCGGCAGGCCGCCGCGGGCGTAGCCCGGCACGCTGCGCCAGTCGTCGGGATAGAGGCCGTCCGAGCGGTAGTCGCGCGACGAGCCGTTGACGCCGACGATCACGCCCCACCGGCCGTCGCCGAACACGGCGCCGAAGGTGGCGTCGCCCTGCACCGGCACCTTCTCGTTGAACTCTTGATAACCGGCCTGGACCGAGCCGCGGGCGAACAGGTCCTTCCCCGCGTCGAACGGCGACTGGGTGACGAGATTGACCGTGCCGCCGATGCCCTGCGCGTCCATGTCGGGGGTGACGGCCTTCACCACCTCGATCCGGCCGAGCAGCTGGCCCGAGACCACGTCCAGCGGCAGGGCGCGGCTGTCGCCGTCGGGATTGCCGACCTCGACGCCGTTCAAGGTGACGTTGTTGAGCTGGGCCGGCGCGCCGCGGATCGAGACGTAGCGGCCCTCGCCCTGGTCGTAAGAGACGCCGACGCCGGGCAGGCGCTCGACGTTCTCGGCGACGTTCTTGTCGGCCAGGCGACCGATCTCGTCGGCGGAGATGGCGTCGACCACGGCGGTGGCGCTGCGCTTGGTCTCGATCGCCCGCTGCTGGGACAGCCGCTGCCCGGTGACCACCAGCTCTTCCACCGCCCCGTCCTGGGCGCCGTCCTGGGCCTGGGCCAGCCCCGGCGCAAAGGCCGTCATGGCGACCGCCAGCGCCAGCCGGCTCGCCCCCGTCATCGTCACACGCATAATGGACCCCCTTCTCGTTGGGGGCGTGCTTAGGGGCCGCGGTTGTCAGGACGGTCACGCTTGCGTGTCGGTTTGTTGAAGGCCGCCGCGATGCTACCGGTGGCGCCATGACCAAGCTCGACCGCCGGGCGCTTCTGGGCGCCGCCCTTTTCGCCTCCGCGGCCGCCGCCGCCCAAGCCCGAGAGCCCGCCGACCCGGCAGAGGTCGTGCGGCTGTGGCCGGGGCGCCCGCCCGGCGCGCCCGGTGTCCTGCCGGTCACGCAGGTGCGGGACCGGATCGCGACGTCCGGCTTCCAGGACCGCATCGCCACCAGCATCGGCGAGCCGCTGATGACCGTCTTCCGTCCCGCCCGGCCGAACGGGGCGGCGGTGCTGGTGATCCCCGGCGGCGGCTACGTTCGGGTGGTGATCGACAAGGAGGGGTTCGAGACGGCCCGGCGCCTGACGGACGCGGGGATCACCGCCTTCGTGCTGCGCTACCGCCTGCCCGGCGACGGCTGGGCGGACCCCGCAGACGTTCCCCTGCAGGACGCCCAGCGGGCCGTCCGCCTGATCCGCGCGGGGGCGGCCGACTGGGGGGTCGATCCCTCGCGCGTGGCGGCGATGGGCTTTTCGGCCGGCGGACACGTGGCCGCCTCGCTCAGCACGCGCCACGCCGCCGCCGTCTATGCGCCGGTGGACGCGGCGGACGGGCTGAGCGCCCGGCCGGACCTGGCGGCCCTGATCTATCCGGTGATCGACCTGGCGCCGCCCAACGCGCACGCGGGCTCGCGCGCGCAACTCCTGGGGCGGGCCCCTTCCGCCGAAGCGGAGGCCGCCTACTCGCCGCACCGCCACGTCGGCGCGCACGTCCCGCCGACCTTCCTGCTGCACGCCATGGATGACGACTCGGTGCCGGTGGAGAACAGCCTCGCCTACCTGGCGGCGCTGCGGGCGGCGAAGGTCCCCGCCGAGGCGCACCTGTTCGAGGAAGGCGGCCACGGCTTTGGCCTGCGCCTGATCCAGGGCAAGCCGGCCGCCGCCTGGCCGGACCTGTTCCTGGCCTGGGCCGCGCGGCGGGGGCTCCTCAAGGCCGGCTGACCGGGGCTATGATACCGGTGTCATAACCGGAGAACGTCCATGCGCTGGCTCCTCGCCGCGGCGCTCGCCGCCCTTTCCCTCGGACCGGCGCAGGCCGCCGAGGTTCCCCCCGACGTCGCCGCCGCCGTCAAGGCGGCGATGCCGCAGATGAAGATTACCGAGGCCGAGCGGAAGGCGCGCGACGGCCGGCGCTACTACGACGTTGAGGGCGTGCTGCCCGACGGCTCCGAGATCGAGCTCGACATGCTGCAGACCGCCGCCGGCTGGCAGGTGGTGGAGATCCAGCGCGACATCGCCTGGGCCTCCGCCCCTGCCCAGGTCCACGCCGCCGCCCAGCCCGCCTGGAAGGGCCCCGCCCCGGCCCGGGTGATCGAGAGCAAGCAGACCGACGGCTCGATCGTCTACGAGCTGTTCGCCCCGGGACGTCCCGGGACGCCGGCGCTCGAGGTCATGCTGAAGGACGGCAAGGCCGAGGTGCTCAAGGAGGTCTGGCCGCACTAGGGGCGCTCCCTCTTTTCGTCCTCCCCTATCGCGGGAGGGGGACCATGCGCAGCATGGTGGTGGGGGCTTGCCGGGGCTCGGTGGATGGGGCGGCCCCCCTCCACCGCTATCGCGGTCCCCCTCCCCCGATGGGGGAGGAGGGCGCTTCGTCACCGCCGCTGGTCCAGCCAGTCGATCAGCACCGTCATGTTCTGGATGTAGGCGCCGGTGGAGATCCCCGGCTGCGGGTTCGCCGCCGGATAGGGCGAGGTGTCGGTGCGGTCGCCGACGTGCGTCGTCGCATACTCGCCGTCGGGCTGCGCCGGCGGGCGCTCTCCGGTGTAGGGGTTGCTGGCGGCCACCAGCGGCGTCGGCCAATAGCCCTCGCGGTTCAGGCCGCCGATCAGCGCCCGGACCTTCTCGGCGCTGACGGAGCGGTCCTCGTCGACGGCGGCGCGGACGTTGAGGTCCGAGGTCTCCAGGTCGCGGGTCGCGAAGTAACGCGGCAGGGGGACGCGGTTCGTCGCCTTCAGGGGCGAGTCCTTCGAGACCTCGGCGCCCGGCGTCGCCGTCAGCCGCTCGTACCGGGCGCGCAGGCCCGCCACGTCGATCCTGCGGAAGGCGCTGTAGTGGGCCAGCGGCCGCTCGGGGCTGTAGTCCGCGTAGTACGCGCCGTTGACGACGTTCGAGCCGCGGCGATGCACGTAGAGCGGCCGGTCCGTGCCGATCTCGATGAAGGTGGGATGGGTGCGCCCGTCGGCCGTCGGCGCCGGCAGCCGCACCTTGTCCAGCCAGTCCAGCCCCTCGCCCACCCGCGCCAGGAAGCGCGTGTCGCCGGTCAGTTCGTAGAAGGTCATCAGCTGGGCGAGGTTGTTCGCCGTGGTGTGGGTGGCGAGCGCCAGGGGCTCGTAGCTGCGGGCGGCGGCCGGCTGCAGGTCCAGGGTGTACTGCAGCGCCCAGCCGGGCTGCGGCTGGCCCAGCTGGGTGACCAGGAAGCTGGTCATCGCCCGGCGGATGGCGTCCAGCGCGCGCTCATCGCCGAGCGCCTGGTAGACCATGGTCAGGAACTTGATGTTCTCGCCGGCCACGTCGTCGTTGAAGGTGATGTAGCCGGTGTAGTCGCCCTCGAACTTCGGCTTGACCGGATAGCGCTGCGGCCAGCCGCCGACCGGGTACTGGGCCTCGAGGACGAAGCCGATCGCGCGGTCCAGGGCGGGCTTCCAGCGAGGATCCAGCTTCTCGACGTAGAGGCGCAGTAGGAACTGCATCGCCTCGGACGTGCCGGCGTCGTCGAAGGTGGCGTTGCCCCAGTCGTGCTGGAATTCCTCCATCCGCCAGGCGTTCTTGCCGACGGTCTCGTACCAGTCGCGGGCCGAGGCCGGGCCGCCGAAGTCGATGAAGTAGTTCCAGCCGCCGCTGGGATGCTGGCCCCAGACGAGGGCCTCGGCCGCGCGCTCGGCCGCACGATAGTAATAGTCGTCGCCCGTGGCGTGATAGGCGTCGAGGAACAGGTGGCCCATGGTGGCCGTGCCGGGGGGCTGGACCCAGACCATGGTGGGCTTGGCCTCGAGCTCGCCCCAGCGGCGCGAGAAGTCCGGCGTGTAGGACCACACGTAGCCGCCGTTGTAGGCCGCCGTCTCGACCATGAAGGTGGTCGCCCGCTTCATGGCCGCGAGCACCTGGTCGCGGGATTGGGCCGTGGCCGGCGCGCCGGCCGCCAGTACGCACACGCCGGCCAGAATGGCCGTCAGACCCTTCAGCACGCCTACGCTTCCTCCTGTTGTTGCGGAGGTTCTAGCGCGGATTGCTACCGGTGTCATAGTCTGGCCCCATGGCCCACGACCTGACCCGCCGCGGCGCATTCGGCGCCGCTCTCGCCTTCGCCGCCGCCCCCGCCGCCTCCCTGGCTTCGGGAGCGGCTTCGCCCGTCGCCCGGACCCGCCACGGCCACGTGCGCGGCTATGTGGACGGCGGCGTCCTGGCTTTCCGGGGGATCCGCTACGGCGCCGACACGGGCCCGCTCCGATTCCAGGCGCCGCGGACGCCGGCCCCCTGGGACGGGATCGCCGAGGCCACGCAGTACGGTCCCGCCTGCCCGCAGCGCGACCGCGACGCCGGCGCCACGTCCGAGGACTGCCTGTTCCTGAACGTCTGGACCCCGGCCCTGCGGGACGGCGCGAAGCGGCCGGTGATGGTCTACATCCACGGCGGCGCCTATTCGAACGGCTCGGGCTCGGCGCCGCTGTACGACGGGGTGCGGCTGGCGCGGCGCGGCGACGTGGTCGTGGTGACGCTGAACCACCGGCTGAACGTCTTCGGCTACGGCTATCTGGCCAGGCTTCTCCCAGGCCTGCCCGACAGCGGCAATGCGGGCCAGCTCGACCTGATCCTCGCGCTGCAGTGGGTGCGGGACAACATCGCCGAGTTCGGCGGCGATCCGTCCCAGGTGACGGTCTTCGGTCAGTCGGGCGGCGGGGCGAAGATCGCCACGATGATGGCCATGCCGGCGGCCGCGGGCCTGTTCCACCGGGCCGCCACCATGAGCGGCCAGCAGGTGACCGCTTCGGGGCCGATGAACGCCGCGCGGCGGACGCTGGCCTTCCTCGACGCCCTGAAGCTGAAGCCGGAGGAGGCCCACCTTCTGCGCACCCTGCCGGCCGGGCGGCTGGTGGAGGCCCTGGGCGTCGAGGACCCGGTGCTGGGTTTCGGCGGCCTCTACTTCGGGCCGGTGCTCGACGAGCGGAATCTGAAGCGCCACCCCTTCTACCCGGACGCGCCGGCCCAGTCGGCGAAGATCCCAATGATCATCGGCAACACCCGTGACGAGACGCGGGCGTTCATGGGGAACGATCCCTCGAACTTCACCCTCTCCTGGGACGAGCTGCCGGCGAAGCTGACCTTCCCGAACCTGCGGGTGGACGTGCTGCCCGAGGCCGTGATCGCCGAGTACCGGCGGCTCTACCCGCACTATTCGCCGTCGGACGTGCTGTTCGCGGCCACCACCGCGGCCCGGTCCTGGCGGGGGGCGATCATCGAGCTGGAGGAACGGGCCCGGGCCGGCCATCCCACCTTCGCCTACCAGCTCGACTGGGCCACGCCCAAGGACGGCGGCCGCCTCGGCGCGCCGCACGCCTCGGACATCCAGCTGGTGTTCGACAACATCGCCAAGCCCGGCGCGACGGCCATCGGGCCCGAAGCCCAAACCATGGCCGACCAGATGAGCGAGGCCTTCCTTGCCTTCGCCAGGACCGGCGATCCGAACTGCCGGGCGATCCCGCGCTGGGAGCCGTTCACCCTGGCGCGGCGCCAGACGATGGTCTTCGACGTCCCCTCGCGCCTGGAGGACGACCCCCGCGGCGCCGAGCGGCGGTTCTTCGCGAAGGTCCCCTACGTGCAGCCGGGGACCTGAGTCACCGCGCCAGCCAGCCGCCGTCCACGGGGACGATCGCGCCGTGCATGTAGTCGGAAGCGCCGCTCGCCAGGAACACGGCGGCGCCCGCGAGGTCCGAGGGATCGCCCCAGCGGCCCGCCGGGATGCGGCCCAGGATCTCTCTGGAGCGGCCCTCGTCGGCCCGCAGCGCCTCGGTGTTGTTGGTGGCGAAGTAGCCGGGGGCGATGGCGTTGACGTTGATGCCCTTCCCCGCCCACTCGTTGCAGAGCAGCTTGGTCAGGCCCGCCAGGCCGCTCTTCGAGGCGGTGTAGGACGGCACCCGGATGCCGCCCTGGAAGGACAGCATCGAGACCACGTTGATGATCTTGCCGCCGCGGCCGGCGGCGACCCAGCGCCGGGCCACAGCCTGCGACAGGAAGAAGACCGTCTTCAGGTTGGTGTCCATCACCGTGTCCCAGTCCTCTTCCGTGAAGTCGAGACTGTCGGCCCGGCGGATGACGCCGGCGTTGTTGACCAGGATGTCCACCTGGCCGGCGGCGGCGAAGGCCTCCTCCACCACGCCGGCGAGCGGCCCAGTGGAGCCGAGGTCGGCGCGGATGGCATGAAGCTCGCGGCCGGCCTTGCGCACCATCTCGGCGGTCTCGTCGGGCGCGCTGCGGCCGACGGCGACGATGTCCGCCCCCGCCTGCGCCAGGCCCACGGCGATCCCCTGGCCGAGCCCGGTGTTGGCGCCGGTGACCAGGGCGACCTTGCCCTGAAGGCTGAAGAGGCCAGGATTCATCTCGGGGCTCACTTCAGCTGGCAGATGTCGAGGACGCGCATGTCGGTGTAGTCGAGGTTCTCCCCGCCCATCGCCCAGATGAAGGCGTAGTTCGAGGTGCCCGAGCCCATGTGGATCGACCACGGCGGCGAAACCACCGCCTCCTCGTTGGCCATGATGATGTGCCGGGCCTTGTCCGGCTCGCCCATGAAGTGGAAGACCCGGTCGTCCTTGCCGAGATCGAAGTAGAAGTAGACCTCGCTGCGTCGGTCGTGGAGGTGGGGCGGCATGGTGTTCCAGACGCTGCCGGTCTTCAGGATCGTCAGGCCCATCAGCAGCTGGGCCGACTTGCAGGTGGCCGGCACCACGAGCTGGTAGATGGTCCGCTCGTTCGAGGTTTCGAGCCCGCCGCGCTCTAGCGGCACGGCGTCGGCGATCGACAGGTGCCGGGTCTCGAACCGGGCGTGGGCGGGGGTGGAGACCAGGTAGAAGCGCGCGCCATCGCCTTCGAACGTCACGTCCTTCGTGCCCATCGGGACATAGAGGCAGTCCTTCGGCGCGAGCGCGTAGGCCTGGCCGTCGACGGTGACGGTCCCGGCGACGTCGGCCACGTTCACCACCCCCAGTTCGCGACGCTCCAGGAAGGGATGGCCGGCGGCGCTCTCGGGCTCGGTCTGGTCGGGCAGGCGGACCGCCCCGCCGTGAGGCGCCGCGCCCCCGATCACGAAGCGCTCGTAGTGGGTGTAGTTGAGGACGATCTGGCCCGGCTGGAACAGCCCGTCGATCAGGTAGCGCTGGCGCAGGGTCTCGTTGTCGACGCCCTCCATCATGTCCGGGTGGGTCGCGTGGTAGATGCGCTTGAACACGTACACGTCTCCTGTCGTCAGGCGGCGGCCGGCGTCCTGGCCGGCTCGTCCAGCTTGTAGGCCCGCTTGGGCAAGTTGTAGGCGAGGTCGATCGCCGTCTCGTGGGCGTCGTCCTCGGATAGGCGGTGCTCGGCCACCAGCCGGGCGAGGAAGCCGGCGTCGATCCGCCGGGCGACGTCATGCCGGGCCGGGATCGAGAGGAACGCCCGCGTGTCGTCGTTGAAGCCGACCGTGTTGTAGAAGCCCGCCGTCTCGGTGGTCTGCTCGCGGAACCGGCGCATGCCTTCCGGGCTGTCGTGGAACCACCAGGCGGGGCCCAGCTTCAGCACCGGATAGTGGCCGGCCAGCGGCGCGAGCTCGCGGGCGTAGCTGCTCTCGTCCAGCGTGAAGACGATGACCGACAGGCCGCGCTCGTTGCCGAAGCGGTCCAGCAGCGGCTTCAGCGCCCGGACGTAGTCGGTCCGGGTGGGGATGTCGGCGCCCTTGTCCCGGCCGTAGCGGGCGAAGAGGCCGGCGTTGTGGTTGCGGAACGAGCCGGGATGGATCTGCATGACCAGTCCGTCGTCCAGGCTCATCCTGGCCATCTCGGTCAGCATCTGGGCCCGGAACAGCTCGGCGTCGGCGGGCGAGAAGTCGCCCGACAGCAGCTTGCGGAACAGCGCCTCGGCGTCAGCCGGCGACAGGTCGGCGGTGGCCGCGGTCTGGTGGCCGTGGTCGGTGGAGGTGGCGCCCATCTCCATGAACGCCGCCCGGCGCATCCGGTGCGCCTGGAGATAGCCTGACCAGCTCTCGACGTCCTGGCCGGTCAGCTCGCCGAGGCGGGAAAGGCTCGCGTGGAAGTCCTCGTGCTCGGCGTCGATCACCGGGTCGGGGCGGTAGGCGGTGACCACCCGGCCCTTCCAGCCGCTGGCGCGCATGGCCTTGTGGTGGCGCAGGTCGTCGGTGGGGCTCTCGGTGGTGGCCAGCAGCTCGATGTTGAACCGCTCGAACAGGGCCCGCGGCCGGAAGGCGGGGCTCTGCAGCGCCTCGCCGATGCGGTCGAAGTAGAGGTCGGCGGTCTCGGCCGACAGCTCGATCTCGAAGCCGAACACCTCGCCGAACACATGGTTCAGCCACATGGACGAGGGCGTGCCGCGGAACAGGTGCATGTTGGACGCCAGGATCCGCCAGGCCTCGCGCGCGTCGGCCGGGGACGGGCCCGTCTTCGACGGCACGCCCAGCCGATCCAGGGGCACGCCCTGCGAATAGAGCATCCGGTAGAGGTAGTGGTCCGGGGCCAGGAACAGGTTGGTTGCGTCGGGGAACGGCGCGTCGCCCGCGAACCACTCGGGATCGGTGTGGCCGTGCGGGCTGATGATCGGCAGGTCCTTCACGGACCCGTAGAGACGGCGGGCGATGTCGCGCGTGCCGGCCTCGGCCGGGAACAAGCGGTCCGGATGCAGCCTCAGCGGCCTTGTCATCGACCTGTCCTCCCTTGAAGCGATCTCGGTAACCGGTGTCATCACACCACGCAACCTCTTTGCCGGACGGCTGCCGAGGCTTTCCTGAGTGAAGCAGAAAGCCGTGGCGAAGCCAAATTGACACCGGTTACCTGATGCCACAATGTGCGCGCCGACCCGCCCCCGGCCCGCGCCGCGGGGCGTCCAAGAACGACCAGACGCCGACGTCACGGACGAACCGGCCGGAGGACGACAGGAAGTGACCGTGCCGGCGGCCGAGACCGCGTCCCGCTTCGACCCCGAGGCCATCGCCCGTGCGTTCGTCGCCGCCCGCCGGGCGGCCCGCGCGCTGCCCGGCTTCCCGGGTCCGATCCCCGTCGACCTCGCCGCCGGGTACCGCGTGCAGGAGGCCGCCATCGGGCTGTGGCCGGACGAGATCGCCGGCTGGAAGGTCGGCCGGATTCCCGAGGACCTGCAGGCGCAGCTGGGCGCCGACCGGGTGATGGGTCCCGTCTTCCGCGCCAACGTCTGGCAGGCCGATCCGGCCCGGGCCACGCCCCTTCCGGTGATCCCCGGCGGCTTCGCGGCCGTCGAAGCCGAGTACGTCTTCCGCATCGGCCGGGACGCGCCCGCCGACAAGACCGACTGGACGCCGGCCGAGGCGCTGGAAACCGTCGAGGAGATGCTGACCGGCGTCGAGCTGGCCGGCAGTCCCCTGGCCACCATCAACGTGCTGGGCCCCCGGGTCGTGGCCTCTGATTTCGGCAACAACGCGGGCCTGATCCTCGGTCAGCCGATCCCCGGCTGGCGCGAGCGGCCCGACGCCATCCCGGCCTGCGAGGCCTATGTGGACGGCGTCCTCGCCGGCCGCGGGACTCCCCAATCCGTGCCGGGCGGCCCCGCCGCCTCGCTGGCCTTCCTGCTGCGCGCCGCGGCGCTGCGCGGTCGGCCCCTCAAGGCCGGCCAGCTGGTGACGACCGGCGCGGCCAGCGGCATCCATGACATCGAGGCCGGCCAATCGGCCCGAATCGTCTTCGGCGACCTGCAGGAGATCCGCTGCCAGGCGGTCACCGCGGCGCCGGAGGACCAGGGAGGAAACAACGATGGCCACAGCCGCCGAACGGACTGACGCCGCAGCCCCGCCCGCCGTCGTGGGCCGCTACCGCTGGGTGGTGGTGGGGCTCCTCTTTGCGGCGATGGTGATCAACTACGTCGATCGCCAGACCATCGGGCTGCTGAAGGCCGACCTCACCGCCGAGTTCGGCTGGAGCGAGACGGACTACGCCGACCTCGTCTTCTGGTTCCAGGCCGCCTACGCCATCGCCTACCTGGCCTGGGGCCGGGTCATCGACCGGATCGGCGCCCGCTGGGGCTTCGGCCTCGCCTTCCTGCTCTGGCACGTCGGCCACATCGCCACGGCCGGCGCCCGCTCGTTGAGCGGCTTCATCTTCGCCCGCGTCGTCCTGGGCCTGGGCGAAGGCGGCGCGTTCCCGGCCGGCATCAAGTCGGTGGCCGAGTGGTTCCCCAAGAAGGAGCGCGCGCTCGCCACCGGCATCTTCAACGCCGGCACCAACATCGGCGCCATCGTCACGCCCCTGGTGATCCCGGCGATCACCCTGGCCTGGGGCTGGCAGGCGGCGTTCATCGTCACCGGCGTGGCGGGCCTCGTGTGGCTGCCCATCTGGCTGCTGGTCTACCGCCGGCCGCGCGAGCATCGGAAGGTCACCGCCGCCGAGCTGGCGCACATCGAGCAGGATCCGCCGGACACGGTGGAGAAGGTCGCCTGGACCAAGCTGCTGCGCTACCGCGAGACCTGGGCCTACGCGATCGGCAAGTTCCTGATCGACCCCGTCTGGTGGATGTTCCTGTTCTGGCTGCCGGACTTCCTCGGCAAGCGCCACGGCCTCGATCTGATGAGCTTCGGCCCGCCCCTGGTGGCCATCTACCTGCTCTCGGACGTCGGCAGCGTGGCCGGCGGCTGGATGTCCTCGCGCTTCATGCACCTGGGCTGGTCGGTGAACCGCGCGCGCAAGATGACCATGCTGATCTGCGCCCTGCTGGCCCTGCCGGTGGCTTTCGCCGCCTTCGCCTCGAACCTGTGGGTCGCCGTGCTGATCATCGGCGTGGCCACCGCCGCCCACCAGGGCTTCTCGGCCAACCTCTACACCCTGCCCGGCGACGTCTTCCCGCGGGCGGCGGTGGGCTCGGTCGTCGGCATCGGCGGCATGCTGGGCGCCATCGGCGGCATGGTGATGTCGAAGTACGCCGGCTACGTGCTGGAGCAGATCGGCACCTACACCCCGATCTTCGTGGTGGCCGCATCGGCCTACCTGCTGGCCCTGCTGGTCGTGCACATCCTCACGCCGAAGATGGAGCCGGTGAAGCTGTGAGGGTCGCCCCCGCGCTCCTGGGGATCCTCGCGCTCGGCGGGGCGGCGGGACCGGCGCTCGCCGCCCCGCCCGCCGTGTTCGTGAACGAGGCCGACGTCGTCCGCCGCGAGCCGCCGCCGCACGGCGCCCACGGCATGAGCACCGCCTACCGGATCTCCGACGTCGTCCCCGGCCGGACGATGGAGTTCCGCAAGCGGGTCCTGCACCCCGGCGCCGCCATCGGGCTGCACGTGATCGACCACGACGAGGTCTACTATGTGCTGTCCGGCGAGGGCGAGGTGACCTCGGACGGCGTCATCCGCCGGCTGCGCCAAGGCGGGGCGGCCTACCTCTGTCGCGGCGCCGAGGTGGGGATCGCCCAGGTCGGCGACCAGGATCTCGTCCTGATCGTCTCCTATCCGCTGCCCGCGAAGCCCTAGCCTTTAAGCGGGGCGGTGGAGTCCCGCACCACCAGGGACGGCAGCCGGTTCTTCGGGTCGCGGACGTCGTCGTCGCGGCCCAGCAGCCGCTCGACCGCCAGACGGCCGATCTCCCGCGTCGGGGTGCGGACGGTGGTGAGCGCCGGCCACAGGCGCGAGGCGATCTGGAAGTCGTCGAAGCCCACCACCGACAGGTCCTCGGGGATGCGCAGGCCAGCCTGCCGGGCGGCCTGCAGCACGCCGGCGGCCATCTCGTCGTTGGCGGCGAAGATCGCGGTCGGCCGCGGCTCGATCGCCAGCAGCTCGCGGCCGCGCTCGACCCCGGAATCGAAGGTGTAGGCGCCCTCGGCCACATAGGTCCGCGACAGGGTCAGGCCGTGCTCGTTCAGCGCCTCCTCGAAGCCCGAGCGCCGCTCGTGCGACGAGCGGAAGCTGGCGGGGCCCGAGATGAAGCCGATGCGCGTGTGGCCGAGCTCGGCCAGGTGCCGCGCCGCCTCGCGGCCGCCCAGGCGGTCGCGGGTCTCGATCATGTGTTCCGGCGTGTCCAGACTGACCGACGCCACCCGCACATAGGCGCAGCCGATGTCGCTCATCAGCTTGGCCGCGCGCTCGTCCTCGGAGACGGATGGCGTCAGCACCACCCCGAACAGCCGCTGGCGCTCGATGAAGGCGCGCAGGTCCTCCAGGAACGTCGGGCTCTCGCGGTCGCAGGGATGCACGACCAGCTCGAACCCCGATCCCTTCATGCCGTCCAGCAGCCCGAGCTGCATGTTCACGACGTACTGGGGATTGGGGTTGTCGTAGACGAGGCCGATCAGGAACGAGCGGCCGTAGGCCAGCCCCCGCGCCTGCGGGTCGGGCGCATAGCCCAGCTCCGCGATCACCGCCTGGATGCGGTCGCGGGTGTCGGAGCGGACGAACGGCGAGGCGTTGATCACCCGCGAGACCGTCTTCTTCGACACCCCCGCCAGGCGGGCGATGTCGTTGATGGTCGGCCGGCGGCGCGGCGTCTCGAGAGCGTCGTCCGGGGCGCGCGGCGCCTTCTTCATCCAGGGGCCTCAGATCGGTTCAAGCCAGACCACTAATCGCAAGCGCGGGAGATTCAAAATCCGGGTTTGTACGGATCGCACGGAATGCGACGCCGCCGCTTGAGCTTTTGATGACACCGGTTACCATTTTGCGATGACCGTACCGGCCGACGCCCTGATCATCGACCCGCGCGACGACGTCGCCGTGGCCGTGCGCCCCGTGGCGGCCGGGGAGGAGCTCCTGGGCGTGCGGGCGGCCGCGGACATCCCCGCCGGCCACAAGATGGCGGTCAGAGCCGTCCCCGCCGGCGGCGAGGTGCGCAAGTACGGCTGGCCGATCGGGCGCGCCACCGCCGACATCGCGCCCGGGGACCACGTCCACACCCACAACGTCGCCACGGCGCTCTCGACGCACGAGGACTACGCCTGGCGGCCGGCCCCGGCCGAGCCGCTGCCGGACACCCCCGGGACCTTCCAGGGCTATCGGCGCAAGGACGGGCGGGTCGGCACGCGCAACGAGATCTGGATCCTGTGCACCGTCGGCTGCGTCGCCCGCACGGCCCAGCGCATCGCCGAGCAGGCGCGGCGGCGGTTCGAGGGCCGCGTCGACGGCGTCCACGCCCTGACCCATCCCTTCGGCTGCTCCCAGCTGGGCGGCGACCTCGACGCCACCCGCACGATGATCGCGGCCCTCGCCGGCCATCCGAACGCGGGCGGCGTGCTGATCCTGGGCCTCGGCTGCGAGAGCAACCAGCTCTCGGCCCTGCTGGAGGCCGCGCCGCACCTCGACCGGGAACGCCTGCGCGCCTTCACCGCCCAGGCCTCCGAGGACGAGCTGGAGGAGGGGCTGAAGGCCGTCGAAGAGCTGGTCGCCGTCGCCGAGGGGGACCGCCGCGAGCCCTGCCCGGTCTCGGATCTGGTGATCGGGGTGAAGTGCGGCGGCTCGGACGGCTTTTCGGGCCTGACCGCCAATCCGCTGGTCGGCCGCATCGCCGACAAGGTCTGCGGGGCGGGCGGTACAGCGGTGCTGACCGAGATTCCCGAGATCTTCGGCGCCGAGCAGCTGCTGATGGCGCGGGCCCGCGACGAGGCGGTGTTCCGCGGCCTCGCCGACGTCGTGAACGACTTCAAGGCCTACTTCACGCGCCACGGCGAGCCGGTCAGCGAGAACCCCTCCCCCGGCAACATCGCGGGCGGCATCACCACCCTGGAGGAGAAGTCGCTGGGCGCCGTCCAGAAGGCGGGCCGCGGGCCCGTCACCGAGGTGGTCCGCTACGGCGGCCAGGCGCACGAGCCGGGCGTCGTGCTGCTGGAGGCCCCCGGGAACGACGCGGTCTCCTCCACCGCCCTGACCGCGGCGGGCGCGACCGTGATCCTGTTCACCACCGGGCGGGGCACGCCGCTGGGCTTCCCCGCCCCCACCCTGAAGATCGCCACCAACTCGGGCCTCGCCCAGCGCAAGCCGCACTGGATCGACTTCGACGCCGGCCGCATCGCCGCCGGCGAGAGCCTGGACGCCGCCGCCGACCGGCTGATGGAGCTGGTGCTGGCCACCGCGAGCGGCCGGCCGACCCAGGCCGAGGAGAACGGCGAACGCGAGATCGCCCTCTGGAAACGCGGGGTCACCCTGTGAAGCGCCTCTCCGACGCGACGCTGGCCCAGGTCGGCGCGCCCGTGCTCACGCCGGCCTACGACCGAACGACCCTGCGCACCGGCGTGGTCCACTTCGGCCCCGGCGCCTTCCACCGCGCGCACCAGGCCTTCTACTTCGACCGGATGCTGGCGGGCCGCCCCGACTTCGGCGTCTGCGCCGTGTCGCTGCGCACGCCCGACGTGCGCGACGCCCTGGCGCCGCAGGACGGGCTCTACACCCTGGCCGAGAAGGAGGCCGATCCGACCTATCGGGTGATCGGATCGATCCGCGAGGTGCTCGTCGCCCCGGAGGATTCCGAGGCCGTGTTCGCGCGGCTGGCCTCGCCTGACGTGCGGTTCGTCACCTCCACCGTGACCGAGAAGGGCTATTGCCTGACGACCGCCGGCGACCTCGACCTGGACCACCCCGACGTCCGCCGCGACCTCCAGAGGCCGCAGGCGCCCGCCAGCCTGCCCGGCTGGATCGTCGAGGCGCTGCGCCGGCGCCGGGCGGCGGGCCTTGCGCCCTTCGCGGCCATCAGCTGCGACAACCTCTCGGACAACGGGGTGAAGCTGCGGCGGGCCGTGCTGCAGCTGGCCGAGGCGCGCGGCGAGGCCGACCTCGCCCGCTGGATCGAGGCCGAGGCGGCCTTCCCCTGCAGCATGGTGGATTCCATCACTCCGGCCACGGACGAGGCCCTGCGCGCGCAGGTGGACGCCGCCCTCGGCCTGCACGACGCCTGGCCCGTGCAGCGCGAGCGCTTCACCCAGTGGGTCGTCGAGGACCGGCTCGGCGCCGACGCCCAGGCTTTCGCCGCCGCCGGCGTGACGGTGGCCAGGGCGGTGGCCCCGTTCGAACGGGCGAAGCTGCGGCTGCTCAACGGCGCCCACTCCACCTTGGCCTACGTGGGCCTGGGGCTCGGCTACGAGACGGTCTTCGAGGTGATGGGCGATCCGCGCCTGGCCCGCTTCGTCGAGCGGATGATGCGCCAGGACGTGGCCCCGACCCTGGACGCCCCCGAACTGGACGTGCCGGCCTACATCGGCCAGGTGCTCGCCCGCTTCCGCAACCCGGCCATCGTCCACCGGCTGTCGCAGATCGCCTGGGACGGCTCGCAGAAGCTGCGCTTCCGGCTGCTGGAGACCGCGTCCGAGGCGCTGGCCGCGGGCCGTCCGGCCGACCGGCTGGCGGTGGGCGTGGCCGCGTGGATCCGGTTCGTAATGCGCCAGTCGGCGGCGGGCGTCCCGATCGTCGACCCGCTGGCCCCCCTGCTGGTGGAGACCGCGCAAGCCGCCGGCCCGGCCGTCGATCGCTTCCTGGCTCTGGACGGCGTGTTCCCGCCGGCGCTGGCCGCCGACCCCCGATTCCGCGCGGCGGTGGCGGGAGCCTACGAGGCCCTGGCGAACGACCCGGCGTCGGCGCTCGCCGCCTGAGCCTGGCGGCGCAGCCGCTCCTCGATCCGCCGCACCAGCACCTCGGCCGGCAGGCCCATGCAGTCGGCCATGCGGCAGAACTCGAGCAGGTCCACGCGCCGCTGCCCGCGCTCGATCATGGCCACGTGCGACCCCGTCTTCTCCAGGCGGGCGGCCAGGGCCCGCTGGCTCAGGCCGGCCTGGCGGCGCGCTTCGATCAGCACCTCGCGGACCACGCCGTACTCGCTGGAGAACACGGGATTTGGCCGCCGCGCGTAGCCGCCGGATGCGATTGCGGCGTTATTGACACCGGTGTCAGCCAAAGGCATGTTCCCTCCAGGCTCGTGTTGGTCGGCGGTTTTCGCGGACTTTCGCAAGCTAGTATGACACCGGTGTCAATTCAACCGACGCCGGAACGGGAAACCAGAGGCCGCATCGACGGCGACGCCTGGAACAACGGGCGGTAGGGGAGGAAGATCGATGGTGCGAACGGGCGAAATCCGCCTGCGCTCGCTGGCGTGCGGCGCGTCCATTCTGGTGCTGGCGGGCGGCCTGGCCGGCCCCGCGCTGGCCCAATCGGCAGCTCAGCAGTCCGCCGAGGTCGACGAGATCGTCGTCACCGGCTTCCGCGCGGCGATCCAGAGCGCGATCGCGGTGAAGCGCGAAGAGTCCGGCGTGGTCGACGCGATCAAGGCCGAGGACATCGCCAAGTTCCCCGACAACAACCTCGCCGAGTCGCTGCAGCGGATCCCTGGCGTGGCGATCACGCGCTCGGCGGGCGAAGGCCGCAACATCACCGTCCGCGGCCTGGGGCCGGGCTCCACCCGCGTGCGCATCAACGGCATGGAGGCCCTGACCACCACGGGCGGGTCCGACGCCGACGGCGGCGCCAACCGCAACCGCCAGTTCGACTTCAACGTCTTCGCCTCCGAGCTCTTCAACAGCCTGGCGGTGCGCAAGACGGCCTCGGCCAGCGTCGAGGAAGGCTCGCTCGGCGCGACGGTCGACCTGACCACCTCGCGGCCCTTCGACTTCGGTCGCGACCAGGTCCTCAGCCTCTCGGGCCAGATGGGCTACAACGACCTGTCGAAGAGCTGGGACCCGCGGGTCGCCGGCCTGTTCTCCAAGACCTTCCTGGACGACACCTTCGGCGTGCTGGTCTCGGTGGCCTACTCCGAGCGCGGCGTGCGCGAGGAAGGCTTCAACACCGTCCGCTGGGGCGAAGGCACGTCGAACGGCGGCTGGTGCAGCCCGCTGGGCTACGACACCAATCCGAGCGCCGTCGGCCAACAGTTCAACCCGACCACCGCCGCGGCGGGATCGTCGGCCACCAACTGCTTCGCCGGCGATCCGCGCATCCCCGGCACGCCCGAGGCGATCGCCGCCTACGAGCGCGCGTCCGACCGGGGCAGCTGGCATCCGCGCATCCCGCGCTACGCCCGGCTGGACTACGATCAGGAGCGCCTCGGCATCACCGGCGCCCTGCAGTGGAAGCCCACCGACCGCACCACGGTCAGCTTCGACTACCTCTACTCGAACTATAAGTCCCACCGGACCGAGAACTACCTGGAGGCCATCTCCTTCAGCCGGAACGCCTCCTCGCCCGAGTTCGGCAAGGCCTACATGATCCCGCGGGTGTTCGACACCGACGAGCACGGCACCCTCACCTACGGCGAGTTCGACAACGTCGACATCCGCATCGAGAGCCGCGAGGACAAGCTGGAGACCATCTTCAGCCAGTACAGCCTCTCGGGCGTGCACGAGTTGACCGACACCATCCGGATCAGCGGGATGATCGGCACCTCGAAGTCCAGCTTCAAGAACCCGATCCAGACCACGATCACCTTCGACCGGGCGAACCAGGACGGCTGGATCTACGACGCGCGGGACAACCCGCTGCTGCCGAACATCACCTGGGGCTTCGACATCACCGACCCCAACGCGTTCACCTTCACCAACGCCAGCGCCAACGGCACGGTGCGTCCCAGCGAGGTTCGGCTGCGTCCGCAGTTCGTGCAGAACAGCTTCGACATCGGCGCGGGCGACATCGCCTGGGAGATGAACGACACCTTCACGCTGAAGGTCGGCGCCACCTGGAAGAAGTACGTGAACGATGGCCAGGAGTACCGCCGGGCCAGCGAGTTCGCCCTGCCCGCCATGCCCTCGGGCGTGACCATGGGCTCGCTCTCCGAGCAGCTCACCGGCTTCGGTGACGGCCTGGGCGGCGACGGCATTCCCTCGGGCTGGGTTATCCCCGACTTCGACGCGGTGGCCCAGGCCTACGGCATCTACAGCGGGACCGGGACCTTCGCCCTGCTCGGCATCGAGAGCAGCAACGCCCGCGGCAGCTGGCGCACGGTCAAGGAGGAGAGCGCCGCCTACTACGCGCAGGTCGACTTCGACACCGACATCCTGCCGTGGCGGCTGCGCGGCGATTTCGGCGTCCGCTACGTCGACACCGACGTGACGGCGCAGGGCTACCGCACGCTCAACTCGGCGCCCTCGCAGATCACAGTCGAGAACTCGTACGACAACTGGCTGCCTTCGGCGAACGTGGTGGCCGAGGTCACCCCGGACTTCCTGGTCCGCGCCGCCGCCGCCAAGGTGATGGTGCGTCCGGGCCTCGGGTCGCTGAACCCCGGCGGCACGTTCAACACGACCGGCAACCTGACCATCTCGGCGGGCAACCCCTTCCTGAAGCCCGCCAAGGCCAACACCTACGACCTGTCGTTCGAATGGTATCCGGGCGGCGACTCGCTGGTGGCCGTGGGCTTCTTCATCAAGGACTTCAAGACCGACTTCTCGACGGTCCGCCTGACCGGGCCGTTCTCGTCCTTCGGCCTGCCCGCCGAGCTGCTCGAGGGCACCGGCCGGACGCCGAACGACGAGGCCCAGTACACCACCACCATCAACACCAAGGGCGGCGATCCGCTCAAGGGCTTCGAAGTCAACGTCCAGCAGCCCTTCACCTTCCTGGTGGACCGCTTCGGCATGCCGGAGTGGACGGGCAACTTCGGCGCCCTGTTCAACTACACCTACGTGAAGGGCACCTCGATCTTCTGCGCCGGCACGCCGGTGAACGGCGAGTGCCCCGCGAACCTGACGCTCGAGAACCGGCCGACGAACGTCTCGAAGAACGCCTACAACGCCACCCTCTTCTACGAGGACGCGAAGTTCAGCGCGCGGGTCTCCCTGTCCCACCGCAGCAAGTACCTGTTCGCCGTCCCGTCGGGGAACCAGGGCAACCTGACCACCGGCCGCCGGCAGGACTTCCAGGACGCCGACTGGGTGCCCTCGACCACCACCGTCGACGCCAACGTCAGCTACCAGCTCACCGAGAAGCTGCGCCTGACGCTCGAGGCCCTCAACCTCACCGACGAGGAGAGCCGGCAGTTCAACGACACCGACGCCCAGCGTGTGTGGACCAACCACCACTTCGGCCGTCAGTTCTACTTCGGCGCCCGCTACAGCTTCTAAGCGGGCCCGGACGGCCGGGCGGTCCTCCCCCCGCCCGGCCTCTCCCTTTTCCAGGAGGTCCGGCATGATCAGCCGCCGTCAGATGCTCATCTCCGGCGCGGCGGCAGCCTGCGCCCCCGCCGCCGCCGCGGCCGCGGCCGCGGACGATCCCTGGGCCGAGGCCGAGGCCATCGTCGCCCGGATCAGGCCGCCGACCTTCCCCGACCGGGATTTCCCCATCACCGACTTCGGCGCCGACGGCGAGGCCGTGGCCGATTCCAGCGAGGCCTTCGCCAGGGCCATCGCCGCCTGCCACGCGGCCGGCGGCGGCCGCGTGGTCGTGCCGCCGGGCTGGTGGCTGACCGGGCCGATCCACCTGAAGAGCAACGTCAACCTGCACGTCCAGAAGAGCGCGACGATCCTCTTCAAGACCGATCCCAAGGCCTACCTGCCGCTGGTCTTCACCCGGTGGGAGGGCGTCGAGCTGATGAACTACTCGCCGTTCGTCTACGCCTTCGAGCAGGAGAACATCGCCGTCACCGGCGAGGGCGTGCTCGACGGCCAGTGCTCGCGCGAGCACTGGTGGACCTGGAAGGGGCCCTGGAAGCAGAACCAGCACGGCTGGGCCGAGGGCATGCCCAACCAGCGGCCCGCCCGCGCGCGGCTGTTCCAGATGGCCGAAGACCGCACGCCGGTCGAGCAGCGCGTCTTCGGCGAGGGAAGCTACCTGCGCCCGCCGTTCATCCAGCCCTACCGCTGCACGAACGTGCTGATCGAGGGCGTGTCGCTGCGCCGTTCGCCGTTCTGGCAGGTGCATCCGGTGCTGTGCCGAAACGTCACGATCCGCAGGCTGGACATCAACAGCCACGGCCCGAACAACGACGGCATCGACCCCGAGAGCTGCGACCACGTCCTCATCGAGGACTGCTTCTTCTCGACCGGCGACGACTGCATCGCCCTCAATTCGGGCCGCAACGAGG
>Ga0268287_100205_pt1 | contig 28388 bp, 22 predicted proteins | sample MetcocultureR3M_FD_191348 | JGI IMG/M metagenome (GOLD analysis project Ga0268287, IMG submission 191348) | Soil microbial communities from Anza Borrego Desert, Southern California, United States - Methanotrophic co-culture R3-M | ecosystem: Environmental > Terrestrial > Soil > Desert | place... | reverse complement strand
GGCCAGGCGGGCGAAGGCGGCGCGCACGATGTCCGGGGCGACCTTCCAGTGCGGGAAGACGGGGTGCCCTTCCAGCGCCAGGTAGGCGTCGGCCGAGCCGCCGGGCGCGAGCGCCACGCGGGTGTCGGGGCCGATCCTGGCGGTGGGGAAACCGGCGAAGACGCGGAAGGGGTCGGGCTGGCCGGGGGCGTTGCGCGGGGCGCGGGCCCAGTAGTCCGGCGCGGCGGCGGCCTCGCGCGTGCGGATCGCGTCGAGCTCGTCCCACAGCTCCTGATAGCGGCGGTAGACGTGCGACCAGTCGTAGGTCGAGCGCACGCGCTCGCGGCCCGCCTCGCCCATGCGCCGCCGCAGGTCGGGGTCGTCGATGAGGCGGCCCAGCCGATCGACCAGCTGCGGGAAGTCGACCGACACCGTCAGGCAGGTGCGGAACAGCATGAAGTCGTAGTTCAGCTCGCCGGACTCGTAGGCCTTGGCGATATGGTCCCCGTGGCCCGCGTCGGGCGCATAGGTGGCGATCCGGAAGCCGTCCTCGCCGTCGCGCACGGTGTCGCGGTAGCCATCCCAGTCGCTGACCAGCACCGGGACGCCCGAGGCCATGGCCTCCAGCGGCGTGATGCCGAAGGTCTCCTGGATGTTGTCCGAGAGCGAGACGAAGAGGTCGGCGGCCCGCCATGCGGCCCGGTAGCGCTCGAAGTCCTTGCCGTTGATGAAGAGGGCGCGCACGTCGGGGCAGAAGTCGCGCGCCGAGCTGGTGTAGGCCGTCTCCACCGCCTCGTTGGGGAACTGGCCCGCCTGGACGAGCACGATCTTGCGCCCGGTCGTCTCGTACACCGCCTGCAGCGCCCGCAGCATCTGATAGGGGTGGGCCTTGGCGTGGAACACCAGCCGGCCGGCGAAGAGCACCGCCACCTCGTCGTTGGCCAGCCCCAGCAGCGACCGGGCGGCGGCCCTGTCGGCCTCGCTGAACTCGAAGTCGCGGGCGTGGACGCCCAGCGGGATGACCGGCAGCAGGGGCCGGGGCGCGCGGACCTCCCGCCCGAAGCGCCAGGCGAAGTATTCCTCGCCCGCGCCGATCGCCTGCTCCAGCACCGAGACCGCCGCCCGCGAGGTGCAGATGATCGCGTCCCAGGGCGCCAGCGCCGCCGCGGGCAGGGCCGCGAAGGCCGTCATCGGCGGCCCCGAAAGCGTGTGCGTGAGGCCGCAGAGGCTGTAGCTCGCCGGGCCGCCGCGGAGCCGGAACTCGGCCATCGGGGCAAGCTGTCCGTCCGGCCGGAACAGGACCCGCCGCTCGGCCATCTTCGCCAGGTCGTTGCGGGCGATCCACTCGGTGCGGCCGGCCGGATCGAACTCCAGCACCGTGCGCCGGAAATCCTGGGCCGCGTTCCCGTAGGGCGAATAGCCCCAGATCGGCCGTCCGGCGTGGGCGGCGACGGCGGCGCGCAGGAAGCCGTTGCCGGCGGCCTGGCGGCCCATCAGCTTGGGCCCGTCCAGGCGATAGGCGTCGGATTCGAAGAGGATGGCGGCGTCCATGGGGGCGGCGGACTAGCATGGCGGCGGGCGCGCCCCAAGGCCCCGCGATTGCCCGCCCGGGCGCGTTCCGCTAGGCCCGGTCCATGGCCAAGACGTCGTTCCTGCACGCCGCCGTCGCAACGATCCTGCTGCTGGCCGCGGGCTGCGCCAGGCCGGGCGGGGACGAGCCGGCCGCGATCGTGGTCGTGGCCGGCCAGTCGAACGCCCTGGGCTATGGCCTCACGGCCGCGGACCTGCCCCCTTCGCTGGCGACCCCAGACCCGGACGTGAGGATCTGGGACGGCGCCCGCTTCCAGCCGATGGCGGCCGGCCGCAACACGGGCTTCGGGCCGCAGCCGGGGGCCTGGGGACCGGAGGCCGGGTTCGCCCGCGCCTGGCGCGCGGCCCATCCGGACGCCCCGCTCCATGTGGTGAAGTTCGCCCGCGGCTCGACCCCCTTGGCGGCGAGCCCGGGGCGGGACTGGTCGCCGGGCACGCAGGAGCTGTTCGCCGCGGCGACCACCGAGATTGAGGAAGCCAAGGCCGCGCTGGCGGTGAACGGGGGCCCGGCCCGGGTCGTCGCGATCCTGTGGGTGCAGGGGGAGGCAGACGCCGTCGACCCCGCCAAGGCCGCCGCCTACGGGCCCAACCTGGCCGGGCTGATCCAGGCGATCCGCCGGGACTGGTCGTCCGAGGCGCCGATCGTCGTCGGTCAGACCGGACCGGGCCTGCCGTACGCCAAGGCGGTGCGGGCCGGCCAGGCTGCGGTCGCCTCGCCCGAGGGCCGGGTCGCCGTCGTGGACACCGGCCCGCTTCCGCGCCAGGCCGACGGACTGCACATCGCCGCCGACGGGCAGGCGCGCCTGGGCGCGGCCATGGCCGAAGCCGCCCAGCGCCTGTCGCGGTAGGCTACCCCGCCGCCCAATCCTTCGGCCGGATCACCCTGCGGTCCGCGGCTGCCACCTCGTCGTGGTGGCGATACGCCCACCAGACGGCGTCCACGACCTCGGAGCGCAGCGGCGTCGTGGCGTCGCCGAACATCAGCCGGTCGATGTCGAGGTCCAGCGCCTGGCGGCCGAGCGCCACGCGGACGGCGTCGTCGTCGATCACCTTCAGCGCCGCGGCCACGTAGGCGTCCTCGTCCCGGGCGATCAGCCACTCCGGCATGCCGAGGCGGCGCAGCAGCATGGCGTCGGTCCGCCCGTGCGGCTCGGGACACTCCATGGCCACGACCGGCAGTCCCTGGCGCAGCGAATCGATGACGCTGTGCAGGCCGCCGAACGGGAAGGGACTGAGGTTCAGGTCGCAGGCGGACAGGAGCTCAAGGTAGCGGTTGTAGGCCATGAGGCCGTGGACCTGCGCCCCCGGCAGCGCATGCTCCAGGGTCTGGCGGATGGCCTGCAGCTCGGAGCCGCCCACATTGGGGAAGACGTGGAACTCGAGCTCGCGGCCGGCCGCGGCGCGGATCCGCGCCAGCAGCGCGATGAAGCCGGGGTTGAGCTTGAGGAGGTTGCTGGGCAGGGCCACCCGCAGCGGCCGCGCGGTCTCGCGGATGTCGGGCGGCACGGGCGTGTAGTGCGGCGAGCGTTCGAACACGAGCGACTCGTCCGGCAGCAGCAGCAGCCGCTCGCCGAACAGGGCGGGGTCCGAGACGTAGCCTTCCTCGGTCAGGTAGTAGTCGATCGCCGGGCAGAACGTGGACGCCGAGTGGCCCAGCGCCGTCATCTGGATCGGGGCGAAGCGCAGGTTGGCCAGCAGCGGTCCCCAGTGCCGCATTCCCACGCTGGGCCAGAAGACGATGTCCGGTTCGGCCTCGGTCATCCGCCGGGCGATCTCGCCCAGGTGCGCGCCGCCGCCGGCCCGGCGGAAGGTGTGGACCTCGTCGAACAGCGGCCGGACCGTGGGGTCGGCCTCGGTGTCCTCGGTCACCAGGACGAGCTCGAACCGCTCGCGCAGCTGGCGCAGGTACTGGCCGAAGTAGCGGAACTGCACGTGGTTGGAGTGCATGATCTCGGCCGCCACCAGCATCCGCGGCCGGTCCTTCAGCGTGCGGACGGCCGGGAGCGCCGGCGCCTGGATCCGGATGCGGCCGGCCAGGTCGACCAGCGTGCGGTTGAGCACGGCCTTGAGGGCGTGCTTGCGCGGGTGGCTGGCGTAGCTGCACAGCATCCAGGCGGTGCTGAGGGCGACCAGGTGGTTCAGCGTCGGCGGCAACGGCGCGGGCCGCAGCGCCTCGGCGCGGTCGAGGAAGGCCTCCCGCCGCTCGGCGCCCAGGGCCGAGACCACCGGCTTGGACCCCACCAGGCTGATGTAGGCGGTCTGGGCCAGCTCGGGCGGGAGGGTCAGGAGGTCGTCGGGACCGAACTCCACGTCGGAATCGAGGGTGAGCAGCAGGCAGGCCTTCGCCAGCCGCTGCGGATCCACCGCCCCCGCGGCCGGCGTCCCGCCCCGCGGCTGCAGGCCCATGGCGCGGAGCACATGGTCGAGCGAGCCCAGCGGGCTGGCGCGGACGAGGGTCTCCAGCTCCTGGCGGAAGAGCAGGGCCTGCTGGAACTGGTCGACGGTGGGCGGGGCCGCCGGATCGGCGATGATCGTGGCCAGCGCCGTCGCCAGGCGCGCCGCCTCCGCGGGCGTGGATGGCGCGCCGGATTGGAGCAGCGCCCGGAGCGCGTCCACCGCCTTGGCCCAGCGGTCCGGCTCCCGATTGAAGGCCGCCCGCTCGAGACCCGCCAGATCGATCACGCCCACGCCCCTCCGGTGGCCCCGGAAGGAGCCTCGGCGGCGGTTTAAAGGGGTGCGGCGGCCAGGCCAAGCCGCACGCCTTGGGGCTTTTCCGGAACTCCTCTAGACCTGGGGCATGCGATCGGGAGCACACGAAGGACAGCGCGCGACCGTCGGGCCGGCGTCCGATCCGGCGGCGCTCAGGCGGCTGTTCGACCAGGCGGTCCAACGGCACCAGGCCGGCGACCTCGCGGCGGCCGGCAGGCTCTACGAGGCCGCGCTCGCCGGTGGGCCGGACCGGGGGCTGCGCGCCGACGTGCTGGCCAACCTGGCCTCGATCCTGCGCAACCAGGACCGGTTCGCCGAGGCGGAGGCCGCGCTGCGGGACTGCCTGCGGCTGTCGCCGGACCACCTGTCGGGCCTGGCGAACCTCGCCAACCTGCTGATCGTCGCCCAGCGCTACGAGGAGGCGCGCGCCTGCATCGCCCGCTCGCTCGCCCTCGCGCCGGACGACCGCCTGCACCGCTACCGGCTGGGCCTGGCCTGGCTGGGCGAGGGCGACTACGCCGCGGGCCTGCCGCTGTACGAGCTGCGCGACGACCGGGCGCGGACGCCCCTGCGGTCCATGTCCACGCCGGAGTGGGACGGCGGCCCGCTGGAGGGCCGTTCGGTCTTCATCTGGCGCGAGCAGGGCTACGGCGACGAGCTGCAGATGGCCCGCTTCATCCCGGCGCTGAAGGCCGCCGGCGCCGGGCGGGTGATGGTGGCGCCCACGCGGGCGCTGGTGCGCCTGTTCGGGACGCTGGAGGGCGTGGACGAGGTGCTGGAGATGACCGGGCGGGTGGCCGCGCCGCCGCACGACGTCTGGGCCCTGCCGTTCTCGCTGCCGCACCGGCTGGGCGTCACCCTCGAAACCCTGCCGGCCGCGCCGTACCTTCGCGCGCCCGAGGCGGCGCGGGCGGCGTGGAAGGGCTTCGCGCCGGAGGGCGGGGTGGGCTTCGTCTGGCACGGCAACCCCGCCCAGCCGGTGGAACGCTACCGCGGCCTGCCCTCGCCCGAGCTGCTGCAGCCGCTGGCCGAGCACGTGCGGCTGATCGACCTGCAGGAGCCGCGCGGCGATTTCGCGGACACCGCGGCCATCCTCGAGCAACTGGACCTCGTGATCACCACCGACACCGCCATGGCGCACCTGGCGGGGGCGCTCGGGCGGCCGTGCTGGGTGATGCTGCCGGCCGTCGGCTGCGACTGGCGCTGGCTGCGGCGGCGGCCGGATTCGCCCTGGTACCCGTCGCTTCGCCTGTGGCGGCAGGAGACGCCGGGCGACTGGGCCCCGGTGATCGCGGCCATGAAGCAGGAGCTGGCGTCGAACGGTCCGCCGGGACGGCGTCCTTGAGCCGGCTGTCGGTCTTCCACCCCTCGGGCGCGCTGGGTCTGGGCGCCAACCCGTTCGGCAAGGACGTGGCCAACCTCCAGCTCATCCGGGCGCTGGCCCAGTCGGGCGGGTTCGAGCAGCTGGACATCCTCAGCGCCCGGCCGCCGAGCGAAGCCGATCTCGCCGCCGGCCTGATCCAGGACTCCGGCTCGCAGACCCGCCTGGCTTCGGGCTGGCTGCTGAACACCGGCCTGCCCGCCGCATCGGGCGCCCTTCTGCGCGGGCAGCCCTACCTCAGCGAACTCGCCTGGCTGCGCCGCAGGGCCTGCGGCGACCGGGGGTACAGCCTGCTGGGCCTGGCCCACACCCTGGCCCCGCCGGCGGTGCGCGAGCTGATCGCCGCCAGCCTGTCGGCGCCGGTGCATCCCTGGGACGCGGTGATCTGCACCTCGCCCAGCGTGCAGGACGGCCTGGCCCGCATGTTCGCCGAGCTGGGCGAGCATCTGGCCGAGCGGACCGGCGGCAAGCCGCCCGCGCCGCCCGCCCTGCCCATCGTGCCGCTCGGCGTCGAGGCCGAGGCCTTCCGGCGCACGGCCGACCGTCCGGACGCCCGCGCCCGGGTCCGGGCCGAGCTGGGCCTGACGGGCGACGACGTGCTCGTGCTCTGGGTCGGGCGGCTGTCGTTCTTCGAGAAGGCCTTCCCGCAGCCCATGTTCCGCGCCGTGCAGCAGGCGGCGGCCATGACGGGAGCGAAGGTCGCCTTCGCCATGGCGGGCTGGTTCCCGCGGGAGGCCGACCGGGCGCACTACGCCCAGGCCGCGGCGGCCTATGCGCCGGACGTGGACGTGCGGTTCGAGGACGGCAACGACCGCGCGCGGCTGGGCGACCTGTGGGCCGCCGCCGACGTGTTCCTGTCGCTGGTGGACAACATCCAGGAGACCTTCGGCATCACCCCGCTCGAGGCGATGGCGGCCGGCCTGCCGGTGGTGGCGAGCGACTGGGACGGCTACCGGTTCACGGTGCGCCACGGCGAGGAGGGGTTCCTGATCCCGACCCTGGGCGGCCCCGAGAGCGGCGGCCTGGGCGGGACCATCGCGGCCCGCCACGTCTTCGGCCTCGACAGCTACCAGACCTATGTCGGGGCGTTGGCGCAGCACACGGCGGTCCACATCGGCCGTTGCGCCGAGGCGCTCGCGGCGCTGATCCGTTCGCCCGACCTGCGCCGCAGGATGGGGGAGGCGGGGCGCGCCCGCGTGCGGACCGCCTTCGACTGGCCGGTGGTGGCCGGGCAGTACCGCGAACTGGTGGACGAGCTGTCCGCCATCCGCGCCGCCGCCGCGGATCCGCCCGCAGGCCGGCAGTCTGACCCGGTGCGGGGGGACCCCTTCCGCGACTTCGCCCACTTCGCCACCGACACGCTCACGCTCGACACCCGGCTGGCCGCCGGCCTCGGGGTGACGGCCCAGGATGTGCTGGGGACCGAGGCGGTCGCGCTCGACGGGGCCTATGGGGCGCTGCGCGCGCCGGTGCAGGCCTGCGCGCAGGTGCTGGACCTCCTGGCCGGCGGGCGGGCGATGACGGTGCGCGAGATCCTGCTGGCCTTCCCGGCCGACGAGCGCCGCCGGACCGAGCTGGCGCTGGGGTGGATGGCCAAGCACGGCTTCGTCGACTGGCTGACGTAACGACGGCATCCGATCGCGCGGACGCACGTTCTTCCCCGTCGAGCCTCGCGCAGGAGGCTGCACGCAGAGGAGAACGACATGCGGATCGGCATGATCGCAGGCGCCGCGCTCGCCGTGGCCGCCCTGCCCGCCGCCAGCGAGGCGGCCTGTCCCAAGCGCACCACCGGCACCGTGGTGGGCGCCGTGGCCGGGGGGCTGCTGGGCAATGTGGTGGCCGGTCGCGGCGACCGCACGGAAGGCACGCTGCTCGGCGCGGCCGTGGGCGGCGTCGCGGGCAACCAGCTCACCAAGTGCAAGCGCCCCGCCCCGCGTCCGCAGGCGGCGAGCCGCAGCTACCGCCAGGCCTCCTACGCGCCGGCGCCGCGCCGTGCGACCTGCCGGTACGAGAACCGCGCCTATTACGACCAGTACGGCCAGGTGGTGTACGCCCCGGCCCGCGTCTGCGGGTGACGCATGCGCAAGGTCCTGATCCTGACGGCCGTCGCGGCCGCTGCGTCCGGCCTGGCGGCCTGCCAGGAGGGCGGCCAGGGGCGGTCCCGCGCCGCCGCCGGCGACGCTGACGGCCTGTGCAAGCCCTTCGCCGCGCCCGGCCAGGCGGCGGCGCCCGGCGGCCTCGACCAGGGCGGCGCGGCGGTGGACGACTGCCTGCACCGCTGGGGCTACACCCTCGCCCGGTCCACGGACGAGGCCGGGGCTGTCGCCCAGGCGGCGCTCGCGGCCTGCTCCGCGCCCCTGGCCCGCTGGAACCAGCAGACGCTCAGCCAGGCGGCCGGCGGCGGCCCGCCCATGGAGGCGCCCAGCCTGCTGACCGGCGAGCCGACCAATCCCATCGCCGAGCACAACAGCTTCGCCGAGGGCAGGGCGCTGTTCTACGTGGTGCAGGCGCGCGCCGGGAAGTGCGACCCGCCGCGCGAGACGGCGCCGGCCCAGACGCCCGCCGTCGCCGCGCCCAACAGCCCCGACCGCTAGATCTGGCCGCTAGCCCGCCGCCGCGGCCTTCACCGCGGCCTGGACCTCGGCCGGCAGGGTCGCGAGCCAGGCCGCGGGCGACAGCCGCTCGGCCACGCGCCGGCGACCCGCCTCGGCGAGGCGGGCGCCCAGGGCGGGGTCGGCCCGCAGCCGGCGCAGGCCCTCGGCCGCCGCCTCGATGTCGGGCTCGGCCCACGCCTGGCCGCGGTAGATGCCCTGAGGGTCGGCGACCGTCGTCGGGGTCCACGGGACCATCAGGCCGCAGGACTCGTCCATGAAGTCGAGGTTCCCCGTCGCGGCCGTGGCGAGGGCGGGGGTGCCCAGCGCCATGGCCTCGGCCATGGTCAGGCCGAACCCCTCGGCGCGGTGCAGCGAGATCAGCACGTCGGCGCCGGCGATCAGCCGCTTCACCTCGGCGTAGGGCCAGACGGCGTCGACGATGCGAACAGTGGGTCCGGCCAGCCGGCGCAGGGCCGCCAGGGCCGCGGGATGGGCCCCGCCGTTCTGGGTCTTGATCACCAGCTCGCAGGCCGGGTCCTCGCCGAAGGCGCGGCGGAAGGCGGCGATCGCGCCTTCGGGGTTCTTCCTGGCCGCCGAGGAGTTGAAGTCGAACAGGGTGACGGCCTGGAACGCCGCCGCGCGCGGCGCGGGCGCGACGCCCTCGTAGTCCTCCAGGAACAGCGGGTGGGGCACGACCCGGACGGGCGGACGCACGCCCTCGAAGGCGCCGGCCGTATAGCGGCTGGGGGCCCAGATCTCGTCCACGAGCCTGGCGTCGGCCAGCCAGTCGGCGGGCGCGCGCGGCAGCTCCCAGGCCCAGTAGCCGTAGCGGCGCCCCAGCACCCGGCGCGGGCCGAGCGAGGCCAGGGCGCCGACCAGCTCGGGGGCGTTCAGGTGGAAGATCCAAAGGCCGGGCGTGGGCCTGTCGAGGCGCGCCCCGCCATCGAGGCCGGCGCCGACGCTGACCGTCTCCACGGGCGCGCCCACCGCCTCGAAGGCGCGCCGGGCCAGCCGAGCCGAGGCGGCGATGCCGTGGGCGCCGTCGAACAGGCCGACCAGGCGGATCGGCAGCGCTCCGGCGTTGTCGAGGGGCGCCGGACGTCCCGCCGCGTGGACGTAGGTCCGCAGGCCCTGGCGCACGGCCGGGCCCGCCAGGCGCCGCAGCGGTTCGGGCAGCGCCCGCCGCCAGATGCCCTGCAGGGCGCGGACGCTCATCGCCGCAGGCTGGCGCGCGCCAGCCGCATCAGGGGATGGGCCGGGACGTCGGCGGGCAGGCTGTCGACCGGCGCGCCGTACTCGGCCAGCCCCCCGGCGAGCAGCCAGCGCAGGAAGCGGAACCGGCCGAGCGGGCGGTCCAGCGGATAGAGCCGCTGCACGTCGGGCCGCGCGTCCCAGATCTCGCGGAACAGGCGCACGAACGGGCGGGGCAGGCCCTCGGCGCGCGCCAGGTGCGGCGCCTGCAGCGGCGCCTTCAGGCGCTCGGGCCAGCCGGCGGCATGCGGGACGCCGAAGGCGGCGAAGAGCGTCCGGCGCAGTTCGGAGGGTCGGGCCTCCGTCTCCGAGAGCTCGGCCGCCCGGGCCATGATCCAGGGCTCGGCCAGCAGGCGGTCGAACTCATGGTCGGGCAGGGCGTCCATCTCGAAGCGGCCGGCGATCGCCTCGGGGCCGATCCACCAGGCGGTGAGCTCGTCGTTGCTGTAGCGCTGGGCGGGCTCTGTCGGACCTTTGAGCTTCCGCGCCGCGTCCGCCGACGGTCGGTCGGCGCCCAGGGCCTCGGCGTTGGGGACGAACCACCAGGGGAAGGCGGCCGCCGGGCGCTCGCGCGCGATCGCGGCCTGGACGCGGGTGAGGCCGGGCGCGGCGGGGGCCTCGGCGTCCATCCAGGCCTCGGTGGCGGGACCGAGCGCGTCGGGGAAGGTCTCGCCCGCGCGGGCGGCGGCCAGGGCGGCCCTGCGCATGGCCGGCGTGACCCGGCGGCCCGAGGCGAACCGGTCGAAGCCGTAGCCGCGCGCCTTGGCCTGCGCATGGCCGTTGGCGTTCAACGCGCGAGCGTAGTCGGCGAGCAGGGCCGCCAGCGGCGAGCCGCGCGCCACGCGGAACCGGGTCTGGTGCTTGGAAAGGTCGAGCGGGCGGGCCGGGTCGAAGCCTGAGAAGTGGAAGAAGACGAGGGGCTCGCCGTCGACGCTCCAGCCGTCGGCGCCGCGCGCCAGCGTGCGGCCCTCCAGGTTCCAGTAGGCGAGGTTGAGGCCTGGATGGGTGAGGATGGCGGCGCCCGGCACGAACTCCGGCGCCCGGTCCATGTGCTTCTGGTCGGTGAAGACGCCGCCCTCGAGGTCCACCCGGCAGTCGAAGCGGCACTGCTCGGCCCACCAGTCCAGCAGGGCGTCCACCTGCCGATCGCGCCGCGCCGACAGGAAGCCGAGGTTGTAGGTTCCCGATCTGGCCAGGTCCTCGTTCGTGGGGCTGCCCGGGGTCGTGAGCGGCCGGACGGTGTGCGGCGTCAGGCAGAGCGGCGCGCGCGCCAGGGCCTCGCGCACCGGCGCCAGCGGCCGGAAGACCCAGATGTCGGGATCGAGGTAGGTGACGCTGTCCACGCCGTCCCAGGCCAGCATCGTGCGGAAGACGAACGGCTTCACCGCCGTGTTCAGCTCGAGCGCCTCGTAGTAGACGCTCATGTCCCGCACCGGCGCGCCGAGATCGGCGGCCTCGATCACCTCGGCCACGCCGGCCAGCTCGGGGATCGGCCCGTCGGCCGCCACCACGACCCGGCGCGCGGACGGCTCCGCCTGGCGAAGGCTCTGCATCAGGCTCGCCGCCTGGGCCGCGTAGTTCCGCGACACGATGGTGAAGATGACGTCCACGCCCGACTTCCTGGGCCCTGCCTAACAGGCCGACCGTCAGGCGGCCAGAAGCTCGTCCAGCTTGCGGATGTCGGTGACCTCGGAGGCGACGCCGCCCTCGAGCCGCATGACTTTGTTGCAGTAGAGCCGCAGGAGGTCGACGTCGTGGGTCGCCAGGACCAGGATCCCCGCGCGCTCGACCAGGCCCAGCAGGCGCTTGTGCGCCAGCTTCTGGAAGTCGGCGTCGCCGACGGCGATCCACTCGTCCATCAGCAGCACGTCGCACTCGACGGCGGTGGCGGTGGCGAAGGCGAGACGAGCCTGCATGCCCGCCGAATAGGTCTTCACCGGCATGGCGAGGAAGGGCCCGAGCCCCGTGAACTCGGCGATCTCGGGCAGCCGCGCCTCGATCTCCTTGGCGGAGAGGCCGGCGATCCGGCCGCGCAGCCGGATGTTGTCGTAGCCGGTGGCCGACAGGTCGATGCCCAGCGACAGGTCCAGCAGGGCGGCGATGCGGCCGTGGACGTCGATGGTGCCCTCGTCGGGCTCGTAGGCGCCCGAGAGCGCCCGCAGCAGGGTGGTCTTGCCCGAGCCGTTGTGACCGATCAGGCCCAGGCGGTCGCCCGCCTTCAGCTCGAGGTTCAGGTCCTGCAGGGCGGTGACGTCGGTCGAGCCGAAGTGGCGGCCGAGCTTGCCGCCGACCGCCACCCGGGCCAGCGACTTCTTCAGCGACTTGGCGTCGACGCCGTAGACGGGGAAGCGGATCGTCAGCCCCGTGCAGGTGATCGAGACGGGAGGCTGGCTCATAGGTAGTGCACGATCCGGCGGCGGGTGCGGGCGAAGAGGGCGAAGGTCAGGATCCAGCCGCCCGCCGCCATGGCCACCAGGACCACGTAGGTGGTCGGCGAGACCGCGTCGCCGAGCAGCGGCGCGCGGATCGCGTCCAGCAGGTGGAAGAAGGGGTTGAAGTGCAGCACCGCCATGTGCTCGCTCGAGAAGCGGTTCGGCGTCCAGAACACCGGCGTCATGAAGATCGCGAACTGCATGATCGACACGACGATCTGCGGGATGTCGCGGAAGCGGGCCGAGGCGATCCCCGCCAGCATGCTGATCCAGCTGACGTTCAGCACCATCAGCAGGACGCCGAGCAGGGCCACGAGCGGCTTCGCCACGCCCCAGTAGTCGTAGTAGGTCAGGACCGCGACGACGATCACCAGGTGGTGCGCCAGGCTGATCAGGTTCCGCAGGACCGTGCGCCAGACGAAGGTGAACATCGGCAGGCTGGTCTGCGAGAGCATGCCCTTGGCCTGGACGAAGGTCTCGCAGCCCTCGTTGATGATGCCGGCCATGGCCCCGAAGAAGACGATGCCGAGCGCCACGAAGGGCAGGAACTCGCTGATCGGGATCTTGAAGAGGTTGGCGTAGAGGAAGCCGATCCCGAGGACCATCAGGCCCATCGAGAGCGTGATCCAGAAGGGGCCGAGGATCGACCCGCGGTAGCGCGAGACGATGTCGTGCCAGGCGAGCGACCAGGCCAGGCCCAGGCGCTGGCCCGAGCCCTTGAGGTCGCGGAACGCCATCTGGAGCTGGAACAGGCCGCCGCGCTGGCCGGTCCGCAGCATGTGGGCAGCCGTCTGCATGATACTCCCGACGCGAAGGCGCCGGAGGTATCAGGCGGCCGGGGGCGGCGCAAGGCGAGGGACCGGCGCCGCTTTGCCAGTCCGGGCGCTTCCGTGCTAGCCGGGCCGGCCGAAGGGCCGAGCCAGCATGACCTCGCCACGATGACCTCAATCGACAAGATCGCCCGCGACCCGCAGCATCCGCCCCTGGAGTCGCATCTGGCGGCGCTGGCGCCGCCGTCGCGCCTGGCGCTCGAGGACGCCGGCGTGTGGCTGGTGATCCCCTGCTTCAAGGTCCGCGCCCACATCCTGAACGTCATCGCCAAGGCGCCGTCCTGGATCGAGGGGATCGTCTGCGTGGACGACGCCTGCCCGGACCGCTCGGGCGAGCTGATCGAGGCCGAGGCGAAGGACCCGCGCGTCGTGGTCGTGCGCCTGCCGCAGAACCAGGGCGTCGGCGGCGCCACCCTGGCCGGCTACGGCGAGGCGGCGCGCCGGGGCGGCCGGGTGCTGGTGAAGGTGGACGGCGACGACCAGATGGACCTGGAGCACGCCGCCCATCTGGTGGCTCCGATCCTCCTCGGCGAGGCGGACTACGCCAAGGGCAACCGCTTCACTTCCATCAGCCACCTGAAGACCATGCCGGCGGTGCGGGTGTTCGGGAACGCGGTGCTGAGCTTCGCGGCCAAGCTGTCCACCGGCTACTGGAACATCTTCGATCCCACCAACGGCTACACGGCCATCGAGGCCAACGTCGCCCGGCTGGTGATGGAGAAGCGGGTATCGCGGCGGTTCTTCTTCGAGACCGACCTGCTCTACCACCTGGGCACCCTGCGGGCGGTGGTGCGCGACGTGCCGATGCCGGCGCGCTACGCCGACGAGGTCAGCAACATCCGCATCGGCCGGATCGTCGGGCCCTTCGCGCTGAAGCACCTGCGCAACTTCGTCCAGCGGGTGCTGGGCCAGTATTTCGTCCGCGACTTCAACGCCGCCAGCCTGGAGCTGGTGTTCGGGATCTTCTCGATCCTGTTCGGCCTCGGATACGGCCTGAGCTATCTCGCCAACCGCGATCCGGGGCAGGTCGCCTCGGCCGGCGTGGTGATGATGGCCGCCCTGCCGATCATCCTGGGCGCCCAGCTGCTGCTGCAGGCGATGAACTTCGACGTGCTGAACGTGCCGAGCCGCCCGATCCACCCCTTCCTGCGGGCGGTGGAGAGGATGCAGGCCGGGAAGGCGCCGGCGTGACCCCGCGCGAGATGCTGCTGTGCGCCGGCTTCTCGCTGGCCCTGCCGGTGGGCCAGGCGATGTTCAAGTGGGCGGCGGTCCACCACGGCCGGCAGAGCGGGACGCTGGTCGCCAAGCTCGCCGGCAACTGGCCGCTGATGACGGCGCTGGCCTGGTACGGGCTGACGGCGATCTTCTGGTTCTACATCCTGACCCGGGTGCCGCTGTCGAAGGCCTATCCCTTCGCTCTGGCCGGCACCGGGCTCATCCCGGTGGTGGCCTGGCTGCTGTTCAAGGAGCCGCTGGGCTGGCGGATGGCGGCGGGATACGTCCTGATGCTGGCCGGGCTGGCGGTGATTCAGAGCCAGTCGGCCTGAGGCTCGAACCGCTCGTGGGGGGACGATGAACGAGGCGAGGAGCCTGCGCGGGATGGCGCCGGCGATCCTGTGGTTCCTGGCGCTGGCCGGCGGCTACGCCCTGATCCTGGGGCTGAACTATCCCGGCCACATGTCGGTGGACACCATCATCTCGCTGGCCGAGGGGCGGAGCGGGGTGCGCCGGGTGTTCGGGCCGCCGCTGTTCAGCTCGTTCCTGGGCTTCTTCGACCGCATCGTCACCGGCTCGGGGGCCTATGTCGTCGCCGCCGCGCTGGTGCTGGTCGGGGCCTGGGCCGGGCTGCCGTCGCTGCGCCGCAGGGTGGCCTGGATCGCGCCCCTCGTCCTGGCGGCCGCCTTCGCCGCCCCGCAGGTGGCGATCTACCAGGGGATCGTCTGGAAGGACGTGCTGTTCGCCAACTTCGCGATCGCCGGCTTCGTGGCGCTGGCGCACGCCTGCCGCCGCTGGGACGCGGCGCGGCCGCGGCTCGCGTTCCTGGCCCTGGCCTTCCTGCTGATGGCGGTGGCCACGCTGCTGCGCCAGAACGGGGCCCTGATCGTCGTGCTGTGCGCCGCCGTCCTGGCCTGGACCGCCCGGGGCGAAGGTTGGCGCCGTGCGCTGGCCTGGGCCGCGGCGGGGTTCGTCGTCCCGCTCGTGCTGGCGGCCGGCATCAACGCCGTCACGCCGGTGAAGGACCCGCCGGGCAAGAACCGCAACGTCGGGCTGCGGCTGCTGCAGGGCTACGACATCGCCGGCGCCCTGGCCGACGACCCGGACCGGCCGCTGCGGGCGCTGGAGGCCGACAATCCCGCCGCCGCCGCCTCGCTCAGGGTCGAGGCGCCCAAGTACTATTCGCCCGAGCGGATCGACGCCCTGCTGGGCTCGAAGACCCTGGGCAAGGCCCTCGTCAGCTACGAGACGCCGACCATCGGCAGGCAGTGGGTCCAGACGCTCACGGAGGATCCGCTCGGCTACCTGGAGCGCCGCTGGGACGTGTACCGCTGGGTGTTCCTGACGCCCGACATCGACAGGTGCCTGCCGGTGCACGTGGGGGTCGCCGGGCCGCCGCAGCTGATGGACGAGCTGGGCATCGCGCCCCGCGCCGACCGCGACGACAACCGGCTGTGGAACTACGTCACCTGGTGGCTCGATACGCCGGGGCTGTCGCATCCGGTGTTCGCGGCCGTGGCCGCCCTGGTCGCCGCCTTCCTCCTGGTGCGCCGGGAGGCGGCCGACGTGGCGATGGCGGGGCTGATGCTGTCGGCCCTGGGCTTCGCGGCGAGCTTCTTCGTGATCTCGCTCGCCTGCGACTACCGCTATCTCTACTTCCTGGACCTGACGGCCATCACGGGCCTCGTCTACGTGGCCCTGGATCCGCGGCTCAGGAGCCGAAACGCCTGAGCCAGGCCTCGGCCACCTCGGCGCGCGGCCGCGAGGCCTCGATGAAGCGGTAGAGCGACAGCTGCCGGCCCAGGCCGAAGCTGCGGACCCGCACGTCCTCGAACACCGCCCGGACCAGCGCCTCGATCTCGGCGGCGTCGTTGACGTGCTCGTGCGCCATCAGGAGGCCGTAGTCGAGCCCGTGGCGCAGCCGGAACTCCAGGCCGGTGGTCAGCGACCAGCCCAGCTTCCAGAGGAAGCCGCCCTCGCTGGGGATGGCCGCGCGGAAGCCGCCGCCCGGCGCGAGCAGCTGCGCCGAGCGGGCCAGCACGAGCGGCAGGTCGCAGATGTGCTCCAGCGCCGCGATGCTGGTGATCCGGTCGTAGCGGCGGCCCGCGGGAACGTCCGCGATGTCGGCGAACACGTCCCGCACCCGCGGCAGGCGCGGCGAGCCGCGGTAGAGCTCGGCGAAGGGCTCGACGATGTCGTAGGCCGCGCCCTCGGGCTCGAACGGCAGCTGGTTGAGGTTGCCGGCGCCCAGCTCCAGCGTGGGCTTCGCCCGGTCCGGCACGTCGGCCGCGACCTGCCGGTGCATCCAGCGCTCGAGCCGCTGGGACAGCGAGGCGGCCGTGCTCTCGCCGGCGCGGTTCTCGGCGTACTGGCGGGCGTAGATCTCCTGCAGCCGCGGCGGCAGCGGCGGGCGGGCCTTCGGGAAGCGCTGCAGCCGCGCCTCGAGGTCGCCGGGCCGCGGGCTCACGACTTGGGGTCCTCGCCGGCGAGCGCGGCGTCGAGCTCGGCCTCGACGGCGGCCAGGGCGCTGCGGGCGCGCCAGCCGGCCTCGAGGTCCGGTTGCTGGCGCGTGAGGACGTCCTCCAGGTGCTCGGCCCGGCGCCGGGCCTCGATCAGGCCCGTGCGGGCGACGTCGAGGTCGCGGGCGGCGGGGGAGACCAGCGGCCCCATCTCGGCGGCCCGGCGGCCCATTTCGGCGGCGGCCTCGTCCAGGATCCGCCGCGCCGGCCGCCCGTCGCGGGCGGCGGCCTCGAACCAGTCCAGCACCCGGGCCGCCAGATCCCCGCTCCAGCCGAGGCCGGAAAGGTCGCCCCCGCCGGCGTTGTGGCGCAGGTCGGGGCTCAGCGCCTGGTCGATCCGGCGCGCGGCCTTCTCGTCGAGCTTGGGCAGGGGCGCGCCGTGCGCCGCCTCGATGCGCGCCACCTGGCCGCGCCAGTCGGCGAGCAGGGCGTCATAGGCCACGAAGGCCCGGGGCAGGTCGCGGGTGTAGGCCTCGGCCGCCAGCATGTAGGCGGTCCAGACCAGCACCGACTTCTCGGGCGGGAAGCCGTCCCGCCGCTGCAGCGAGCCGGCGACGGCCAGCGGATGGCGCACGGGGATGACGCATCGCGCGCCGACGCCCTGCCGCTCCAGCACCTTGCGCCAGAACGGCAGCAGCACGGTGACCCGCGGGTCCTTCATCAGCGGATGGCGGACGCGGCCGTACTCCTCGGCGAACAGGGCGCGGGCCCGCTCGCTCCAGAGGGCCTCGTCGTCGGCGGCCAGCGGGCGGAAGGGAAAGGCGAAGCCGTCGTCCCAGGCCGAACCCGCGGCGCGCAGGCGCTCGTCGTTCAGGATGGCGATCTTCCAGGGCTCGAAATAGCCCTGCTGGTTGTACTCGTCGCCCGGCATGACGTTGGCGGGCAGCCTGGCCCCGGCCAGCGACAGCAGCTGGGTCACCGCCGAGGTGCCCGAGCGGTGCATGCCCAGCACGAGGTAGGCGGTCCGCTCGCCGCCGGTCCTGCTTCCCGATGCTTCGCCGCCCGTCATGCCCCCTCGCCCTTACGGGCGCCCGGCCGAGGCTGCAAGTTCCGGCGGCGGTTGATCGGCACGCCCTTCTGTTGCACACCAGCCCGCCGCCGCCGCTTCAGGAACCTGCGCCCGATGGCCGTCCCGGCCCAAGTTGACGAAGTCCACAGGGTTGTCTCCACGGCGTTCGACGCGGCCTTCCACCGGGCGGTCTATCCCGATCTGGCCGATCCCTCCCAGGACCCGCTGAAGCACTACGTGCTCACCGGCTGGCGCGAGGGGCGCGACCCGGCGCCCTGGTTCTCCACCGAGGCCTATCTGGAGGCCCATCCCGACGTGGCCCGGTCGGGCGCCGAGCCCTTCTTCCATTTCCTCACGCGGGGCCGAGCGGAAGGGCGCGAGGTCCGCGCCTCCGCTCACGCCGAGGCGTGGCTGACGGGGACGCTCGGGGCCCCGGCGCCGTGGAGCCTGGAGGCGCTGCTCGCCACGGCGCCGAAGGCGCGTCCGCGGCCGGTGTTCAACGCCACCGCCGACCGCGCCGTCGTCGAGCCGGAGTTCGACGCCGAGTGGTACCTGGCCCACAACCCCGACATCGCCGCGGCGGGGACCGACCCGCTGCACCACTTCCTGATCACCGGCTGGCACGAAGGGCGCGACCCCAGCCCCCGGTTCTCGGTGCGGGACTATCTCGAACTCTATCCGGACGTCGCCCAGGCCGAGGTGAACCCCTTCGTCCACTACCTGACCGCCGGCCGCGCCGAGGGCCGGATCGGCCGTCACGAGCTCGGGTTCCGCTACGACGTCATCGCCCGCCAGACCCCGGTGGAAGCCCGGCTGGAGGCGGCGATCCGGGCGTCCGCCGCGGCGCCGACCGGGGCCGCCGAGGCCCTCGCGCGGGCGATCGCCGACACCGGCGCCCGGCTCGCCGACCTGCACGTGACCTTCAGCCACGACGACCCGACCGCGAGCATCGGCGGCATGCAGCTCTGCCTGCGGCGCGAGGGCGCCCGCTTCGCCGCGCTCGGCGTGGACCACCTGCACCTGCATCCGGCCAAGCCCTGGCCGATGGTGCGGGCGGCAGGCGAGCCGGGGCCGCTCGGCGTGCTGCTGAACGGCCGGCGGCTGGGCGTCTATTCCGCCGCCGCGGTGGCGGAGGCCCTGGGCCGGGCGGGCGGGCGCGGCAGGGGGCGGCGCAGCTTCGCGATCCACAGCCTGCTGGGCCACGATCCCGACGAGACGGCGGCCCTGCTCCGCGGCCTCGGCATGACCCGGGGCTTCTTCTGGCTGCATGACTTCGCGAGCCTGTGCGCGGGCTATCACCTGCTGCGCAACGACGTGGAGGACTGCGCGGCCCCGCCGCCGGACAGCGCCGCCTGCGGCATCTGCGCCTACGGTCCCTGGCGCGGCCGGCACCTGGCGGCGCACCGGCGGCTGTTCGAGGCCCTGGAGATCACCGTCGTCGCCCCCTCCGAGACGACGCTGGCGTTCTGGCGCGCCGGCTGGGACCACCCGGTGGCGGGCGAGGTCGTCCTGCCGCACGCGCGCCTCGTGGACCGCGGCCCCGCGCCGCCGGCGCGCAAGTCGGGGCCGTTCCGCGTGGCCTACCTGGGCATGCCGACCCCGCTGAAGGGCTGGCCGATCTTCCGCGAACTGGCGCAGCGGTTCGAGGGCGACCGCCGCTACGCCTTCACCCACCTGGGCGGCCAAGCCGATCCCGCCGCGCCCGCGACCTTCCGGCGGGCCGTGGCCAGCGAGGACGATCCGCACGCCATGCACGCGGCGCTGGAGGCCGTGCAGCCCGACGCCGCCCTCGTCTGGCCGCTTTGCCGCGAGACGTTCTCGTTCACCGCCTACGAGGCGGCGGCCGCCGGCGCTGCGGTGATCACCGGGCCCGACAGCGGCAATGTCGCCGCCTTCGTGGCCGAGACCGGCCTCGGCCAGGTCCTGCAGAGCGAGGCGGCGCTGATGGAGGCGTTCGAGTCGGGTTCGATCCGCACGCTCGCCCGCCGCCGGCGCGAGGCGCGGCTGCACGATCTCAGCTTCAGCGGCATGACCGCCGACCTTGTGGAGGCCATGGCGTGAGGTCCCTCGTTCCCGCCGCGCTGAAGCTGCGCCTGCTGTCCGGGTTCAAGCGCTTCGACCCCGACCGGGCCGTCGTGGCGGCCGAGTTCGACGCCGCCTGGTACCTGCAGGCCTATCCCGACATCGCCAAGGCCCGGGTGGACCCCCTGGCCCACTTCATGGCCTTCGGCTGGAAGGAAGGGCGCGATCCGAACCCCCGGTTCTCGGTCCGCGAGTACCTGAACGAATATCCGGAGGTGGCGCGGGCGGGCGTCAATCCGTTCGTGCATTTCCTGAAGTCGGGTGGGGAGGGCAGCCGCGCGCCGCGTCCGGACCTGGGCTTCCGCTATGACGTGATCGCGCGGCTGGTCCCCGTCGAGGACCGCCTCGCCCAGGCGGCGCGCGCCTCGGACGCGGTCCGGCCGGGGGCGGGGCTCGCCGGCGCCCTGGGCCCGATCGGCCGGCGCCAGCTGCACGTCACCTTCAGCCACGACGACTACACGGCCAATGTCGGCGGGGTGCAGCTCGCCTTGCAGCGCGAGGCCGCGGGCGTGGCGGCGCAGGGCCGCGACCACCTGCACCTGCACCCGGCGACGCCCTGGCCGATGCTCCGGACGGACGAGCCCGCCGCGCTGGGCGTGGTCTGGAACGGCCAGGCGCTGGGCGTCTTCGCCGCCGAAGCGGTCGCCGAAGCCCTGCGCGCGGCGGCTCCCGCCCGCCCCGGCGAGCGCAGCTTCGCCATTCACAGCCTGCTCGGTCATTCGGTCGACGAGGTCTTAGCGATCCTGGCGGCGGCGGGGCTGTCCGAAGGCTTCTTCTGGCTGCACGACTTCGCGAGCCTGTGCGCGGGCTACCACCTGCTGCGCAACGACGTGGAGGATTGCGCGGCCCCGCCGCCGGACAGCGCCGCCTGCGGCATCTGCTTGTACGGTCCCTGGCGCGGCCGGCACCTGTCCGAGCACGAGCGGCTGTTCCGGCGCCTGAAGCTCACCGTGGTCGCTCCCTCGCAACCGACGCTCGACCTGTGGCGGGCGTCCTGGGACTTCCCGGTCGCCGGAACCCTCGTCCATCCTCACGCCCGCCTTCGCTCCCGCGGGGCCGCGCCGGCTCCGCCCGCGGGGCGGCCGTTCCGCCTCGCCTACGCCGGCCTGCCGGCGGCCCACAAGGGCTGGCCGGTGTTCCGCGACCTGGCGCTGAGGCTGGCCGACGACCCGCGCTACGAGTTCCTGCACCTGGGCCTGCGCAGCACGCCCGGACTGCCGGTCCGGTTCGTCGAGGTCGCGGCGGGCCCCGAGAACCCGCGCGCCATGCAGCAGGCGCTGGAGGCCGCCGAGGCCGACGCGGTGCTGGTCTGGCCGCTCTGCCGCGAGACGTTCTCGTTCGTCGCCTACGAGGCCGTGGCCGCCGGCTGCGCCGTCATCACCGGGCCCGACAGCGGCAACGTCGCCGCTTTCGTCCGCGACGGGGGTCATGGCGCGGTGCTGGACGAGGCCGCCCTCGCCGAGGCTTTCGAGAGTGGCGAGGTCCTGAAGCTGGGGCGGGCCACGCGGCGGCCGGCCCTCTACGACCTGGACTTCGGCGCGCTCACTGCCGACCTGCTCCCCGAGGGGACCCCCGCATGAAAGTGCTCGTCTATTCCAGCTTCACGTTCTCGTACCTGAACCGGGCGCGGGTGCTCTACCAGACCCTGCGGCGGTTCCATCCCGACTGGGAGCTGGTGGCCCTGATCACCGACCGGCCGCCCGAGGGTTTCGCCTTCGATCCCGCCGCCGAGCCGTTCGACCGGGTGGTCTGGGCCGAGGATCTGGGCATCCCCGATTTCCAGGGCTGGCTCTTCAAGCACGACGTGGTCGAGGTCTGCACGGCGGTGAAGGGTCCCTTCATCCACCAGGCCTGCAGCTCGGGCGCCGACGCGGTCATCTACCTCGATCCCGACACCGCCCTGCTGGGCTCGCTGGACCCGCTGGTGGAGTGGCTCCAGGACCACGACATCCTGCTGACGCCGCACCTGATCGATCCGAACGACGACCTCACCGCGATCCTCGACAACGACCTGTCGGCCTCGCGCACGGGCATCTTCAACCTGGGCTTCGTGGCGATCCGGACGACCGGCGAAGGCGCGCGCTTCGCCAAGTGGTGGAACGACCGGCTGCTGTCGTTCTGCTACGACGACATGCCCAACGGCCTGTTCGTGGACCAGCGCTGGTGCGACCACGTCCCGGCCCTGTTCGACAAGGTGAAGGTGATCCGCGATCCCGGCTACAACGTCGCCAGCTGGAACCTCAGCACGCGGACCGTGGCGGTGGAGAAGGACGGCCGGATCACGGTCAACGGCGCGCCGCTGCGCTTCTGGCACTTCACCAAGCTGGGGCCGCTGGGCGACACCATGACCAAGCGCTACGCGGGGCGGAACTTCCCCGTCTACGAGATCTGGGCGTGGTACAAGCGGCTGGTGGCCGAGGCGACCGACGCGGCGATCCCCGAGCGCTGGTGGGCCTACGGCGCCTATGACGACGGCGCGCCGATCGAGAAGGCCGAGCGGGTCCTGTACCGCCAGCGGGGCGACCTGCAGGCCGCCTATCCGAACCCCTTCGCCGCCGGACCCGGCAGCTTCCGCGAATGGCTCCAGACGGAGGGCGCATGAGCCAGGCGCCCAACATGGCGCGGCGCCGGCGCCGGTCCGGCGCGGCGGCGGTCGAGGCGCAGCAGGCCGCGCCGCCGCCTGCGGATGCGGACGTCTTCCGGGTGGTCGACAAGGCGCGCGAGGTCGCCCGGCGACTGGCCGACGTGCGCCGCAGCGCCCACGAGGCCCAGGTCCGCGAGGCCCTGGCCCGCTCCGAGCTCTCGCTCGCCCTCAACGAGTCGCTCGTGGCGAGGGCAGACCTCGCCGCCCGCCTGCGGGACGCCGCCCTGGCCGCCCATGTGGAGGCCCGCCGCGGCCGCGCGGGCGGGCGCCGTCGCAATCGGCTGAGCAAGCTGCTCGACCGGGTGCTGGTCCGGCTTGGCTCGGTGGGCCAGGCGCTGGTGATCGCCCGCAGCGGGACGTGGCGCGGGACCGGCCGGGCGCTGCACGACCTGCGTCACATGGCCGCCTACGCCCGGCGCGGCGGAGATCCCGCGGTCTCGCCCCTGACGCCGCTGTTCGACCAGGCCTGGTATCTGGCGGCGCATCCGGACGTCGGCGGCGGCCGCGCGGCGCCGCTCGTCCACTACCTGACCTCCGGCAGCGCCGAGGGCCGGTCGCCGCATCCGCTGTTCGACGAGGCGTGGTACCGGCGCGAGAACGCCCACGAGCTGGCGGCGACGGGCATGACCGCGCTGGAGCACTACGTCCGGCGCGGCGCGGCCCTGGGCCGCAGCCCGCATCCGGCCTTCGAGGTGGCCCACTACCTGGCGCAGGGGCCGGCGCTGGCGCCCGACGAGGGCCCGGCCGAGCACTATCTGCGGGAGGGCTGCGCCCAGGGGCTCTCGCCGCATCCGCTGTTCGATCCGGCCTGGTACATGCACCGGGCGGGCCGTTCGGCGCAGGGCGTCCCGCCCCTGGTCCACTACCTGACCGAGGGCTGGCGGAGCGGAGTTCCGCCTCACCCCCTGTTCGATCCGAAGTGGTACCTCGCTCAGAACCCGGACGTGGCGGAGGCCGGCCTGGAGCCGCTCGCCCACTTCCTGTCCGGCGGCGCGGCCGAGGGACGCAGCCACAGCCCCTGGTTCGACCCGGCGCACTACCTCGCCGAGCGCGGCGAGGCGCTGGCGCCCGGCGTCGCCCCGGTCGTCGACTATCTGCAGGGCGGCGCCTGGCAGGTCAGCGAAGCCCGCCCTGGGTTCCCGTCGGCCGCCTATCTCGCGGCCCGGCCCGGTCTGGTGCGCGAAGGGGTCACGCCGCTGGAACACTGGGCGCGGCTGGGCGGGCGCTAGCCGGCGCGGGGACCCCGAGAGGCTCCAGCTGGCGCCAGATCTCGGCGTAGTACTCGGGCACGAAATGATAGGGGCTGAGCCCCCAGTGATGGCCGGGATCGGCGAGCCGCAGGGCGCCCGCGTCGAGCCGAGCCATCGGCGGCATGACCTCGACGAAGCGCGCCTCGTAGGCGGTGAGCAGGGCGTTGTGCTCGGCGATGTCGACGGGCCGGCCGTCGAGCAGGGCGGCGCCTTCGAGCGGCCGCACGCCCTGCGGCGTGCGCTGGGCGTGCGCCCAGCGGGAGACGTGCAGGATCAGGGTCGCCTCGCGCAGCGGCGTGCCGCGCACGATGGCCGCGATCTCGGCGGCGGCCTCATGCCACAGCCGGCTGCAGGCGGCCGAGAGGCGCGGGACGGCCCGGCGCGCCCGGAAGGCCTTCTGCTCCAGGTAGCCGCTGACCTCCAGCTCCCAGGTGTGGGAGACGATCGCGTCGCCGACCGAGATCAGGTCGAACCGCTCGTCGATGAGGTCGAAGATCAGGTGCGTGGGCCGGAAGGCCACCAGGCGCTCCAGGGCGGTCTTGCGCAGGTCGGCCAGGAGGGCGTTGTGCTGGTGGAGCCGCAACGGCGCCGGCGGCTCGCGCGCCGGGCGAAAACCGGCGACGGGCGGCGAGACCAGGCCGGGCAGGCTTGTTCGCGACACATAGGCGAGGGTTTCGGCGCCGCCGCCACGAATCGGCCACAGATCCCGGGTGATGCAGCTCCCTACGATCGCGACTCTCGGCATCCAGCCCCCCGGGCGGCCTGCCGGGCCGCGCCATTGACAATAAACCGGCGGCTCCGCATCTAGCCGCCCGCTTCGGAATTCCGGCCAGGATTCCGGGCGAGGCTGGACGAACGGCAATTCCGCATCCGCGTTCACCCTTTTCGGGTCAGAATGGTTTATCTGGCCGCAAGGCATGACGGAACAGCTCGGCGTCCCATGAAATTCCTGACGTTCCTCGCGAACCAGCCGGACAACGTGCTCACGCGGTCGCTGAGCGACTTCAAACGGGTGGCGGTCTGGGCGTTCAGCTTCAGCCTGGTCTCGAACCTGCTCTACATGGCGCTGCCGCTCTACACCTTCCAGGTGTACGGCCGGGTGCTGGTCAGCCACAGCCAGGCGACGCTCTGGATGCTGACCATCGTGACGCTGTTCGTGTTCGTGATCTCCAGCGTCATCGACGATCTGCGCGCTCGGATCCTGATCAACTACGGCGTGGCCCTGGACCAGCGGGTCTCGGGCCGGGTGTTCGCCAGCCTGTTCGACGCCGCCGTCCGCGGCGAGCCCGGCGCGCGCGCCCAGGCGCTGCGCGACCTCGACCAGTTCCGCCAGACGCTGACCGGCGTCGGCGCGGCGGCGCTGTTCGACGCGCCCTGGATCCCGGTGTTCCTGGTCGTGCTGTTCATCATCGACCCGCTGGTGGGGATGATCACGCTCGTGGGCGCGCTGATCCTGCTCGGCCTCGCCATCGCCCAGACCCGGGCCATGCAGCGGCCGCTGCAGGAGGCGCAGGATTCGGCGTTCAAGAGCTACGGCTTCACCGAGGCGGCCCTGCGCAACGGCGAGGTCGTCCGCGCCATGGGCATGCTGCCGACGCTGGGCGCGGCCTGGGCGCGGCACCGCGCGGTGACCATCGAGGCCGGCGCCACGTCGGCCGAGTACTCGAACTTCTACACCGACATCATCAAGTCCGTGCGCCTGGGCATCCAGGTGCTGATCATCGCCGTGGGCGCCTATCTGATCATCGAAGGCAAGATCCACATGGGCATGCTGTTCGCCAACATGATCCTGGCGAGCCGCGCCCTGCAGCCGATCGAGAAGATCGTCGCGACGTGGGAGCCCCTCAACAACATGGTCCGGGCGCACGAGCGCCTGCAGAACCTGCTCTCCAAGGCCGAGCCGCCGCCGCCCGCCACCAGCCTGCCGCGCCCGGCGGGCAAGCTCTCGGTGGAGGGGGTCAACTTCGCCCCGCCCGGCGCCCCCAAGCTGGTGCTGGCCGGCGTGAGCTTCTCGGTGGAGCCGGGCGAGGTGCTCGGCGTCATCGGCCCCTCGGGGGCCGGCAAGTCGACGCTGGCCCGCCTGCTGGTCGGCATCTGGCGCCCGCTGCAGGGCGTGGTGCGCCTCGACGGCGCCGACGTCTTCGCCTGGGACCGGGCGGACTTCGGCCGCTACGTCGGCTACCTGCCGCAGGACACCGAACTGTTCGCCGGCACCATCCGCGACAACATCGCCAGGTTCCGCGCCGACATCACCGATGAGGAAGTGGTGCAGGCCGCGCGCCTGGCCGGGGTGCACGAGCTGATCCTGCGCATGGCCAAGGGCTACGACACCGAGATCGGCGAGGGCGGCGCGGTGCTGTCCGTCGGCCAGCGGCAGCGCGTGGGCCTCGCCCGCGCCATGCTGGGCGCCCCGGCCTTCGTCGTGCTCGACGAGCCGAACGCGAACCTCGACGCCGAGGGCGAGGATGCGCTGGTGCGGGCGATCGACACCATGAAGGCGGCCGGCTCGACGGTGGTCATCATCTCGCACCGGCCGGCCGTGTTCCGCTCGGCCGACAAGATCGTGATGCTGCGCGAGGGCCGGGTCGAGATGTTCGGCCCGCGCGACCAGGTGATGGCGCGGCTCGTGAAGCCGGCGGCCGACGTCCGCGCCGTGGAGGGCGGTCGATGAAGCTGGACCTGACGACCACCAAGCCTTCGTTCGTCGCCCCCGCGTTCGACGGCGACGACAAGGGGCCGATGGACCCCGCGCTGGAGAAGCGCCTCCGCCGCCCGATGATCCTGGGGGCGGGGGTGATCGGGGCGTTCGTGATCGGCCTGGGCGCCTGGGCCTCGGTCACGCCGCTCAGCACCGGCATCACCGCGCCGGCCGAGGTGCGGGTCGAGAGCAACCGCAAGACCCTGCGGGGCAGCCGCCAGGGCGGCGTGGTGAAGCAGATCCTGGTGCGCGAGGGCCAGCACGTCCGCGCCCAGCAGCCGCTGCTGATCTTCAACGACGTCGAGGCGCGCGCCGCCGTCGACGTCTTCCAGAACCAGTACGACGTGATGCTGGCCCAGAACGCGCGGTACTCCGCCGAGGCGACGGGGCGCTCGTCCCTGACCTTCCCGGCCGAGCTCACCAGCCGGGCGGCCGACCCGCGGGTCGCCACTCTGATCCGCGACCAGGAGTTCCTGTTCGCCACGCGCCTGCAGCTGTTCCAGAGCCAGTCGGCCGTGCTCGGCCAGCGGATCGAGCAGCTCGAGACCCAGATCCAGGGCCTGCAGGCGCAGGTCGCCTCGATCGACGAGCAGCGCCGGCTGACCGAGGAGGAGCTCTCGGGCTACCGGACGCTGAACGAAAAGGGCTATGCGCCCAAGACGCTGATCCTGCGCTACGAGCGCTCGCTCGCCGAGCTGGGCGGCCGCCGGGGGCAGCTCGCCGCCGAGATCGCGCGCATCCGCCAGCAGATGGGCGAGACCCGTCTGCAGCTGGTCTCGCTGCGCGAGGAGCGCCAGAGCCAGGCCGCCGAAGGCCTGCGGGAGAGCCAGTCGCGGATGGCCGACGTGGTGCCGCGCCTGACGACCGCCAAGCAGGACCTGGCCGCGACGGTGATCCGCGCGCCTGTCGACGGCTACGTCTTCAACCTCACCCAGTTCACCGTCGGCGGCGTCGTCGGCTCGGGCGAGGTGCTGATGGACATCGTGCCGGCCACGACGCCGCTCACGGTGAGCGCGATGGTGCGGCCCGAGGACGTGGACCAGGTGCACATCGGCATGGACGCGCGGGTCCGCCTCACCGGCCTCAATTCGCGCTTCAACGAAGACCTCGACGCCAAGGTGGCGGTGATCTCGGCCGACCGGCTCACCGACGAGCAGAAGGGCCTGTCGTTCTACCGCGTCGACCTGCGAATCGACCCCCGCGAGCTGTCGAAGCTGAAGAAGGGCGTCGAGCTGACGCCCGGCATGCCCGCCAGCGCCTTGATCGTGACCGGCGAACGGACGGTGATGGGATACCTGATTTCGCCGATTACGGACGTCATGCGGGACGCCTTCCGCGAGGAGTAGGGGCGCCGATGCAACACCCTCCGCACGTCGGGAAACGGCGCCTTTTTGGTGTTGCCTAATTGGCAGGGTTCCGATACGTCTCGGCTTGGGCTCGTCTAACCTACGCCGCAGCCGTGCTATGGCGCTTGGGGTAATGGACCGCCGGGATTGCCCCATCGGGGATGGGGGTCAGGCGTTCCGGGGGTCCGTGTGACACAGACTGGAGAGACTTAATGGCTAGCTATATTTGGGAAACTATGACGCAGGCGAACGCTGACGCGTTCACCTCGAACGACGTCATCGTCTTCACCACCGCGGGTGCGACTGGTGCGGCGACCGTCGTGCAATTCGTTCCGGCCACGGCGACCACGCCGGCGTCGGTCAGCATCTCGTTCGGCGGCAAGTCGCTGAGCTTCGATGCGGCTGACGTGCAAGGCCGCACCAACCTGGCCGTCTACCCGGACGGCTCGATCCTGTACGTGGGCTCCACGGGCGCCGACAACGCCGCCACCTCGGGCGGCGAGAACGCCGACGGCATGTACGGCGGCAACGGCAACGACACCCTGGGCGGCGGCAACGGCGCGGACCTGCTGCACGGCAACCTCGGCGACGACTCGCTGAACGGCGGCGGCGGCGCTGACTCCATCTACGGCGGTCAGGGCGACGACGACATCGTCATGGGCGCCGGCGGCTTCTTCGGCCACGGCAACCTGGGCGACGACAGCCTCGACGGCTCGGCCGGCAGCGCCACGACCGTCCAGTGGCTGTACGGCGGTCAGGGCAACGACACCGTCGTCGGCGGCGCGGGCGCTGACCTGCTGTTCGGCAACATGGGCAACGACAGCATCGGCGGCGGCGGCGGCAACGACCAGATCTTCGG
>Ga0268287_100204_pt1 | contig 28509 bp, 27 predicted proteins | sample MetcocultureR3M_FD_191348 | JGI IMG/M metagenome (GOLD analysis project Ga0268287, IMG submission 191348) | Soil microbial communities from Anza Borrego Desert, Southern California, United States - Methanotrophic co-culture R3-M | ecosystem: Environmental > Terrestrial > Soil > Desert | place... | reverse complement strand
CTCGTCGGCTGCGCGGCGCTCTTCGGGCGTCATGGTCTGGCAAGCCGCAAGCGGCAAGGCGAGCGCTGCAAGCAGGAGAGGACGACGAAGGCGCATGAAGGAAACTCCCAAGGAAAGATGTAGGGTGTGACACCCGATTTCGCCTTTTTTACACAAGAACGACTGCCCGCACCATGTCTGAACCTGCTTCAGGCTCGTCGCCGTCAATTGTCGGTGGATTGAAATACCGAACGGTCTGCCCGCGAAAAGCCTGAGGAGGATTGGCAAGCGGTCACAAGCAAGGACAACAGGATGATGCTTAAGATACCGGTATTGCGCACGGGGAGATCTCCTTGTGCAAAGGGACGAACAAAGCGATTTCCATTTAAGAATGGCTGCTTTAGATATAAATGCCGGTGTCCTCATATTGTCGTGAGCCTCGTGTCAGCATGACCGTCCGTTTTGTCCGGCCCGTTTCCCATTCGGCCTATGCTGCAAGAAGGCTAGGGTTATCCGCGCTTGTGCTTTTCGCCATCGCGACACTTGCCCATCGCTTCGGTCCACTGACAACGCCGGATTTTTTATCTTTGACCTTCCTTGCTGCGGCGATTGCGGCAGTCTCCGTGCCGTTGTCGTTGATCGGGCTGACGCGGCTCTGGCAGGTGGGTGCGGAAGGCGGCGTCGCAGCCGCCAAGGGCCTCTTCTACGCATCAGTGCCGCTCGGGGTCGTCGCGGCCGGTACGCTCTATTATTACACGCTGCCGCCGCTTTTCGATATTTCGACGGATATTGCCGACCCGCCGACATGGATTGCCGAACCGAATGCGAAGCAGCAATGGCTGCCGCGGCCGGCTACCACCACGCCGGCCGACAGGCGCGCGCAGTTTGCCGCCTATCCGGGTCTGACCGGCCGCCGGTATGAAGGTGCCCTCGATCGCGTCTATGAAGGCGTGCAGAAGGCAGTGCTTTCCGCACGCATTTCGGTGACGCGCAGGGAAGGAGTGGAACTGATCGCGCCGGATATCGCCGAGCGGCCTGCGCCCGAGGACGAGCAGGCCCCGGTGCCGGATCTGGCGCCGATCCCGCTGCCGCGTCCCGAGCCGTCGCTCACCACCGTTTTCGGCAATGCCGGCGACGTCCTGCTTCAGGGAGAGGCCCGCACGCTGGTTCTCGGACTGCGCTTCGATCTCGTTATCCGTCTGCGCGAAGATGCCGAGACCACTTCGGTCGATATCCGCGTCGCCTCCCGTTATGGACCGCATGACCTTGGCATGGGTGAAGAGATTGCCGAAGACTTCCTCGATCGGCTCGACACCGAACTCTTAGGTATCGCCGGCAACTGACGACCGGGTCGGCGCTTTACGCGAGGAAACGATGTTTCTCTGCGGCCGTTGGCACGAAGCAGGACGAGCGTCTGCCCGCGATCCGGTAACGGTTCCGGGCGATGATGTCATAACCCCAGTCGCGGAATGACCGAGGCAGGACGGACAGGAACCGCATGAGCGACCATGGCATGCCGAGGGAACCCAGCACCCGCAGCGTGGCATCCGACTTGAAATAAGGCCGGCCTCCGTCGAGCAGCAGATTGGTCTCGTAGTTGCGGGTTTCCAGCCCGTAGTGCCGGTAAAGCGCGGTACCAAGCGGCGACTTCGCGGTGAGGAATCGATAGCGGCCGCGCCGGTCGTGCTTGAGGAGGAATTTCACCCAACCGGAGCAGAACACGCAATCACCATCGAAGATGATGACCGGCCCGTTATCATTGAAGTCAGGCACAACGGGGTCGTCACGATAGCTGTAGGACTGGCCGAGCATCATACTCTCCTACGCCAGCCAATAGGTGCCCGCCAGGGAGGGCGGCCCTTCGGTAACGACGCGGCCTTTTTCCACCAGGTCTTCCAGATGCGCCAGTACGGAGAGCGCGGCCGCGCCGTGCAGGCGCGGATCGGTGCTGGCATAGATCACCTTCACCATGTCCGGGATCAGCCGGTCACCCGCGCGGATGCGCTCCAGCACGGCGCGTTCGCGCATGCGGCGATGAGTGCGAAGGCCGCGAAGGAACGACGTCGGCTCTTTTACCGGACCGCCGTGGCCGGGGAAAAAGATCTTGTCGTCGCGCTCTAGCAGCTTGTCGACCGAGGCCATGAAATCGGCCATCGAGCCGTCCGGCGGCGCTACGATCGTCGTCGCCCAGGCCATGACGTGATCAGCGGAAAAAACCACGCCCGTCCCTTCAAGTGCGAAGGCCGCGTGGTTGGCCGTATGACCGGGCGTATGAAGGGCGGAAAGCGCCCAGCCGTCCCCCTCGATCGTTTCCCCGTCTGCAACCGCGATATCGGGGACGAAGTCGATATCCGAGCTTTCCGCGAAGGGATTGGTTTCGCCGACGTGTAGCGGACGAGCGGCCCGGTGCGGGCCTTCGGCGACGGTTACCGCTCCGGTTGCCTCCTTAAGCCGTCGGGCAAGCGGAGAGTGGTCGCGATGCGTGTGGCTGACGAAGATATGGGTGACTTCGCGCCCTTTGAGTGCCGCCATCAGGGCTTGAAAATGTGCCTCGTTCTCGGGGCCGGGATCGATGACGGCCACGGATGAGCCTCCGACGATATAGGTATTGGTTCCATGGAAGGTGAATGGGGAGGTATTGTTGACGGTCAACCGCTCAACGCTGTCGGCAATAGGCACCGGCGTGCCATAGGCAGGCGAAAATTCCATATCGAAGGTGAGATCCTCTGCCATGCCGGCCTCAGCGTGTGTGATCTTCGTCTCTTATCAGGAGCATCTATCACCGCTTTTGCGGCAGTGCATTCAAAAATGCGCATCGGAAAAATCAGAAATCGTGAAGTTAGCCGTTGAGAGGCTGAACAAGCTTTGCTAGAGCAAGCCACCTGCCGGGGCGGTTATGATCCGATTATCCGCCCGCAAGCATTGGGGCGTCGCCAAGCGGTAAGGCACCGGTTTTTGGTACCGGCATTCCCAGGTTCGAATCCTGGCGCCCCAGCCACGCTCTCTTTTGTCCGTACCGGACACATGGTTACGGTTTATTCCCGGTACATGGGCAACACTTTCGGTCCGAAAGGTGATGGCCATCCGGGGGAACTCTCGTCACAGAGCGTTGTTGCTCGGCACTGGCGACTCGCTCTTCCTGTTTCTCGGCCGTACCACCGTCACCGTGCAAGGAGCATGTGTCGCCACTGCGCCCGAAACGCTGCCGAGGAAGGTGCGGATTGCCGAATGCGCCCGCGCCCCCATGACGATGTGGTCGACGAGGTTTTGCCGAGCGAAGTCGAGGATGGCATCGGCCGGCGAGACCGCCTCGATGACGTGGTGGGTGATCGTGCCTTCAGGAGACTTGAGCGGCTCTGCCCAATGTTTCAGTTGCACGAGGCGTGCGACATGCAGGTTCGTTCCGGTTTCATCGACTTCCTTGTCCAGGGCGATACGGTTGATCTTCAGAACATTGAAGCAGGCGATGCGGGCGTTCGGGGTATTGTCGAGGATCCGCTGCAGGGTGAGCCGCAACTCTTCGGCCAGATCGATCGAACTGTCCGTCAGATCGATCGCAGCCATGACGATCGGCGCCTTTCCCTGTGCGCCCCGGGCGGTCTTTTCTTTCAGAAGTTCGATCGGATCCGGGTTAAAGCGGCGTTTCAGCGCTTCGGCCCAGCCGTCCCGCCGGATTTTTTCCGCCCGCGCGGTAAGCGGAACCTTGGAGAGATCCTTGAGGTCCATGGCGAGCTGCGCCGCTGCCGGATAGCGCCGCGCCGGGTTGACCTCCAGGCAGCGCAGAATCACTTCCTGCAACGGCTTGGAAATTTCTTGCCGCAAGGCGCGTGGCGGCGCCGGATCGCGCCACAGCCGTTTTTTGAGCCCCTTCATTCCCTGCGGATCGCCGAACGGCCGTGTTCCCGTCGCGAAGAAATACATCAACACGCCGAGCGCGAAAATATCGCTGCGGCAATCGCTTCTGACCCCGAGTATCTGTTCGGGCGCCATATAGGGGGCGGTGCCGTAAGGCAGACGGAACTCCTCGTCCATCAGATCCGGAAGGTGCAGGTGGCGGGCGAGGCCGTAGTCGACCAGTACGGCTTCGCCAGTTTCGCGGAACATGACATTCGACGGCTTGATATCAAGATGGACGACGTCCTGACGATGCAGATCTTCGATCGCGGTCGCGATCCGTGCGCCGAGGTCGGCCACCTCGGCCTGGCCGAGCGGCAACATCTCGAGCCGGTGGTAGAGCGACTGTCCGGGCAGCCGTTCGAAGACGATATAGGGTTGCTGATCGAAGTCGCCGCTTGCCACGAACCGGGGCACATGCGGGCCCGAAAGCCGAGGCAGGATCATCTGCTCCATCTCGAAGCCGACAATCGTGGCCGGGTCTGCGCCGCCGCCGACTACCGGCACCTTCATGAGAAGCGGGAACTCATAGTCCGGATGGGATACCGAAAACAGCTTTGCCATGCCGCCGCGATGAGCGACCTCGACTATGGTAAAGCCATCGATCCTGCTTCCGGGCTGGAGCGTCGCTGAATGCATGGTCAGGTCCCCTTCGAGAGCCGGCTTGCCAGGCTGTCCGGTAGGCCGGCAGCGCGGATCTTGGCTGCCGTTTCCTCGACATCATAGGGGACCTTGAAGAAGCAGAGCTCGGCACTATCGGTATCGAGCATCGCAAAGCCTGCAGCGGGATCGCCGTCACGCGGCTGGCCGACGGAACCGATGACCGCAAGCCAGCGCCGCTGCGTCAGCAGTGGAATGGGCATGGCCCTCGACGGTGTAAACGACGTCACCTTGCCGCCGGCGCCGAGAGCATAAAGCGCAGGCCGGTGCACATGACCGCAGAAACTCAGGCGCGTCCCGCAGCGCGAAAAATGCAGTGCGGCGGATTCGGCGTTGCGCACATAATGAAACCGCGATGGCGCCGAGGCATCCGAATGGACATAGAAGCGATCTTCATCGATAACCGAAAGCGGCAATTCGGCCAGGAACAGCTTCTGCGCCGAGCTGAGTACCTCTCTCGTCCAGTCGATTGCCGCCCTTGCGGTGGAACTCATGGACGGGGAGGGTGTCCCGACAGCCTGATCATGATTGCCTTGAATGACGATGGCTCCCGCCGCCGCGAGCTCCATGGTCTTGTCCACGCACCAGCAGGGATCGGGACCGTAACCGACGATGTCACCCAGTATGACGAAGCGATCCGCGCCGCGCGAGGCGCACTCAGCAAGCACGGCCGCGAAGGCCTGGCGGTTGGCGTGGATGTCGGACAGGATTGCGATCTTCATGCAGGGCCTCCCGGGATGCAGATTAAATGCAACCCGGCGGCTCCACCATTGGTCGGAAGGCTAAGAACGCTTGTCAGGCTTCAGGCATCCCTTCGCCGCGCGGCCAATGCTATTTCCCAATGGAAGGCAACCTATCCGATTGCACTTGAGTTCTCAGTGTGTTTCATACGCAGCCGATGATTGATTTCAAGTCATGGAGATCCCATGCTGTTTGAGCGTTTGACAATTCCGGACGTCGTTTTGATCACTCCTAAGAAGTTTGGCGACGCTCGCGGCTACTTCATGGAAACATTCCGGCAAAATCTGTTCGATGCCGAAGTGGGATCACACGCGTTCGTTCAGGAAAATCGATCTTTTTCAGCGGAAGTCGGCACTGTGCGGGGCTTGCATTTTCAACTCGATCCCAGAGCTCAAGGGAAGCTGGTTTCGTGTATTGCTGGTGCGCTGTTGGATGTGGCAGTCGATATTCGGAACGGCTCCTCGACCTTCGGTTGCTATGTGGCTGCCGAATTGACGGCAGAGAACGGCTGCCAGCTGTGGGTGCCGCCGGGTTTCGCCCACGGCTTTTGCACGCTCGAACCGAAAACTATCATCAGCTATAAGGTGACCAACTATTACAGCCCGGAACATGATCGTGGTTTGTTGTGGAACGATCCGGCGATAGGTATTGTCTGGCCCGTATCCGCCGCCCGTGCTGTGCTATCAGAAAAAGATAAAAAACAGCCGCCGCTGGCTGATCTTTAAACAACCTTCTTTATGCCTGAAGGGCACTAACGGGCCGCATCCAAGGCTGCTGATAATCTAGAGGAGATACTAGAAGACATGCGGGTGATTGTCACAGGTGGCGCGGGATTTATCGGTTCGGCGGTAGTAAGATATCTCGTGCTTGAGAAAGGCTACGAGGTTCTGAACGTCGACAAGCTGACATATGCGGGTACGGAGACTTCACTGAAGGCGACAGGAAATCGTGCGAACTATCGTTTCCTGAAAGCCGACGTTAGCGACCGAGCGGCTATAACCGAGGCGATTTCTAGCTTCCAACCTGATCGGATCATGCATCTGGCGGCAGAAAGCCACGTGGATCGGTCGATTACGGGTGCGAAGGATTTTATTGATACGAATGTCCTGGGGACGTTCAACATGCTCGAATGTGCCCGGCAGTATTGGATGACGCTGGATGATGCAAAAAGGGATGCATTCCGCTTCCTGCATGTCTCTACGGACGAGGTTTATGGATCTCTTGGCGACGGAGGACTCTTCACCGAAGAGACCCCTTATGATCCGAGTTCGCCTTATTCGGCCTCCAAGGCGGCGTCCGACCATCTCGCCAAAGCGTGGATGCGCACCTATGGCTTGCCTGTCGTTGTCTCCAACTGCTCCAACAATTATGGCCCATATCATTTCCCCGAAAAGCTCATCCCGCTGATGATCCTCAACGCGATGGAGGGCAAGCCGCTGCCGGTCTACGGCAATGGCGCCAACATCCGGGACTGGTTGTATGTCGAGGATCATGCCCGGGCACTCGATCTCATTGTCGAGCGAGGCAGGGTAGGAGAGACCTACAATGTCGGCGGCCGCAACGAACGTCGCAACATCGACGTAGTCACACGGATCTGCGAATTGATGGACCAATTGCGGCCCCAGCAAGCCTCCCACACCGGCCTGATAACTTACGTAACCGACCGTCCCGGCCACGACGCCCGTTATGCGATTGATGCGACCAAGCTCGAGATGGAACTTGGATGGAAGGCGCAGGAGAACTTCGACAGCGGTATCGAAAAGACAGTGCGGTGGTACTTGGAAAACGAGTGGTGGTGGCGGCCTTTGAGAGAGGGTTATGCGGGCAATCGCCTTGGTCTGCTGAACCCTGACAAGCAGGCGGTGGCATGACAGACGGCCGCAGGCGTATGGTCGTGACCGGCCAGCATGGGCAGGTCGTCCAGTCCTTGCTGGAGCGCAGTCGCGACGATGATCGTTTCAACGTTGTCGCTCTCGGACGACCTGAACTGGATTTGTCGGTTCCCGATAGCATTGAGGCAGCGCTAAAGAATGCGCGCCCTGATGTCATCGTTTCAGCCGCAGCCTATACCGCCGTAGACCAAGCCGAGGCGGAAGAAGAAGCTGCGACCGTCATTAACGGCGTTGCCGCAGGAAAGATCGCAACCATCGCAGCCAAGCTCAATGTCCCCGTGATTCATCTTTCGACCGATTACGTCTTCGACGGCAGCAAGCCGGCGGCCTATGTCGAAACCGATCCGGTGGCTCCGCTCGGAGCCTATGGCCGCTCCAAATTTGCTGGAGAAATAGCCATTGCAGAGGCAGCTCCAAATCATGTCATCCTTCGGACAGCTTGGGTCTACAGTCCTTTTGGCAAGAATTTTCTGAAGACGATGCTGCGGTTGGCCGAAGGACGGGACAGCATCAACGTGGTGGACGATCAGGTCGGTAATCCCACTTCAGCGCTCGACATTGCCGATGGGATATTGAGGATCGCAATCAATCTTGTCGCCAGCGATCACCCGCGGCTTCGAGGGATATTTCATATGACGGGCTCGGGACGAGCCAGCTGGGCAGACTTTGCGACGGAAATTTTTCAAGTATCTGCAGCGCAGGGTGGGCCGTTCGCCGAAGTAGGTCGTATTCCGTCCAGCGCTTATCCCGTGCCTGCCCGGCGACCTGCCAATTCTTGCTTGGATTGTCGAAAATTGCTGGAAAACCACGATGTTGTGCTGCCCGACTGGCAAACTTCGACCGCTCAAGTGGTCGATCGCCTCTTGTAGCTGGCGCACTGAACAATATTTCTGCGGGAGTTAAGTATATGAAGGGCATAATTTTGGCAGGCGGTAGCGGGACCCGGCTACATCCTATGACCGTGGTAGGTTCCAAGCAGCTATTGCCGGTCTATGACAAACCGATGATCTATTATCCCCTATCGACTCTTATGCTGGCAGGGATTCGTGAGATATTGATCATCTCGACGCCGAAAGACCTCCCGAACTTTCAAGCGCTATTGGGCGACGGCTCGAATTGGGGACTTTCCCTGTCCTATGCCGAGCAGCCCTCACCAGAGGGTCTTGCCCAAGCCTACATCATTGGCGCTGATTTTGTGGCCGGTGAATCTTCCTGCCTGATTCTGGGGGACAATATCTTTTTCGGCCACGGTATCAATGATCTCTTCAAGAGCGCCATGGTGCCTCAGCGGGGTGCGACGGTTTTCGCCTATCATGTGAACGATCCGGAACGCTATGGGGTCGTGGAATTTGATAGTGAAATGAGGGCAATCTCGATTGAAGAGAAACCGCTGAAGCCCAGATCGAATTGGGCCGTCACCGGCCTTTATTTCTACGACAAGGACGTGGTGAACATTGCAGCCAATCTCAAACCGTCGCCACGCGGAGAGTTGGAGATTACGGATGTCAATAAAGAATACCTCAATCGTGGGCAGCTTCACGTAGAGCAGATGGGGCGGGGTTACGCCTGGCTCGATACCGGTACGCCGGACAGCCTGCTGGAAGCGTCTGAATTCGTTGCAACGCTCGAGAGACGCCAGGGCTTCAAGATTTCATGTCCTGAAGAGATTGCTTTTAGACTTGGCTTCATCAATGCGACCCAGCTGGAAGCACTGGGTCAGCAATATGGCAAAAGCGCATATGGGCGATATTTGATTGGCCTTCTGCAGGACTAGATGTTTAGTCCCGGGAATTGATGGATCGGATTGAGCCTGAATCTTTCGGGCTCTTTTGTCCAGCATTTGCAAATGAATTCGTATGGTGTGAGGCCTTTGAGGGTCTTGAGGCGACGACCGAAATTGTAGCCGGCGACGAAGTCAGCCAGATGCTGCCGAAGTTGATCATGACTGTCGTAATAATAGCGCTTGACGGTAGCGTCCTTGATCGTCCGGTTCATGCGCTCGACCTGGCCATTGGTCCACGGATGTTTCGGCCTGGTCGTTCGATGTTCGATATCGTTCTTGGCGCAGGTGTATTCGAAGGCATGGGCTCGGAATATCTCGCCATTTGCGATTGCTTCCCTGATGAGCGGCACCGCCGAGCCACCGGCACCTGGCGTGGTGAACTGGATGCCGTAGCACATCGGGAAACTTGCTCTGACATTGCGGACGGCGCGCGAAGCCATGCGTAGCGCAGCGCGCCGTCTGGGGTGGTCATGGCCGGTCGACAGGTCTCTAAAGTGAAGTTGTCGAGGCAACACTTTGGAGACGACAAGCCATGACCAAATATCTTTCTACTCCCACAAACGCCGTGCTGGTAGCGATCGATATGTCGAAGCACCGTCAGGAGGTCCTTATCGAGCGGCCCGAGGGTGGCCGGCGCCGTCGTATGACGGTGATGGCGACCAAGGATGACTACGACCGCTTGGTCGAGGAACTCGCTTCCATGGCACGACAAATCGTCGTCGGCTTTGAAGCTACCGGCAATTATCACCGTACGCTGGCACATAAGCTGCTTATGGCAGGTTTCCAGTTGCAACTGATCTCTTCAGTTGCATTGGCCAGAACGCGAGAGGCACTGCATAATGGCTGGGACAAGAACGATCCGAAGGATGCACAGGTTATCCTGCACATGCTGCGGATCGGCGCCACCCAGGTTTACGTCGATCCGCTTGAAGCTGGCATCAACGATTTGCAGGAACTGTCGAAGACGCACGAAGTCATCTCCAAAGCCAAGACCCAGACCTGGCACCGCATCCTGAACCACTACCTGCCGCTCTATTTTCCCGAGATCGCCCATTTTGCCGGGAACAGCCGGTCGGACTGGTTTCTGGCGTTGATCGAACGCTTCCCCACACCCAGCAGCATCACTTCACTCGGACGCGAAGCGTTTGTTGCGGAGGCGTGGTCGCTCGTCGGACGTAAAGTCTCAAAAGCACGATTAATCAACGACATCTTTGAGACAGCTTCCTCGTCGGTGGCGCTGCCCATCGCCGAAGACGCCGTCGCGATCAGCATGTTCCGCATGATCATTGGCCAAGGGCGAAGCCTGATCCGTGAACGCAATCGCATCGAACAAATCGCTCAGTCGCTGCTGGCCGACCATCGGGATTATCAACTCCTGTGCAAGATTCCCGGGATAGGACCGATCAATGCTTTGACCATCTTGGCGGAGGCCGGCGACCTGCGTCGCTTCAGGCACCATCGCCAATTTCTGAAGTTCTGCGGTCTCGACCTTGCGACCTCGCAGTCGGGCACCTTCCGAGGCCGGACAAAGCTATCGAAGTACGGAAACGCTCGTCTCCGCCGAACTTTCTGGATGGCTGCCCAGGTCGCATCCCGCCAACGTGATAACAGCTTCCGCGACAAACTTGGAAGATACATGGCTGGCAGCGCCAATGATGCAGATCGCAGACGTAAGGCGATGACAGCTCTTACTGCCAAGATGGCACGTGTCGCTCACGCGGTCATCAAGACACAGACAGAATACCGGCCGTTCATTGAACGACCGGAGACCAGGTGGAAGGACCCCTCTCTGCAAGTGCCGTGAGGGCGCGATTGCGACCCTATAGATAATGTTCGGGCCTTCCACCTGGGCACGTATCCCATCTTAAGGACGGTGAGGACCACGGCGAGCAACATGCCGATGGATCCTGTGTTTGCTATGGCAGGGAACGATCCTGTTGACGGTGGAAACCATCTGGAGCAATCTAAGTGCATCGGCTGTTGCTGATGCAGGGAGACCTGTTGGCCTGTTCCCGTTTTGCTTGCCCACATAGGACGTTGTTGGTCAGCACGGTAACTCTCTGGAAATGGCCGTCGGGGCTTTCTCGTGTAGTTCGACGAAGGCAAACTTCGATGTGCGATCGATAGCAACGAACATATGAAGCTTGCCTTGCTCGGTGCGGACTTCGGCAATGTCGATATGGAAATAGCCGATCGGATAGGCTTTGAATTTCTTGCGGGCGGGTTTGTTGCCTTCGACATCTTCAAGCTTGGAAATTCCATGTCGCTGAAGGCAGCGATGCAGTGACGAGCGTGTCAGGTGCGGAATTGTCGGCTGCAGCGCGTAGAGGCAGTCGTCGAGTGGTAACAGCGTATAACGCCGAAGGCCACGACCACCGCCTCTTCTTCCGGCGACAAAATCGTCGAACGTGGTTCCGTGGGACCGGTCGCCAAGTCGGCCGTCGAAGCCCGGTTCCTCCACTTGGCGACGGTCTTCTGGTTGATCCCATACCGCTTCGCAAGAACTCTCAGGCTCGCTTGACTATTTTGTATTGCTCGACGGATCGCCTCTGTCGTCGTGGCGCTCCCATGCAGAATTTGTCCCATAGCGAATCTCTCCAGGCTTGCGAAAAGATTGCACCATCAAAATCTGGGATCAAACATCTAGAATGTTTTCTCACTGGAGTCGCGGCATTTATGGGTTCAGGTTGACGGAAACCATCGTCGCGGTTCAGGTAGCGAATTGAACGGAAGGATTTTTGGATCGGAGCGGTCTCTGCTGTAGCCCGGATTTGTTGCTGGATCCAGGAAGTCACGTGTCTGGTGTAGGCGACGCAGATTTTCCTTTTCCCGCTCGAAACGCTTGCGGCTTTCGCCGCTACGGTCCGATCCACGAGAGACGGATTCGTGATGTATCAAGCAGGCAAACGGTGTCCAGATAATCCGGAAGCCCGCGTTGTATGCGCGAATACAGTAATCCACATCATTATAGGCGACGGCAAAATTCTTTTCGTCCCAAGGGCCGATCTGCTGAGCGCACTCGCGAGTGATCAACATGACTGCGCCCGTAACACAGCTCATCGAGTTACGCAGATGCAGACGGTTCAGAGGTCCACCGAAAGTCGCCGGCTTATTCAAGTACCAATGACCTGCCAAACCGCCAAAACCGGTGATCACACCGGCATGTTGGATATGGTGGTTGGGGTAAAGGAGTTTTGCTCCGACGATTCCGACTTTGCCATAAGCGAGACACTCCACCATTTCTTCGAGCCAACCCCCGTCGATAATCTCGATGTCGTTGTTCAGAAGCAGGAAGTGCTCTCCGCTTGCCCTTTCCATACCTTCATTGATCGCGCGGGAAAAGTTGAACGCAGCCTTTTGGATATTGAATGAGAACGATGAATAGCGGTTGGCGTATTCTTCATAGAGGCTGAGCGTAGCAGGATCGGTCGACCCATTGTCGATGACGACGACTTCCAGATTATTGTAGTCGGTTCGATTATATATGCCGTCCAGCAACACGGCCATCAGGCCGGAGGAGTCCTTGTTGGGGATAATGATGGACACTTTCGGACGGCTATTGATGTCTTCGCGGAACCGCACCCGGTGAAGAGTGTTCGTCAAGGTTCCTTCCACGTCGGTCGTCTTGCCCTCGCGCGCGTATCGCTCTCTGAGTGCAGAGCGCGCGTTTTTGGTCGCTTTGTCAAGGAAGGTGCGCGAGTAGGTTCTTCCCGTGCGACGCCACCAATATGCTGGATAAGGCACATGAACGACATCGTTGTCACTCAGCCCCTCAAGGTAGCGAAGTAGCAGATCATAGTCTTGCGAACCTTCAAACCCGACGCGCAGCAAGCCGATTTCCTCCAAGCGGCGCCGTTGGTATATTGAAAAGTGATTGATGTAATTCACCCCGGACAGAAGCACGGGATCATAGGCCGGCTTGAGCATGAGACCGACAGGCTTTAGCGCTTCGTCTACAACCAGCTCATCCGTATAGAAGAACTTGGCCTCCGGACAGGTCTCGATCGCCTTGCGGATAATCCGCAATCCGTGAGGAGCGATGACATCATCATGATCGAGTAAGGCTATCCATTCGCCCCGCGCAGCCTTCAATCCGGAATTTGTTGCGGAGGCGATGCCCCGATTGCTGCCGTTCAAGACGACAATTACCCGCGCGTCGGCCTGTTGCCGAGAAAGCCAATTCAGGGTTTCGGAAGAGGTCGAGCCGTCGTCCGACAGTATGAGTTCCGCGCCGGATATCCCTTGCCCGGCAAAAGATGTCACGAGTTCCTCAAGATAGCGGACGGGCGCATTGAAGACTGGCACGACGATGCTGAGCCATGGTTTGGCATCGCTCAAATTCCCTGAAACTTGTATGTTCTTGGCTAGGTCGCTCGCTTTTTCCATATACGCAGTGACATTCGTCCGCCCTTTGCCAAAAGAGAAAGCGGGAATGCTCTTCCAGAAACGCGGCAGTCGGCCGACCCGCACCACACTCAAAGACGGATTGTCTGCTTTCTGCTCTGCGATCCGACGATCCACGTCTTTCGCCCCCGACAGGGCTTCAATATGCATGGTAAACTTGCACGACTCGTTTGCCGGGTCGAAACGGAGTGAGCAGATCGTGCCCAAAAATCCCACATCTGCAATGACAAGGAAATCCTTGCCGCTACCAATGGCGATGCTGTCTTTCTCGCGGAAGCCTCGGCCGTTGTTGATGTAGAGCTTTGGCTCAATGTCACCCTCATATGCCGTCAACCGTATCACAATATAGGGACGACGCACTGCCGGGAACTTGATCAAGAAATAGGGATCATCGCCTTCGGCTCTCCAGGTATCTGGTTCACTGGGATCAGAAATTAGATCGTTCCGGGCGATCACATTGAGCATTACCACTCATTTTCCTTCTAGCGCAACTCGCCGAGCCGTACGCTCGAGCAAAAGACCTATACATAATGTGCCGAGGCCGAAGGATAAGAGGTAACCCTTGTCTAGAACCTGACTGTTATAGGTTTGGTAAAATGCCGATCGCATCCATTCGACGGTATGCATTACCGGGTTGAAAGAGAGGGGATAGGATATCTGAGAGGGTATAGCCGAAGCGACAAACAAGGTGCCTGAGGATACGTAGATCAGAATCATGCAAAGCGCATATACCGTGGCGAAAAACGGGAAGAGGGTCGTAATGACGCCGGCCATGACTCCCAAACCCACTGCAAGCAATATTGTCGCAAGATAAGCGAACGCAGCTTGCGTCCAGTCGAAGGGAAACGGGTTGTCTCCAAGCGCAAGGAGAATGAGGAATGTCAAAAAGACCGTGAAACAGGCTGCAATGATTTCCAGAAAGGCTCGCCCGAAAAGGATGTCGAGTAATTTTACGGCAGGAATCGCGAGCATCGGCCTGTTTATGACGACTGAAAGTGCCATGAACCGCGACACGTACATGAAGGTCAGACAGGGCAAAAGGCCGGTTGCGAAAAATAATCTCAGGCTTTCCCCGAAGGGGGTACGCCTTCCCATAACCGAATAAATGGCCAGAAGGACGAAAATGTGTGTCAGAGGCCATAGAGAAACGACCAAAAATCCGAGCCCGTGATTGAAGAAGCGCGTTCGCATGTCGCGCAAGATCACTGCACGCATCACGTTGCCCTTTTGCCTGAGGGCATAGCGAATCGAACGAGGATCCGTGACCGCGGTGGAGTTCAACGAGACCATCACATGCTTCCCGCAGAATTGCTCAGCCCGGGAATGGTTGGTTCGCGACGAGTCATTTGCTCCACAGCCGCAAACGTAGCGCTTCGTGCCGCCGCTCTTTTCTCTGGTGACTTTATCAGAGACTCGATGGCATCCACCCAACTGCCGTGCTCGTTCTTGACGAGAATCTCTGCTGGCTGCCGGTTTCTTCGATAGGGCTCGGAATCAGAAAACACAGCCGCCGCTCTCATGCGACATACGTCAATCCGCTTGGTATCGGCGCGCGAGATATTGACGCGCCCGTTTAGCAGCGGCACCAAAACGATGTCTGTTGGATGTTCTCGGCTGTATGTCACGAACTCCTCCCAAGGGAGCATTGGCCGGATTCGGACGGTGCATCCTTTCGGCAGATCATTTTGCCAATCCCTTGCATGGCGGCCACTGGCTGAAACTTCAAACGTGACATTGGCGTAGCGTGTCAGAATCTCTGCGACAATAGGTTTGAGGAATGTATGTTCTGCGGCGTGGATGCCCGTTGCGTAGAAGCCGATCGATAGCTCGGCGCTTGATCTTGCTGCGTCATCGGGCGCGACAACTGCCTTGGAAGGAAGTGGGGGCAAAAGCCGTACGGCAGAACCGTTCGAGGCAAGCAAGCTGGCAAGCGGCGGGGTCGAAGCCCACAGCACATCCAGACAATTGCCTAGGCGCAATAGGGGTCTCAGGTGAAGCTGCACCAGTTTCGCCCTGTAGGAAAAAGGAGCCTGCGTACTGAGCAGGATACCTGAGACGTCGTCGTCCATAAACAGCCCCACACCCGCCAACTGGTGCGCGTTGCGAAGGATCCAGTTGACATGCGCAGTGCGCAGATAACGGCAGACAACGACGAAAGCGCCTGCGGGATCAAGATTGGTCAGATCGTCCCTGTCGATACACCGGATGGTGACCGGCATATTCTGACCATAGAATTGCAGCCGTGCGTCGAGATAGTAGCTAAAGGTGGGATTGGATCCTTTCCTAAAGGCTATAATGGAGCGCGGGCGTACATCGCTGAACTCGCCCTGACGAGTTTTTACCCCAGGCACCAGGCGAGAAAAAAAATTAACTGCCCGATCGACTGTTACGCCGTTTGTGAAGACATCGACGGGGCTCATCCGCTGAACTTGTTCCTTCCGAGGACGAGCAGTCCAATCGAGGCGGACCAGACCAGGACCGATCCCAGCGCAATCACTCCGATCCAGAAGCCTCTTCGAGGATAAAGCGCCTCGTCGGGAAGACTGGGGGTGAGAAAACTGTCCAGATACATCAATTGCTGTTTGCTGATGAATTGCACCTGTTCAAATGTGCGCACGCTTGCGGCAAACTGTTGCTCAGCCAACTGCGCCTCGAATTGCAAGCTGGAAAAATCGGCCGAAATGCTCGCAAGATTCGGCGACGTATCGGAAGCTGCACCGGCTATCTGTTTCTTTAGGTCATCGATCTGTACCTGCTTGCTATCGATTTCCCGCGCGAGAACTCGCATCTGCGGGGCGTTCTTTGAAATGCTTGCAAGTTTAACTGCATAGGATTGCTCGAGTTCGATCTTTTCCTTCTGAAGGGTCGTGAGAAGCGTTGACAGCATTGCTGACGAACTTTCGACGGTCAGAACGCCGGTTTCATTTCGTTGAACTGTCATGCGCTGGCGAGCTTCCTGAAGCTTCTGCGTAGCATGATCGAGATTGGTCTGGGCAGTAGTGACCACATCTTTCCATATGCGATCACTGAGTTGGTTGATCGTCTCTTCTGATGCGCGAATGACCTCGGTTAGAATGTCCTGGGCGTCCTTAGCAGAAAAGGCGTTGACCGTTACCGTTATGATACCGCTCGACGGACTGACCGAAGTCTTCACCATTCGATCCCAATAATCGAGGAATTCTTCGTATGTGGCATCCGGCTCCAGTCTGGCAAGAAAATCGACATCCTTCCGCGAAAAACGGCCTCTAATGTCGAGATCGCTCTCCAAACGCTCAAGCATTGCGCGGCTATGGATAAAATTGGTGACTATCTGTGTATCCTGTACAATCTTGGCCGACGGAAGCCCGCTGACCTTCCCTAACTGGTCCTTGCCGATTGCCGGAGTTGAGGTCCGTACCACAAAGCGTGCCTCCGATCGGAATTGGTCTGAGGCCACGATCGTGAAATAAAGGATAGTCAGAACGTTGGGCAGAAGAAGCAGAAATATGGTGTTGCTGATCAGCGCCCATCGGAACAGCCTGTCGATAAGGCGCGGCCGAAGACCTACTGCATTGTATAGATTGCTTCGGTTCGACGTGGAAAACCTGAGCTTTCGGGCTGTCACCGATAAAGCTTTGGCCGCAGAGCGGCTCTTCTGAAGCGCCGACGGCCGTTGAATGTCTTGATCGAGGTTTGTCATATCGAAGCGATCAGTGATTGATGCCTGCGGCACATTCTCTAGCGATTCAGGCGATAATAAGTTTCAATGGCGTCCACGACTTTGTCAAACAGGAGCATTTGGCCGTCGACTAGGACAATCCCTTTATCGCAATACGTACTGATGGTCGACATGCTGTGGGAGATCATGATGACATCCGAGTTCTTGCGGCGTGTATCGAAAGCAGCACGACAGCGGGCCTGGAAGCGGGCGTCCCCAACGGCGGTGATTTCATCGACAAGATAGCAGTCGAATTCGATTGCCATCGAGAGACCGAATGCCAACCGAGCCATCATTCCAGAGGAATAGGTTCGGACAGGCGCATTGATGTAGTCACCCAGTTCTGCAAAGTCTTCTACGAAATTTGCAACCCGTCGCACGTCCTCGCCGTAAGCTCGTGCAACAAAAACCAGGTTGTCTTTACCCGTCATCTGAGGATGAAATCCCCCCGCAAAGCCAAGAGGCCAGGAAACCCGAAGATCCTTGATAATCTTGCCGGAATTTGGAAGAGCAGATCCGGCGATCATCTTCATTGTGGTTGACTTTCCGGCACCGTTCACCCCAAGCAGTCCATAAGAGTAGCCGGAAAGAAATTCGATATTAGCGCGATCGAGAATGATTTTCTTGTGCCGGTCCGTACGGAAATACTTCGAGACGTTTTTGAATTTTATCATTCGGCCCCTCTCATAGGCGATGGTCTTCCACAGAGGCCCAGATCAAGGCCAATGTAACCCAGGCAACCGAGAGCGCCAGCAATAGAAGAAGCGGAGTGGAAATGCGGTGTGGATAGAGCGATTCCTGTGGAATCGTCGGGGGTACGAAAACGACGAGATAGAGTGATTTTCGCATGGCGGCCGCCTGGGCCGCCTCCAAATTTTTCCGGGAGATTTCGTAGAGACTTTCGGCGACCCGCCGTTCGGTTTCAAGTCGGGAAAACTCCTTGATGGAGCTGGCGACGTTCTTGTCCACATTGGCGTCGCCGGCTAACTCTTGTCTGAGTTTCTCTATCTGGGAACCGAGACTCTTGTTTGTAAGAACGAGTTGCTGATAAGCTGGAGATGCCTCTGCATTCGATTGTTTTAAGACGAAAAGTCGGGATTCCAGCTCTAACTTGCGCGCCAAAAGCCCGGATAGGAGAGTTCCAGTTTCCGTTGCGCGGGCCTCTGGCGTGAGAAGGCCGGCCATATTCTGGAATTCGTTGAGAGCGGCCAGCGCCTTACTATAGTTCGCCGTTGCCCGCGTAACCTCGCGGGAAAAGCGCTCTGTCATGTCTCGCTGAGCGCGGTCTGACAACTCGTTGATGAGGGTTTCGCTTTCATCCATGATAGTGGATGCCAGAAGTTTTGCCTGATCCGGCGAAAACGCTCTGGTCTCAAGAGTGATTATCCCGGATGGAGTATCGATGTAGGTCGTTACCTGCTTTTTCCAGTATTTAAGGAATTCCTCGTTTGATGTTTCGGTATTGAAGCGGGAAAGCCAGTCAATCTCGTTGCCGGTAAACATTCCTCGATAATCGATTTTTCCGTTGAGCCTGTTCAATATCTCCGTAGAATGTATGAAACTTGTAACGACAAAGCCGTCCTGAGGCATTGTTGCCATTGAGACAAGACCGCTGTCTTCCTTGTCTTCGCCGCGGTCTTCGGAAAGTGAGCGGACGGCAAACCGCGCTTCAGCCACGTACTGGTCGGATGCAATGAAGGCGAAATAAACGGCGCTGGCCACAAACGGCAGGATGACCAGCACTATAAAGCTTATGAAAGCGAATGGCACGCGACCGCCGGTCTGGAGGCGCGGCTGCTTTTCGCCTTCAATGGTGGCAGGTGCGTCAACTTCTACATCGATTACTTTCGCATTGGAGGAAAGAGCCTGGGCGACAGATGAGTTTCGAAAAAGTCGCCTCAGACGCCAATTGCGGTCAGTCGACGGCATTTCCATAACAGGGTCGTCGGCGCGGCTTTCCTTTATCTTTTCGCGGGGATTACGGTCGGGTGTCATACGAAGAGCCGGTCTCCATTGCTTGGCGCACGTAGTAGTCCAGGATCAGATCGTCTTCTATATACGACTCAGCGACTGCAAGTGTCCGAAGTTCCGATGCCATACGATCGACAGCTGGGTTGCGTTGCAAGATCGGGATATGATCCATATCAAGATTACAAAGTTCTCCCAAGGAAGAAGCAAACGCCAGTGTGTCGTTAATATGCCCAATGACCTCGAATCGCGAAATTAGATCCATCGCAAATGCGATATCGCGGCGTGTTGACGGCTGCTCCGGATCGGCGCATGCGAACTGCCGCGTCGTTGGAGATAGAAGCACGATGCGAACTTTGGGAGGAGCTTTCTTTAGCGCTTTCCCGATAGCATCGGTGTCGCTGAGGTCAAGTTCGGAGAAGTAGCTGATGGCTGCTGACAGCGACATCATGTCGCGCTCCCCAAGAAAAACAGGCTTCACCGTCGAGCAGCGCTTGAGCGTAGCTATTCGCAACGCCATTTCGTAATAAGGCTCTGACAGCAGAGCGATTCCCTTGAATCCTTTGTCCAGATATTCCTGATAACTGCGAACTTGGAGGCGGCCGCTGATATAGATCGATTTCATGGTGGCGAGAAGAAAGGCCTGGAGAATAGTCTCCTGGCCGAACCGGTCGATTAGCGGCAGAGCGTACTGGAAATGTCGAACCATCTCCCGATCAAGGGTGATATGCGGGATGAGCTGGGTTTCTATTCGCACGACCTTCATGTTGATCTGCGTCGGTCGTAGGGGCCGGCGATATAGCAGCAAGCCGGACTTCACATCCCGAATGAAAAGGGTCGAGCGGTGCCGAAGTCCTGGGATGTTGTTTTCTGTGAGCTTGAAGCCGACCAGCCCCGTCTCATGTCGCCCTGACGATTTCACCGCTTGGTGCAGTTGATCGCACTCAATCTCGGCGATGTCGCCCTCGGCATCGGAAACCAGAATTTTCGGCACATCGGAAAAGCCTTCAGGGATCAAATATCCTTCAACACTGTGCCCTTCATCGCGATGGACGTTGAATAGCAAATCTAGCCCTTCTGTGTTGCAGAGTTGCGCTTCGCAAAGAGGGAGAAGCAGGGGCCGCCACTGTGGTTTGGATCGTCTTGTGAGATGACGATATCGGCGAAGCCGAATTCTGCAAGAAGCCCAATGATGTCGTCGCGATGCATCCAGTAGTGACGATCTTTCATGCCGCCGCAGAAGTCGTTGTTTGCATTGGCATTGAAGTAGCGGCGCTCATAATAGCGCACGGAAATGTTCCCGAACTGCTGCATCTTCGAATTGCCGCTGAATGCGAGTCGGCGCAGGTCCTCTGCCGGCATGGCGGCATCGTCGAAATAGTGCGTCCATATGAATAGGCTATCGCACCGTTTTGCAAGCGCACAAAGGAATTGCCCAGGGTCGGCCATGTGGTAGAGCACACCTGATGCGATTGCCAGGTCGTAAAATACGTCCTTCTCCTCCAGCCATCTCAACGCGTCACCAAGATAGAAGTGCGCGCGGTCGATCCCAAGCACTTCCTTCGTGACAAGGCAGCGTAGAAAACACTGCTTGTTCGCTTCAATGGCATCAATCAGAGCAGGCTTGTAACTGTTGAGCATGTAAGTGTGCATGCCCTCCAGCGGACCGATCTCGAGAATTTTTTTATCGTCGAGAGGACCAAACTGACCGATGGCCCATTTTATCCGGCCATCTGCGAACAGCGGGTGGACTCCTGCCTGCAAATTTGTGTGAGCCGGAAATGCGGAATTCCACCCTGGAAGAAGATCAATGGCATTCTGGTGGCCGGGCAGATCGTGGCTGTATTGATTGAAAACCCCGTCCGTCGCTTTCTCGCTTGGAGTGGCTGAGCGGCGAAGAAGGTTCTTGATCCGCAACATGAAATTATCTCGCAATGGACTCCGCCGCCTCTGACTGACATTGATCGCATTTCATCCACATAATAATGCTCTGCCCGAAAGGCAACCTATCGGGATCCCTCGTTTGGAATGGCGCCATTGTTGCCAGAACGAGGCGACCGCTGCCGTTTTGGGTTGGCGAAAGCGGATATTGCGTTTACGAGAATCGTTGTGTCCTAATTGGATTCGGATGGCGACATCCAGCAAGGAGTTTTTTTTGAGGACCAGATCTATTTTGTTTGTGAGTAATACGTCACAAACCAAGCGGCCATTCAAAGATCCGTCAACGCGCTACCGTTGCTATACACCAGCCGCTGCTCTTTCTCGACGCGGGTTCCGGACGGCAGTTACGTCTCAGGTAGATTTTGAAGAACACACAAAAAAATACGAAGATTTCGAAATTGTGGTCTTCCATCGCCCGGTCATGAATGAACGTATCGGTGAATACCTGTGTGTGATGAATAAATCCGAAAGAATAGTTGCTGATTATGATGACTATATTATAAATGTTGGTGATGCTTGGTTGACGCCCGCGTATCGATTTCGTGGCGAATCTATAACCAATACCGCTCGCTATTTGGCGAGAAACGCAGCCGCTGCGCGATATTTCAGCAGATTTACGGTCTCTACCTCCCCATTGGCTAGAGAGGTGCAAGCATTATTCGGACCAAAGCAAGCTGAGGTGATATCAAATGCGTTGGACCCAGGTTTTCAGGGCACTGCGCAGCTTATCCGCGAGAGGATGCGCGACAGGCGTCGGGAGTATAGGTTTGGATATTTCGCGGGAACTGCCACTCACGACAAAGACCTGGCGGATATTGCCCCCGCTCTTGCGCGCGCGTTGGAAATCGATTCTAAGGCGCGGATGCTTGTCCTCGGCCCAGCAAAAATTCCCGAGGAGCTGCTGAAACTAGGAACTCGCGTGGAGCACCGGCAGGCAGTCGTACCGTTTCACCGATTGCCGGCCGTTATGGCGCAGGTCGAAACGGTTGTGGCCCCGCTTGAGCGTAATCTGTTTACCGAATGTAAGAGTGGCTTGAAGTTTTTTGAGGCCGCGGCAGTCGGATGCACGGTTGTGGCTACACCCATACCGGATATAGACCGATTCGAATCAACTCTCCTAAGGAAATGCGTCAGCTTTGAACAGTGGGTGGAGGCATTGACGACTCCCTTTTCGCTGACGCCGGCTGAGCGCGAGGCTGAGGTCCGGCGAGTGGTCGGTCTGGTAGATGTGGATAATGTAATACGTACGTGGGAGGCGAAAATTGCCTAGCGTTCACAAGAGGGTTCTAATTTTTGTGGAGCCGCATCCCCTTCGTAATTCATTCACCGAGTTCCAGGACGTTGGAAAATTCATGGCGGGACTGCTCTCCCGTATGGATTCGACGGAAATTGAGTGGCGGCTGTTTTCCAATGAAATCGTCTTGGCCGAACTGAGAAAAAATCCCGACTATGTCGAAAAACTTATAACTCCCACCGAGGATGAGAGTGCGTTCATTTCCTCATCTCTGTCCGAATGGACGGATGATGAAATTGGCCGGCGAACACTTCTTGTACAAGGCGAGGGAGAGTTGTCGGAGTTCTACCGAAAGACGCTTGAGAGAATCCGAGGAGAGTATCAATTCGACCTTATCCTTCTTTGGTCGGAGAATGGAGCGGTTAGACGCTTTGCTGCTGCTTTGGATTTGCCTGTTCTACACTTGGAGCTTGGACCGACGCGTTCTCCCTTTCCAGAGACACTTTATATCGACTGCCGCGGTACCAATGGCTCCGCCAGCTTTCTGTCGATCGATCTAGATACATATCCGAGCGAAAAAGTATTGCCGGCGGCGACGTGGCTCGGTCTCTCGGCGGCTGCCGAGGAAGAAAAACCGTCGGTGTTGGAGCTTCAGGCCACTTCGCCAGTCTTACCTTGGGAAACCGGCCAACCCTATGTCGTTGTAGCGTTACAGCTGGCGGATGACTTGAATACTATATGTCACTCCGAGTTCACTACGCCAAAAGAGTTTCTGCAGTTTCTGCTTCCGAGGCTGATAGGCCTCGGTTTTAAGGTTATTGTAAAGGGGCATCCGGGGGCGCCGGTACGACCCATTAACTTGGTATATGAAATCGAAGCCCTGAATTATGCGCGGGAATATGGCGACGATGTTGCCGTCCTTGAGAGAACGCTACCGGCAACTCAGTTTATTCCAATTCTTTCGGGGGCCGTTGCAGTATGCTCCATTAACAGCTCAGTCAGTTTTGAGGCGCTTCTTTTGGGAGTTCCCGGTCTCGTCTACGGAACGGCCGTCTATGACATCGGATATCATCTGAAAAAAGCCTCCCAAGAGTTTCTGGATACTGGCAAATGGACATTGGATCCAGAACGGGTAAACCGGTTGGTAACGGTGCTGTGCCGCCATATTCTGCTTCCAAAAAACTCCGAAAGCCTTTCTAGAAGCGTACAGGGACTAATTCAGGGGACAACTGCAGGCCTGACGCCCGCCGAATACGCCAATTTGCTGATAGGATCCGCTTCGCAGGGCTATTCGACTATCGATGAGGAAATCGGTAAAACTGACACCAAGCTCAAACTTATCACCCTTACCAAAGAAGTCGGAATTCTTGATTCCACCTATATGGGGCATGTCGACCAGATAAAGGGCGAAAGCTTGCCAACTGGCTACCGGTTGCTGATCCAAGGTTGGGTAGCGCGACGAGGAAATGGACATTCTCCCATCAGGTTGGTGGCGGTCTCTGATGCTAAAGGAGAAATCCTAGGCTATACGGATCTTTTCGATCGACCTGATGTCCGCAAAGTCCACCCGTCAATTAACTATCCGGTGGGTTTCGGCGCAACGGCTCTTCTGTCATCGGCAGAGATAAGAGGAACCCGATTGCTATTTATCACAGAAGGGGAGGTCGTCACTTGGAACTTGGAAGAGGGAGGTATTGCCCCGTCTTCCGTTTTACGGTTGCCGAAAAAGGGGGGCGTTGGCAATGCCTCCCCTACGGCGGAACCTTACCCGATCGCTCCCCCCCGGTCATTGATGTCTGAGATCAACAAAGTGCTCAGGAAGCTCAATGCAAGTTGCATGAAACGAGGCTAGAGAACTGGTATGAAATCAGAAGACGAAGACGTTGTTTTTGATAAGAACGTCGTAGTTCTCGGACCATCTCACGTCGTGCGTTGGGAGCATGCTGTTTTGAAGGGAGCGCTTCAATCGCCTTTTCTCCACACCACCTTCGTTGGCGGTGGCGGTCTGCCGATCTGGAGCGCACATCTTCTGGCACGGGCCAAGATACTTGCGCCCTCCGCCGACAAGCTTTTGTTGGTTGTCCCCGACTTTCGTTTTGGCAATTCCATTGCCGGCGTCTCTCCTCCTCCCGAGGCTCTCTTCTTGGATGGACATCGCAACGTAAGCCGGGAATACTTGAATCCTTCGGTCGATAGGCTTCTTTTTGAACGATGTGTTAAGGCTCTCGACCAGTGGCGCGAGATGTTCGGATCTAAGCTGGAAATCGTTCATTGGACTGCACTAACAAGACGCAATGAAGACGTCCTGCTTGGGAAATATTTGAATGACGGATGCTATCGTCATCCGATTTGGGACTTTAGTCGTCTCCAGAGTGATGATCTGACAGCGTTGTCTCAAGCGCCTCCCCAGATTTTAAGGACGCTTTACATAGATGACAACCTCCATCCCTCAGCTTTGGGATTCCGATACCTAGCCTTGCGCGTATTGACGAAGCGACCCGCTGACGCCCTCAGAGAGAGTATTGCGTGGATGGACGAGCAGGTCAGCTCTTGGGTTCGGCCTGGAGACGCAACACCGCTACTTGTGACCGGAGATTCGGTCTGGGTGAAAAGCGTCCTGAGGCAACTCTTTGGCCGCCCTCTGCAAACCTTGAAAACTATGGGCATTCATGTCCAGTCCATGAATTTCGACGGCATCGTTGAATACGTTGCGGCTCAAAATATCGCGAAAGTCCTTTTTGTGACCGATCATGGCGCCCATCGGGAGGATTTCTCGCCTGGACGGTTCCAGGATATACAAGCCCGCATTAGCCGCGTGAATAGTGGACCAGAAGTTACGATATTTCCCTGGGCGGCTGTTACTAGAGAAATCGTCTCCCGCCGGCACATGGATTTGTCGTATCTGAAGGCTCCAGCGTCTTCACGGCTTGTAGAGTGGCTATCTCGATGCAATGCGGCTGTCTACGCTGAATCTCCGCAATACGACAATATTGTTGATCTGGGTGTCGAACTTCTTCCTACGTTGAAGGGAATCGAGCTTTTGCTCTGTCTGTGCCGTTAGCAAACGCGCAAAGGGTGCTCGTCACGAGCGAAAATACAGACTGTGATCGAAATGGTTGAGAATAGCCTCGGTGGTTACGATTTCGATGGTCTCATAGAAAGAATCCAATGCTTTCGAAGAGGATTCGCCCATAAATTCCCCTACGATATCGAGATATTTATCCGATAAAACCTGAGATTGTGTATCTAGATTGGTGATGAAGACGAGGCCCGTCGGGGGCGCGTTCACCGCAACGATCCTCAGATCCGGTCTGTATTTTTTTATTATCGGCACAAGTTTCCAGACATCACCAGTCCACCAGTTCTCGTAAAATGAGCCTTTGCTCATCTCTCGAGTGATTTCTTCGCTTCGATTCGCCATTGTCCGCGTCAACGGTAGGCAATCGTGAATCGCAATTAAGGTATGCTTGGCACAAATCTTTTCTACGTTGTGAAAGTCTCGTAGAAGATACTCGAATACATGCATTCCATCCAAAAATACTAAATCCGGCGCTCCACCAAGATATCTATTCGCGTCAGTGGTTCGGAAAAAAGAGTCGCTCTCCATCTGGAAGAAAAAAGCTTGCTTTTTACCGAACATAACATTCGTATTGAGGAGGAAATACGGGTCTATTGCTATCGCCGTTTCACAGGAGATCTTGGCGAAGGTCTGCCCTCCACACACGCCGATCTCCAGATAACGTTGAACCGAGCGCTTTTTCGAAAGTGCCGAGAGAACGTCCTGGTAGTGAAGGCCGTCGTGCGGGGGATGAATGATATCGTCGTCTGTCATGGGAGGATCTAACCGGAAATGAAGCCATGCATGAAAGCTCGACGGCGACGACGAGCAGGAAAGCAGATAGCACCAGGTTGTCGGCTTTCCAAGCTTTAGATATTTCATGGAAGCAGGGGCGTGAAGATCTCTAACGAAAGCCGATCCGTGAAACCTGCAGCATGCCGACCAAAATTAGATTGGTTACTGTGAAAGGCTGTCCTCTTACCGGCTCGTCTTCATGCTGTCGGGTCACTGGAAGGCTGGACACGGTTCGGTGGAAGAGGAGCCTGGTAGACAGGCCCGGAAGCTCAAGGGGTCCAAACAAGGCATGCTTGGCAAATGATCAGGGCATCCCATATTTTCGCTCATCCAGCCAAATCTGTGTGCAAACGATCGAATGATTGGCAAAGTTTGCCGAATCTTATTGATTGTTTTTGGGGGGAGCAGCTATGCTACCTCGAAATCATACAGAGCAGTACGGTCCACATATGAACGCCTCAGACGAGTCCTATCTTTCTCCTCCGCGAGATAGGAAAGGCCGTGTGTTTTGGCTTATCGACAAAGCTGGATTGGGTCTGGAAATTGGTCCCAGCTATAGTCCCCTTGCGCCAAGGGCCGAAGGCTTTAACGTCGAAATTGTTGACCATCTAGGCACCGAGGAGTTGAGGAAGAAGTACAATTACAATCCTCGCATAGAAGACGTCGATTACGTGTTTGATGGTCGCTCTTTAGTGGATGTGATCGGTTCCGAAGGACGGTACAAATGGATCATTGCATCTCATGTGATTGAGCACGTTCCCGATGTTATTGCTTTTCTGAGAGATTGCGAGCGTCTGATAGATGGGGATGGCGTAATATCTCTAGTCGTTCCAGATAAGCGATTTTGTTTCGATCATTTTCGACCGCATAGTGATGTCAGCGTAGCCATAGATGCACATCTTGCGGGAAGGCGAATGCCATCACCAGGTGTTGTGGCCGCAGGCCTGCTCTACAATGTCTTTAATGGCGGAAAGCATAGTTTCACAGACGAGGAGAGAAAAGAGTTTCAACTGCGGTTCAATGCGGATCAAGCTAGGCGTTCTATGGAGGCAGCTAAAACGCTGTACAAGGATTGTCACGTATGGTGTTTTACACCGGCAAGTTTTCGACTTTTGATTTTAGATTTGCAGGTTCTCGGATTCATCGGATTGCATGAAGCTGCATATTTTTCAACTGACGCCAAAAATTCGGAATTTATTGTCAGCTTGAGAAAAAATGGAAAATCCAAGATAACGCGCGAAGAACTCCTGCTCGATCTGGAAGGTGAAATTGCAGCGGGTTCTGCCCACGTTCCGATCTTCGCGGAACATCTTAATCCCTAATCTGCGTCCGTGCGTTCCGCTTTTTATCGTTCGCCGTGTCCATACGGCTTGAGGCGGGCCATTTGCGTTGATGTCGATATCCCGTAGTGGCATGCCCTAACGACCGCGACTTCGGTTCGAAACGGCCCAAAAGGTCGAGCGGATCGAGTCGGCGTCGAATGAAGAAAAGGCCCAGGCAGCCGCCGTCGCGAAGCGTTAGACACGAACGACAAAACTGCCATATGAACAAAGCATTCGTCTATTCCCCAGTCAAGAGTTCCGCGCAGTAACTAGGGCTTGTAGCACCAGGCCGGTCCGAGACGATAGTGATATCGCGAATGATGTAACTATCCGAGACAGTGATCTTGGCGGAACAACTTACACTTACAGTACGTGAATTCTTTGCTTTGATTCGTTTGTAGCCCCCGCGCCAATTGTAGATGGTCGAAGAACCTTCCTGGATGTCGCTGATTGGCGGACTGTACTTGGCGAAAAACTCGCCGGCCGAACGACCCACCCACCGCGTCTCAATCGGATTTCTGGCGGCACCCGCTGTCGTGCAAGCCGAAAGGATCAGGGCGAATAGGACGGCGGATGCGGAGAGGCGGTGATACATGGTTGGACAAAATCCTATGTGCTTATAGCGTCAGACAGAGCCGTCTTTTGATGTTTGCAGGTAGCAAATTGGGGCTGGTTATGTGAGCCCGGCGGGCGCTGCCGGTATCAAAATCTTTTCGACGCTTCCTTTTTGCAACGGTGGGGTTTGCGATCTGTATCGCCTGCCAAACGCCTTGTGGAAATTTTAAAGACGAGTGCTTGTGGAATGAAAAATGCTGGTCTATAGAAGCGGCGCTGGTCACGGAGTGTAGCGCAGTCTGGTAGCGCACCACGTTCGGGACGTGGGGGTCGAGTGTTCGAATCACTCCACTCCGACCAGCTAAAAAGTGTCCGACCCGGAGACATAGGTAACAGATCGTCCCTAAGACATGGGTGACAATCTCGCGCCGAACGGATTGTCGATGGTTTGCAAAGTTCTCTCTGCTCCAGGTCGATATATCCCAAATCATAGTGCATGAAGCTGACGAGCCAAATACCGTCGTCGACTTCCTTGAGCCCCAGTTTCTGTCCGGCCAGCACGGTCGAGATGTTGATCTTCTTGCGA
>Ga0268287_100203_pt1 | contig 28839 bp, 21 predicted proteins | sample MetcocultureR3M_FD_191348 | JGI IMG/M metagenome (GOLD analysis project Ga0268287, IMG submission 191348) | Soil microbial communities from Anza Borrego Desert, Southern California, United States - Methanotrophic co-culture R3-M | ecosystem: Environmental > Terrestrial > Soil > Desert | place... | reverse complement strand
AAGACGCAGGTTCGAATCCTGTCCCCGCGACCAATCCTGAGAGCTCTTGTTTGAGAAAACGTGCCTGCCTGTGGTCAAGCTTCACTAGGTTTATGACATTCGATGTAATGCTTGAAAAGATTGGCGCGCCGGACGGGATGAAACTGGGCACTACTATGTTATTGTTGCGGCTATCATTTTTTGACTGATGCGGCTAAGATCCGCTTTGCCCTAAAGCAGACATCGAAGGCCGGCTCAAGCAGTTTACCGGCTTTCGATCAAAGGATGGTAGTGCCGTCAATCCGTGGCACTGCGTCCCCCAGAAGCTCTTCAAGCCAGACGATACGACCACCGCGGCTCTGACACGACGTGAAGAACGCTCGCTGCATGGCGCGCGTAAACGCCACGAAGAACGAGTTCTTTTCCTCGCCTCGATCAGGCGTGAGGCTCCACCAAGTCCGACTGTCGAAGCCAAAGAAGATCATGGTATGGAATTCCATGCCCTTGCTCTTGTGCACGGTTAGGAGAGGCACCTGATCGCGTCCTTCGAAACGATCTAGGACGGCGGACCAGCCAGTTGCGCCGTCCATCGACTCTGCCATGAGGATTTCGAATCCCTCTTTTACCCTTAGGTAATCCACGTCGCGTTGATAGCTGGGTGTAGAACGGCGGATCAGGGCCTCACCGATCTCATCTATGAGAATGCCGGAAATTTCATCCGGGGGAGTGTCGGCAACCGTTTTTTTGGAGAGAAAATCCCGCAGTTTTCGCACTGTGTGCTGAACGCGATCATTTATACGTTGAAGCTGCTCATCGTCATCCTGTGAAACGGCGTAAAGCCGGCTGAAATTTTCTAACGCCCGTGACCAGGCGGCAGGTTGCTTTCTGCTGGTGGCAAGACGCAGGAACGGCATGAGGATCAAGGTTAGTTCTTCGGACAGCAGATCCTCGATGGAGATTTCTCCAACATTTCTTGCGAGATTTCGAAGCACCAGATCCCGTTCCGCAAGAACAGGACCAAGTTCGTTCTCCACGCGGTCTGCTCTCGCCCGGACAAGTATAGCTATGTCATGGGCGGCGAGACCACCAGCTAATTCCTCCCCTATCCATTCAGCGATTGTGCGGAGTTCAGCCTCCTCGTTGGCGAACTCCCAGACGGCAGAAACATCTCCTTCGACACTACGCTGCCCCCGAGCCACGACGGGTTCAACATCCGGGTCAATGTTGCTCGCTATAACATGCTGGACCGCGACCAGTTCCGCGTGAGAGCGCCAGTTAAGTAGCAGGGAGATTGGGCGAGCGTCGTAATGCTCCCGGAACACGTTGAACGCATTCGGCATCGCTCCTGCCCAGCCCATGATCTTCTGCTTATCATCGCCAACGGCGGTGAAGACGGCATCCGAGCCGTCAAAGGCCCGCCGAAGCAGTTCAAACTGCGTCGCCTGCGTGTCTTGAAACTCATCAAGGAAGACCACTGGATAACTCAACCGGACTGCCCGCCTTACACGCTGGTTTGTGCGCAGCACATATTCTGCAAGGCGGTTAATCATGGGAAAGGTCAGGATCGGCTCAGGATAGTACGTGTATTGATCTTCCCAGTAGGCAGCGAGGCCAGTTTCCAAGTGATCTGGCACTTCCTGGGCATTATCGAGGATGCGGCGGCGTCCGAACGCTCGTTGGAATTGGTCCGCGTTGAGGCCATTCACATGACGGCGGCGCATGAAGTCATTTAAGGAGTCTGCAGTTGGAAATCCGATACGGTAGTTGGCGGGCGGCCGGTAGGCTTGAGGTAGTGCCTTCCGGAATTGGTCGACCAGTCCCTTGGAAAACGCATCGAAGGTCAGAGACGTGAAGCGTCGTGCCAGTTCAGGAGCGCAGCGTCTCTTTACGCGCTCAGCCAGCGTGGAGGCAGCGTCTCTCTTGAAGCTAATTGCCAGAATACGTTTGGGTGCGGGGCAAAGTCCTGTCTGTAGAAGATACGCCGCTTTCTGCGCGAGAAACTCAGTTTTGCCAGCTCCCGCCCCCGCGGTGACGCAAACGCTTCTTTCGGTCTCCCGGAGAGCTTCCCACGCGCGATCTTCTAGCTCAGCAACACCCTGTGGTTGCCAATCAGCGGGTTGGATTAGGCTCATTCGCCGAGCACCCTCCTGACCCGGGTTAGTAGCCTTCTCAATTCGTAGGGAGCGTCGGCCGCCATTTGATCCAGCGTGATGCGCGTCAGCGCCTCGACGTGCGTCCCGGGCTTGCTGTCACTTAGGAACAAGTATGGATACCAAATAAACGCGTCGTCCCATGCGTCATCGTCATAAAGGCTTGGATCACCGTCCGTTTTCAGGGTCACGGCCTTCTTGCGTTCGATCGCCTGCGCTGAGCTGCGCGGCCCTTGACCGCCTGGCCGCGTCTGCTGGTATGCGTCAGCGAAGCAGCACAGCATCGCAAAATCCACATCGATCGGCGACGAGAAATAGACCGACTCCCGTCGAAGCGCTTTCAGCCACGGATGCTCCTGATCCAGTTGCACAAGTTCGGAATTTTCGATGTCGTCAATCTCATCCAGATCCACGTCGCCATCGACTACAGACCTATTCGTTGAAAGATCGCGTCCGATCAATTGCAGTTCGCCCACTGTGTCCGCAATGATTCTCGCGCCGCCATGCCTACGCCCAAGGTCGAGGTCGAGTAGTGTTGCATAGGGAATTTCAAGGTCGGTCAGAAGCCGCCAGAAGTGTCGGACATAGCGGCCCCCGAGCGGCACAATCGGCACAAACGACCGGTCCAACGGGAAGCCCATCGCCTCTGCAAGCCGTGGCAGAACGACGGCTTCGGATTCGCCTTCGGCAAGAATAACAAACCTGCCGAAATAGAGTTCGGGATAGGCCCTGACTGCTAGGCGTACAAAGCGCCGCGCGTCGACATCATCATCAGGCAGCGTCAGCGCACGAATGGAGGAAGCCCTGGTTTCTGTTTCCAGTCTTGCGTACCGGACTTCCTCGGGCTCGATACGGCTAAGGATGCTGGCGCTGTGGCTGGAGATCAGGATCTGTGCTGTGTCGAGCTGCCCAATCTCGCGGGCCTGTGTCATGATACGTGAAAGGAAAAACGGCGAGAGACTGTTTTCCGGCTCTTCGATGGCAAGAATTGTCAGGTAGGTTCGGCGGAGTTTTTCCTGATCGAACATACCTTCTTCGGCATCCTGGGTAAGAGCGTCCCTCTCGATTTCCAGTACCGCGGCCGTCAGTGCGATATGAAAGAGAGAGCGCTGCCCGTCGCTTAGTTCATCTAGCCGCCGCGACTGACCCGCTTCATCGGGAAAGAAGATAAATTCAGCTCTGCGAACAAGCTCTTCAAGAGTGGAGTCAACCAGGCGCAGCTTGGGTTGTCGGTCGGTGTCGGCCTGATGAAGCTGTGTCCACCGTCTTTCCAGCCTTTCAAGGATGAACGATGCTGGTTCTTCTGCGTCAAACTCTTCCTGAAGCTTGCCTGCTGCTTCGGACGCCGATGCCGCAAGCTCTTCGGACCACTTTGCCGCTCGCCATAGACGGCCCTTCAGAAGGGCGGTGACTTGATCGGCGGCATTTCTGCTTGCCGGAACATAGACGAGCTGAATGAAATTTCGCTCTACGCTTTGAACAGGGCGGCAATCGTCCCACTCAAATTCGTCATCAAGAGCTTGGACCCACCGAACTGACTCTTCGATGACTCCTTCGGGAGTGCCGTTATCAATCCATTTCGCCTGGAGTCGAATTCGCACTTTGAGCGGACCGTCTTCGGCATCCGTTGCCATGTGGCTGAACGCTTCTGGAACAGCATCGGTGCCTTCATCGTCTTCACCATCCAGCTCCGGAAAGGCAAGCACGCAGTCGACATAGAGCTCAGTTTCGGTCGCGAGCGAGTTTTGGTCGCCAGCAATATGAAAATCCGACTTTCGCAGCGCCCGCTGCGCGGCGGATGTCCCGAAAAGGCGAGCAAGTGCCATAAAAACGGCCGTCTTTCCCGATCCGTTGTTCCCAACGAGGGCCGTGAGGTTCTGCTCCAGTTTAATCGTAACGGGATTGGCGCCGAAGCACCTGAAGTTGGACAAGGTAATTGTTTCAATCTTCATAAGCAAAAACGCTCGCTAAAATAAGGGTTAAGTAATCGCGATCCTTTTACAGGAGCAGTTCTTGCGCAAATATCATCTGCCCCGGATCCCCCTTTCACCCTTAGAGCCGCCTCGTCAGCTCTTGCTCGGTGATATCAGTAGTGAGGAAAGCTGCATTGTCCCCAACGTTCCTCACCTTACCCCCGCCATCAGGCAGCAGTCTTGTTCTTCTTCGCCAGCGATGAAAGGACAACGCGGAAGCTGTTCAAACCTGCCTCGAGATTTTCGATAATTTCCTCAGCAAGCTCGTCCGGCTCCGGCAGATTGTCGAGATCGGTAAGGCTTTTGTCTTTCAGCCAGAAGACGTCGAGGCTGGTCTTGTCACGGGCGACAAGCTCGTCGTAACTGAACTTGCGCCAACGTCCCTCCGGGTTCGTTTCCGCATCCCACGACTCTTTCCGTTCGTGGCGGTTCGCAGGATTGTAGCAAACGATGAAGTCTGAGAGGTCATCGAACCGCATCGTCTTCTTCTTCAACGTGTGATGGACGTTGGTACGGTAGTCGTAATACCAAACTTCCTTCGTCCACGGGGTCGGGCTGGCCTCTCGGTTGTCGAAGAAGATGACATTTGCCTTTACGCCATTTGCGTAAAAGATACCCGTCGGCAGCCGCAGGATCGTATGAAGGTCCGTATTCTCCAACAGCTTCTTGCGGATCGTTTCCCCTGCACCGCCTTCAAATAGCACGTTGTCAGGGACGACAACGGCCGCGCGGCCGGTCGTCTTGAGCATGGTGCGGATGTGCTGGACGAAGTTCAACTGCTTGTTCGATGTCGTCGCCCAAAAATCCTGCCTATTGTAGGTCAGGTCATCGGTTTCCTGCTCTCCCTCTTCGTTGGTGAAGCTCATGGAGCTCTTCTTGCCGAAAGGCGGGTTTGCAAGGACGTAGTCATACGTCCCCGCGCTCGGCGCAACGAGGGCGTCGTTCGGTGAGACCGCGCCTTCGCCGTCGATCTCGCCGATATTGTGCAGGAACATATTCATCAGGCACATACGGCGTGTATTGGCGACGATCTCGTTTCCGTGGAAAGCCTCGTGCTTCAGGAACGCCTTTTGTGCCTTGTCGAGCTGGTAGTTCTTGGGCTCGGTTATGAAGTCATAAGCCGCCAGGAAGAATCCGCCTGTGCCGCAGGCAGGATCGGCTATGGTCTTGCCCGGCTCCGGCTGTACACATTCCACCATGGCACGAATGAGCGCGCGCGGGGTGAAATATTGCCCTGCGCCGGATTTCGTGTCCTCCGCATTTTTTTCAAGCAGGCCCTCGTAGATATCGCCTTTGACATCGGCGCCCATCGTGACCCACTGCACGTCATCGACCATGTCGATCAGCCGATACAGCTTAGCGGGGTCCTGTATCTTATTCTGCGCCTTGGTGAATATCTGACCCAGCATACCCTTGTGTGTGCCGAGTTCGCGCAAGAGCTCGATGTAGTGGCCCTCAAGCTCTGCCCCGCGTTTCGCTTTCAAGCTCTGCCAGGAGTATTCTTTCGGAATCCCCACATCGCGGCTGTATGGCGGCTTTGCGTACTCATCGGCCATCTTGAGGAAAATCAGGTAGGTCAACTGCTCTAAGTAATCGCCATAACCAACGCCGTCATCACGAAGCGTGGTACAAAAACTCCAGACCTTGGAAACAATAGGTGCTGTACTCATGCATTTACCGCCATTAGTTGAATTTCATCGCTATCGGTGTCGTCGACCTTTTCATGGCTGACGCCGCGGTCGACAACCTTACCCATGGCCTGTTCGACAAGATCGAGCAGGCTCTGCCTTCTCCGTTCATAGAAGAGCTCGAAATCATCGCTCCGGAGGGTCGCAGCGTCGATCAGATGCGATGTGGCGATCGCGTCCATTGCAGCATCCTGCAGACCGACCTGCTTGTGAGACTGGATTGATCCCAGATATTCAGAGGGCGCCTTGCGGCCAATCATCCGGTTAGCCTTATATGATATCGGCGTCTTGTTGATGATGGCGTCAAAGACCGCCGGTTTGATTTTGTTGTCCTCACACCATGCCTTCGGGAAGATGTGATGGATATCGAGGGCTACCTCTTCATGGTCGAGGTCTTGCACTGTCGACTTCCAGAAGAAATCCTTGGCGCCCTGCCGCAAGACGAGCGTGTTCAAGCCTTTGTATGCGGCGCTCAGGCGCGAGCGGAGGGTTCCCAAACGACCCGCTTGGAACGATGCCTCGGTGATAGTCCGGGGAATTATGCCGCCAACAAGGTCCGCTGCGTCGTCGCTGAGCGGGCTTTCAATCCAGCGGAGCAACTCTTCAACATCGTTCGCGATGCGAGTCTCGACAGCGCCGCCATAGAGCTCGCCCAGCACCCCGCACCAGAACCAGCGGCAGAGCTTGTCATGTACCTTGGGCTCAAGCCAGCGTTCTTTAAGGCATGATAATACCGCCGCCAAAGGCACAAGCTGCGTGCGGTACGGCAGATCACGCGCCGTGAAAAAGCATTCTCTGCGTAGGAACTTCGCTGTGAGCAGGAAGCCTTTCTCAACCTCTGGCGCCCATTTCTGGTACTCGGCAAGCGTCAACGATAGAACGGACACCCGCTTCGCGCTTACCGCCGATATAGCCTTGCCCGTTTTCCCCGCTGCAATGTCAGCCTGACGCCTCTCATGCGTTTCAAGCAGGCTGATGGCCTGCAGGAAATCTGTAGGCTCGACCGAGCTAAGTATCGCTTCCGCCTTGACCCGTTCAGCGCGGCCCTTCACTTTGCGCAGGCCGCTGCCGTACCAGTCATCACGAAGATTGAAATTCTCCGCGGCAAAGCTGGCGGTCACAAGCTCAAATACAGACAGCGGCACGCCGCCCGTATTCACCTTCTCAAACACAAGGCATACGGCTTCCTTGGTCGTCGCCTTGCCCAGCACGATCAACGGCAGCTGATAGCTGCGGAAGGCGGTGAGCACTTTCTTGCGGAACTGCATATAAGTTTGGAACTTGTCAGGCGCGTACTCCTGCAGGCTTTCTTCCCAGGCATCCGAATTAAGGATTTGGTTGCAGGGAAAATAGAAAGCCTCACATTCCTTCTGCGCTGACGAGAGATCGAGGACGACATCACGGCCAAAGTTTTCCTTGACCTTCCTGTCCTGCTCGACTGCGATAAACGCCTCTTCAAGCTGCCCTTCTTCGAGCGCCAAATTGATATCGACATAGTAGTACCTGTCGATCGGCTTCCCTTTTTCGTTGAACGTTTTGACCGGCGTATCGAGCGCCAACACCTGCGTCAGGGATGTTAGTCGCTGCTGCCCATCAAGAATGAGCCGCTCCGGCTCCGGGATCGCACCAGAGAAAGTCACGTTCTCTACTGGGCGAACCTGAAAACGAATATCCCCACCGGTTTCAAGTAGCATGACCGCTCCAACCGGGAATGACCGCGCGATGCTGACCAACAGCGAACGGACATGGTCGTCATCCCAAACCCAGCCGCGCTGGAAGTCCGGCAGTTGGACCTTGCCTTCGGTGATCTGCTTGATAATCTCGGGCAGCGGGGTCTTGGTGCTGTCAAACGTGCTCATGCGGCCTCTTTCTTTGCATTCTTGTTGTTACGCCGCTTGGTTCCACCGCCTTCTTGCTGCTCGGCGCGGATGCGTTCTAAGAGAGCAGAAGCCGGCTCGTCCGTCGGGTGTTGTGCTACAAGTTGGCCAGAAAAAGCGCGTTTAAGGATTGCCTGTCGCAATGATTCAATTCGTTGAAGTTGTTCGGCGATGATAGCAAGCTGGTGCTCAACGATGGACATGCGCTCACGAACCAACTGAACAATTCGGGCTTGCTCTGTAATGCTAGAAGGTACTGGGATAAGAAGCGACTGAAGTTTCCCGTGATTAAGACTGATGCCACTTTCACTGATCCCGGATTTACGCGCATTAATTTCTTGCACTACAGCGGGCGCATTGAGCGCAATTTCAAGAAATTCAGGCAGAACCAAATCTTCACGGGCACGGAAGCGGTACACGGTATCGCACAGCATGGAATGCGGTCGCGCTTTCCTGACGTGACAGACGACGCCCGTTCGCGGCCTTGGCCCCTTTCGCGTCATAAGAAGATCGCCATCACGAATTGCGATAGAGGGCCGCGGTTGAAGATCGTCTGGTAGCGGTTTGCATTCGTGGCCTAAGTAGGCCATCGGCTGCACGGCCGTTGTCTTAATGATCGCCCATTCACCGTCTTTTGGCGGAGTGTTCACATCGCATTTGGGACTCCAGCCCTGTCCGATCTCGCCAATTAACTCCTTTAGGGTAATAGCTGGAAACGCCTTGCCGTCTGGATCGACTAAGGCTTGATGCAGAATAGTGAGGCGAAAGAGCTCCAGCTGATCGCGAGCGGTGATTAAGTTCTCGACGCCCTTGTCGAGTTCGGAAAACAGCTCCTCGATTTTAGCAACTATGCGACGCTGTTCAGGATGTGGCCCAACGGGGATTTTCAGCTCCTTCAGGGCGGACATTTCAACGCTGTGAACTGTTGTCCCGTGCTTTGTGCAGGTGTTAAGAATTTGTCGCTCCGATGCGCGGAGCGCCCATGCCAGGTATTCAGCATCGATAACCTCGACAGGGGTAATGACCTTCAAGTCTTGGTTGACGGTCACTGTTACAGTCGTTGTTGCCACTGGGAACGAGTGAGCAAGTATCCCTGAGCGTGTGACAAATAGGACCGAGCCGGCTGGTATTAACTTGGCGGCAGAATTGTCGACAGCAGACTGCGTAATTTTGTCCTGAGAAGTTGTGATCCGATGTGCTTTCATGTCCTTGGGCGACACCCAAGGGATATCACCATCCCAGAAAGACTCATTTGATGACGAGGGGGTACCGCCGCCTGACCAAACACCAGTGTCGGCCAATCGCCAAGTTTCCCAGTTTGGCGGTAGATTGTCTCTCATGCCGCCAGCGCCTCGTTTAATTCCGCAATCACGTCGTCCATTTTCTCCCCAAACAACTGGTACATCCGCCCCATTCCACCTTTTGAATCGAACGGCGCCATTTCCAGATCGTCACGCTCGACATGGAACGAGTCGATCACATGGTCACGGATCATCCGCAACCACTCCATCTGCTCTTCCGTAAACTTTTCCCCGCTGCCGCTGTGGCGCTGCATGATCCAATTCTGGAAGTTTTTGCGGACTGTCTCGGAGAACGGTGAGACGGTCGCATCAATGCCGCAGACGCGGCGGACAAGGGCGACCAAGGCCGCAAGCTCAGTTGAGGGATTGCTGCCCTTATAGTCATCGAGGTGGGCATAGGCCCGCCAGACTCGCAGCGGCGCCAGCTTAGGCCGGTCCTTCTTCAACCGGTCCATGACCTCCTTGATCATGGCATAGGTCAGCTCCGAGCGGCGCGCGGGCTGACTGTAGAGAATGGTCAGGGCGTCTATCTCATCCCGGTTTTGCTCAAGATACTCGGCAAAATCCTTCGCCATGGTCTCGGCATTTTCCTGGGCATCGCCGCTCCACGCCGCTTCGATCAGGGTGTCGAGATTGTCATGATCGATGGTCTGCTCCTTCTCACGGCGGATGCCGTCGATGAGCGTGATCAGCGGTCCATTGAAGACAGATGCTGCGTACCCGACCAGCTCGTCCCGTGCTTTGATCCTCTGCTCGTCCGTCGGGTCGCTCCCGCCTGCAGCCTCGCGCGCCTTCTCCTCGATGCGGTCGGCGTCAAGCGCCGCAACCAGCCCGCTCACGATGTCCGAGAGCGCCATCCCGCCTGCGGCTTCAGCGATGCGAGCCTGTTCCTTATCATCGAGCTGCTTGTTGAGACGCGCCAGTCGTCCGGCGAGGGAGCTCACGGTATCTTCATCGCGCACGCCCATCATGACCCCGGTGGCGAGGTCTTTCAGCGGTACATTCGGCTTGGTGATGAGCGGCTGGCTCGCCGTCTTCAGGGACTTGGTGACGCCGATAGCGTCTACGATCACATAGTGGGTCTTGGCGGTTGTGGCGGACGGTGTGACCTTCTTCAGCCCGTCCGCGTCAAGCGTCCGCGTGCCGCGCCCCTTCATCTGCTCGAAATAATTCCGGCTTTTCACGTCGCGCATGAAGAGCAGACATTCGAGCGGCCTCACGTCCGTGCCGGTCGCAATCATGTCGACCGTCACGGCGATGCGCGGATAGTAATCGTTTCGGAACTGGGCGAGGACGGATTTGGGGTCCTCGGTCGCCTGGTAGGTGATCTTCTTGCAGAACTGATTGCCTTCGCCAAACTCCTCGCGAACAATCTGAATGATGTCGTCGGCGTGGCTATCGGTCTTGGCGAAAACGAGTGTTTTGGGAACCTCGTTTCTGCCGGGAAAAATCTCCGGCAGCTTGTCGCGGAAGGTGCGAATGACGGTCCGTATCTGGTCGGGATTCACGAACTCCCGGTCAAGCTGCTTGGCCGAATAAGCCTCGTCTTCGTCCTGCCGTTCCCACCGTTTAGCGCGGGTAAGACGCTCACGCCGCTCAATCTGCTGGTGCGCCTTGATCTGAGCGCCCTGCTTGGTGCGCTCAGTCTCGATGACGAAAATCTCGTTCCCGACATTCACGCCGTCGGCGACGGCCTGGTCGTGGTCGTACTCACTGACGACATTCTTGCGGAAGAAGCCGTAAGTCCGGTTATCCGGCGTGGCGGTGAGGCCGATCAGGTACCCATCAAAATACTCGATGACCTGCCGCCACAGATTATAGATCGAGCGGTGACATTCATCGATGATGATGAAATCGAAAAACTCCGGCGGAATCTTCTTGTTGTAGACGACCGGCAACGACTGCTTGCCCCGAACAAGCGCCTCGGCGGGGTTCGCTTCTTCAGCGGCCTCATCGAGCGGCTCATCCTTAAGCAGCGAGTACATGCGCTGGATCGTGCTGATGCAGACCTGCGCGTCCTTCGCGACGAAGGAGGATTTGAGGCGCTGGACGTTGTAGAGCTCGGTGAACTTCCTGTTATCGTCGTTGGGCAGGAACGACATAAATTCCTGCTCGGCCTGCTCGCCCAGATTCTTCGTGTCGACGAGAAACAGGACGCGCTTGGCGTCGGCGTATTTCAGCAAACGATAGACGGACGTGATGGCGGTATAGGTTTTGCCGGAACCGGTGGCCATCTGCACCAGTGCGCGCGGCTTATCGGCCTTGAATGATTGTTCCAGGTTTTCGATGGCCGTGATCTGGCATTCGCGCAAACCGTCATGCGGTAGCGGCGGCATCGATTGAAGGCGGGCGCGGAGCGACAAGGGCTTGGTCAGCCATTCCGCCATTGTCTCAGGACGATGGAACGTGAACACTTCACGCGAGCGCGGCTTGGGATCGCGACCATCCGTAAAACGCGTAATGACGCCGGTGCTCTCGTAAACGAAAGGCAAGGGCTGCTGGTTATTGACCCACTTCAGGGTGGCGGCGGCGTAGCCGCCGGATTGCTCTTCAACCGTGGTGAGCTTATGCCCCCACTCGCTCGGCTTGGCCTCGATGACGCCAACGGCCTTCTTGTCGACGAAGAGTACGTAGTCGGCTGGGCCTACATCGGTCTGATATTCGCGTACCGCGATGCCTTGGCCAGCATTGAAATTGATGGCCTTCTTATCCTGAACAGCCCAACCGGCCTCAGTCAACAGCGCGTCAATCTGATCGCGCGCCAGTTGCTCTGGATTCTTGTTGCTGTCGTTCACGGTGGCTGCATCCCCCTCGCACGCCCTAAATTTTCAGCCGCCCCGGACAACTCCCTTGCTGGCCTTGTCAGTCTTAGACGAGAGACGGTTAAGCCGCTCATATTCTTCAACACTCATCACGATGACCACTGGCCGTCCGTGCTTCTCAATCGTAACCAGCTCGGCCCGCGCCACGTCGATCATCATCCCAAAGGCATTCTTAGCGGCCTTGGCCGACATGGTCTTCATGGTCGTAGCCCCGGAACAAAGTGGGTCCATAATGTCCATTTCGCCCACTTTGCGCAACCTTGAAGCGGTATGATTTTCCCTAATCTTCCGGATCATCCACGACCTTGGATGCCTGCTTCGTCTGGAGCCGTCCGTCGCCCTCACCCCATGAGGGGCGGCGGCGGAAACAGTCGAAGCCAGGGCCTGCTTTGGTGGTGGGCTCCCGAGCCCTCCTTTATGCGCGAGGGATCGTCACCCGCAGGGGCCGAGACGCTGGCTCGGGCTGCAGGCTAGAGCCCGGTCCGGCCCCCGGCCGGACGCGCTCAGACATCAAAACCACATCACCGCGGCTGCGCGATCACGAGATCAATCCCCATGTCGATGCGCGCAATTTCCCGGGCAACCAGAACATCGAGAACTGCCTGCTCGCGATCAGGCTGCAAAGCTGAAGCATCCGCGGTAATCGGCGGCAGCGCCTGCCGTACCCTGCCGGCAACTTCATCTTCCGCCTGCCGCCAGACCGGCGATGCGGCTTCGAGCACAGCCCGACGAACCTCCTGCGCCGTGACCCTGAAATCCCGGACATTCTTGTCCTTGAATTTCTGGGTAAGGCGATCCGTTAAACCGTCAAAGGTCTCAACCTTAATCTCGCGTGGCTCTGAGCAGAAATACCCGTAGGACAAGCCGGGCTTGTACGCGATCGTATGGACCTTGTCGTCCGGCAGCGGCCCGATATCGACGGGCGAAAACAACACAGAATTGCTGACGACGCTTGCCGCGTTGTAGGCGGTATTAAAGGCCTCACAGTCGCGCAAGGATGGCGCGGCGTAGAACACCTGGCCCGGATAGCGCCCCTCCCAGTCAATCAGCAGCTGATGCTGATCCGATACATCCCGGCGCATGAGCGCAATCCTGAAGAACTCAAGCGTCAGACCGGGGCATAGGCCGCCCGCGATCTCAAAGGCGCTGGCACGGGTCATCAGCTCCGGAAGCTTGTACTGAAAGAACAGCGGAACCGCGGGGAAGTCGATCTGCACGTCATAGCCGAGCGTCGCCTCCTGCACGAGGTTGGGAAAGACCGGCGCGCCGGTGGGCGCCGTTGCCGAACCGCGGACCAGATTTTCCGTGAACGCGTAGCCAAAAGAAAATTCCGTATATCCCACCTTCATAACAGCCCAAACCGCCCCTTCAGTTTATTGCGCCACCACCCCACGGCTGGCATTTCCAATATGTACAAAATTCTGGCCACAAACCACCCTTATGACCAATCAAATGAACAAAACTTGACTATCCCTCAGTCCCATGGCACAATGTACAAAATTCTGGACATGAGAAGGCCTCACGTCCACTCAAATGAACAAACAGGTATAACCGTGCCCCGTCAGAGAAGCTACTCCAGAGTCACGCAACAGGCGCTCGCCATGCTCGGCAAGCTGATCCGCGTTGGCCGGGCCGAGCGCGGCCTGACTGCGCAGGAACTGGCGGACCGCGCCGGCATCAGCCGCACGACGCTCTCCAGCATCGAAAAAGGCGCGCCAGGGCCTGAGATCGGCATCGTCTTCGAAGTCGCCTCCATCGTCGGCGTGCGCCTGTTCGACTATGACGAGCGCACGCTCCAGATGCACAATGCCCGCCTCGACGAAAAACTGACGCTGCTGCCCAAGAGCGTCCGCCACACGGTGAAGGAGGTCGATGATGACTTCTAAGGCGGACGCTGCCGAAGCCTTTGTCTGGATGTGGCTGCCGGGGGAAACAGAGCCGGTGGTGGCCGGCCGCCTCGACCAGGATGGCGAGCGCCTGCTCTTTACCTACGGCGCCAGCTACCGGCGCCGTAAGAGCGCCATTCCCATCTACGAGCCTGAGCTCCCCCTTCAGGAAGGCACCATTGCGCCCATCAACGGCCTGTCGATGGCCAGCTGCATTCGCGACGGCTCGCCGGACGCCTGGGGCCGCCGTGTCATCATCAACAGGCTGACGGGCAAGAAACCTGATGCTGCCGGCGTACCCGAGATCAGCGAGCTGACCTTCCTGCTCCAGTCAGGCTCTGACCGCATTGGCGCCCTCGATTTCCAGGCGTCGGCCACGGAGTATGTCCCCCGCCTTGCCGCCCAGGCATCGCTTGACGAGCTGATGGAGGCAGCCGCCCTTATCGAAAAAGGCGTCCCGCTGACTCCGGCACTCGACCAGGCCCTCAATCACGGCACGTCGATCGGCGGCGCGCGCCCCAAGGCGCTCATCGACGACGGCACAAAGAAATTCATCGCTAAATTCTCAGCCGCCAACGACACCTACAGCGTCGTGAAGGCAGAATTCATCGCGATGAAGCTGGCAGCCGCCTGCGGGCTCAACGCCGCGCCCGTGTCGATGACCCGCGCTGCCCATAAGGATGTGCTGCTTATTGAGCGCTTCGACCGTACGCACACAAACGATGGCTGGGCGCGCCGCGCTATGGTCTCAGCCCTGACCATGCTGGGCCTTGATGAGATGATGGCCCGCTACGCTTCCTACGAGGATCTGGCCGAACTCATTCGTCACCGCTTCACTGATCCGAAGGACACGCTGAAGGAACTCTACGGGCGGATTTGCTTCAACGTGCTGTGCGGCAATACCGACGACCACGCCCGCAACCACGCCGCCTTCTGGGACGGCAAGATGCTCACGCTCACGCCCGCCTATGACATCTGCCCGCAAGGCCGCACCGGCAGTGAAGCCACCCAAGCCATGCTCATCAAGGGCGAGGGCCGTGCCAGCACGCTCGCCACTCTGCTCGCTGCCGCGCCCGACTATCACCTGAAAGAGGCCGAAGCCGCGACGCACATCGAACATCAGATCACAACCATCGCCAACCGCTGGCAAGAGGTCTGCGACGAAGCAGAGCTTAGCCCCGTCGACCGCAAACTGTTCGCCGGACGCCAGTTTCTCAACCTCTACGCCCTCGAAGGCCTCGATGACCGCAAGGCGCTGCAGGACGCCTTCCGCGCCGCCCACAACACGCTGCTCACAAGCGCAGGCGCCTGACGATGACAGCGCCAAAGCAGCTCAAACGACGCGCATGGCCGGGAGCATTCCTCCGCTCCCTCGGCCATGCCTCATGGGCTGCCGAGCAGACCGCCTCCGGCATCACCTTCCTTGGCAGCCGCCATCAGGCGCCGTTTTCATCATGGACAGGCCCGGCGCAGATCACCAGCACATTGGGGTTCACCACGATAGAAGTACCGCTGACCGGCGGCCAGAGCGCCAGACTGGCGGGCGTAGCGCCGCACGATGCCGCCGGCTTCATCTCTGCAGCCAACGAAGCCTTTCGCGCCCACTTCCTCAAACAATTCGAAGCGGCACAAAACGAACTGACCGCGCTGTCCGAAGTGATAGCGCGCCTTGGTCAGCCCCGCCGCTATCCCGCCGCCTGCCTTCTCTCGCCGTTCCTCTCGCGGGCCACAGCCATCATCAACGCTTTGCCAGGGACCATCCCTGACGGCGTCCTCTCAGAGGATCAGCACAAGCTCATCGAAATTGTCCGCGCCTTCCAAGAACATCCCGACGAAACGCGCCGCACCGCCATCCAACGCTTCATCGATTCCGACCTCACCGACATGAGGGGGTTTTTCGACACAATCGAGAAAAACCCGCTCACCCCCGAACAGCGCCTTGCCGTCGTGACGGATGAGGACGCAACGCTGGTCCTTGCTGGCGCTGGCTCAGGCAAAACCAGCGTCATCGTGGCCAAAGCCGCCTATCTCGTTGAACGCGGCATCCGCAACCCAGACGAAATCCTGCTCCTCGCCTTCGGCAAAGACGCGGCCTCCGAGATGGCCGAACGCATCAAGGAACGGGCCGGCGTAGACGTCGACGCGCTGACCTTCCACGCGCTTGGCAACCGGATTATCCGCGAAGTTGAGGGCAAAGGCCCGGCGCTGGCCGATCATGCCAGCGATGACGCCAAATTCCGCGTCCTACTGAAAGACATTCTTCTCAACGAAGTCGCGTCGAAGGCCGGGCTCGGCAAGCTGATACTGGATTGGTTTTCCGAGTTCTATTGGCCGTACAAGAGCGAATGGGACTTCAAGACGCAGGATAGCTATTTCCAATGGGTCGAAGCGCATGATTTTCGCACGCTCAACGGCGACCTCGTCAAAAGCTTTGAAGAATGGGAGATTTCCAACTGGCTCTATCGCAACGGCATCGCGTTCGAATACGAGCCCGTCTATGAAGGTCCGCTACCTGAGGATGCCCGCGGCGCGTACAGGCCTGATTTCCGGCTGACGGAAAGCGGCATCTACATCGAGCATTTCGGCGTCCGTAAAGAGCGCGGTATCAACGGCGCAACGCGTCTCACGACCGCCCCCTATATCGACAGTGAGCGCTATCTCGCCGACATGGAATGGAAGCGCCAGCTGCACGCCGCGAACGGCACGACCCTTATCGAGACGTTCAGCTACGAGAAGGTCGAGGGCAAGCTACTCGATAATCTCAAGGACAAGCTCGCCCCCCACGTCTCCTTCAAACCTGTTGCCACAGATCAGCTCTTCACCACTCTCGCAGCGATGGGCCAGGTCGATGCCTTCACGCAGACAATCGGCACGTTCCTGAGACACTTCAAAAGCTCCGGCGCCACCATCGCCAGGTGCGAAGCGCGGGCCGCCTCCTCAGAGGATGTACCCCGCAGCCGCTCATTCCTCAAAATCTTCGATGCTCTGATCGACGCCTATGAAGCGCGCCTCGGCGACATGATTGACTTCGAGGACATGATTGTCCGCGCCACTTCCTATGTCGAGACCGGCCGCTACAAGAGCCCGTATCGGCATATTCTGGTCGATGAGTTTCAGGATATCTCCAAAGGACGTGCGCGACTCCTGCGCGCCTTGAAAGCGCAGCATGAGGATGCGCGCCTCTTTGCGGTCGGCGATGACTGGCAATCCATCTACCGTTTCACCGGTGCAGATATCCATCTGATGCGCAATTTCGGCGCTGAGTTTGGCGGCAAATTCGCCGGCAACAACGCCGTGCACAGTACCGTCGATTTAGGACGCACGTTCCGCAGCGTGGATAAGATTGCCCATCCGGCCCGCCAGTTCGTGCTCCGTAACCCGGCGCAAATCAAAAAGACCGTCATCCCCGCCGCGACCACGGCGGCCCCGGCCATCATGGTCGCCTATTACAAATGGGGCCAGGAAGGCGACGCCCTGAGATCTGCTCTCGGCAACCTCTCAGCCACCGCCGCCTCTGGCACCAGCGTGCTCCTGCTGGGACGCTACCATCACGCCCGTCCTCAGTCCCTTCACACGCTCGCAGACCAGTTTCCAAACCTGTCGATCCGCTTCATGACGGTCCACGCCTCCAAGGGGCTTGAAGCAGATCACGTCATCATCCTGCGCGCTGTCACCGACACGATGGGTTTCCCGTCAGAGATCGTCGATGACCCGCTTCTCGATCTTGTCCTTCCCGAACCTGAGAATTTCGGGCACGCGGAGGAGCGCCGCCTCTTCTACGTGGCGCTGACGCGCGCCCGGCAATCCGTCACCATTCTCGCGGACCGGCAGAAACCCTCTTCTTTCGCAAGAGAGCTCGTCGAAAACTCCGACTACCAGGCCATCGAAATCGGCGAGCCCGGCATCGCCGAGCGTCATTGCCCGGCTTGCGGCGGACGAATGCTCGCACAGACCGGCCAGAACGGCAGTACGTTTTTCGCCTGCGAGCATCGCCATCTCTGCGGCCAAACCCAGAAACCCTGCAGCGCCTGCGGCCAAGGCTTACCCGTCAAGAAGCCGGAAGACCCAAACAATCTCATCTGCAGCTGCGGCGCGGCGTTCCCGGCCTGCCCCGAATGCACCAACGGGTGGCTTGTCGAGCGCCGGGGCCGAAACGGCAAATTCCTCGGCTGCGTGAGCTACCCGGCCTGCAAAGGCACACAAAATCTTCCGTCAATTGAGAGCCGCAGCCGGCGGAGGCAATGAACTCCCCAGAATCATCCCGATCGGGATGGTTATAGGCCTTACTCCTACTTAGGAGCAGAAATTGTCCCGTTCGGGATGTTTTTTCCGCGCGAGGGATCGTCACCCGCATGGGCGGAGACCAGCTCACGGGGCTCCGGGCGCAAGTCTCGCTGGAGCCGAAGGCACAAGCGGACGGAGCCTAGAGCCCGTCCCGAAGGGCGCGCCACCGTCCCTCTTTGAGAAGTTCTGTCCTTGTGCACCGTGGGTACACGGAATTGCGCTCTCTCAAAGAGCGCATCACGTTACCGCTCCCGCTCAAAATCATCATCCCGTCCGCGCCGCCGCGACCGTTGCCGCTCACTCTTCCGCTCCGCCCGCGATATCCGCACGGGCTCCTCCGTCCCGTCATCCCCGCCGTTACCACCGCCATCCTCGCTACCGGCAGCCCGCGCAAAATCGCCCGGTAAATCCACCTCTTTGCTCCACGGCTCCTGCCGCTCCAGCGCCTCGCGATGCGCATCCTTGAGGTCGATGTCCGGCGTTTCCGGCTCCTGCCTCTTCTCCTCCTCCGCCATGCGCGCCCGCATCGCGCGCTCTTCATCGCGTGCTTGGTCGCGCCCCGTCCGGTCCCGATACCGGTCTTTTGCCCGCCGCACCGACGCGCTGCGCCCACGTGGCTTCAAATCAAGGGCGAGGGCCGGCATATGCTCATGGCCAGCCCGATCCTTCAGGCGCTGTTCTCGAACTCTCTTCTCCTCAAGCGCCTTGCGCTCCCTCGCCTCCACCGCCGTCAGCGCTTTCAGTTGCCGGTTCATGTCGAGCGCCTGCAGCTCATGACGGCGCTGCAGCAACGCCGTTTCCACGCGCTGCGCTCTGACGATCCCCTGCTTGCTCTCCCGGAAAGCGATATACCGCTTGGCATCTTTGTACCGCTGCACCCTGTGGATAATCGCCGACACACCGGTTACACGCCCGAGGAACGCCGCCAGCCCCGTCGGCCGGGCCTCATCACGCTGCTGGCGCACCCGGGCGGTCTCCGCCAAATATCCCGCCCGCAACGCCTGCCGCGATGCCTGTTGCTCCCGCAACAGCGTTTCCCGCTCCCGCTCCTGACGCGCCACCATTTCAGCGTGCGCCGCCTCGACCGGCGCACGCCGCGCGGCCTGCGCGCGCGCGAGCTGTTCAACTTGCGCGCCATCATCACGGGCCTTGGCAAACTGCTCGCGCGCCTTGCGGTGCTGCGCGACCAGCGCCTTGGCCTCCTCGACAGTCGGCAACGACTCCGGTGGAAACTCCTTTTCGAGGAAGGCGCGAATATCCTTCGTGCGCACGCTGCGATCATCGATCAGCTTGGGGAGAGCGTTCATCCCGCCATAGATGTCGATCAGAACATAGGGCCGGTTTCCGGTCGCCAGCACATAGCCAAGGTCTTCCAGCGCCCGGACAAAGGCCTTCGGGCTGTCGCTCTGCCGCCAGGCCTGCGTGACCTGTAACTGGCGCTCTTCCTTCGACAGGCCGGTCGCCCGCTCCTGCGCGCGCTCATAGAGCGAGACCTTTTGGCGCCGCTCGTCAAAGCGCCCGGGCCCGTAACCTTCGGGCAGCTCCAGCCCGTGCTCGCGCGCGAACTGCCGCGTCACCATCATCAGCTTCTCGCGGTCAAAGGCGAGATGGACGGCCTTTTCGTTCTGGTAGTCGATGCGCGACCAGACGACATGGCAATGCTCCCGGCCATTCTTGATGTGGTAGACGATGGCCCTGGGCTGGCCGGAAAGCCCGAGCGCCTTCTCCACCCGGTCGACATAATCCATGTACTGTGCCCGCGACAGCTGACCCTGCCCGAGGTCCGGGTTGACCGAGAGGCTGTAGAGATAGTTGCGGCACTTGGTGAGACCGGTGGCGATGGCCTCCCACTCGGCGAAGGCCCCGTGCAAATCCGGCGCAATCGCGCCCGAGACCTCGGCCACCTCGACAAGCTCGTTGTCGAACGCGTTCAGCAGATGGGTGGCGAGGTCTTTTCCGCCGCCGCGCTGGCTCGCCTTGGGGATCATGGCGAGCGTCCCAGCGCCTTCAGGCAGGCGGCACGGATTTCACGGAGGTCGCGGATGGCGTCTTCCAGCAGCGCCGGGTCAGCCGCCTCACCGAGACCCTTCAGGCGCTCGTTCAAGAGCGCGGTCTCGGCCAGCAGGCGGGCCACATCCGCGCGCGACGCAGAGGCCCGCCGGGCAGGCTTCGGTGCATCATCGCCGAACACGGCAGCGGTGATGAAGGCATTGACGGAGAGCCCCGAGTCGGCGACCCGCGCCCGGAACTGCTCCCGCAGTTCATACGGGGGCCGGTAAGAGATCGGGGCTTCGCGCTTCTTCTCCGTCATGCCTCATCGATAGCGCCGTCATGCCGCCCCGATCCGCGCGCTTTCCACGCGCGCGCATAGAAGTGATCGGGACGCTGCCGCCGCCATCGCCCGCGCGCCATTTGCGAGGGTTCCGGGGAGCGCCATTCCCCGGTCGATGGGTTTGCAAAGGGAGACCCGAAGTCTCCCTTTCGCTCGAAGCCGGTGCCGACACACCGGTCGTGGTCCAGGGCTCGACAGCCCTGGCCGCGTCTGCCTGCGCCGAAGGCTACGGCAGACATGGGTTGCAAGGGGGCGCGGCCAGCCCCTTTGCGCGATGGGTCCAGGGAGAGCGGCAGTCTCCCTCGGTCGGGATGCAACGCCGAGACGTTGCCTCAGCCGCCAGGGCTCGATGCCCACACGCGGCTGACCGCATCCCTTGCCGCATAGGCCGTCACAAGGACGGACTCATCGGCTTTAGGGATGCCCTGAGGGGGTCCGCGGGGAACCGGAGAGTTCCCCCGGCAAGGTGAGCGCGGTAGTACCGCGCACACCTTGTACAAAGCCTTACTGCGGATTTGCCCCTCTCTATGATTATGCCATGAGACAGGGCCACAAGTGAAATGTACATCGCAGCATAATGACAGGATGAGTGCTCGTACATTGCTTTTTACATTGCAGCAGAGACGAGGAAAGCACGAGGAAGCGGTGCTCAAACAGGAGCGACATTCAGGGCCTCACACAGCCTGGTCCTGACCGAGATTGGAGTGTGCATTCCAGTGGCAAGGGACCGGCGGATAAGGATGGTCCTCCATGAACGCTCCCCTCAACACCCACACAACATCTCCTGTCGACCCCGCTACACTGACAATCAAACCCACCAAGGAAACCTATGAGCGCCTTCAGCAGGCGCATGAGTATTTCAACAAGACGCTGTTCGGCGGCACGCTGCCGAACGCGCTCATCACCTTCCAGCGTCGCAAAGGGTCTTTCGGGTATTTCGCGGGGGCGCGCTTCCAGAACGATGCCGGCCAAAAGGCCGACGAAATCGCCCTCAACCCCATGCAGTTCGCTAGCCGCAGCCAGCAGGACATTCTCGGCACGCTGGTCCATGAGATGGCCCATCAATGGCAACGCCATTGGGGCCAGCCGGGACGCGGCCGCTATCACAACCGCGAATGGGCTGAGAAGATGAAAGCCATCGGGCTCCAGCCGTCCGACACCGGGGTGGAGGGTGGCAAGGAGACCGGCGAAACGCTCGGGCACTACATCATCAGCGGCGGCCCGTTTGACATGGTCGCCGCCAGGCTCCTCGGCAAGGGGTTTGCCCTGACGTGGAAGGATGCTCCCGAACTCTCCGACCAAGCCACAGGCGAGAGCGCAGCTGAGCCTGCTGCACCCAAAAGCGGCAAACGCGTGCGCTATTGTTGCCCGGACTGCGACCTTAAGGCCTGGGCAAAGCACGATGTTCGGCTGCTTTGCGGCACGGACAATGTGCTAATGCTCCCCACCACGTGACATCCGAGAACCACAAAAACGGCGCGCCCTCGCGGGCGCGCCGTCCTCATGTCCGCAGTGCGCGGCTAGAACAAAGTCATCTGCCGCGCAGCCGCCTCCTTGTCTTTCCACGCTTTCGAGCCCCCGGATTGGTCGAGCCACTCCTTCACAAAGGCGACCGGGCCGCCCACCTCAGCAATAACCGAGGCGGGGGCGAAATGGGACCGGTAGCCGGTCTCGGTCATCGGTAGAGGAGCGCGCTCCGGTTCAAGCGCACGCAGCTCCAGATGAGCAGTGCTGTACGGGCCATCGCTATCCAGCCAGCGTTCTTCATAGCGGACTTCGATGGTAATGCCCCGCCAGACGATACGGTGGGTTTCAAAGGAGCGCGTCATGACGCGCTCCCTGTCTCGTCGATGAAGTAGCGGTCCGACGCCGCGTTGCACGCGGCGAAGTCGAGACCGGTCACGGCGCAGAAATGCCGAAGGTCCGCGAGCAGGTCGGACACGGCTTCCTGGCCATAGGCGGGGGCCTGTCCGTAGATCCAGGCGGCGCGGGCCAGCGCCGCGCGAGCGGCTTCGATGTGAACATTGTTGTTCATGATGTTTCTCCTTCCGGGGTGGGAGGGGGCGCTTACGCGCCCGCCTCCTCGGTTGCCTCGGACGGGGCCCGGAGGACGATGCGGCCGCCATTGACCGGGATGAGGTCCAGCTGAAGGGTCAGTCCTTCGCCCTTCTGGTGGCGCCAGGCGGCGCCGATGCGGCTCCAGAACTTCTTCTCGCCGCGTTCATCGACATGGTAGGCGATGTAGGCCGGAGGGGTGTACTCGCGGACGGGCTTGCTCTTCTGGTTGGTGTTGCGTGTCATGATGTAGCTCCTTTCGCTATGGGTTTTCCTCGACACGCCTCATTCAGGAGCGGGCGGAAAAGCGGGCAGTTCATGGCTGGCGCGGGGGTGGGGCATCACCCGGCTTGCAGGGAGCGCAGCGACCGAAAGTGGGGGATACCCCCGCGCCACCCCGTCAGGGGCTTGGCCTTGAACCGACTGCGCGCCCGCTCAGGACTGGGGCGGTTATTGTCGAGGGAAATCCCTGGTCAGCGAATGAGCGGGAACTCCAGGCGCAACACAGAAGCAGGGATGCACGGCCCCAATTGATGGCCAGCAGCTTAAGTCTCGAAGTCATCGAAGGTGTCGGAATATTTGGAGCAGCAGAGCGCGTCCTAGTCTTCAAGGCTGTGGCCCGCCTTCCGGACCTCAAAGCTTTTTGCAATATTGGTCGTCGTACGACGAACATGTGCCCTAACTTCGTAGCAACAGGCGGGCTTTGGTAAAGCCGCCCCCACCTGCTGCCTTCTCAAAAGTCTCTTCGAGAAGTGCCTAGAGGCGTGTCATATCGAGCGCCTATCTCAGCTACGCAAAACGTGGACTGATATGGCTACCGCCCGTCGTCTTGCTGATCTGGAAGCCGAACGGAATTGCCTGCTGGACAAGTTCGACGTGCGAGATGAGACCGACGGCTCGGCTCTCGCCAACAATGTCCTGAAGAATCTGAAGCGCCTGATCCAGAGTCTCCATATCGAGCGTTCCGAAACCCTCATCAATAAAGATCGTATTGAGGTGAACGCCCCCGTTTACACTTTCTACCACGTCGGAAAGCCCGAGAGCCAGCGCCAGCGCTGCCATGAAGGTCTCGCCCCCTGAAAGCGTCTGCGTGGCCCGAGTACGCCCTGTATGCACATCATGCACGACAATATCGAGGCCCTTCTTGCCGGCGCCCTTGGAAACGTCACGTTCGCGCTCCAGGCTGTACCGCCCCCCGCTCATCGGCTTGAACCTTGCGTTTGCCGAAGCGAGCACAAGATCAAACATGGCGGCGATGGCGAAAGCCTCCAGCTCCATGTTCGCGTTGTTCTTGCCGCTGAACGCTTGTGCGACCGCCGCAAGAGGCGCATAGGCGTCTTCAGCCTTCTTGATGTCACCAAAATCCCTGGTAATGCTTTCGACCAGCTTTGCCAGAGACTCCGAGCGAGCAGTTGCGGAAGCCTGCCTCCGATAAGCCTCATCCCTTACCCGCTTAGCTTCTTCGCTTGCGGCGCCAAGCACCGCAACATCAGGGCGATTCTTCCCTTCAACATTAGCGCCGGCACGAGTGGCCCTGTCGCGAGCGGCATGGAATTCTTGTCCAAAGCGCTCAATAGACGCCTGCAACTCGTCGATTCGATCGATATTTGCCTTGTGGCCTTCATATTGCTCCTGGGTCAGCCCGTTCGCAGCCAGACGGTCGCCGAAATTCTGCTCCGCCTCTTGCAGCTTGGCGAGCGCGGCCTTGCGGGCATTCACTGCGCTTTCCTCGTCCTTGCGGGCAGCGATCTGATTCTCCACGGCATCGCGTTCGGACTTAACCGCCCGCTCAAGGTCAAGTTCGCGCTTTCTGATCTCTTCTTGCGTAGCGGTTATCGCGGCCTCAAGCGCATCCGGCGTCCTGAGCATTTCGGGAACTGAGGCGAGGGCATCCTCCAGCGCCTGCGACGCAAGAGCATGGTTGATCACTGCCTGGTCGCGGGTTGCACGCGCGCCCTCTACAGCTAAGCTCGCTCCCGGCAACCGGGCCTCGACCCGTTCCAATGCGCCATGCAGCGCTTCGAGATCGATCGCTGGACCAAGAGCCTCAATATTCTTTTGAACCCTGGCGCGATGCTCCTGAAGTTCGGCGACAGTGTCTTGCGGCTTCGTCAGTGCCGCAAGGTGAGCTTCCCTTTCCGAAAGCATCGCCTCCTTCGCGGCAAGGGTCTGGCCACTGAGCGCGCTCGCATTTCGGGCGCCATCAAGTGCTTTCCGGGCCGCAGTAAAAGCATCGTTGCGCCCGGCGCTTTCCGCTTGCCCGTGGGCAGGAGTCGGGTGTTCATGAGAACCGCAGACAGGGCAAGCCTCTCCCGGCCGCAGCTTTTCGGCAAGATGCTGTGCCTGCGCTCCCGCAAGCGCGATCTCTGCCTCGTTAAAGCTTCGCTGCGCATCTTCCTGCGCCCGGCAAGTTTTCACGTGATTCTCGCGAGCGACCGAAAACTGCCCTCGCGCATCATTGACTGCCTTGAGGGCCACGTCATAACTGAGCGCTTTGTCAAGCTTTGATTTCAGTTCCCGCACCGCAGCAGACAAGGTCGTACGCTGCTCTGCGGATGTAGTCGCCGTCTTGATTTGCGCTCCTATGTCTGCTTGTTCGCGAACGAGAGTGTCATAGCTTTTCTGCGCCACCTCGAATGCTGCTAACGTGTCGCGCTCAATACGCGATGCCTCTTCCCTGTCTGACTTCTTCTTGTCAGCGTGACCGAGTGTCTCACGATGACGCTTCAGGTCTGCGCTCTGCGCCCGCAAGCTGTCAGCTTCGCCGCGCTTTCCCTGTTCCGCCGCCAGCGCCTCAGCCGCCTTCTTCATTGCTTCTTCTGCGGCCGCGCGCGCAGCCAGCGCCTTAGTGCAGTTGCCAGTGGCCGCGGACAAATCAGTGCGCGCGCGCTGCATGACGGCATCGGCATCCTGCAAGCTCTGAGCCACGCGCGCCCCGCTTAGGACAGCCTTGTCCTTTTCGATTTCCTTGCTTCTGGCCTCGATCAATGCCTGCGCTTGAGCGGCCGCCTCGTTCTCGACAAAAGCCTTCTCCACTTCATGAGCTGCCGCCAGCTTCTGCTCAGCAAGCCCTGCATTGTTCTTTGCCGTCTCCGTCGCAGCAGCGGCGATTTTCTGCTCTTCGAGTGCCTGCTGAGCACCCGCCGAAAGTTCTTCGAGCGTCGTGAAACCTTCTTGCCCCAGCCTGCTTTCGCAGGCCCGGCGATCGGCCCTGATTTTTTCCTCGGCGGACCTCGCGTCGTCCTTCATTTTCTGGGTCAGCCGCTTGTAGAGCGATACATCGAAAAGATCGCGCAGGATCGCGAGGCGGTCATTTGTGTTTGCAGCCAGAAACTTCTCGAAGCGTCCTTGAGGCAGAAGCACGATCTGACGAAACTGCTCCTTGCCGTAGCCAAGCCTGCGCTCAAGTTCATCGCGGACATCGGAGACTTTCTTCTCAGCGATCGGAGTACCCTGATTATCAGGTGTGATTTCATCAAGCGGGATATCAGTGACGTCGAAGAGCCAGGCGCAATGCGCCTCCTTCGTCTCCTTGCCGCCGCGCTGGGTCGGCCGCATTTGTTCCGGCCTGCGCCTTACGAGATACCTCGTCGCACCAAGCTCGAATATAAGTTCAACTTCCGTAAGGCGACTAGGTTCGGCGTGATCCGATCTCAAGGTTGATGCATCTTGGTCGTCTCGGGCGGGCTCACCGAACAATGCAAAAGAAATCGCGCTGAATATCGAAGACTTTCCCGATCCGGTTGGGCCATAAATGCCGAACAGTCCGGCGCCAAGAGCATCTCTAAAATCGAGAACCTGCTCGCCAGCATAAGGACCAAAGGCCCGAAGTGTAAGCCGTAACGGTCTCATGCCCGCTCCTCCACATTGTTGAGTTGTTTCAGGGCAGAAGTGACCACCGCCATTTCGTCATCCGTCCCATCTTCGTCGCGCACCTGGCTCAGAAACTCGCCGACCACGGCGACCGGATCGTCGAGCTTGGCCTGGGAGCCACCGCGCAGCAAAATCGGTTCCGCACGCTCGTCACGTTCGTAGGTGAGCGCAAGGGCGTTGGGATAGTGCTCCCTGATCCTGCCCATCGGGTCGATCAAGAGCTTTTTGTCGGTCAGCACGAGCTTGATGAAGTCCTCCGAGGGCTCGCGGCTGCCTTTGTCCAGAAGTTCCTCGAACTCCCCCTTCAGGACGCGAACAGCGCGATGCGGATTGATAGGCAGTTGCTGAAGAGTCACCGACCCGTCGCCGGCAAGATCGACCATGGTGAGCGATTTGGCGCTGCCCGCTTCGTCAAAGCCGAAGGCCAGCGGCGAGCCGCTATAGCGAATATGTTCGCCGCCGGCGCTCTGCTGCCGGTGCAGATGTCCCAGCGCGACATAGTGCGCGCCGTCGAATACGCTGGATGGAACGGTCTCGATGCCGCCTATTTGTAGAGGGCGCTCGCTCTCGCTCGGGGTCGCATTGGCGACAAAGACATGGGCAGCGATGACCCAGCGGGCGTTGCCTGGAACGTAAGTGCGGGCGCATGCCACTTGCGCAGCCACCACGTCGGCTGGGCATGCGATTGAGTTGTTCCCGTAACACTCCCGTGCCGAGAACTCATTGCCAAAAGGCAGCCCGGAGAACGCGATTGGCCCGTGTTCATCCTCAAGGATCAAGGGCTTCTCCTCGGCTGAAAGAGGGCCTCGGATCAGAAGCCGTTCTGGATCGGCAAAGGAGGCATACGAAGCGATTCTGTCGCCAGAATCGTGGTTGCCGGCGATCATTACAATCGAGGTGTTGCACTCGGCATGAACCGTCCGGATGAAGTTATTAAACTGGCGAACCGCCGTTGCGGGTGGCGAAGCACGATCGAATACGTCTCCCGCAATGACCAAGACATCGGGCGAATTCGTCCTCACCGCGCCGAGCACCTGATCCAGAACACTGTTGTGGTCGGCCTCTAGCGATTGCCCATAAAACTGACGCCCTAGATGCCAATCCCCTGTATGTAAAATCTTCATGCCCGTTGCCCCGTCTAAAAATTATATGTATAAAAATTAGACGTATGCAGCAATTAGAGTCAAGTCCCTTATTATGAGCCTAGAAACACTCAAGCATCCGCAGCGCGAACGACTGACGTTTTTGGACCAATGCTTCACCTGGCGCGGCACAGCAAATCGCCGCGACTTGATAGAACGTTTTGGGGTCTCAACGGCGCAGGCGGCGCTGGATTTTAAGGCCTACCTGACCGAGGCCGGAGCGAACGCGCCGCGCTATGATGCGGTAAGGAAGGTCTATATCGCTCAAGCGAAACATCGTCCAATTGCTCCTGATTCCTCATTCGGCGAATGGGAGCGAGTGCTTCGCGCGAGCGGCGCCGATCGCTTCGATGAACTTCCGTTGCTGACTCGTCAGAGCGACCCTTCGATACTCGCACGGCTAAGCCGGGCAGCGGAAAACCGACAGGCAGTCGAAGTGCAGTATATATCCATGGCGACCGGCGACCAGACGCCACAATGGATAGCGCCGACGCGGTTTGCCTCTGACGGCTCGCGCATCCATGTGCGCGCCTACAGTTTCAAGCACGAAGAATACCGAGACTATGTTCCCGGACGGATTGAGCCAGAGAGTAGCTTCAAGACTAGGATGCTGGAGAACGATCTACCGTTTGACCGTGACTGGCACACAATGGCCCGTATCACCCTGCGTCCCCATCGCAGCCTTTCGAAGGAGCAGGCTGCCGCAGTGCGACGTGAGTACGCGTTTGATGGCGACGTTCTTGTTGTTGAGACGCGCAAGGCGATTGAGTTTTACGCTGACCGCCGCTGGAATCTCGACAAAAGTGAGGCAAGGCTTGAGCGGATCAGCACGGAGTATATCGAGACTTGGCACAATAGCGAAATGACCTAGTACATTTTCGGCACCTACTCTGGTTAGAAGTGGACCCCATCTGCCGCGTTATCGGTGCGATGACAATGAAAAGGGCAAGGCACTCGACTGCGCCTCACCCCACTCCCTTCACCACCACGAGGTGTAAAAGACGGTCATGCCGTCAGCGATTTCCGCCCGTGCCTTCTCGATGAAGGCCAGGTCGTCCGCCACTTCCGTGCCGTCAGATTGACCGAAGAAGAAGCCGCTGGTCGGCGGCAGGTTGCCGCTGCGGATATCGGCTTCGAGCCGGTTGAGGTCATCAGCCGTGAGCTGCAGGTTGACGCAGTTGAAGTCGTCATCTCTGCCGCCCTTGGCGCGATATAGCGCCTCCATCCAGCCGTGGAGGTTCGGATGCTTGCGCCAGTAGTGTAGTTCACTGCCGGTCTCGGCTTCGAAGTCGACCGGCGCTGCCGGAGTTTCGGGAATGGCGAAGGCGTACATATCAAGGCCCATGGGGCTCTCCAATGAAAGAACACAAGGGCAAGAACGCTTATTTTCGCGGCTTTTCCTTGGGTTCGGTTATGTTTTGACCGGCGTTTGGGCCGATCAGTTAAAGCTTCTCGGTTCGCAGAACGGGTTTTTGCC
>Ga0268287_100201_pt1 | contig 29233 bp, 29 predicted proteins | sample MetcocultureR3M_FD_191348 | JGI IMG/M metagenome (GOLD analysis project Ga0268287, IMG submission 191348) | Soil microbial communities from Anza Borrego Desert, Southern California, United States - Methanotrophic co-culture R3-M | ecosystem: Environmental > Terrestrial > Soil > Desert | place... | reverse complement strand
ATCACCCGGGCGGGGCCGGCCTGCCCCACGTCGGCGAGGGGCGCGTCGCGGCCCTTGTCGCCGAAGGTGTAGAGCTGCTCGACGTAGCCGAGGTTGAATCGCGTCTGCTCGGTCACGAAAGCGCGCAGGGCCAGCTCGAACGTGCGGTGGCCGTCGGGATCGAAGGGGCCGAACGGCAGGCCCGACAGCTCGGCGCCCCCGGCCTTGGGGCGGACGGTCAGCACGACGGCCTCGCCGTCGCGGATCGCCACCACCACCGCCGAGAGCCCGATGACGACCATGCTCACTCCGTGACGAAAGCCTGGTCGGCCGCGCGGTATCCCGCAGCCTCGGACAGGACCTCGAAGCGATGGAGATACCGGTCCTGGGCGTCGAAGGGGGCGAGCGGCTCGATCGTCAGGCTGTAGCCCTCCGGCGGCGTCCCGAAGAAGTCCAGCGCCTCGGCATGATTGAAGCCCGCGAGCTGGGTCGCCTCGAAGAAGGCGCAGGCCCGGTCGGCCTGCTTGATCAGCTTCTTGATCGCCGCGGGGGTCTTCGCCGGGAGGCCGAAGCGGACGTGGATGGCGTTCTCCAGCCGCTCCTCGAACAGCTTGTAGTCCATCCCCAGCGCCGCCTTGAACGGCGAGATCATGTCGCCGATCACGTACTCGGAGGCGTCGTGGAGGAGGGCGGCGAGACGCCAGCGGGGCTCCACGTCGGGCTGGATGTGGGCGACGATCTCCTCGACGACCACCGAGTGCTGGGCGACCGAGAAGGCGTGCTCGCCCACCGTCTGGCCGTTCCAGCGCGCCACGCGCGCCAGGCCGTGGGCGATGTCCTCGATCTCGATGTCCATGGGGGACGGGTCGAGCAGGTCCAGGCGGCGGCCGGACAGCATGCGCTGCCAGGCCCGGGGTTCCTTGCCGCGACGCAGCCCTTTCCTCACCGGCGCATTCCCTCCACAGTCGAGGCCGTGAACTGGCCCAGGACCTGAGAAAGATCAATGCAGGGGCAGGTCCCCTGGGTCCAGACGCGGGGCAGATGAAGGATGGACGAATGAGCTGGGCCCGGATCATGGCCCCCCTTTCCGGCGGACAGGGCGATCGCGCGACGATCGCCGCCGCCGTCATGCTGGCCGAGCCCTTCGGGGCCGAGGTGGCGGGAGTCTACACCCCGGCCGACGTGGCCGACGTGATGCCCTGGATGGGCGAAGGTTTCATGGGCGGGGTGCAGACCACCGCGCTGGAGTCGCTGAAGGAGGCCGCCGCCGCCGGCGAAGCCAACGCCCGGGCGGCGCTCGAGACCACGAAATACCCCAAGACCAGCTTCATCGCCCTCCAGACCCCCGTCTGGGCCGGCCTTTCGGCCGAGAGCCGGCTGTCGGACGTCGTCGTGTTCGGGAACGACCCGGCCCGCGGCCGCGGGCCCCTGGCCGAGGCCTTCCAGCAGATGGTCGCCGACGAGCAGCGGCCGGTGGTCGTCGCCCGCACAGGGCTGAGGATCGGCGGCGTGGCGGCGGTCGCCTGGGACGGCGGCAAGGAGGCCTCGCGCGCGGCGCGCCTGGCCCTGCCGCTTCTGGAGAAGGCCGCCAAGGTGGTGATCCTGGCCGCGCCGAAGGCCAGCTCGCGGACCTTCGACCCGGCCAAGCTGCAGGCCTACTACGCCGCCCGCGGCGTGAACGCCGAGCTCAACGTACTGCCGGACAGCGGCGACGCCGCCCCAGCCCTGCTTCACGCGGCCAGCGCCGCCGGCGCCGACATCCTGGTGGCCGGCGCGTTCGGCCATCCCCGGCTGCAGGAGTTCATCTTCGGGGGGACCACCCGGACCCTCTTGAATTCCGACCAGCCGTCCTTGTTCTTATCCCACTAGACCCTCTGGAGGTGACGTCATGTCCTTGTCGCGCATCGTGATGCGGCTTGCCCGCAATCCGGGCACGGAATTCGCCGGAGGTGACGACCACCGCGGCTACTCGCTCACGGCGCCCCTGACGGCCGACGGCCTGCTGGACGAGGCGGCCTACGCCAAGGCTCGCGACGCCTGCACGGTGCGCCGCTTCGCGCCCGACGAGGACCCCGTGGATGGCCGCCTGGCGCGCAAGGGCCAGCGCTGGTTCTTCGACTACGACGAGGGGGATTCGGCCGACGACGAGCCGGTCTACCGCCTGGGCGATCACCGCTTCGCCGTGGGCGAGTACGTGACCATCACCGACGAGGACGGACGGCCCCTGACCTACAAGGTCGTGGAGGTGCAGCCGGCGGCCTGATCGCCTCAGCCTTCGCGCCTCATGCGTTCCTGGCGGGCGATTTCCAGTGGATTGGGTTCGATCACGCCGAACGAGCCGGTCTGCACGGCGCCCGCCGGCTCGTAGACGCTGAGAATCGCCCCCTTAGGCGAGGTGGCGGAGCGGGTCATGGTAAGGGCTGTTGGGGCGGCGCGCTCGCTGAACAGGCGCTTCCCGCGGCCCAGGATGACCGGATAGGTCATCAGCCGGAGCTCGTCGATCAGCCCCTCGGCCATCAGGGTCTGCAGCAGGTCGCCGCTGCCCTGGGTCAGGAGGGTCGGCCCGTCCGTCTGCTTCAATCGGGCCACGTCGGCCGCCGCGTCGGCGAGCGCGATCGAGTTGGACCAGGTCATGGGGGCGCCTGCGCGCGTGGCGACGAACTTGGTCGCGCGGTTGAAGGACGCCGCGATGGGGTGATCCTGGGGCGCGAAGGGCCAATAGGCGGCGAAGATCTCGTAGGTCTTGCGGCCGAGCAGCAGGTCGAAGGGAGCGGCGAACAGTTCGCCCACCCATCCGCCGCTCACGTCGTCCGAGTGCGGCTGGAGCCAGCCGCCGAAGGAGAAGCCGCCCGTGGGGTCTTCCGTGGGTTGGCCCGGCGACTGGATCACACCATCAAGGCTCACGAAGGCCGCGGCCACCAACTTTCTCATCCTGCTGCTCCAGTCTACGACTGCAGCAAGGACGGTCCGGCGCCGGCCGAGCCGACAGGCGCGCGCGACGACTTCCAGAAAAACGATCAGACCCCGCCGTTCTTCCGCACCAGCTTCTTGATGTCGCGATAGACGTTGTCATCGTCGTCCAGCGCGGATTTCGAGTGGACGATGGCGACGGTCAGCGGCCCCGTCTTGGGGCCGCCCGCTTCATAGCCCACGAAGCGCCGGCCGTCGGCGGCGGACTTGCCGCTGGAGACGAAGGTGGCGCGGACGCCGCGCTTCTCGCGGGCCAGGGCCTCGCCCTTCAGGCGGACCTCCCGGCGAATCTGCACCTTGGCTTCCTCGCCGCTGGCGTCCACGTGCAGCGGCCCGATCCGGATCTGGGCGGAGTCGTTCGCCTCGTCGGCGACGATCTGGATGCCGGGCAGGTCGATGCGGGTGGTCTCGCGGCCGTCCTCGACCACCACCTTGCCCTTCTCGAGCCGGACGTCGACGCCGTCGACGCTTCCCATGCCTTCCTCGGCCGCATCGCCGGCGTCGGCCACCTGGGCGGCGGCGCCGGCGTCCTTCGCGGCCTCGGCGGCGGCGCGTTCGGCCTCGGCGGCGCTCTGCGGCGAGGGGCGGGTGTCCGCCTGCGGCGCGGCGGCTTCGGCCGCTTCCGCCGCCTTCGCCGATTCGGCGAGCAGGGTCTCTTCGAGGCGGTCCAGGGTCGCGAAGGCGGTCCCTGACACCGGGATGAGGCGCAGCGTCACCTCGGCGCCCTCGGCGGAGGCGTAGATGCAGCTCTTGCCGTCCTGGGCCATCGCGGTCCGCGTCAGCTCGCCCTGGGTCGCGGGGCAGTCGAGGGCCACACGCGGCGCCTTGGCCTGCGGCGTGCAGGCGGCGGCCAGCGGGAGAGCCGAGACGGCGGCCAGGAAGAGCAGCGGCTTCATGCGATTAGGGCTCCGGTCCGTTCCCTCAGGAAACTGGCCGGAGCCCCTTCGAAAAGCGAGTGAATTCGCCGTAAGGGGGTCGTTGGAGGGCCCGCTTGGACCTGGCCCTCGGCCGGACGCCCAGGCCGTCCCGATCCGCTCGCGGCGTTCCTCCGGCCCCTCGGCCGGACCGCTGCGCGGTCCCGATCCGCTCGGGGCTATTGCCCGGGCCGCGCGGCGCCCTCGCGGCGGGCGAGGAAGGCCAGCCGCTCGAAGAGGTGGACGTCCTGCTCGTTCTTGAGCAGCGCCCCGTGCAGCGGCGGGATCAGCTTGGTGGGATCCTTCTCGGCCAGGGCGGCGGCGTCGATGTCCTCGACCATCAGCAGCTTAAGCCAGTCCAGCAGCTCGGAGGTGGAGGGCTTCTTCTTCAGGCCCGGCACCTTGCGCATGTCGTAGAAGATGCGCAGCGCCTCGCCGACCAGCTTCTGCTTGATCCCCGGATAGTGGACCTCGACGATCTCCTGCATGGTGTCGGCGTCGGGGAAGCGGATGTAGTGGAAGAAGCAGCGGCGCAGGAACGCGTCGGGCAGCTCCTTCTCGTTGTTCGAGGTGATGATGACGATCGGCCGGACGGCGGCCTTGATGGTCTCGTTCGTCTCGTAGACGTAGAACTCCATCCGATCGAGCTCCTGCAGGAGGTCGTTCGGGAACTCAATGTCGGCCTTGTCGATCTCGTCGATCAGCAGCACCGGGCGGACGGGGCTCTCGAACGCCTCCCAGAGCTTGCCCTTCTTGATGTAGTTCTTGACGTCCTTCACCCGCTCGTCGCCAAGCTGGCTGTCGCGCAGGCGGCTGACCGCGTCGTACTCGTAGAGGCCCTGGATCGCCTTGGTCGTCGACTTGATGTGCCAGGTGATCAGCGGCGCGCCCAGCGCCTCGGCGATCTCGTAGGCCAGGACCGTCTTGCCCGTGCCGGGCTCGCCCTTGATCAGGAGCGGGCGCTCGAGGGCGATGGCGGCGTTCACGGCCACCTTCAGGTCCTCGGTCGCGACGTACTTCTCGGTCCCTTCGAAACGCTGGCTCATTCGGCTCCCCAGGCGGGCGGCGCCCGCATTCGAACAGTTGTTTGTCTGGAGACACCCTAAAGGCCGCGCCGCGACATTCAAGCGAGTTCCCGCACCGCTGCCGCCAGGGAAACCCGGCCGCCAGTCCGGATCCTAGTCCTCGTCGGGCTTGGCGCGGGTCTCGCCGCCACGGTCTTCGGCGTAGCCCATGTTCTTGAGGTCGTCGTCGGACACGTCGCGCGCCGAGAAGTCGGTGAAGTCGTCCTCGCCGCCCTCAGCCTCGTCGGCGTCTCGCACCTCCTCAAGGCCCTCGATCTCGCTGCGCAGGACGCGGTGGTCGTTGAAGCCGTCGTCGGGGCCCAGGCCGTCGAGGTCGTCCTCGTGCTCCTCGGTCGAGGCGTGGTAGTCGAGCTCGTTGTCCTCCTCGAAGTCGCCGTCGTCGACGGCGTCCGGATCGAACTCGTCGGCGTCGAGAGCGAGCGCCTCGTCGTCGTCCCGGTCGCCCAGCCGCTGGGTCACGTCCTCGACGTCCGGAAGCTCCTCGAAGGTGCGCATGTCCTCGCCCATCCCCAGCGGGGAATCGCCGGCGAGCGGCGAGTCGCCTTCGCCGCCGACCGTCATGCTCTCGTCGAAGGTCTCGGCCTGATCCTGGGGATCGAAGTCGGCGTCGGACTCGAAGCTTGTTCCGGGCATGGCGGGGCTCCTCGCATTCGGCGCCGGAAGCGGCGCCCACGCGGGGAAAACCCCTCGGAAAACCGAGCGTTCCTCAGCTCGCGCCGAACGCGCCAAGGGCGGCGGCGACCTCGCCCATGACGCCGTCCCAGGCGCCGTAGGCCTCGGGCGCGAACACCCGGGTCTGGGGGTACCAGGGATAGCGGTCGGCGGTGCCCAGCCGCGGCCAGGCGCCCGGCGTGGTGATCAGCCAGGCCGGGACCCCGCAGGCCGCGGCGATGTTGAAGGTGGCGTTCGAGAAGCCCAGCACCAGGTCCATGGCGGCGCTCAGCGCGGCCACGTCGTCCAGGTCCTGCTTCAGGTCGATCCCGGGCGGGCTCCAGATCTCGGCCCCCAGTTCGCTCCTGGCCCAGGCCAGCTCTTCTGCGCAGTCGCCGTACTGCAGGTTGACGAAGGTCACGCCCTTCTGCGCCAGCACCGACGCCCACTGGGCGAAGGGCGAGAAGTGGCGATGCCGCGCGCCCGCCCGGCTGGCGCTCTTCCAGAGCAGGCCGACCTTGGGTCCGGCGAGGCCGGCGGCGTCCAGCACGCCCTTCCAGTGCGCCACCCGTTCGGGATCCGCCGCCAGGTACCCGGTGCGGGGCGTGAAGGCGCCGAGTTCGCGCCGGTGTTCGCGCAGCAGCGAGGCCATCGGCGCCCAGAGGTCCGGCGCGGCGTCGCCGAGCTCGGGCACGGCGCGGACCGTCCGACCCTCGACGTTGTAGGTGGCGTGGGCCAGCACCCGCACGCCGGGCAGGCTGCGGGCGAACAGCGAGACCAGCCGCGGCTCCACCGCCAGGGTCAGCCGCCCGTCGGGGCCGAGACGCTCAAGGAGGTCGGGCAGGATCGTGCCGAAGAGGATCTCGTCGCCAAGGCCCTGTTCGCCCACGACGAGCATGGACTTGCCGGCCACGTCGGCGCCGGGCTCCCAGCGCTCGCCCTTGACGGCGAAGTGGGTCACGTCCGCGAACTGCGGGTGCAGGCGCGCCTCGTACTCGTCCCAGCCCTCGCCGATGCGGCCGAGCGCGATCAGGATCGTCGAGCGCGCCAGGCGCATCATCTGGCGGTCGTCTTCGGGAAGCGGGCCGGCCAGCGCCGCCTCGCAGCATGCCAGCGCTTCCTCCGCGTCGCCCTGCATCAGGCGGGCGTTGCCCAGGTTGTAGCGCGGCCGGGCCTGGTCGCCGTCCAGGCGCAGCGCCTCGCGGAAGAAGACTTCGGAGGTGGGGAAGTCCCCCTGTTCGGCCATCACAGTGCCCATGGTGTTCCACAGCATGGCCACTTCCGGCGACTTGATGATCGCCGGCTTCAGGACCTCGACCGCCTCCTCGTACCGCTCCTGGTCGCGCAGGGCGCAGGCGAGGTTGTTGGCGCCCTCGTGGTTCTCGGGATGGCGGGCGAGGAAGTGCCGGAACAGCTTCTCGGCCTGGGTCCGCATGCCCATCCGGTAGGCCAGGCGGCCGAGGTCGTTGGCGATCTCGGCGTGGTCCGGCAGCAGCTTCAGGGCCGACTCGTAGGCGGTGACGGAGGAGGCGAAGTCCCCGGCTCGCTCGCGCGCGATGCCGAGCAGGTACCAGCCGAAGCCGCTGCGTTCGTCCCGTTCCAGGGCCTTGATGGCCCACTCGGCGCCGGTCCTGTGGTCGTTGGCCTTCAGCGCGTCCACGGCCCGTTGCAGCATGGGCTGGATCGCCAGGGCCTTCAGCTCGGACATCGCCGCGGAGAGCTGGTTCAGCGCCTCCTTGGAGCCCGCCTCGCCGATGGTCCCGCCCACGACCCGCGCGGGGGAGGGGGCGGAGCCGGCCTGAAGGGCGATGGCGGATACGGCGCTGGGGGCGGCCTTGGCCGGCATGGGCGAACTCCCGAAGAATGATCGGAAGCTGGCCAGTTATGCTTAATCGCGGCTTAACCCCCGGGGAGCCGCCCGAACCTTGGCAAGGGGCCGTTAACGGCTGCGGCGTTAGGCCTGTCGTGCGCTCGACGCCGCCGCAGGCGACAATGGGTCGTTCGAATCGCAGGCGGTTCGTGGTGTCGGGGATCAGGGGGCAGGCTTGCCGCTGAAGTTGTCGCTAAGGCCGGGTGAGAGGTTCGTCCTCAACGGAGCCGTCGTCCAGAACGGCGACCGCCGCTCGGTGCTCGTCCTGCAGAACAAGGCTTCGGTCCTTCGCGAGAAGGACATCATGCAGTCCGACGAAGCGAACACGCCGGCCAGGCGGATCTACTTCCCCGTGATGATGATGTACCTCGATGAGGCGAACGCCGACCGCTACTACGACGAGTTCGTGCGGCGGATGGGCGAGTTCATGGGCGTCATCTCCAATCCCGCCGTCCTGGCCGAGTGCGTGAACATCTCCAAGCACTGCATGTCGCGCGAGTACTACAAGGCGCTGATGCTGTGCCGGAGGCTCATCGAGTACGAAGACGAGAGGTTGGGGAATGTCCCTTCAGGCCTATCAGCAGGCGGCGACGCGGGCTGAGAGCCCGCGCGAGATGGAGTATCGCCTGTTCGCGCAGGTGACGCGGGCTCTGATGGAGGCCGCCAAGCTCCCCGCCGACGACCTCAAGGGGCGTATGGACGCCCTGGACTGGAACCGCCGCGTCTGGTCCGTGCTGGGCGCGGACTGCCAGCAGACGGGCAACGGCCTGCCGCGCGAGCTGCGGGCCTCGATCATCTCGCTCAGCATCTGGGTCGGCAAGCACACCAGCCTGGTGATCCGCCAGCAGGAGGAGATCGAGCCCCTGATCGAGATCAACCGCATGATCATGCAGGGGCTGAGCGGAGCCAGCGAGGCGGCCGCCGCCTGACGCGGCCCGCCAGGTCCGAACCCATCAGGCCGCGGCTCGCCCGCGGCCTTTTTCGTGCCCGCCCCGATTGGACCGGCAGGTCCTGCCGGGCTGCAGGTTTGGCTAACGCAGCGGGCGTTCCGCGGGCTACGTTCCGCGCAAAAATGACAGTTAGAACAATCAGATATCAGCTGGTTGGTTTGGTTAAGGCTGGCCCGCGGATTGCGTGGCGTCCTCCGAGCGAAAAATCGCTCGCCGGCAAAAGCCGGACAATTCCTCCAGAATGGAAGGACCACCACCATGCCGATGAACTCGGTCAACACCAACGTGGGCGCGATGATCGCGCTCCAGAATCTCAACTCGACCAACACGGAGCTCGCCACCACCCAGACCAGGATCAACACCGGCAAGCGCATCTCGTCGGCCAAGGACAACGGCGCCATCTGGGCCATCGCCCAGAACCAGCGTGCGTCGTCCCAGTCGCTGAACGCGGTTCGTGAGTCGCTGCAACGATCGATCTCGACCGTGGATGTGGCCATCTCGGCCGGCGAAACCGTCTCGGATCTGCTCCTTCAGATGAAGGAAAAGGCCCTGGCGGCTTCGGACACCTCGCTCGACAGCAACAGCCTCGCGGCCCTGAACGACGACTTCAAGGCCCTGCGCGACCAGCTGGCGAAGGCGGTGTCGAACGCCGAGTTCAACGGGGTCAACATGGTGTCCGCCTCGGGCGTCACCATCGCCGCCCTGGCGAACTCGAACGGCACGTCGAAGATCACCGTGGCGGCCCAGTCGCTCGCCCTCGGCGGCGGCAACGTCACCGTCGCTGCGACGGCCTCGATCGCCACCCAGTCGACCGCTGCGGCGATGATCTCGACGATCAACACCTCGATCCAGAACGTGTCTTCGGCCCTGTCGAAGCTCGGTACGGGTTCGAAGTCGCTGTCGTCGCACCTGGAGTTCATCAACAAGCTCCAGGACTCGATCGACGCCGGTGTCGGCAACCTGGTCGACGCGGATCTCGCGAAGGAAAGCGCCAAGCTCCAGGCTCTGCAGACCAAGCAGCAGCTGGGCATCCAGGCGCTGTCGATCGCGAACCAGTCCTCGTCGATCCTGCTGGGCCTGTTCCGTTAAGTCGCTACCCCGGGCGGGCCTTCGCGCCCGCCCGGGTGACCTTTCAGACCGACCGGGCCGTTTTTGCCGGCTTGGGGCGGCAATTTCTGCCGCGTGGACGCTTTGGTGGGCAGGATTTGCCGGGCTGAGGCGTGGCTAACAGCCCTTTAACATTGAAAAAACAGTAGCTTACGAGCTCATCAGTCGCCCCGGCAGCTGGCCCGCCGCTTGCTGCTCCGTCCTTCGGGCAAAACGCCTCCGGCAGACAAAATGTCGCCGGTTCCTTGAGAAGAAGGACTGATTTGATGCCGAATAGCGTCAATACCAACGTGGGCGCGATGATCGCGCTCCAGAACCTGAACGCCACCAACAACGAGCTGACGACCACCCAGGCCCGCATCAACACGGGCAAGCGTATCGCGTCGGCCAAGGACAACGGCGCCATCTGGGCCATCGCCCAGAACCAGCGTGCGTCGTCCCAGTCGCTGAACGCGGTTCGCGAATCGCTGCAGCGCTCGATCTCGACCGTGGACGTGGCCATCTCGGCCGGTGAGTCCGTTTCGGACCTGCTCCTTCAGATGAAGGAAAAGGCCCTGGCGGCTTCGGACACCTCGCTCGACAGCAACAGCCTCTCGGCCCTGAACGACGACTTCAAGGCCCTGCGCGACCAGCTGGCGAAGGCGGTGTCGAACGCCGAGTTCAACGGGGTCAACATGGTGTCCGCCTCGGGCGTCACCATCGCCGCCCTGGCCAACTCGAACGGCACCTCGAAGATCACCGTGGCGGCCCAGAACCTGGCCCTCGGCGGCGGCAACGTCACCGTCGCGGCCACGGCCTCGATCGCTACGCAGTCCTCGGCTGCGGCGATGATCTCGACGATCAACACCTCGATCCAGAACGTGTCTTCGGCCCTGTCGAAGCTCGGTACGGGTTCGAAGTCGCTGTCGTCGCACCTCGAGTTCGTGAACAAGCTCCAGGACTCGATCGACGCCGGCGTGGGCAACCTCGTCGACGCCGACCTCGCGAAGGAAAGCGCCAGGCTCCAGGCTCTGCAGACCAAGCAGCAGCTGGGCATCCAGGCGCTGTCGATCGCGAACCAGTCTTCGTCGATCCTGCTGGGCCTGTTCCGTTAAGGCCCGTAGGCCGCGGGGCCCTTGCGGCTCCGCGGCCGGCGCGCGGCGGGCAGGGCGACCTGTCCGCCGTTCACGCTCAACACCGGAGCGCTGCCTAACCCACAGCGACAGGAGCAATGCCAAACAAGGTTGCGGCCTTCGCAGCCACGCCCGACCCGACGATGTCCGGCCAGACGCCGCCCGCCGCCGAGCCCCGCAAGGGCCAGAAGGCGACCGCGGCCCCCGCCGTACCGGATCAGGCCGACCTGCGACTGGTCATCGAAGAGGATCAAGCCAGCGGAAGCTACGTCTACAAGACGATCAACCGGCGAACCGGCGAGGTCGTCCTTCAGCTGCCCAGGGATGAAGTCCTGCGCCTGAGGGAAGAGACGGGCTACGCCGCCGGGGCGGTCATCCGCACCAAGGCCTGATCCCAAGCGCTCGCACTGCGAGCCCCATGGTTAACCGCCCCGGACCCTCCGGCGGCGGCGTACGCCGTTTGGCCGTTAACCATCTGCTCACCACGTTTTCCTAGCTTCGAGTCCACGAACGGGCAGCGAGTCGCGCCGTTCGAGTCAGGAGAGAAGCTTATGGCGATCAGCGTCCACACCAATAAGTCGGCCCTTATCGCCCTTCAGAACCTGAACAAGACCAACGACCAGTTGAGCGACGTCCAGAACCGGATCAACACCGGTCTGAAGATCTCCAACGCCAAGGATAACGCGGCCATCTGGGCCATCGCCCAGGGGCAGCGCGCCGACATCGGGGCCCTGGGCGCCGTGCGGATGAGCCTGGAGCGCGCCCACTCGATCGCCGAGGTTTCGATGGCCGCCGGCGAATCGGTGTCGGACCTCATGGTGCAGCTGAAGGAGAAGGTGGTCGCGGCGATGGACACGTCGCTGGACGCCTCCTCGCGCACCGCGCTCGATTCCGACTTCAAGGCGCTGCTGCGGCAGATTTCGCAGGTGGTGCAGAACGCCGAGTTCGACGGCGCCAACCTGCTGGACGGCTCCCTGGGCGCGAGCATCCAGTTCCTGGCCAACGCCGACGCCAACTCCAAGATCACGCTGTCGACCCAGAACCTGTCGCTGGGCGGCAGCATCATCTCGGTGGCCGCCACCGCCTCGATCTCGACGGTGACCCTGGCCACCAACGTGCTGACGCAGCTGAACACCTCGCTCACCCAGGTGAACCAGGCGCTCGGCAACCTGGGCTCCCAGGGCAAGCAGATCGACGCCCACCTGGACTTCGTCTCGAAGCTCACCGACGTGCTCGAGATGGGCGTGGGCAACCTCGTCGACGCCGACCTCGCGAAGGAGAGCGCGAGGCTGCAGGCCCTGCAGGTGCAGCAGCAGCTCGGCGCCCAGGCGCTTTCCATCGCCAATGCAGCGCCGCAGGTGATCCTGCAGCTCTTCCGCGGCGGCTAACCCCTTCCGTTGGGGCGTAGGGAGGGGCCCGGCGGCGCGGGAGCCGGCCGGGCCCTTCTTTCTTGAAGCGGCTTAACGGGCTGGAGACCTTGATCGTCTAAGAAAGCGGAGCGGATCCGCCTCCGCGGGTGAGGGCCGATGGTCATCTCGATCGACACCAGCCTGCTCATGGGGCTCTACCAGTCGCGGCTGGTGGGGACGGGCGCGGCTTTGTCGACCCAGGCCCGGGCCTCGACCAGCTCCAAGTCCGCCCCCACGGCTCCCTGGAGCACAGGGGGGACCGCCCCCGACCCGGCGCAGACCGTCAAGGCGGCGCTGCAGGGGCGCAAGTTCATCGACGAGGGCGGCGCCCAGCTCGACCTGCCCGGCGCCAGCACCGATTACCGCAAGATGTTCGCCCTCTACTCGGGCCTGTCGACCCTGATGGGGTTGGCCGAGCGGATGCAGGGCAAGGGCGTCACCAGCATCGAGAAGTCGCAGATCCAGCGGGCGTTCGCCCGCGGCATGGCCGAGGTCGGCGACTACGTCAGCAAGGCCAAGTTCGAGAACCTGCGCCTCGTACAGGGCGAGGCCGTCGACCGCGCCAAGACCACCGCTCCGGTCCCGCGCAACAAGACCGAATACATCACCCCGCCGCTCGTCAGCGGGTCCAGCGCCGACGCCGTCCCGGCCTTCGCCGGCGACGTGAAGTTCAACATCAAGATCAAGCGCGGCGGCGTGAACCACGACATCGCCATCGACCTGGCGGGCATGGGCGCCCAGACGCGGTCGCTGGCGAACGTCGTCAACTTCGTAAACGACCAGCTGGCCGCCGCCGGCGTCGACACGCGCTTCGCGACCCACAGGACGCCGGGACAGCCGAAGACGATCGAGTCCGGCGGCAAGACCATCACGCTGAAGACCACAAACCCGGACCAGTGGTCGCTGAAGGTGAAGGTCTCGGTCGGCGAGACCGTGAGCTTCGACGCGCCCGCCACGGCCGGCGCGGCCTACCTCGTGCAGACCGCCGCGGATCCGGATCCCGACGGCAAGATCACCACCAACGACGGGGTGCTGCGCCAGCAGCTGGTGAAGTTCCAGACCGACACCGCCACCGTGCCCGCGCCCGTCCAGCAGGAGGGCGAGCAGTACTGGGTGGACGGCCGCGCCTTCTCCAAGACCTTCGGACCCGAGGTGAAGACGGTTCGCTCGACCCAGGTGGGGCCGGACGGCTCGGTCTACATGCTGGCCGACGTGACGGGGAAGATCGACGGCGAGACGCTGAAGGGAACCCAGGACGTCGCCCTGCTGAAGTTCGACGCGGCCGGCAAGCTCGTCTACTCTCGGACGCTGGGCGCGTCGGAGGAGGCCACGGGCCTCGCCCTGGCGGTGTCGGCCGACGGAAAGGTCGCGATCGCGGGGGCGGTCAAGGGCGGCCTCAACGGCGCGACCGACGGGCCCCTGAACTCAGGGACCACCGGCGTCTACGCCGACCAGTCGGACAGCTTCGTCACCCTCTTCAACGCCGACGGCGAGGAGATCTGGACCGCGCGGCGGGGCGCGCGCAAGCAGGACGAGGCCACCCACGTGGCGTTCGCCGCGGACGGCTCGATCATCGTGGCCGGCCGGGCGCAGTCGACCATGCCGGGCTCGACGGCGGTCGGCGACTGGGACAGCTACATCCAGGCCTTCCAGCCAGAGCTGGAGACGACGCCCGAGGACCGGAAGGGCAAGGTCAAGACGCTCTTCACCGAGACCTTCGGCTCGACGGGCGCCGACCGGCCGGCAGGGATGGTCGTGGACGGGACCTCGGTGATCACCGCGAGCGTCGAGGAGGGCCGGGCGGTCCTGCGGCGGTTCGACATTTCGGGCGGAACGCCGGTGCTGACCGCCACCCGCGACCTGGGCGATCTGCAGGGCGGGGAGATCGCGGGTCTGGCGCTCGACGGCGGCCAGGTGGTTATCGCCGGCTACACCGCGAACGCGGGCCTGGGCGCCGGGACCGTGACGCGCGCCCACGCCGGTGGGACCGACGCCTTCGCCGCGCGGCTGTCCGCCGACCTGAGCGCAGGCGCGGGCGACCGCATCGCCTTCTACGGGGGCGCGGGCGACGACCGGGCCACGTCGCTGGCGGTCTCGGGCGGCCAGGTGTGGATCGCAGGCGCCGCCGGGACCGACCTGCCGGGCCATCCGGACAAGGTCGGGGACGCCGACGGCTTCCTCACACGGCTGGACGTGGCTACGGGCGCGGTGGACTGGTCACGGCGCTTCACGGCCAAGGACGGGCACGCCACGCCCACGTCCATCGCCATCGACCCGAACGGCGCCAGCGTCCTCGACCGGATCGGCCTGCCGAAGGGAACGCTGGAGCTGAAGGACTCCCAGACCATCGTCGCCCAGACCGGCATCCGGCCTGGAGAGGAGTTCCGGATCCGGTCGGGGTCCGGGCGCTGGTCGGCGGTGACCATCGACGAGAAGGACACTATCGACACCCTGGCCCAGAAGATCCGCCGCGCGACGGGTTTCCAGGCCAAGGTCAACGTGACCACCAGCAACGGCATGCGGGTGCTCTCGGTCACGCCCTCGAACGACCGCTCGGTGATCGAATTCAGCGCCGGCAAGGCCGACAAGGACGCCCTGGCCCAGTTGGGCATCCCCGAGGGCGTGGTGCGCGCCACCGATTTCAGGGACGGCAAGACGGTGGCGGCCGACGGCAAGCCGATGATCTACGGCCTGTCGCTCGACACCGACCTGAACCTCGACAACGCCACCGAGATCAGCCACGCGCTGGCCGACGTCGCCAAGGCGCAGGGCGTGATCCGCCAGATCTATCGGGACCTCGTCCGCGGCGCGACGCCGGAGGATCCCTTGGCCAAGGCGCAGATCACCGGCACGGCGCCCAAGTACCTCACCGACCAGATCGCCAACTACCAGGCCGCTCTGGCGCGACTGGGCGGATAAGGCGCCGCGCGCTTGAAAGCCGAGCCGTCGCGGTCTAGCGAGGCGCCATGGACGAACAGCGTGAGCCGCCCAAGGACCGCCGCAAGGGCCTCGTGATCGCCGGCGCGGCCGTCGCCCTTCTGGCCGGCGTGCTGATCGCTTGGTTGCTGGTCTCGAGCGGGCGAGGGGAGAGGACCCCGCCGCCTCCCGCCTCGCAAGGCGGTCTCGTCATCGAGAGCGGCCCTGACGACGGGCGCATCGACCCCGCCAAGCCGCTCCGCTGCTTCGTGGCCGGTCAGTTCGTCGGCGAGTTCACCCTGACCGAATGCGCGCAGCGCAACGGCGTCGCCACCGGGGCGCTCGACGTGGGGATCGACGAGACCGGCGCGCTCGCCGCCTCGCAGGAGGCGGGCCTGGTGCTCACGCCGCTGCCGCCGCCCGAGGAGGCCGAGGCCGCGCCCAGCGCCGCCGAAGCGGCCCCGCCGCCGGCCACGCACGCCGGCCCGCTGGCGGCTTGCTGGCGGCACAGCGGCGGCCAATGGCGGCGGCTGCCGTCCGAGATGGGGCTCGACGCCTGCGTGCAGGCGCTGTTCGCCGGCCGCTGCGAGCGTCCCGGTCAGGCGACCTACGGCCGCTGGGGCCAGCAGACCCTTCGCCTCGTCACGGGGCGGGTGGAGATCTCGTCCGACAATCAGAGCTTCCGCACGCTGGTGAACCAGGGCGCGGGCTGCAGCCTCCCGCCCGCCGGGTGACGGCCCGCCCGCCGGCTGGTAGGCTCTTACGCATGTACGCCAAGCCGCTCCTCCTGGTCGCCGTCGCCGCCCTGGCCCTTTCGGGCTGCGCCAAGCGCACCAAGCCGCCCGGGGACACCGGCGTCTGCTACCACGTCGTGTTCCAGAAGGACGGGACGCTGAAGTACAACAAGCTCGTGGACGCCCCGAGCCTGGAGGTCTGCGCGGCCAACCTCGAGGCCATGCGGGTGAAGTTCCTGACGCTGGGCGGCTCGCAGCGCGAGCTGGTGGGCGCCTACCAGTCGAACTTCCTCTTCATCGACCCCTACGGCATCCACACCTCGACCTCGCTCGAGGGGCCCCGCTACACCGCGCTGGTGCGGACCGGCGACGGCCGGCTCGCGATCCCGGGCGCCATGCCGCAGCAATAGCTGTGGACAGGTCCTCCTGGACCGGAACAGATGCGGAACATATTGTTTGATGTTCCGTTAACGGCGCGCTAGCTTCGCGCCGGGCAGCAAGCCCGCACCTACGGAAACTCAGGACATCGACATGGCGGGCAGCGTCAACAAGGTCATTCTGGTGGGCAATCTCGGGGCGGATCCCGAGATCCGCAGCCTTAACTCCGGCGACCGGGTCGCCAACCTGCGCATCGCCACGTCCGAGACCTGGCGCGACCGCAGCACCGGCGAACGCAAGGAAAAGACCGAGTGGCACCGGGTGGTGATCTTCAACGAGAACCTCGTGAAGGTGGCCGAGAACTACCTGCGCAAGGGCTCCACGGTCTACATCGAGGGATCGCTGCAGACCCGGAAGTGGACCGACCAGTCGGGCCAGGAGAAGTACTCCACCGAGATCGTGCTGCAGAAGTTCCGCGGCGAGCTCACCATGCTCGGCGGCCGCGGCGAGGGCGGCGGTGCGGCCGACCGTGACGAAGGCGGCTACGGCGGCGGCTTCTCCTCGGGCCCCCGCGCCCAGAGCTCGGGCCCGCGCGAGGACTTCTCGGCCGACCTCGACGACGAGATCCCGTTCTAGGGCGAGAATTCGGATAGCGCGGGGCCGGCGGGCGCCTTAGTGGCGGCGTCCACGGCCGCGGCCCGGGCGATCAGGCGCTGGGCGAGCCATTCCCCGGCGGGCGGCAGCCGACGGCGGCCTGTGCGGAGGCGCACCTTGAGGGGCGGGAACCGGGGAAAGCCCTCCTCGGGCGTGAGTTCGCGCAGGCCCGCCATCCGCGACTCCGGCAGGGGCGCGACCACGGCGCCCGACGCCACCGCGGCCCGGATCACGGTTTCGGCGTTGGAGGTCACGGCGATGCGGTAGGGGCGGGCGACCGCCCGCAGCATCTCCTGCGCGAGGCGCCGGAAGACGCTGCCTTCGAACATGAGCGCGACCGGGAGAGGCGTGAGGGCCAGGGCCGGGGAATCCTCGGCGCAGGCCCACAGGCCCCGCTCGAGGTGCACGAGCTCGCCCCGCTCGTCGCCGCCCAGCTGGTATTCGGTCACCAGCGCCAGATCGAGGGCGGCCTCCTCGAGCCGGCGCATCAGCGCGCCGGAGCCGTCGACCACCACCCGCAGATTGGTGTCGGGAAAGCCGGCGACCAGCTCGTCCAGCACTTCCGTGAGCAGGGTCGCCACGTAGGTGTCGGGCAGGCCCAGGGTCAGGGAGCGGGCGGACCGCTCGTTCATCATGGCGTCGAAGGCGATCTCGTGCGCCCGCAGGATCTCGCGCGCGTGGACGAGCAGCATCTCTCCGTCGCCCGTCAGCCGGACGCCCTGGGCGCCTCGCACCAGCAGGCGGCGGCCCGCCTGCTCCTCCAGCCGCTTGATCTGCATGCTCACGGCCGAGGGCGTGCGACCGACGGCGTCCGCGGCGGCCGCGAAGCTCCCCGCATCGACGATGGTCACGAAGGTGCGCAACAGATCCTGATCGAACATGGTTCAATTCTATTGAACTGCGATTTCAAGTCTATTCGTTCGAAAAACGTCGGTCTCGGAGGCAATGAGGCCGCCCGCGCCAGAGGGCGCGAACTGCTTCGAGCCTGAAGATGAACGAACTGGACCTCCGAAGGGCGGTCGCCGGCGACGGCGACGCGCTCGAAGACCTTCAACGGAATTCAATCACCGGCGTGGCCGCGGCGCATTACAGCCGCGCCCAGGTGGCGGCCTTCCTGCGCTGCACCGCCGGCGCCCTCCGCGCGCACATAGAGCGGGCCAACATCTGGGTGCTGACGGACCGCGGCCTCGTCGTGGCCTGCGCCGGCTGGCATCCCGCCGGGGCGCTGGCCGACCATATCGCAGCGCCGGTCGACCCGCGCGCGGTCGAGGTGCGGTCTGTCTATGTGCGCTCCGGCTGGACCCGCCGCGGGCTGGCTGCGCGCCTGCTGGACCGCGTGGAGGAGGACGCCCGGGCCTTCGGCGCCGACCGGGCGGACCTGCACGCGATGCGCGGCTCGGAGCCCTTCTACGCGGCCCGTGGTTACGCCGCCCTCGGCGACATGAGCTTCGACATGGGCGGCGTGCCGTTCCCCGGCCTCCGGATGACCAAGCCCCTCCGAGTGGCTGAACGCCTCACTCTCTGAAGGTTGACGACAATGACGATCGCAGACTCCGCCGCCTCGGGCGCGCGGACGCAAACCGGTGCGGCCGACGCCGCGCCCGAGTGGTCCTCGCGGGCCGCCTTCATCGCCGCGGCGGTGGGCTCGGCCGTGGGCCTCGGGAACATCTGGAAGTTCCCCTACATGGCCGGGGTCAGCGGCGGCGGGGCCTTCGTGCTGACCTACCTCGGATTCGTGGCCCTCGTCGGCGTCCCGGTGCTGATCGCCGAGCTGCTGCTCGGCCGGCATGGCGGGCCCAGCATCGTGCAGGCCCTCGGTCGGATGGCGGCCGGCGCCCGGGGAGGGCGGCTGTGGAACGGCCTGGGCTGGTTCGTCGCGCTGACGGCCCTGGGCGTCCTCAGCTTCTACAGCGTGGTCGCGGGTTGGGCGCTCGCCTATGCGGCCAAGGCGGCGGTGGGCGGGCTCTCGGCCCTGACGCCCCAGGCCAGCACCCGGACGTTCGACGCCCTGCTCGCCGACCCGGCCCAGATGATCGCCTGGCACACCCTGGTGATGGGCGCCGTCGTCGCCATCGTTGCGCGCGGCGTGAAGGGCGGCATCGAGCGGGCCGTGCGCTGGCTGATGCCGCTCCTGACGGCGCTGCTGGTCGTGCTGGCGGTCTACGCCGGCGGGGTGGGGGATTTCGCCCGCGCCGTGGAGTTCCTGTTCCGGCCCGACGTCTCGGCGCTGACGCCCGAGGTCGCCATGGCGGCGGCGGGGCACGCGTTCTTCACCCTGTCGCTGGGGCTGGGGGCGATGATGGTCTACGGCGCCTATGTGCCGAAGTCGGTCTCGATACCCCGGGCGGCGGTCTGGGTGGCGGCGGCCGACACCGTCTGCGCCCTGCTGGCGGGGTTGGCGATCTTCCCGCTGGTGTTCGGCTTCGGCCTCGATCCGGCGGCGGGGCCGGGCCTGATCTTCGTGACCCTGCCGGTGGCGTTCGCGGCCATGCCCGGCGGCGCGGTGGTCGGGGCGCTCTTCTTCCTGCTGATCGTCGTGGCGGCGCTGACGTCAGCGGTGGCGCTGATCGAGCCTCTGGCCGCCGCCCTGGGCGGCGCGGGCGAGCGTCGGCGGGTCTGGACCCTGCGCCTGGCCGCCGGAGCGTGGGCGCTGGGCCTGGCCTCGGTGTTCTCGTTCAACCTGTGGTCGGACGTGCGGCTCTTCGGCCAGACGGTGTTCGACTTCATCGCCCATGTGACCGGCGACCTGGCGTTGCCCCTGGGCGGGCTGGGCTTCGCCGTCTTCGCCGGCTGGGTCGCCGGCCGTTCGCTCACCGCGGCCGACTTCGGCTCGCCGCGCGTGCACGCGGCCTGGCTGCTGCTGGTCCGCTTCGTCGCGCCCACCGTGCTGGCGCTGGTGTTCCTGGACCTGCTGGTCTGAGGCCTTAGTTCGCGTTCGCCTCGGCGATCGCCTCGGGCGTCGGACAGACATCGCCGATCCGGCGGGCCTCGGTGGAGGCCCGTCCGGAGATGTCCAGGCCCAGGAACTCGGTGGCGATGGTGGCCGTCAGGTTGAAGCTGGTGGGGGTGTAGGCGCCGTCGCCCTCCACCGCGACCTTTCGGCCCTTCTTGCTGACGCAGGTTCCCTTCAGGCTGATCTTGCCGCCGGCGATCACCTTGTGCGGATAGGTGCACTTGTAGTGGCGGTTCGAGGGGCCGGCCATGAACTTGTCCACCTCGGCCGGGGTGATGCAGCGCTTCTCCACCTTGGTCTGGCGGATCGGCGATAGCAGCCGGTTGGTGGATTCCCAGTAGCCGGGCTGGATCGGCGGGGCGGCCGACGCCGTGGCGGGGAGGGCGGCCAGGACGAAGGCAGGCAGGACGAGCGCGGCGAGGAGCGGACGTTTCATTCGGATCGAGCTTGCTGTGGCGTTGCGGCGCGAAGGTGGCGGACGGCGGATGAACCCGAGCTTACCGGGCGTCGGGCCGAATGGTTCCGGCCGACATATAGGGCGGGGGGGCTCCAGCCGCGAGCCGCCGCCGTCAGGACGGCGCTTCGGTTCCAGCCGTGCGCGCCTCGTAGGCGGCGCGTATCTCGGCCCCCGCGTCGTCGAACAGGAACGGGACGAAGGCGTAGCGGCGCCCCTCCGTCACCGGCAGGGCCTCGTGCATCAGGCCGCAGGCGAAGACGCAGACGCCGCCCACCGGCGGTCGGTAGGTGGCCGGGCCAAACTCCGGGAACCGCAGGTCGCCGCCCTCGAAGCCGTCGTTCAGGTTGATCGAGCAGGCGAACGCACGGTGGGCGGTGCCGAGGGTGGTGTTGTCCCGATGCGGCCGGAAGACGCCGCCGTCGGCCTCGTCGTAGCAGCTGACCAGGTATCGCTCGATGTGCGTGGCCTTGAAGCCGAGCGCACGCTCGATCAGCGGAAACAGCCGCCGCTCCAGCCTGGTCCTGAGCGCTTCCACCAGTCCGGGATCGCGCACGACCACGTCCCGCCGCCGCTTCAGCTCGTCCATGACGTAGACGGTGCGGTCGCCGGCGTCGCGCATCACGCCGGTGAATGCACCGCCATCGCCCTCGTGCAGTTCGATCAGGGCCCGGCAGAGCTCGGGCTCGAGGATCCTGGGCGCGATCAGCACCGGCGCATGCAGCGGGGCGCCGGCATGGCGCTCCGGCGGGCCGAGCCTGCGCACCAGCTCGAGCACCTGCTGCGTCTCCTCCATGGGCGCGCCCCCCATGGAACGCAGGGTCGGGTCCAGCAGCAGCCAGTGCGGCCGGTCCGCCAGAAAGCGGGCGGCGATCGCCCCGTCGGGGTCCAGCAACCAGCGCAGGCCGCGCATGTCCTTCAGCCCCTGGAGCGCCTCCGGATCGCGCACCACCACGAACGCCGAGGCCTGGCGGTCGTCGAACAGGGCCTGGTGCGCGGCGAGGGCCTTGAGCGCGACGGCGCGGCCCTCAGGCTCGTGCGGTGGAAAGAGCATCAGCACGTAGCGCCCGGCCGAGCTGTCGAAGACGAACTCGGGGCTGGAGGCGGTCGGCGCCGTGAACCACGGCGCAGGATCCCCTACGGCGAGCGGCATGCCTACTCCTTGCGCTGGCCGCCTTCATAGGCGTCCGCGGCGGCGCGGTCACGCTCGCCACGCCTATGGCCGCCCTTATGGGACTCATGCGCGCACGCGCGCGAGGGCGGTGGCGTCCGCGGCTTCAGAATGCTAACAAACCTTCCTACGTAAGCAGTCCGATTCTAACGGCTAATTCCCTCCTTTGACCGACGAAACCCATACCCCACCGGACGACCGGCGCGGGGGCGTCGCCCCTATAGCCATCGAAGACGAGCTGAAGCGCTCCTACCTCGACTACGCGATGAGCGTGATCGTGAGCCGGGCGCTGCCGGACGTTCGCGACGGCCTCAAGCCCGTGCACCGCCGCATCCTGTTCTCGATGAACGAGCAGGGGCACACGCCGGACCGGGGCTATGTGAAGTCCGCCCGCGTGGTCGGCGACGTGATGGGTAAGTACCACCCGCACGGCGACGTCGCGATCTACGACACCATGGTCCGCATGGCGCAGCCGTTCTCGATGAACCTGCTGCTCATCGACGGCCAGGGCAACTTCGGCTCGGTGGACAACGACCCGCCGGCGGCCATGCGCTACACGGAAAGCCGCATGACCCGCGCCGCCATGGCGATCCTGGCGGACCTCGACAAGGACACGGTCGACTTCAAGGACAACTACGACGGCTCCGAGCAGGAGCCGGTGGTCCTGCCCTCGCGCATCCCCAACCTGCTGGTGAACGGCGCCGGCGGCATCGCCGTCGGCATGGCCACCAACATTCCGCCGCACAACCTGGGCGAGGTGGTGGACGCCTGCCTGGCCTACATCGACAATCCCGAGATCGGCCTCGACGAGCTGCTGGACATCGTCCCGGGCCCCGACTTCCCGACGGGGGGCGAGATCATCGGCCGCTCGGGCGCGCGCCAGGCGCTGATGACCGGCCGCGGCTCGGTCATCATGCGCGGCAAGGCGACCATCGAGGAGGTGCGCAAGGAGCGCGAGGCGATCGTCATCACGGCGATCCCCTACCAGGTGAACAAGGCCGCCCTCGTCGAGCGCATCGCCGAGCTGGTCCGCGAGAAGCGGATCGAGGGCGTCGCCGACCTGCGCGACGAATCCGACCGCGACGGCATGCGCGTGGTCGTCGAGATGAAGCGGGACGCCTCGGCCGAGGTGATCCTGAACCAGCTCTACCGCTACACGCCCCTGCAGAGCTCGTTCGGCGTCAACATGCTGGCGCTGAACCGCGGCCGGCCCGAGCAGATGGGCCTGCGCGAGATGGTCACCGCCTTCGTGGATTTCCGCGAAGAGGTGGTCGTCCGGCGGACGAAGTTCGAGCTCTCGAAGGCGCGCGACCGGGGCCACGTGCTGGTCGGTCTCGCCATCGCCGTCGCCAACATCGACGAGTTCATCCACATCATCCGCTCGTCCAAGGACCCTACCGAGGCCCGCGAACGGCTGGTGGCCAAGGACTGGCCGGCCGGCGACATGCTGCCGCTGGTCGAGCTGATCGCCGACCCGCGCACCCTGGTGATCGACGGGAACAAGATCCGGCTGACCGACGAGCAGGCCCGGGCGATCCTGGCGCTGACCCTGTCGCGCCTCACCGGCCTCGGCCGCGACGAGATCTTCGGTGAGGCCCGCGAACTGGCCGGCGTGATCCGCGGTCACCTCGAGATCCTGGCCTCGCGCGAGCGGGTCATGGCCATCGTGCGCGAGGAGCTGGTGCAGGTCCGCGAGCAGTTCGCCGTGCCGCGCCGCACCGAGATCGTCGAAGGCGACGCCGACGTCGAGGACGAGGACCTTATCGCCCGCGAGGAGATGGTGATCACCGTCACCCACGGCGGCTACGTGAAGCGCACGCCGCTCGCCACCTACCGGACCCAGCACCGGGGCGGGAAGGGGCGGTCGGGCATGGCCACCAAGGAAGAGGACGCCGTCACGCGGGTCTTCTCGGCCAACACCCACACGCCGATGCTGTTCTTCTCGAGCGGCGGCAAGGCCTACAAGCTCAAGGTGTGGCGCCTGCCGCTCGGCACGCCCACCTCGCGCGGCAAGGCCTTCGTGAATCTGCTGCCCATCGAGCCCGGCGAGAGCATCACCTCCATCCTGCCGCTGCCCGAGGACGAGGCGACGTGGGATCAGTACGACGTGATGTTCGCCACGCGCTCGGGCAACGTCCGGCGCAACAAGCTCTCGGACTTCGTGGACATCCGCCGCAACGGCAAGATCGCCATGAAGCTGGACGAGGGCGACGCGATCATCGGCGTCGGCGTCTGCAACGCCGGCCAGAACGACGTCCTGCTGACCACCGCGCTCGGCCGCTGCATCCGCTTCGCCACCGAGGAGGTCCGGGTGTTCGCCGGCCGCGACTCCACCGGCGTGCGCGGCATCCGCCTGGCCGAGGGCGACAGCGTCATCTCCATGGCCATCCTGCGCTCGGCGCCGGCGACTCCGGCCGAGCGTGCGGCCTACCTGAAGCACGCCAAGGCGATGCGCATCGCCACCGGCGAGGCCGAGGAGGGCGAGGAGACCGCCGCCCCCGAGGAGGAGGACGAGGCGAACGGCGAGGAGGCTGCGCTCGGCCCCGAGCGCCTGGCCGAGATGGGCGCCGCCGAGGAGATCATCCTGACGGTCTCCACCGAAGGCTACGGCAAGCGCACCTCGGCCTACGAGTTCCGCCGCACCGGCCGCGGCGGCCAGGGCCTGCTCGCCCAGGACCTCACCAAGCGCGGCGGCAAGCTCGCCGGCTCGTTCCCGGTGGACGAGGGCGACGAGATCCTGCTGGTCAGCGACCAGGGCCAGCTCATCCGGATCCCGGTGCGCCAGGTCCGCCTCGCGGGCCGCAACACCCAGGGCGTGATCATCTTCCGCAAGAGCGCGGACGAGCACGTCGTCTCGGTGGAACGCCTGGCCGAGCCGGCGGGCGATGACGAGGTCGAGGACGGCGACATCGGGGGCGAGGACGGGACCGACGCAGGAACCGACAACGGGGGCGACGTGGCGTAAGGCAGCCAACTTTCGCTTGCCAGGCGCCCGGTCGGCGGGCCAAAGGCGAAACCCGTGAGTTGGGGGACCTGAGCCTTATGACCCGCGTCGGCCTCTATCCGGGCACCTTCGATCCGATCCACAACGGCCACACCGACATCATCGGTCGGGCCGCCAAGCTGGTGGACAAGCTGGTGCTGGGCGTCGCCATCAACGCCGGCAAGGGCCCGCTCTTCTCGCTGGAGGAGCGGGTGGCGATCGTCGAGGAGGCCATTGCGCCGCTGCGCGACCGCGTCGAGATCGTGGTCCAGCCGTTCGAGGGGCTGACCATGCACTTCGCCCGGGAGGTTGGGGCCAGCGTCATCGTCCGCGGTCTGCGGGCCGTCGCCGACTTCGAGTTCGAGTTCCAGATGACGGCCATGAACCAGCAGCTCGACCGGCAGATCGAGACTGTTTTCTTCATGGCCGACCCGCGCCACCAGGCCATCGCCTCCAAGCTGGTCAAGGAGATCGCGATCCTGGGCGGGGAGATCCACAAGTTCGTGAGCCCGGCCGTCGAGGCCCGCCTGCTGGCCAAGGTCGGCCGCGCCTGATCGCTGCTCCTGATCGCGCTCTGGCCCGAGCGGGGCGGCGCCTGTACGAGTGACCCGATGAACCTCAAGACCGTCCTGATCGCCGCGGGTCTCGCGGCGTGCGCTCCTGCCGCCGTGGCCCAGACGGCTTCCCAGACCGCCGCCCAGACCGCGGCCGCCGCACCGTCGGCCGCCGACTGGCGCGTGCCCAATCCCGACGACGTCCTCGTCATCGACACCAACAAGGGCCGCATCATCGCCGAGCTGGTTCCGGAGGTCGCGCCCGAGGCGGCCGGCCGGATCCGGACCCTGGCCAAGCGCGGCTTCTACGACGGCCGGACCTTCTTCCGCGTCATCGAGGGCTTCATGGCCCAGACGGGCGATCCGCAGGACAACGGCACGGGCGCTTCCGAGCTGCCCGACATCCCGGGCGAGTTCGTCTTCCGCCGCGGCGCCGACCTGCCCGTCGTCGTCGCCGACAACCAGCAGGTCGCCGAGGTGGGTTTCGTGAAGTCCCTGCCGGTCACCAGCCAGAGCATGATGCTGGCGCCGCTCACGGCCGACGGGAAGGTCCAGGGGTGGGGTCTGTTCTGCAAGGGCGTGGTGGGCATGGCCCGCGGCCAGGAGCCCGATTCGGCCAACAGCCAGTTCTTCCTGATGCGCGACGACTACCCGCGCCTGGACAAGCGCTACACCGCCTTCGGCCGGGTCCTCTCGGGCCAGGAGGTGGTGAACGCCATAAAGGTGGGCGAGCCCGTGCCCGAGCCTCAGGACCGGATGGAGCGCGTGCGCGTTCTTTCCGATATCCCGCCGGCCGAGCGGCCGCAGATCCGCGTGATCGACCCCGCCGGTCCCTGGTTCAAGGCCGAGGTCGCCCGGGTGAAGGCCCAGGGCGGCCTGTTCAAGGCCTGTGACGTGAACATTCCTGCCGAGGTGAAGTGATGGACGCCGAGAACACCCTGATCATGGAGCTGGAAAGCGGTCCGGTGACCATCAAGCTCCGGCCCGACCTGGCGCCCCAGCACGTGGAGCGCATCAAGGAGCTGGCGCGGGAGGGCTTCTACGACGGCGTGGTCTTCCACCGCGTGATCCCGGGCTTCATGGCCCAGGGCGGCGACCCCACCGGCACCGGTTCGGGCGGCTCCAAGAAGCCGAACCTGCCGGCCGAGTTCAGCCGCGAGCCGCACGTGCGCGGCGTCTGCTCGATGGCCCGCACGCCGAACCCGAACTCGGCCAACAGCCAGTTCTTCATCTGCTTCGACGACGCCACCTTCCTCGACGGCCAGTACACCGTGTGGGGCGAGGTCACCGAGGGCATGGAGCACGTCGACGCGCTGCCCAAGGGCGAGCCGCCGCGCGAGCCGGGCAAGATCGTCTCGATGAAGGTCGCCGCGGACGCGTGACGCCGGGCCTCGAGGCCGCCTACGCCGAACCGCACCGGCGCTACCACACGCGCCGGCACATCGAGCATTGCCTGGAGATGCTGGACGCCGTTCCCGACCTCACTGACCGGGAGCGGCGCCTGTTGACCTGGGCGATCTGGTGGCATGACGCCGTCTACGATCCGGGGGCTTCGGACAACGAGGCTCTCAGCGCCGAACTCGCGTGCCGTGAGCTGCCGGCGCTCGGCGCCGCGCCCGACGAGACTGAGGAGGTCGCCCGGCTGATCCGCCTCACGGCCGGGCATTCCGTGGACGCGGGGGACCGACTGGGCGCGATCCTGGTCTCCATCGACCTCGCCGTCCTGGGCGCGGCGCCCGCCGACTACGACGCCTACGCCCGTGCGGTGCGGGAGGAGTACGCGCACCTGCCCGACGCCGCGTGGCGCGCGGGCCGCTCTGCGGTGCTGCAACGCTTCCTCGAGGCGCCGGTTATCTATCCCGACCCGCGCATCCGGGCGGCGCGGGAAGCCGCCGCGCGCGCGAACCTGGCCCGGGAGCTCTCGTCGCTGAGGTAGGCATGGCGCCGCGCCTGAAGGTCTTCGTCACGTCGGACGGCCTGACCGACTACGTGGTCGCCACCTCGTCGAAGGTGAAGGCGCTCGCCGCCTGGGGCAGCCACCAGGACCTGTTCAAGACAGGCCTCGCCCACCAGACCGACGATCCCGAGCTCATCGAGGCCGCCGCGGCGCAGCCGGGTGAGGTCCTGCGCCGGCCCGCCGGCACGCGGGGCGAGCTGGCGAAGCTCAAGCCCGCGAAGCCGAAGGCGCAGAAGGCGCCGTCCAAGGCGGCGCTCCGGAAGGTGGCCGACCTGGAGAAGAAACTTGCCGATCAGGTGGCCGCCGACGAGCGGGCTCTGGCGGCGCTGGAGGCCAGGCGCGAGGCCCTGGAGCGGCAGATCCGCGAGCTGCGGGAGAGGCAGGCGAGGGAGGTCGGCCGCCTCGAGGACCGGCTCAGCGCGGCGCGGCGGGCGCTAGAGACATGACCACCGGATAGTGGTCCGAGCCCAGCCGCGGCCCGCGTTCGACGCTCACCGTCGCCCAGTCCGAGCCGGCGTAGACGTGGTCGATGGCGAGGAAGGGAAACCAGCCCAGCCAGCGCAGTCGCTTGTACTGCAGCGCCGGCCAGGTGAGCAGCGCCCGGTCGCGCCGGATCAGGCCGAACTCGGCGTCCCAGCGCCGGCGCGAGAACGACCAGGGCGCCGAGTTGAAGTCTCCCGCCACGATGGTGCGTTCCCGCGGGCCCATGGCGATCACCTCTGCGAGGCCGGCCTCCTGCGCCTGGTGGTCCTCCATGTCGGTGGGCCAGGCGTAGTGGACGCCGATCACCGCATAGCGCCCCCGCCGGTCCCGAAAGACCGCGCGGGTGAGGGGGCCGGGATTGGGGCCGCGCAGGCGCACCGCTTCGCTGCGGATCGGCGGGCGGCGGCTGAGGATCATCACCTCGCAGGTCGCGCACGAGACGTGCCAGCCGGTCAGGCCGCGCACCTTCTCGCGGAGCGGCGGAGACGTTTCCTCCATGACCACGACGTCGGGATCCTGGGCCAGGACCCAGTTCAGGGTATCGTCCAGGCTTCCGTTGCGGGACCAGAGGTTGATCTGGACGACCTTCAGCTGATCCTCGGCGTCCGGCGGCGCCTTCGGGCCGGTGTCGCGCAGAACCTCGGGAGCCATCAGCGCGCCGGCCGCCAGCACGGCCGTTCCGGCCATTCCCAGGATGAGGGCGCGCGCATAGCCGCGGAACAGGAAGGCGGCCAGGAGGGCCGCGAGGCCGCCCGCCAGCCAGAGCGGCGCGAAGTGGGCCAGGATGTCCCAGCGCAGGCTCACCCGCCCGAAATGGGCGGCGACGGCCGCGCCCGCGCAGAGGGCCGCGCCAAGGAACACCGGCGGGGCGAAGAGCACCGTGAAGGCGACTCGCAGGGCGTGCATCGCCTTCGCCTAGCATGGCGCGAGCCTTGACGCGCCTGCGGCCCCGTGGCCTTCACGCGGACCCGCCATGAAACTCGCCGACTTCGACTTCGACCTGCCCGAGGAGGCCATCGCCCTCCGGCCCGCGAACCCGCGCGACGCCGCGCGGCTGCTGCTCGTCGAGCCGGGGCAGGACTTCCGCGACCTCGCGGTGCGCGACCTGCCGGGGCTGTTGCGGGCCGGCGACGTGCTGGTGCTGAACGACACCCGCGTCATCCCGGCCCGCCTGAAGGGCGTCCGCACCCGCGAGGGGAGCCGCGTGGCCGTGGAGGCGACCCTGCACCAGCGCAAGGCGGGCCACGTCTGGACCGCCTTCATGCGCCCCGGCAAACGCCTGGCGCCCGGCGACCGGGTCAGCTTCGGCGAGACCGACGACCGGGCGTGCTTCCTCGGCGCGCTCGACGCCACGGTGAAGGAGAAGGGCGAGGGCGGCGAGGTGACCTTGGCCTTCGACCTTTCGGGCCCGGACCTCGACGCCGCGATCGCCGAGCGCGGGGCCATGCCGCTGCCCCCCTACATCGCCGCCAAGCGGGCCGAGGACGAGCAGGACCGCGCCGACTACCAGACCGTCTACGCCGAGGAGGACGGCTCGGTGGCCGCGCCGACCGCGGGGCTGCACTTCACGCCCGAGCTGCTGGCGAGGCTGGCGCAGGCCGGGGTCACGACCGAGCGGGTCACCCTGCATGTCGGCGCCGGCACCTTCCTGCCGGTCAAGACCGAGGACATCTCCGAGCACCGGATGCACGCCGAGTGGGGGGAGGTGGACGCCGCGACGGCCGATCGCCTGAACGCCGCCCGCGCGGCCGGCGGCCGCATCGTCTGCGTCGGCACCACCTCGCTGCGGCTGCTGGAGTCGGCCACCGGCGAGGACGGCGTGGTCCGCCCGTTCCGGGACGAAACCGCGATCTTCATCACGCCGGGCTACCGTTTCCGCGCCGCCGACGGGCTGATGACCAACTTCCACCTGCCGAAGTCGACGCTGTTCATGCTGGTCTGCGCCTTCG
>Ga0268287_100200_pt1 | contig 29259 bp, 19 predicted proteins | sample MetcocultureR3M_FD_191348 | JGI IMG/M metagenome (GOLD analysis project Ga0268287, IMG submission 191348) | Soil microbial communities from Anza Borrego Desert, Southern California, United States - Methanotrophic co-culture R3-M | ecosystem: Environmental > Terrestrial > Soil > Desert | place... | reverse complement strand
AACCCGATCGAGATGCTGTGGCGCCATTTCCGCCGCGAAGTGACCCATTGCGAACTCTTCGAGACGGTAGCCGCCTTGCTCCAAGCCGCCCGCGAGTTCTTCGACCGTCACAACCGCTCTCCACAGCAGGTGCTCTCGATTATCGGTTCCTATGCCGCAAAAGTTTCATGAATGTACTTAAAGCATTTTCATATCTACTGTACGGGCACTCGCGAGTAGGTCGGGAATCCTTTCCCGACGCCACGTCTCGGCCGAGCGTCTTCGTCGGCAAAGGATTGCCGACCTACGAGTGCTTGAATCCATTCACCCGAGCCGAAGGCGCCAACGACGTCCGCCAAGCTGGTTTTGCCGTACGAGCGCGATGAAAACGCTCTAAGCACATTCAGGGAAGTCTTGCGGCATACGCACCACTGCAGGAGAAACCTGCCAATCGAACTAATTTGTCGAGATTCCGCAAAAGTTTATGGAATGTACTTAGATTTGAGGCCTGGATTTCTAGTTCGATTCTGTCAACGCAAATCGTAGCCAGATAAGTGCTGCAACTTTGGATTTACCCCAGAAGTCCGGTCGCCCTGAGCTTGTGGAACGGGTCCGCGGACCTACCGGGATAGGCTATAACAAGCCGCGGCCATCTCGAAGGCGTGCGTCACCAAGGCTAAGGTGATGTGCCGATGCCACGCGGCCCACACGCCTTGCCTTCTATTCATCCAGCCCACAGTCTGGCTTGGCCGCTTCGAAACGCGATATTCGATGGACCGAGGCCTTTCCGCGACGTAAACCAGGGCGTCCAGCATGCCGTCCCTCGGCGCGAAGGTCACGTAATATGCCCGGTCGCTCGGGTCGTCGAGACTCCGGCGCAGCAAAAGCGAATGGCCCTGCGCGCGTTTCTCGGCCGTTCGTTCAGCCGTCACTTCGTTCGATGCTGCGGATCAAAGACCGGAACAAAGCCCTGACCGACTGGCTGCGTACCCAGCGTCGCGATATTGCAGAGTATCGGAGAATTCAACCGGACCTTGCGCGGCTGGCCAACTATTTCCACGACCGTAACTGCACCAGGACGATCTCCAACGTGAAGCTGCGTGTGGATGAGCGGGTGCAATTTTATCTGCTGCATCGTCACAAGCCAGGAGCGAGCACATGGATACATCGCTTCTCGGGACCTGTGATCTATGTACGCAATGGACTTTTTAGACTGCCGACAAAGGCGCTTTGGCGATCGGCACATGCCTTGTTGCGAAGACCATTGGAAAGCCGCGTACGGAAAAGCGTAGGCATGGTCCGATGAGACGGGACAGGCCAACTTGACGTCGTCGCGGTTTGTGACTCAACGCCAGACAAAAGGGTGGCAACAGATAGACCGGCGCTAAACTAATGGCAACCCGTCCCCTACTTTACCCAGCTTCATTAGGACAACTGGCGAAAGCTCATTTCCTACCCTTGTCGATCTTGGCTAGTGACTGCTGCGACACCAGTTTTAGCTGCCGCGCCTGCTGGAGTTTGATAATGCTGTCCAGGCTCATGTTACCGGAGTTTGTCTGCTCCAGGCGATCCTGCTCCTCGACAACGAACCGCAACGCACCCGCAGCCTCGTCGCCCCCAAGCTCCCCCAAGGCTGCTGCGGCGAGTATCCGGGTCTCCATCGGAGACTCCTTCACGAACTCGATTAATGCAGGTATTACGGAGGTATCGCCGATCTTTCCCAGAGCCTGGATGATGGCATTTCGCAAAGGAATATGCTCTTCCTTCTTAAGATGCGCCTCCAGTTTGACCGCGGCATCATGGGCTTTGAGCTCTCCTAGAGCCCACACGGCGCGCATGCGTACGGAAGTCGCGGGGTCGTCTAGCGCCACGATGAGCGCATCGACAGCCTGAGGCCGCCTAAGTTGTCCTAACGCTGCGGCAGCCTCGCCGCGCACCGATTCCTCCGGATCTTTGAGGGCATTTAGCAATGGCGGAACGGCCGAGTCGCCGCCGAGTTCCGCCAGCACTCGGGTTGCCAGTTCCCTAGCGCTCGGATCAGCGCTACGGATAACTTGCGCTAACAGTGGTATGGCTGCCTCGTCATGCAGTTCCATCAGCCTGCCGGCAGCCTCTCCCCTCGCTTCGCCATCGGCGGAGGCCAGGATGTGAACTAGTCGTTCGATCTCACTCATATTCCCAATCTCCGGAGCCCGGTTACTAACCACACGATAACCCGCGGTTATGGCGGCAACGCTCTTGATATCTTCCTGCAAGATTCCGGAATCGCCAACTCGAAAGGCACCCTGCTCAAAACATCTAGCGACGATCTCCATCATGTCCGAAAGGCTTGCGTATCTTCTGACTGGTATGCGGTCCTCGTTCGTAACGAAGTAAACGGGGGACACCTCGATCGGCCGATCGGAACCTTCTACGACGTAAAAATCTCCGTGACTGACAAACACCGGGAACCACCGCGAACTCCAAAGTTTGTCTGGTTCTATCTTGGCTAGTGTGGCGATTCGAGCCGCGGTTTCGATTTGCAGCTTGTAGATTGCCATAGCCTCGGAGAGAGTTAACATCGTGCCGCCGGGAAAAAGTTCAGCCACCTTCGCCCCGTCGGCCACTCCATCTCGCCAGGCATAGAAACGGTCGAGTTCTCGCGGCAGTTGCCAGGGGAAATCCGCTAACACGGCCTGTCGGTCCCTATCTGACAACCCGGGTCTGAGTAGACCAGGCAACGGATATCCACTCCGCTCCATCGCGGCAAGGATCCGGCCAAGGGCATTGCTTAAACAGTCGTCCACGGCAGAATGAATAAAACACTCAGTGTCAATCGGTTGGCCGGTCATTAGATCGGCGTTTTCCGAACTGGGAGCAAAGGCGCCGCTGCGCGGTACGCGCTGATGAAGCCATTGCAACTCGAGTATTCGGTGGGATTGATGTACCGCGTGTTCGATACGTCTCCGAGCGGATTGTACGCCAGGCTCATGTGGACGATCTCGCGGCACGCGCTCGAAATGCCCGCGAAAAAGCCTCACAGGCAGGTTGAAGAACGAACAGGTCCATCACCCGCGGCGTGCTGCCCGGCAACAAACCATCGCGAAACTCACGGAAAAGGTCGAAGTGCTTTACAACCGCCATCGGCGCCAAGCTCAACTGAACGATCGGTTACCCGCGGCCCTCACTCAATTGAGCCCGGTTTCGGGTGTGTGCAGCGAGATGCCAGAGGAAGCCGCCTTAGTAGCCGTAGTACGCGGAGGCGTCGCAAATCCGGAAGAAGCCGTCCTCCTCGATGATGTACAGCGACACCGTGTATTCGTGTACGAACATGCCGTTCGGGGTGCAGACACTGATGATCTGAAACCTGGACAGGCCGCGCTGCTCGTTACGGTGGATGCCTTTCGGCAGCTTCATGTGGGCACTCGCATCGACACCCGAGACGTCGCCGTTGTACACGGTTACCACCTCGACGTGGTCGAAGTAGTCGAAAGGCCCGAACTCCTTCTCGAGGTTGCCGATGCGCGTCAGTAGCGTTTCCAGCGTCTGCCCCTTCGCCGCGCGCGGAGAAAACAGCCCGGCGATCCGGTCATGATGGCCGGCGACGAGGTGAAACGCGAATTGATGGGTGAAGGCGCGGATGCGTTCCGCAAGCAGCGGGGCACTCTCCTCGCCAATGAAGCCAGGCGTACACTCACCGACGATGCGCAACGGCTCCTGCCGTTTCATGGTCGCCCAAACGTATCCGGGTGCGATCTCCTCGATGCCCGAAGGATCAATGCGGTCGCAGAAACGACCCGCGAGGTTATTCTCCTTGCCTGCGATGCCATTGAACCGGATTCGATAATTACCCGGAAAATCGAACACGGGTTTGCTCCAGTATACCGATCTGCCTTCCGCGTCCACCAGGCTGAAAAGATCTGGGGACTGGAGAAAACGCAAGGTTGTCTCCGCTGCGTCCCGCTTGATCTGGCCTTTGCGGTCGGCAAAGATCTTGAGAGCATCCTCCAATGACACATCTCGTTGCGAGATCAGCAGTTCCAGGAAGCGCTTGTCTTCTTTGGGTGTAAAAGGCATCGACCGTCTCCGGGATTCATGTGGTCCAACTTTGAACGCGAGCTTTTCGCCGAATACTAAGGATAGACGACTACTGGGCGCTCGCCATGATGGGTATGATTCCCTTGCTGGCGGCGGCGGTTGTCAGCAGTTTCGTAAGTTCCAAACTTTCGGCGCCATTCGTTCCATTCAGCAGCGCGACGAAGATCGCGGTGCGGGAATAGACCCGCTGCTTCGCGAACTCGGCAATCTGCTCGAACTGGTTGCGCTGCCTGCCACCGTTCTTCACATAAGCGTTATAGAACGTTTTCAGCCGCCACTTGGTTTCACCGATCAGGTACGCTTTGAGTCTTCTTTCTTCTAGGTCTTCTGGCGGGGTTTTGCTGATCACGAAATCCGGCTTCGCCGAGCCGCGCTTAGCGAACCCGCCGTTGCCGCCGCCCGGGCAACCATAGCCGTTGTTCGTGGCGGACCCGCCCGCAATCGTCGGCTCGAACCAGACGATGTCCCGCATCACGTCCGGGAATACCGAGCAGACAAACTGCTGCACTTTCTGCTCCCAGATGCGGCCCGCCTCGCCGGGATTGGTAACCCCGATGAAGCCCCAAGGATTGAAGCCCTCCAGGGCGGTGAAATTGCGCAGTGCGCTGACCAGCAGCGAGCCGGCAACGCTGCGCGCCTTGTCGATGAAATAATCCTTGGCGATATTGACTGCGATGCTCCGCAACGTCGCCTGAATGTTGATGCTGATGTTGACGCTGACGAGCGTAAAACGCCCGGTCGGGTCGGCGAAGAAATACGGGTTCGAATTGGCGAACTGATAGCGGTTCAGGCTCTCGGGCTCGAACAGATCCGGCTCGGCCGGATCAGGGGCCAGGAAGCGGCCGGTGACCGGATCGTAGTCCCGGGCACGGAGGTCGTACAAACCGGTAGCGGCCTCGATCCATTGGCCATGGAATCGGAAGTCGCCGCCAGCATCCGCCGGCAGGCTCATGTCCCCGGTGGCGTCCACCGGTTGGCCGAAGGCGTCGTACTTGGTCGTGCCGACGACGTTGCCCGCTTCATCGGTGATGCCGATCACCGAGCCCATCGCGTCGGTCAAGTAGTAACGCGTACTACCGCCGCTGCTGCGCTGCAGCGGCTCGTTGCCGGCATAAACGTAGGTCTGTAGCAGATTGGAGGCGCCGTCAAGCACCGCCTGGGGATTGTCATACGAGCCCAGCACCCCGGGAGCCTTGAGGAAGCGCCGCGTGCCGGCGCCGTCGACGGCGGCAATCCGCCGCCCGGCGGCGTCGTAGGTATAGCCGATCATGCGTCCGCCAAAATCGACCGTTCGGATCTGGCCAGCGAAGTTATAGGCTAAAGCCGCATCGAGACTACCTCGATCGATGCGACGGGTTCGGCCGTCGGCATCGTACTCATAGCTTTGCGGTTCCGCTCCGTCCGCCGACAGCAGTCGGTGCGCGGCCCCGTAGCTGTAATCGGTCCTGGCACCATCGACGATGCGGGCGATCCGGTTGCCGGTTTGGTCGTATCGGTATTCGATCCGCCGAATGAGCTGATCGGTGGCGTCGTGGAACGCCTCTTCGGTCACCCGCAGTGCCGCATCGTAGGTCAATTGTACATAGCTGCCGTCCTGCCAAGTCACGCGATTCGGCTCGCCGCCCGGATTGCGACTGTAACTGACGGAACTCAGGATCGTGCCCGAGGCGTTCGCGTGGCTGATGCCGACGATCTGATCGCGCAGATCGTAGGTATAGGTCGTTGCAACGCCGTTCGGCATCGTGCGCTTTGCTAGCCGACCCGCTTGATCGTACTCGAAACGGGTCTCGCCTCCGTTGGGATCGACCACCCGCGTCAAGCGGCCCGCTCGATCGTAGTCGTAACTGGTCTGTCGGGTCTGGCTGCCGTCCCGATTGGAGACCGTTTGGCGGACAACACGGCCGGCCCCGTCATAGACATAAGCGATAGACTCGCCCGAACTGCCGACTAATCGGGTCGGACGCCCATCAGGGTCATACGTGTAGCTCACGGTGCCGAGGGCATCGGTCGCCGACAGCAGATTGCCGTTCCCATCCCAATCGAACACGAAGCTCTCTCCCTGTCCTCGCTCGTCATGGGCCAAGCGGCCGACGGCATCGTAGGCGAGCGCGCGGCTGGCACCCGAAGTGAGCGTGACCGAGGCGACCTTCCCGCTCGGATGGTAGGCGATGGTCTTGCCGGAGCCGTCCCCGAACCGCAGGGTTTCTATATCGCCGCGCCCGTTATAAGTGAAGTTGATCGCCTCGCCCTCGGCGTCTGTAATCGTCCGCAGTCCGTTACTGCCATAGGCGTAAGTGGCGCCAACACCGGCCAGATCGGTGGCGCCGACGAGCAGGCCTTCGGCATCATAACTGAAGTTGCGCACCCGGCCGCCTTCATCGGTGAAGGAGGTCGGCGACTCCGCCCCGTCCAACAACGCCGTGGGGACCAGATAGGTCCAAGCACGGCTGGTGCCATCGGCATTGTGCACCTTTGTGATCAGCCCTTGGGGATTGGTTTCGGTCGTCACTTGCCGGAGCAACGGGTCACGGACCGTGATTGTTGTCGGAGTGTACGCGAAAGACCAGGTCTCGCCTTCGCCGTTGGTGATGCTCTGCCGAGCGCCATCCGGAAAATAGGTGTATTCCGTGCGCTCGTTCTCCGGATTGGTGATCGCCAGAACCTGGCCGTTACCGTCGCGTTCGTAGTTCGTCGTATGGCCGCTCCGGTCGGTCTCGCTCAGCAGCCGCCCGCCGGCGTCGTAGGCGTAGGTGGTCCTCTGGCCGAGCGCATCGACCTCCGCCGTCACGCGCCCCGCGGCATCATAATCCCAGCGCACGGCCGTGCCATCCGCCTGGACAACCTGCAATGGCGCGCCGGTTGCGGTGAAGGTGCGCTCGATCTTCGGGATCGTGGAGCCTTCCGCGACCGCCCAGTCGCTGCCGATGTCGTACTCGTAGCGCAGACTCACCCCATTGCTATCGCTGAAGCTGTTCTGCCGACCGAGTGCATCGTAGCCGAAGTTCGCGGTGACGCCGTCACGGGAGAAGCCCATGACATTGCCCGCGGCGTCGTGATTGAAAGTCGCGGTGACGCCGGCAGAGTCGGTAATGGTCGCGATGAGTCCATCGCCATCGTAACCGTAGTTCAGGGTACCGAAACGATCGCTCTCACCGGTGCGTCGGCCTGAGGCGTCGTAGGTGAACTGGCTCAGTATCGTTCCTGCTTCGTTCGTCATCGAGAGCAGGTTGCCCGACGCATCGTAGCCGTTGTTGAGCTCGCCGCCGGACGGAAGTCGGCTGCGAAGCATGAAACCTCTCGCGTCGTATGTGTAGGTGGTGGTGAAATCCGCGGGATTCTGGCCGGCGCTGAATGGCTGAGTCACGGACAGCAGGTTGCTGTTCGCATCCCAATTCTGTAGCGTGACATGGCCTTCGGCATCGGTCTGCCGCACCACGTTGCCTTTTGCGTCGTACTCGTAACTGATCGTATTACCGAGCCCATCGGTTTGACTCAGTACGTTACCCTCGGCATCGTAAACATAGGTGACGCGGCGACCGGTCGCATCGACGTTGGTCTGGGTTCTACCGACGAGATCGTATTCCGAGGTGGCACAACCGAGTTCGGTGCAAGCCTTCGCGAGCCGTCCGCTCTCGTCGTAATCGAAACTGTTGACCAGCCGCCCGTCAGGAAGGCGAATCGCCGAAAGATGATGCGGTGTCGTGTCGAAGTACTCGTAAGACGTGACTTCGCCGGCCTGGTTGACGAAGCGGACCAGGTCATCGTTGGCGTCATACTCGTAGCGGACACTATTCCCTCGCGGATCGGTGATCTGTGTCAGCCTGCCCCGGTTATCACGCTGGAACTGAACCCCGACCCCAGCGCCATTGACGATGCCGCCGTTGGTAACGAACAGCTGATTGCCGATGCGATCCTCAAGTCGGGTGACGCCGTCTTGGATGTCGAGGTCAAAAGTGCGGCCATCGGCGGTTTTGAGGCGCACACGGTCGGGTTGCCAGGGCTCGCCGAAGCGCGTATCGCCCAAATCGAAGGTCAGGACGCCTGAACCGTTCACGAAGAACACGTTAGTGCTTTCCAAAGGAACGAGCGTGGCTCCCCGCAAGCCATCGGTCTGCACAAAGCTCACGGTCCCGAGGCACCCCCCGGAGATGACGCTGCCGAACCCGGAGAAACTGGCGACCGGCCGAAATGCATATCGCTCGCGATCACTGAGCCGGATCTCCGTAACGTGGCTAGCGAGTTCGACCGCCCGGGAGCAGGGTATATTGAAGAATCCGCCGGAGCCGACGACATTCCACCCACGTCCGGGCTCCCGGTTATTGCGATAGCTACCCTGTCGAACGTCAAGGCTCCACCCAATACCGAAATCACGACCCGTTTTTACGCGGCTGTCGTAGGTTCGTTCAATGCTGATGGGAATGCCGGCGACCGGTACCACCATGTCGGTGAACCCGAGGCGTACAACCCCTGGCTTGGCCTGGCCTTCGATTAGGATGTTGACAGCGGCCTGACTGGCGTGGCCGTTCACATCCTCGGCGACGAGAACGAGTTGGTAGAGACCGTTCGCAAACCGGCTCGGGTCCAATGTCCCCAAATTCGCATTCGCGACCTCTTGCGCCCCTACGGCAATCTCGGTGAAGTCGTTCGAGCCGGACGGTGCCAACAAGAGCCGGTAACGGAACAAATTGTTGTCGGTGACCCTGCCGATCACCTCGGTGGACCCGAGTACTCGGGCATCCTCGGTGGGCGCCGTGATCGCAACGGTGGGCGCCGTGACGTCGCCCTCATTTCGAACCCTTGCGAACACGGTGACCGATGCGCTTTGACCATTGACGGCCGTCGCTACCACCTCGATCGGATACACGCCCGGTTGCGCGGCGCTGAATTGCGCGACGCCGCCGTTGACTTGCAGTGGAGTGCCCGCCTGCGTCATTGTGATGGTAGAACCGGCCGCACCGGTAACCTGGGCGGTAATCGCGATGATCTCGCCGGGATTTGCGATCGACGGCGTCACCTCGGCATTGATGGTCAGTGGCGACGCGACGCGCCTTACCGCGACGGCAAACGGCTGCTCGACATGGGTCTGGCCATCACTGACGCGGACCGTGACTGAGTGTGAGCCGACCTGCTGATCGGTGGGGGTCCACACGATCAGCCCCGTCGTCGCATCGACGCTCATGCCCACTGGTGCGATCGGGAGCGAGAAGGTCAGGTTATCGCCGTCGAGATCGAACGCGGCAACCGCGTATTGGTACTGCGCGCCGGCAACGGCCGCGCTAACCGGTGTGCTGGTAATCTGTGGCGCACGGTCGATCTGTTGGGCGGGTGCGCCGGTAGACACCACGAGGTTAACCGCCGAACCCTTGGCGACGGACGCCCCGGCCAGCGGATTCTGGCTGATCACCTGCCCGGCCGGGACCGTGTCGCTGGCCGCGGGGGTGACCGTGCCGAGCGTCAACTGGGCGGCGCTGATCGCCGCCGTGGCCGCCGCCTGGGTCTGACCGACCAGGTTCGGCACACTGACCAGCGCCGGGCCCGTGGATACCGCCAGGGCGACCGCACTGGCCTTCTCCACCTCGGTGCCGGCCACCGGAGCCTGGCTGATCACGGTTCCGGCGGGCACGGTGTCGCTGGCTTGTGCGGTGATCGCGCCCACCGTCAGTTGCGCGGCGATAAGGGTGGCCTCGGCCGCCGCTTGGGTCTCACCGACCACGTTCGGTACCGTGACCATGACCGGCTTGGCCTCGATCGTGACCGTGTCGGCCTCGCTGTTGAGCTGGCCGTCGTTCACGATGAGTTGCAGCACATAGGCGCCGGTCCGATCCGCGACGAAGGTGGGGGTCGCGCTGGCAGGATCCGACAGCGTGGCCGTGCTGTCCTGGGGCTTGGCCGTGAACGACCACTGGTAGGTCAAGGGCTGGTGGTCGGCATCGCCGGAGGCGCCGCCGTCCAGCTGCACGGCATCGCCTGCTTTAACCTCCTGGTCGGGTCCGGCATTCGCTACCGGCCGGCTGTTTTCGGTGCTGATGATGACGTTCGCGGGATCACTCGCCAGGTGACCATCGTTGACGATCAGCTGGGCGATATACGAACCGGGGAGATCGACCAGGAACTGCGGCTGTTGCGCGCCAGGGTCGGACAATGTGGCGGCGCTGCCGAACGGAATGCTCGTCAATGACCATAGGTAGGTCAGAGGGTCGTTCTCGGCATCGGAGGAGAGACTTCCGTCCAGCGTAACAGTAGTCTGCAGAGGTACCGTCTGAGGAGTGCCGGCATTCGCCACGGGCTTGGTGTTCTCGGTCGTCAGGATCACCGAGGCCGGCGCGCTGTTGGCTTTGCCGTCATTGACGATCAGCTGGGCGACATAATCACCGGGCAGATCGGCGGTGAATTTAGGTTTGACCAGGCTCGGATCGGAGAGAGAGGCAGTGCTATTGGCCGGTTTTCCGATAAGCGACCACAAGAAGCTGAGGGTGTCGCCGTCAATGTCCATGGAGGCGCTGCCGTCCAGCACCACTTCCGCCTGGAGCGCGATCTTGCGGTCCGACCCGGCATGGGCCACCGGCGGCGTATTTTCGGTGCTGATGACGAGCGGCGTCGGAGTGCTGTCCTCGGTGCCGTCGTTGACGATGAGTTCGACCGTGTACTGGCCGGCCTTGTCGATCGGCAGGGTCGGTGTCACGGTGGCTGAATCCGACAGAATCGCCGTGCTGCCCGCCGGCTGGCTCGTGAGGGTCCATCGGAAGGTCAGGGGATCGCCGTCGACATCCGATGATGCGCTGCCGTCGAGCTGCGCGGTTTGTCCCACGCGAACCGCTTGGTTCAGACGGGCCACCGCCACGGGCGGAGTATTGAGCGTGCTGATCGTGACCTGGGCCGGCAGGCTGGATGCCTTGCCATCATCGACCACGAGCTGGAGGGTGTAGTCGCCGGGCCGGTCGATCACAAACGTCGGCTTGATGGCGGCGGCATCGCTGAGCTGCGCCGTACTACCCGGGGGGACCGCCACGAAGGACCAGGCATAGGTGAGATCATCGCCGTCCGGATCGGACGAGCCGCTGCCGTCCAAGGTGACGGTGCCGCCCACGGCCATGGTTTGGCCGGCCCCCGCGTTTGCTGCCGGGGCTCGATTGGCCTGGACCGTCCACACCAAATCGTTCGGATTAAACGGGACGGTGCGGTTTTGGCGAATGGTGAACGTGTCCTGACTGAACAGCGTCGCGCCGCCCGTTACTTCGCCGAAAAACACCGCGCCATCGACGATCATCGTGCTGGCGGCCTGGCTCACCACGGTGGCGGCGACGTCGGGGAAGGTCTCCGTACCGCTGTTGGTGATCTCCGCGCGGTAGGTAAAGTCGATCAGCGTGCTGGACACGCGCTTGGACCCGATCAGCTGGTAGGTCCCGGTGACCGCTAACTCGGTGACTGCCGCGGCGGCGGAGACCGGGAGACCGAACACGATTTGGACGACGATCAGAAGCCGCGCGAAAAAGCGGAGTAGCGCGGTCTCGTTGAAATGTTCGAGAAATCCTTTGTCGGTCGGCATGGACATCGCCATGATCGTTATCTCCCCAATTCAGATGTGATAGGCGGCAGGTCTCGAGGACGGTCGCGGTCGGCGCTTACGCGGCGGAAAAACGGCTACGGCGTGGAACGCCCGCACCGGGCACGGAACCGCTGCCAGCCGAACAGTCCGGCGAGCAGCAACGCGGGAACCGCGGGTTCGGGGATCGCTTCACCGAACGGTCTCGTGCGCCCGGCTTCGAGGATGTCGAAGTTGGCATCGTAAATCGCAAAGCTTTGCCCACCCGGGGCTCCGGTCCCGGGCCAGACAAAGTTGACGCTGAAATAAGTATCGGGAAGATTCGGTAGAACCGGCGAAACGGCGACGATCTCGGCATAAAAACGGCCGTCGTCCGGCAGGACCGGGTCGGGCTGAAGGAGGACGACCGTCCAGTCGCCATTGGGCGCCAGCGGATCGCTCAAGTCGCCCGCCTGGTAGCCCTCGCTCAGATTGAAGAACACATCGAACCCCACGGCCGATCCGGGCAAGCCGCTAACGTCATAGCGGTATTGCCAGAGATCCTGACCGACCACGCTGTCGGCGAGATCGATCGCCTGATAGCGAATCACCGTCGCACTTGCATTCGAACCAGAACAGATAAGGAGCAAGCCAAGACTGGCTTTTAGAAGACTTTTCATCCGGATCCTTCCCCAATCAAAGCGGACAAAATGGGCTTGTTCGTAGACGCCCTATGGTTGGCGCTCGAAACCCGTCGACGTCACTCCGAGCGAGCGGCCTACCGGGATAAGCGCTTATTACCGTCGAACATCAGAAGCGTACGGACGACTCAAATGACTTGCCGACCATAACTGCCTCATGTACAAGGCAAGGCCTGTGCCATAAATGCAACAGATATGATAATAAATTGATTTTATGGAGCTTTTTGTGTGATGCAGGGAACTTTAGCAACTCAGGTCCCTTATCGGCCGGCGAGACCGTAAAAGATTTCGACACTCGCGGTGAGGTTTTTTAACGAGTGTTCTCAGACTGATACACCTAAGCACATGTTTGTATTGAAGATTGAGCACGCCGCACCGAACTCTGGTATGTAAAAATTTTTGACATTGCAACTCCCGTTTAAGCCACCTCGATAGCCGAGAGTGCCGGAACTTCCGTTGCCACCCCGCCCCGTACATCACCGCTCGTGGTTATCGCCTGATTCAATAGGGCCCGGCCCCCGGCTTGCCTAAGGGCGAAGATCGCGCCCCCGACGATCATGTGCGAACGACTGAGATAACCGGAAGAATGAACGCCGAAGTTTCAAATGAAGAAATGATGGTGAGCTATGCCGGAGGCGAACCCATGACCATGGACCGGTAGACCCTAAATCCAGTGAATGGCTTCTACGGAAGCCGCTGTCAATTAAGGCTATTCAATATCAGTTGTTTAATTCCGGTTATCGGCAACTGATCAACCGCAAAGTCGCGCTGGGAAGAGATCAAAACGGGATTCAAGTCAGCCGATTGGTGGCACCGGCCATGAGTGCCCTTAACCAGGTCCGGTTTGAGTGGAATCACATCCATCAACATTCGGAAGCCTAGTTGCTTTTGGAGCAGCCGAAACCCAATTTTGAGCTTTGGCCACCGGATGTCCGGATCGACGAAAAGCTCCACCGGATCGTAGCCCGGCTTGCGATGGATATCGACCGTACGGGCAAAGTCAGGACTCTTCGCATCGTCCTGCCAATAGTAATAGCTGAACCAATGCCCGGGTTCGGCGATGGCGATCAATTCCCCGGAGCGCGGATGATCCAGGCCCATTTCGGCTTTTCCCTGCTCCGCCAGTACTCGCTCGATACCCGGTACCGTGCCAAGCAAGCGTTCCACGGCAGGACTGTCCGAAGCGTTCCGCACGTAGACATGGGCTATCTGATGATCGGCCACGGCGAAGGCGCGCGACGCGCCGAAGTCCAGCAACTCGTAGCCGAGGGTCTCGCGCACGGAGATGTAGCCCTGTTCGCGCAAAACTTTATTGATATGGACACAGCCCGTGGCCGGCTCGATGCCGTACTCGGAGACCACCATAACATCGGCTCCCTGAGCCCTAACGTGGTCGATCAAGTCTCCCGCGACGGCATCGATGGCGCGGACGTCTTCCCATATTCGCGGATCGGCCGGCCCGAGGCGCTGAAGGTTGTAATCCAGGTGCGGCAGATACACCAGTTGCAGTTTGCAGGGATGATGGTCGAACGTCCATTTGGCGGCATTTGCGATCCAGCTCGACGATCGTAAGTCCGCCGCCGGGCCCCAAAAGTTAAACATCGGGAAAGGACCCAATTCGGCTTCGATCCTCCGGTGCAGATCTGCGGGATTCGAGTAAAGCGCCGGAATTTTCCGCCCATCCGCGGGATAAATGGGGCGTGGGGTAACAGAGTACTCCACGTCAGCGTACATGTTGTACCACCAGAAGAGTTGAGCGCAGCTGAAATCGCGGATGGACATTTTCGCTGCATCCCAAACCTTCTCGCCATGGACGAGATGATTGGACTGACGCCAGAACCATACTTCGGCAAGATCGCGAAAATACCAGCCGTTGGCGACTATTCCGTGCTCCCGGGGAAGGGAACCGGTCAGCATCGATGCTTGGGCGGTACACGTCACGCCCGGAAAAACCGGCTCCAAATTAGCGACAAATCCATCCGTAATCAGCCGGTTCAAATGTGGCGTGTGCTCGCCCAAGAGCGAAGGATTAAGCCCAACGATATCGATCACAACCAGTCGTTTCATGGTTTAGCATCAATCATTAATAACGAGAAATTTGGAGCTTAAGCTCAAGAACTTAACTTCACAACGGATGAATAAGGACCAGTCGGAGCAATGGCGATATGGGTACGGAGTCCCGAAAATCAATTGAGAACAAACACCCAGACCGAACAGGTTGTATCCGTGCGATCTTTCAGATGTATGCGGGTGGACATCGCTATACCACCCTGATCAAGACCCTGAGCGGCGATCCAACCGATGCTGCGTCGGCGGCGCTATCTCGGGTGAATCCCGTTTGGCGAGTACCGAAACACCCGTCAGGGCGGATCGGCGAAGAAGCGGATGCCCCAGGCGGACCATCTCGAAATCCGTCGGCCCGAAGCTCGCCATCGTATCTCAAGACCTCCGGGATGAAGTCCAGGCCGGCTCGAAGCGGCGCCCCAAAATTATCTCAAAGCGACCGGAGGCGAGCGCTTCTATCGCCCCGATCCCCGAAGGAATCGAAGTATCTTCTCTCGAGCCTGGCCTGCAGCAGTCTTTGCGGGAGCAACATCGCGGCCTTGGGCGGCAAGCGGAATCACTACTACTATGACTGTTCGTACCACCACAGCCGCGGCGCCAGCGTCTGCGTGAACGATCACAAAGTCCGGGTGGAGACGCTCGATCAGGAGATCCTGTCCGGTCCCGGGTGACGATTCTCACGTCCGAGGCGATCGATTATGTGATTGAAAAGGCCCTGAGCCTCATCAAGCAAGCCCTGACGACTGAGCCGCCCGACTATCTGGGCGAGATCCAAAAGCTCAAAAAGGAACTGGCCAACTTCATGGCGCTGATTGCCTCGGGCCAGACGTCCACCAGCATCCTCGCAGAAACCCCCAAACGCGAACCCCGGATCCAAAGCCTTGACGAGGACATGAGGCGTTTGAGCGAAACGCCGGCCGCATGGGATCCGCGCCAGCTTCGCCAGCAACTTCATGACGGGATTGGATGCTTCAAGATCCAGATGCAGGGCGATGTGGCCGCGGCACGAAAGGCGCTCCGGAAACTGCTCAAGGAACCGATTCGGCGTATTCCGGTGGAACGGGACGGCAAGAAAGTCTTGCTGGCGGAACGACAAACGACCGTTGGGACCTTGCTGCCCCAAGGTTATATAAACGTGGCGTGCCACAGAGGATGAATCTGGGCACTGGAAGGAATCTTTAGTCTGGCGCTAACGCCGCAAGATGGCGTACTCCTGCTACGTTAAAGAGGAAATATCAAATCCTTGCCGCCTGGTTGCAGGACACCATCCGCTGGCAGTATTCCCTTCTGATACGGCGAAGATACGAGTGGCTCAAGCCAGCACAATCGGGGTCGGGTTCAGGCGTAAATCCCAGCCTTGCCCTTAGCTATCGGCAAAGCCAAGTGGGCTGCTGATGAAGTGAGCCAGGTCCGGCGGGTCGTCTGTTACCGAACTTTGGGCAGCGCTCCGACATCAGACACGGCAGGTGAAGCTCGTGCGGATTTCGGGATTGTTTTCGTTGGGCGCACTGCTTATCGAAATGGGGGCGCCCTCTACGAACGCACCGAAGCCTCACCGCTGGCGGAGTACGATCAAGGCATATTCCATACTGTCGGACAACGCTCGCCAGCTGGCCTCGATAATGTTGGGGCTCGCACCCACCGTTGTCCACGCGCATTCGCCATGGCAAAAATCCATAAGGACGCGCGTAACGGCTCCGGTACCCCGCTCGGTGTTCAGGATGCGCACTTTATAGTCGGTCAGCTGAACCTGTTCGAGCTCCGGATAGTACCGGCAAAGCACTTCATGGACCGCTTGGGCCAGCGCATTCACCGGCCCATTGCCTTCGGCGGCGGCGAATCGCACGTCTCCCCCTATGCGGATTTTGACGGTCGCTTCGGACAATAAACCGCGGCCATGGCGGTGTTCCGCCAACACCATGAAATCGATGAGCTCGAACGGCGATTGGTAATCCGAACCGGCGCGATGCAGCAGAAGGTCCACCGAGGCTTCCGCGGCGTCGAAAGCAAACCCCTGATGCTCCAATTTTTTTATCTGATGCAGCACCCGCTGCGCCGCATCCTCCGAGAGTTCGAGCCCATGAAGCCGAGCCCGGGAAAGCAGATTGCCGCGCCCGGATAACTCCGACACGACCGTACGGGTCACATTACCTACCAGAGCGGGATCGATATGCTGATAACTGTCGGCACTCTTCAGGACGGCCGCCGCATGGCCCCCCCCTTGTGCGCGAACGCGCTCTCCCCAACGTAAGGCTGCTGCTTGGAATGGCTCAGATTGGCGATCTCCGCCACATATCTCGACAGGCTCGTGAGCTCGCGAAACTGTTCCGAAGCCAGTACCGAATACCCCATCTTGAGTTGCAAGGCCGGGATGATGCTCGTGAGATCCGCATTGCCGACACGCTCTCCGTACCCGTTGATGGTGCCTTGAATCTGGACACAGCCCGCACGCACCGCCGCCAAGGAGTTGGCTACCGCGCACGCGCTATCGTTGTGGACATGAATCCCGAGCCGGCCCGGGATGCGGCGACTGACCGCCGCCACGATCGCTTCGATTTCCCAGGGCAAACTGCCCCCATTGGTGTCGCACAGGACCAGAAAGTCGGCTCCGCTTTCTGCCGCAGACTGCAGCGTCGCTAGAGCGTAGTCCGGGTTTGCCTTGTAGCCGTCGAAATAGTGTTCCGCATCAAAGATCACCTCGAAACCGCGCTGCTTCATGAACGCCACGCTGTCTCGAATCATCACCAGATTCTCTTCAGGCGTAGTATTCAACACCCTGCTGACCTGAAAGTCCCAGCTTTTTCCAACCAGCGCCACGGCAGGCGTGCCGGCACTGATCAGGGCCGCAAGATTCCGGTCGTCCTCACAGCGGCTGTGCTTTCGCCGGGTGCTGCCGAACGCCACCAGCCGTGCCTGTTGGAGCCCGATATCACGGACGCGGTTGAAGAATTCGGCATCTTTCGGATTGGATCCGGGCCAACCGCCTTCGATGTAATGGATCCCGATCCGGTCAAGCCGCCTCGCGATCGCCAGCTTGTCCTCACAGGACCAGGAAACCTCTTCCCGCTGGGAGCCATCGCGGAGCGTGGTGTCATACAGGAAAAGTTGAACCATTCTCGTCTCTCTTGTTAAGTCATCGGCGGCATGGATGATCTGCGTGTACCCGCGTCGGATAAGCTAAGAGCACGCAGGAGTCCCTCGAACGACGGAGCTAAGCAAGGGACATCAGCAGGTCTTTTGATCTTTTATGGGCATTGTACGGTTGAGTCCGTCAAGGTGACATGAATTCGGAGGGTGAGCTCGATAACGACCGTAAATACCTTCATCGATTTGGCCGCCCGGGCTATGTCATACACCCGCCGAGCGTTCATGCTATTGCCGAGGTCCATGGCGATCACGATCAGATCGGCGCCTTTGAGGACGTCGGGCAGCGGAATCCCCGCTTTCGAAACTTTCTTAACCGTGTTTTCGATGCGGTAGAGCGTGTCTGCTTGGGTTGGATCGACATGGAAAAACTCGACCTCCCCGAACCAAAGCCGATGTTCGGCGATTGGCTTGACGATTTCACATCCACTATCGCCTATAGCGATAATCTTGATGCGAGGGGTATCGTCCCAGAAAAGGGGCTGGATTTCAGGATCGAAAGTGTTCTCTCCCCTATTCTCCAAGATCGGATTGTCGTTCATGCGCCCGATTCGCTTGAGTTGTTATGCACTGGAAAAGCCTACGTGATCGATACGATAAGTAGCGTCACATCCACTCCCCGGAATTGTGGTTTACTTAATTTATCCCATTGGTATGCTGGTGAGGATATGAATAGCCGATGTCATGAGGACTGACCGCGTGGCCTTTGGGATCGCCTCAAATCGTGCGGTGCCTAGCGCCGACCACGAATCACCTAAGCCTTGGTGCGGGGCTTTAACCACCCGATACCGCTGGCAATTCTGTCTTGCGCAACAATCGCTCCGCCACGATCAAAGCATCCACCGGCCAATCGCACGCCGGCCGCGGCCGGTGAACACCGGACAGTCCGTGGATAGGCCGGCAGGTGAGGAGCCGATTCAGCCAGGCGGCGGGGATGGCCTTGCGGCCGTACACCGCGCCAAGTAAAGCGCCGCAAATGGCCGCGTTGGTGTCGGTATCGCCGCCCCGACCGATCGTATCGACTAGCCCGTCTTCTAAGGACGGTGCGTGCAAGAGCTGATACAGCGCATTTTGCCAGGCGATCAGCACCCAGCCCTGATGTTCCAGAAAATCCTCGGGCGGTGCCTTGTCGGCCCGCCGGGTAGCTGCGAGAACAGTGTCATCGCCCCCGAGTTCATCCGCCCACGTCAGGATGTCGCGATAGAGGCTGGCCGGATCCGGGCCGTTTCGAACCGCTTCCGCGATCGCCCGGACATAAAGCTGATTGATCTGCCGACAAACCGGATGGGGATGGGTCAGCCCCGCATCTTGGGCAGCCCAATCGTCCAATTGAGCCGGATCGGCGTTTGCACCGAAGATCCCTAGGGGACTCACCCGCATCAGGGCGCCGTTCGCCTGGCTGGCCGGATCCGCTGCACGCGACGCCGCCACCACCGGCGCTTCGCTCGCGTTGCCGGCCGCCCGCAAGGCCCGTTCAGTGGCCGCCCCCATGTCGAAGGGCTCCGACCGATACCAGGCTGCATAGGCTTCGGCAACGGCCGCTACGTCATAGGTGCCCTTGGCCACCAGACTACGCGCCAGAGCCAACGCCAACTCCGAGTCGTCGGTCGGCTGCCCCGCAAGCGTCTGCCACACGCCGCCGTCGGCAAGCTGTCGAACGCCGTCAGGATAGTTGCGACGAATTTCATCGGGCATTTGGAATTCCACCAGGCTACCCAAGGCATCCCCGGCCAAATGCCCGAGCAGGCAACCCTGGGCTCTCGCCAGCATCCCTGCATCGATGGGGCCACCGCCTTTCACCGGCCATAACAAGCCAACACAGTCCTGAGGCAGCGGTCGTCGGAAAACCGACTCCCATGCCTTGCCGGCCAAATGCCGGACCAAGGCTTCGGCACCGCCGAACACATCGCCGGTATGGTTGCATTCGCCTTGGGCCGAATAGCGAATCGGTTCGCCACGATCGTCGTAAAGTTCAGCCCCGGCGCCTCGAAGCAGCGCATGGCCGGCCGCCAAATCCCAGGTGGTTGGCCCGTTGAGCGATACGCCCACGTCGCCCTCCCCCGCCGCAACGAGCGCAAGCCGATAGGCAATGCTGGGGACCGCGCGATAGCGCATCGGCGCGACGATCTCCGCGTTCGCGCGGGCATTACGGTCGGCACTTTGCGAAATCAAGGCGGTACAGTCGGCCGTGACCCGGTCGGGCCAAGTTCGCCGAACAATGGTGCCGTTCGGACACACCGGGCTTCCCTCTGCCCACGTGATCAGATCCCCATCGTCATCCGGATAGTTGTAGGCGTAAACCACGCCAAGCACCGGCTCCCCCCGGCGCAACAAGGCGATGGACACGGCGGCACCGCGAAAGCCTTTGAGATAGGCACTCGTGCCGTCGTTGGGATCGACCACCCACAGCAGCTCATCCGCGTTCGAGGGCACTTTTCTCGATCCGAGTTCCTCCCCGAGGTAACCGTACTCGGGAAACGCGGTCGTGAGATGTTCGAAGATCAGCCGTTCGGCCGGCTCGTCCACCTCGGCATGTCCGCCCGATCCTCGGGGTCCCTCTCCTCGGTTGAATTCTGAGCGGAGCAAATTGCCCGCCGCGAGAGCGGCTCGGATGGCGGTCTCGAGTTCCAATGTCATGCGGTCTCCATCCGGTCGACACCGTCCGGTGACCAGCCGAGCTGCTCCAGTTTCCGGAGCGCAGACGCTCGTGTCTCCAGTGAGAAAAGTTGCCGCCAATCCGGGTTAAGGGTCAGAGCTTCCACGGTGTTATCCAGGGCACGGTGCTCCCACATGAGGGTGAGATAGTCGGAAAATCGGGCATTCCCGACGAGCCGCTCGGCGGCCTCCACTGCCCCATGGCAATCGATCATCTGCAAGAGGCGGTTAGGTCGATAGCCGAAATCGCGTTGCGCTCGCTCGCAAAGGTGCTTCAAAGCGCGGTGAAACGACTGCACGAGGTCGGAGTCCGGTGAATGGGTATGTTCAGGCATGGTATGGCCTCCTTAGGCAATGAGATCAATCATGGAATGCGTGTCAGATTACCTTGCCGGCGCGACATCCGATGTCGCGCGGTGAATGACGACTTATGCCCTTACCGTTTCCCGACGGGGTGACATATCCTTGGCCTGGGCATCACGTTGATCCGATACGGCACTGCAAGTTGCTCCCAAGGGCTCGAACGGCCAATCGAAATCCTCGGTTTCGTACATCCGAACGAAGTGACGGGCCATTGTCCGGAACTCCTCCCGAAGCGAGGTCGGCTCCAGGACCTCGACCTGATCGCCGAACTCCCGAAGCCACCAGCGGAGTTGGTGGGTATTCATGACCGTGGCGCTGAGAAGATAGGTGCGGTCGGTTTCTTGCGTGATCACCTGATCCTCGCTTAGCGGCATTTCCATGAGATTGTTGATGGCGAAACGGCTGAACCGGCACTTGAGGCGTAGCGGCCCGCCTCCGTCGTGCAAATAATCGAAATGACGGGCGCGGATATAGTCCTGGAGGTTGAAGCCCTCGGGCACGACGCTCGGCTCCTCCAGAGCGTCGGCCGTTTCGAAGCGGTGCAGTGCAAACTGGAGGATGGTTTCGCTCCCGGCATAGGTCCCGACCAGGTAGACGGCGCTGCCACGGAATACCAGCCCCAAAGGATCGATCCGGTAGGCTCGGACGGGACCGCTTCGTGGCCGATAGCGTCCCTCAAGACGTTTACCCAAGAGGATACAGTCCGAAACCACGTCTGCCACCTCGGCACGGACCTCGGCCGGAATCAAACTTTGGGTGCGCGGCAATACCTCGACCCGCTCCGCCCATTGGTAAAGATTTCCCCCGCGCTGTTCCCTGAGCAATGCCGAGGCTCGTTCAAAATAAAGTTGCAAGTGATCGAGGACCGTACGCGGCATCAGATCCTTGAGAAACCGCTCGGCGAGCACGAACGTCATCGCGGTATTGGGATCGAGTCCCGGCAGCTCGCACACGGGCTACTCCTTGGGCCATGACCAGCCGGGCACGCTTCGTTCGTCGGTCGTCAGCGGGAACTGCGTCGACAGGGTCGTCAAATCGCGTTGGACTTGACGGCGGGACACCCGGAAGCCGGCGCGATCGAGCTTCTCGTGCAGTTGTGCAACGGTAATCGCTTTGGGTGCTCTCGGTATCAATTGAAGCGTTGCGATATGCCGCATGATCGTCTCGCGCACGCGCGGTTCCTCGCGGTCGGTCTTGGGTTGAGTGCATTGCCTCTCCACGATCCGCGGCCGTTCGGAGATGATGCCAAACCGCCAGCCGATGTTCGGAGGCTGGGTTTAGCGTAGTCGAGAATCGAGAATGTGAAAGGTCACGGGATGATCGTTCAAACGATCGACAGGCGCCCGCCCCCGACTGGGTTTGTTGTGCCCACGGATTACAGCGACCTCGTCTCCATACCACAGCGAGGTTACGATGATCACGACTTTGAACGACGCGCTTGCGGTCCAAAAACGCCGTGTCTAGGCCAATCGCCTGGGTGATGCCAAAGCCGTTCGGCGGTTCCTGCTCCGCGCACAAAAGTCCAATTATCGCGAGGTCGCGAAAACTTTGCCGGTCATGTGGCGATCGGCCTGAACTACAGACTACAGGATTCCCTCAGATAGCGGTTTGTCTTTGTTCCTACGTGAGATAGACCCAACAAACTAATATCCCTGCACCCCAAGACTGAATGTCGCTACTGAAACCTCGACGCCCGATTCCAGAGCGACTCGCCGCCTTAATTCCGCAGGCTATGCAGCGAAAAGCTCTTCCGACGCATCCCGTGGCTTGTGGCCCTGTCCGCTCGGTTGAATCACTAACGAAATCAATTCGCTAAGCGGAACCGGTTGTTTTTCTTTATCGGTTCCCACAATCGCATCTTGGTTGAATAACCCGAGGGCCTTCCTAACCTTTTCCAATATCGTCTCTCGGTCTTCTATATCCCGTTTTCTCAAGCACAGCATCTCCTTGAGAATCGCGAGGTCCAGCAGTGTGCCACTGAACCAGTCCACCGAATGCCGGTAACCGATAGTCCAGCAAAGACGGGTATCACGCAGCAGTTCCTCCAACTTCGCAGTTTTGGAACCGAACAGGCATGAGCCGAATAGCACTCCTTCCAGGTTTTGTGCTTCGGCAACGGGGGTTATGCCACCGTAGAGCAGTTTCCGATCCTTGATCCCGGCAATCTCATTGGTTTCACCGTGGGCCGCCACATAGAGCACATACTTTTCATAGGAACCGTCGATGTAAAGTTCAAGTGCCTTACTGAAGCTCCCCAAATCGAAAAAGGTTGCGTAAAGGAGATCGAAATCGCCTTCGAGCTCTTTCAGGCCGGTGAGGAACGGTTTGACGCTGCACTCATGACTAAACTTGCCGTTGGTCGACCATGGATTTTCCAGAACCACTAACGCTTTCTTTTTCTTCATAACGCATTTCACCTTATCAACTTGATTTTTCATCCGACTGGATCGGTCTAACGTATCTTCGAACTCACATTCTCATCCGCACGTCGAGAGGGATTGGGGTCGGTTGCCCTTGTCTCCCGCCCTGAACGCCAACTCTTACTCTTCTTTTTAAAACCCATCACTGCCTCATGCTTCCGGCTCCTGACCATCCCCCTTCGGGGAGAAACCGACGACCTGATTCCTCCCGTTCTGTTTTGCCCGATAGAGGGCTTGATCCGCGGCATCCATGATGGCTTTCGCCAAACGCTCCAAAGCATCCGGGTCCGCAGCGCCGCTTGGCGTCAAATCAGCCTGTCTCGCCACAGCGTCCGGAAACTCCGTGAGACCGATGCTGACGGTGACGGCGATCGAGTCACCCTGTGCGCTCGTCCATGGCCATGCGGCAATCTGGGTGCGGATACGCTCGGCGATCTTGATCGCCTCGGCGACACCGATTCCCTCCAACAGAATCGCGAACTCTTCACCACCGTAACGCGCCGCATCGTAGGCACGAATCTGTCGGGCGACCTCTTCGAGCACCTGATCGCCGGTCAAATGGCCATGGGTATCGTTGATCGCCTTGAAATGATCAAGATCGAGCAGCAGCAAACAGAAGCGGACCGAAGGCTCGCGCCGGCAGCGGGCGATCTCGCGCTGGAGCAGACGTTCGAACTCGGCGGCGTTGACCAAATTGGTGCGCCCGTCGAGTTGCGCCTGTCCGACTTCCCGGCGCAGACTTTTGGGCGCCAGCACCCGGACCGCATCGCCGAAGCCCGAAAGCCACTGGCGCAGACGCAAGGTATCGGGCACCCCCGAGGCGCTCAGCGCAAAATAGCCGGGATAGACGTATTTGTCCGGCGGCGTGAGGGTCACCTCGTCGGCGACCAGGGGATTTGACTGGACATAGCTGTAAGCGCTGGCGGCGAATTCCAGCCGAACTTCGTCAAAAGTGCCGGAGCTCAGCGGAAAGTTGAGCTGCGTGTCGGTGAATGCCTGGAGATCGAAATCCGGCGGCGGCGAAGCCGCTAGTTCGTCAGTGAGCTGAACCGCACGGATCTTTCGAACCGTCAGCACGAAAGGTTGGGCGTGCTGCCAATATGAGCCGATCACCAGCAAGGCCCGATCGCGCCGCACCAGACCAAATAGATTGAACTGGAAGCGCTTGTCCTTGCCTTCGTACTCGATCCACACCTTGCGGTTTTCATACAGCGCGGTGGACAGCAAGGCGGCATGCGCCTCGAAATCGCTGGACGATGTTAGGACGCCGTCCCAGTGCATGCTCCACAGGACCTTGTTGGTCCAGTCGATGAGCTTCGGCGACGTCCCCAGGATCGCCGCCGCTTTTTGAAATCGCGGCGCCAGGGTGTCCTGGACGGTCCGCGGCAACAAGGGGCTCAAATAGTTTGCGGTCAAGTGATACAGAACCGCTTCTTCCGGTGTCATCATGTGATCCAATGACTGCTCCTTTCCTTTTTCGTTACCTTCAGGGCCGGCTTGATGTCCGACTCGCATCACGTGTTGTTGTCGAGCTCCGCCCCAGCCCGATTTAAGTATAGGCGACCTACACGGCTCGGACGGTGAACGGCCGTGGACCGATCTCGAACGACCGTCCGCGGACGGCAACCGGCGCACTCGCAACGCTCAAACCATGGCGCGTTGGTCTCGAGAAACGCCAGATTGGCTTCTCTTGGGTCCATAGGCTGCAAGGGCCGGCTCAAGGCTGAGCTGCGCGTCACAGCTCACTCCGGGGTCGACCGAGTACGGCATCAGGTTGCGTTTTTCGGTCGCGAGCGCGATGCGGTCGGCGCGCTTGATGGCCACGAACTATGGCACCACCGCAATAAGCGGCTCGAACCAGTTCCCGGAGATAGGCTTCCGCGGCATCGCGCTACCAGGCACCCCGCTTCAAACTGTCAGCCACGAGCTCACAAATGCGGATACTTGTGGTTCGCTGCTTGACAAGCTGCCCACCCGGAACTGAGCGCCCCGGAAGTGGGCTGGTCGATCAACTCGTCACAAACCCGATGGCCCGCGCCTTCGCTCCCGGCTTCATTCGGCTTTCCGCTGCCAGCCGTTCGAGCAGTGCCTCGGCACCCGACGCCCCGCCGGTCAGCCGCACCTGCCAAAACACATTGGCAAAGTCTCCCGGCGTCAGATTATAGAGCGCCCGGAGCGCCGTCCGGATGCCTTCCGGCACATCCCGATCATCAGCCCCCGTTTTGGCCAGGAGATCCGCAAACAGGCCAAGGACCTGGTCGGGTGTCAGATAGTCGAAGCGGATCTTGAAGTCGAAACGGCGAAGGCTCGCACCATCGAGCGTCTCCACCAGATTGGTGGACATGATGAGGATTCCCGTAAAGTGTTCGATCTGCACCAACAGCTCATTGACCTGGGTGACCTCCCAGGCACGCTGAGCGCTGGCCCGATCGCGAAGAAAACTGTCGGCCTCGTCGATCACCAACACCGCCTGATCCTGGGCGGCCTCCCGGAACAGCTGGGCAATCCGCTGCTCGGTCTCGCCGAGATAGGGCGACAAGAGGTCAGAAGCCCGTTTGAGCCGCAACGGGCGATCCACGACCTTGGCGATGTGCTGCGCCAGAGCACTCTTACCGGTGCCGGGGGGACCGTAAAAACAGAGTCGACCCTGCCGATGGCGTTTGAGCCCTTCAAGGATCGATGCGAGATCGCGATCCGGATTGAGCCAGTCCAAACGGTAGTTCAGGGATTCGAGCCGCGGTTCGCAGGTCGAGAGTGGCGCTGCGTAACCTATGACCTGGAGGGTATTGCCGAGCACTCGTTCGAAGGACCGCTCGATCTGCAGCGTGGCATCGGCCGGCAGGTGCCGGACCACTTTCACGGCGCGTTCGATATAGGCCGGCACCAGGCGATCGCACGAGGCCAGACGCTCGACACATTCGCGGCGCAGGGGAATCTCGTGTAAATGGCGCTCGATCATGCGTTGCCGCACCGACTGCGGGGGCGGCGTGAATTCCAGGATGAGATCGAATCGGCGCAGGTAGGCGGGATCGATCTGCTCGATCGCATTGCTCACCCAGATCGTCGGCACGGTGTTACTCTCCGACACCCGGTTCATCCACGCCTTGTGCCGCAGATCCGCGCGGCTGGGGCCAAACCAGCCTGTGGTCTGCGGAAACACGTCCTCGATTTCATCGAAGAGCAGCAGGCTTTTGTCTTGCCGCCCGAGGAGGCGTTGCGCAAGCTGATAGGCGGAAAGGCGTCGGGCGCCCGTTAAGGGCTCGCCATCGTCCTCGTCCGCGATTTTCACTTCATAGAGCGGCACCGCCAAGTCCTCCGCCACAGTGCGCACGAACTCGGTCTTGCCGGTGCCTGACTGGCCGTAGAGCAGGATATTCACCCCGGCCGTGCGCTTTTCCAGTACCGCCTGGAGGTACGAGAAGCAGAGGCGATAGTCTTCGTCGCAGTGGGCAAAATCGGCGCGGCGCAATGTCGGTGGGGCCGCCCGTTCACAGAATCGATTCAACAAGGCGTCGGGCCCGGCTTGCTCAATCAGCAGAAAATCGGCCAATCCCGGCATGAGATCGAGCTTTCCGGGGAGTGCATAGGTACTTCGGGCATCGACCCTCACCACGCCGAGCGACGGCAACAGCGCCTCCGGGGCGAGCGCCCTCTGAACCTCCCTGAAAGACAACTGGAGGATCCGGGCCAAAATCTCGAGCGCGTCCCGCGTCGTGAGCTCATCCCCGAACAATTCGGTCGTCTTATACAGCGACTTAGCATAGTGCATCAGTACGGTGAAGACGAGAATCCGTTCCTCGGCCGGATTCAGTGGCAGCGTATCGTGCAGCAGCGCGAGGTTGCGGGAAATCACCGGCGGCCAAGCCTCAAGCCGCGGCGCCAGTTTTCGATAACGCTGTACAAGATGCTTGCGGAGAGCCGCCGCCGGCAGTTCGTCGAGTTTGCCGACCAAGCTACCAAGCCCAAGCGCCTCGAGGATGGTCTTCTCATCCCCAAAGAACGAAGCCCGGGTGAAACACCGATCCAGTTCGAAATCGATCAGGAGGCGCAGACACCAGGCGGCGCTGCAATCGCGAATATCGGAGGCCGAATCGGCGGGGAGGGTTGAATGGGCGGCAGCGGAACGGCGTCGGATCATCGAGACTCACCTCGCGGAAGTGGAGAACGCGGCCAGAATAACCGGGACCTGCGACAAACCATGTCCAACCCACCGGCCACTGCCCTGCCCGCTCATGCTTCCGAGTCCCAACCGCTACAATACCTCTCGAATCCCGAACCGTTTGATTCGCATTCATTGGACATTGGATGTCGCACCTGTGGATTAGGCTTCCTTCCGTCGACACCGGGCGACCGTCGCGTCGACGGAGCCTCGTTCGATTCCCCGCAACGTGCCCCGTTTCGAAAGGAGATGCGCGATGACAATCCGACAATACCGCTTCAACGTATCCCTCCAACGTCAGGCCCCGAGTGCAGGTCCGAACGCGACGCTACGCGTCATCGTCACGGTGCCGGTCAACAGCGATCAAACAGCCAAACTCACGGCCGAGTCGCAGTACCGGGGCTATCGGGCCACCGGCGCCAGCCGGGTTATGGATTGAGCTCTTGAGGTCAGGGATGACCTATTTACAAGCCAAGCAAGCCGAACCGAGTACCGCCCGCTCGATAATGGAACGACGAACGACTGGGGAGGTCTGGTATTCCCGCGAAGTCTGGTTGGTTCTCTCAGGACCCTAAACTCATTCGCTTGACGAAATGCCGTCCGTCGACCGGCTCGGTTAGGCGTGTGTTGCGCCATCACTAATACCATGACTGTTGCCTTTAAACCTCAGAGAAGTCCGTTCCCTGAGACCTTTCCACGAAATGGTGCCGATCTGTACCGAACGCTGGTGGAGTTCGAATATCAACCGAATTTGCCCGCCGACAAACTGAGCGAAGGCGATCTCGCCGAACAGCGTCGCCATCGCAGTCACTACGCTGCGCTGATACGCGAACTGGAGGAAACCGAATGGCTATTGACGTCAACGGGATGCATCAACCTACCCTATCTCACCTCACCTCACCTCGGATCGCCTCGGCTCACAGCGGCTCACAGCGGTTTGTAGCGCCGGTCATCAAAGTAACTATCAGCACTACGCCGGAGCGGTAAAGCAAGCGATCAGGCGGCGCTCAGGGCAACCTCAATCGGTTTATCGGAAATCGACCATACTCAATATTTAACTGACTACCTAGGAATCGCTCCTGATGCCAAGCTCATTACCGACCCGTACACCCAGTACTAATCGAGCGTACCAGAATCGCGCGGAACAACTGATCCGCCGATTTAAGCACGAGCACGGCAAATGCTGGCGCGCGCATCCGGAGGCTTTTTACGATTGGCTTATTAATCGTCGGGAGGAGTTCGCCAAGGCCACTTGGCGCCAGTACAAATCGGCCCTTGTCTACTTTTTTATGGATCAGGGTTTTACGGCTTTGGCGCTACAACTGAGCCAAGTAATCAATCAAGGCTGTACGCATCGGAGTCAAAATACTTCAGCCAAAAAACTGAAAAAGCTTACAGATCGTGATCTGCGTAAACTTGTAGGGAAACTCTGCGAAGGGAATGGTCGCCACGATCAGTTGATCGCCGCTTGGTTAGTGGCCGGGATCGCCACAGGGCTCCGGCCCTGCGAATGGCAATTTGCTCGACTTGACGGCGATACCTTAATAGTCAAAAACGCCAAGGCCACGAATGGTCGCGCCCACGGCCCCGCCCGACGGCTGCATCTTGACACCCTAACACCAGAGCAAAAAAACATCATCGCGGCCTTTATCAGCCGAATTCAGGATTTTGCTGATTTTGGACAGCTGCAAAAACAGTGCGGTGACCGCCTTTTTCGCGTGACGCGATGCCTATGGCCAAAGCGGCAACAGCACATCACGCTGTATTCCGCTCGCCATCAGTTTGCCGCCAATACCAAATGTGCAGGACTCTCGTTAACCGAAATTGCGGCATTGATGGGGCACGCAACCGATAACACAGCCAGCCAACACTATGGCCGCCGAACCGCCGGTAATCGAGGACAAACACCCCGCGCCAATCAGTCGGACATGGCCAATGTGCGGAAAACTTATACGGCACGGCAGGCTGACGGTACCCCAAATATCGATAGCGACGCAGGGCCTGCTTTCAATACCTCGTGATCGTGAGAGTATCGCTCCCGGCAATCTGTTATTGTCCCGGCAATTAAATCAGAATCATCCGGCCGCGGCCGCATAGGTTATGTTCGGGTGTTTGAAATAGCGCCTGATGCGCTCGGGCCGTTTCTGTAACCGGTGCAGATGGGACCGCGCTTTG
>Ga0268287_100199_pt1 | contig 29488 bp, 25 predicted proteins | sample MetcocultureR3M_FD_191348 | JGI IMG/M metagenome (GOLD analysis project Ga0268287, IMG submission 191348) | Soil microbial communities from Anza Borrego Desert, Southern California, United States - Methanotrophic co-culture R3-M | ecosystem: Environmental > Terrestrial > Soil > Desert | place... | reverse complement strand
CTGCTTCTCAATCTCAGGCTTCGCGTTTTTGATGATCCGAACAGACATCCTTTCGGCATGACGGGCCAGGTCAACCAGATCGGCAAGCCCAGTCAATCGCGCCACCGCTTCGCCAAGCTGAGACGTCGAGCCTACTGACAGAAACGGCAAAAGTGCTGGCATCGTCGTTGCGATACGCCAAGCGATCGGATCAACTCCGAGCACTTCCAGGTCCGGGGCGGTCTCCGTGACTTTACCTCGGGCCGTTCTACCCTGCGCACGCCTGAGCGGCGGCAACGGGGCACCGCTATCATCCGCGAACGTGAGCTCCACCCAGCTGTCTGCCGGTATCGGCTGACCGTCTGGCGGCAGCTCCGCAGATTTCGGCGGCAATGGGGTGATCGCCGACATAGCATGTGTGCTGGTTGTGCCATCGTCCCGCTCGATCTCGCACGAGAAGTCCAGCGGCCCCTCCTCGGGCGCGCGCTGCGACCGGATGAGCTGCCCGGTAAGGCACCAGATGATCGCGTTGACGATGGAGGTCTTGCCCGAGCCGTTCACCCCCTCGATCAAGGTGATCGGCTTGCCCGGCTCAAACACAAAAGTTGCAGGCGGCGCACTCGGACGGCCGTAAGCGTGCAATCCTGCGAAGCGATGCGCCTCGACTTTCACCAACTGCAGCACCCTGACTACATGTGCGCTGCCTGTTTCAAGCTCCGCTTCGCCGGTCGGTCGTGGGGCGTCCATTGCGTCGATGATTGAGTCGGCATCGCTGGCCGAGAGGTTAGCCTGCCACTTGCCCCGATTGCGCCGATACCAGTCGAGACCCGCTCGGGCATCGTCTGAAGTCAGCGCTAGTTCTTTGCCTTCTCCAAGCGCCACAACTCGCCCGCCGATGAGGTCGGCAAGCAACGCATCGAGAGTAAGAAGATGAATGTCGCGTGGCGCCGTGTTGTCGTTGGTCATGAGATCCCCCTGGGATATCTTCGCTGCTAAGTTGTTTTTCGTCTAGCCAGCCTCCTCCAATTCACGTCGACGGTGGCCCTACCGCAGCTCGTTGACAGCGCCGTGCCGCAGGGCGAGGAACGGCAGCGATCCTAGGGATCGACCGGGTTGAGGCTCGGGTTGGCAACCTTATCGCCTTGTCCTGCAGCTTAGTCGCTTCAATCACAACACGAGAAATTCTTGCTTCCAGCCATTGGACACTGGATTGGACTTGAGATGTCCAATCCATTTGGACATTGTCCGTCCAACAAAAGGAGGCGGACATGAGAAAAAGTTGGGCTGAATACAAGCGAGAGGCACGGAAGCGGGAACGAGACAGGCTATCGGCGCAGGAGCGAGCGCTGAATACCTCGGTGTATAAGAAGGCTTTTTCCGATTTCTGCCGGGAGGACAAGCGCACCGGATTTGGAAGCCACTTCATTATCCTCGGCAGTAAATGGTGGGACTTTAGCCAAGACGATGGCATCGAGCCGTTGGATCGCTCTGAGATCGATGAGGACGACCAGGCCGCAGCCTTCAATTCCCTTGGCAAAGCCGAGCTAGTTCTCAGCCTGCTGGAGGACGTGGTCGAGACGCTCGCGCATGACATCTCCGCTTTCAAGCGGAGCGAAATTGAAGCCCGGATCGAGGAAGTCAAAAAGTCCGGCCTCACTGGACCGAACTCAAAGCAGGCACTGGATGAGTTGGAGCGTCTGAAAAAGATGCGCCACAACCTCAACAAGCGCGTCAGACGAACCCGCCCGCAGACAAGGGCAGCAGACTGAACGGCCTGTTTCAAACACCTAACGAACGCGCCGAACCCGCAACTGTTGCGCTTTTGCGTCGAACACATATTCAAGGAGTTATTCGATGGCTTATGTTTCCAAGTTCAACGATGAAGATCTAACTGACCTCGACCTGTCTGAATCGATCGCGGCAGCCCCTTCAGAGAAATCGTCTGTGCCTGCCACTAACGTCGTGGCACTACCCGCCCCAAAGCCTAAGGCTGCCGAGGTCCGTTCATTCGATTATGCCGGTCTCTCTGCCGCGGTTGCCAAGGAGGCTGAAGCGGCCGCCAAGCGGATCCGGGCTCGTCTTAAGGTGCACACCCTCGAGACTGGTAAAGAACTGCTGGCTATCAAGAAGGCGCTCGGACACGGGAAGTTCGGCAAGTGGCTGGATTTCCATTTCGGCTGGAAGGAGCGGACCGCGCAGAATTACATGAACTCTGCGACTGCATTCAGCTCTACGCCGCAGGTCATTGATACTCTGCCTCCGTCCACGGTTTACAAGCTTGCGGCAAAGAGCACGCCGGACGCGATCCGGCAGTCGGTAATTGACGAGATCAAGCGGGGCGAGAAACCCGACCCCAAGCAGATCGAGAAGAAGATTGCGGCCACTAAGAACGCGGCTCCACAGAAGGCTGTCGCGGCTGAGAAGATGGCACTCGACAGCTCCCAGAAGCCGTCCGATGTCCTCCCGGATGACGTGTTAGCTTCCCTGGACCGAGCCTTGGCGGCTGAAGAACCGGTAAATGCAGGCCTGCACGGCGATGATGCTCGGGCAACTTCAATCGCGGAAGACCGGGAGCTTCGAGCCATTGCCATCGTCGGACACATCAAGAAGCGTTTCGGGGACAAGTTCCCGGCACTGCGCAACGCCCTTCTGGAAACTGAATGGGCGGTCCTGAAGAAGGCACTGCAGGACGCATAGGCCGGCCGGAACTTGAAGGTGCCAGGCTATCCCGTTGACTAGTTCAACGGTTAGCTTGGGCCTCGCCGCCTCGGGCTGCTCCCACGCCCCTCCGATCGATATAGCAGGCCACAGACGCGCTCCAGACCCCGAACAACAAGTAGTGGCGCCCGCCTTCGGTGCCGCTCTACGGGCCTCCTGGCCCTGCGACGCAACCCGCTATCCAACCACCTTAGCCACACGCCCGGGCACCATTGAGATGGTCCCCGATCGGACAACTGCGCACATGTTAAAGAGAAGAGACATGACGGCACCTCAGTCATTGCTGACCGTTCCACTGATGGCCAGGAAGGTCCCTGCAATCGTAGGTCACCTCACCTATTCACGCGTAGAACTTCCCAACGGACAGAAGCGCCTGGCCGGACGATACGCTCTTTACCCTGACATTGACCTCGGCAGGTTCAAGACCCGGGCGGTCATCGATTGGCTTGCCGTTGGGATATCCTTGAAGAGGGCGACCCAATTCCAATGGCTCCAGTCGGAGATAGCCGGAATTCTTGGTCGAACTCCATTCGTCAAGAACCGGCAGGGCAAGCCGAACGATTCCTCAGATAGCTTCGAGGTAAGGTTCCAAGAACCGGAGATGGCAACCGTCCTGAAAGCCATGGCCGCAATCGAGGCGAGGTATGGGATCGAGAAGCCGCCCATCGTGAGCAGCATCGAGATCAGCGTCGATTTCACGCCGAGGGTTCCCAGCGACTTGGAACGCGCCAAGATCGCCCGCGTGCTGATGAACCATCTCCTGGTCGAAGAGGATGTGATCTCGAACATCCGAGAACGTCCGAGGACGGTGTGGGGTCGCGACGAGCGTAGCGTTGCCCGGCTCATCTACGATTCGAAGCGCCTTACCGCGGAGGAGAACAAGCGCTTCCTGATTGAGACCGAGCGAGACCGCGCGCCATTCACGGATGGGACGCTGGAGATTGGCGCGAAGGAAGCGAACGTGCGCTGGCGTGTGATGGACAAGATCATCGATCGGCAGAACGTCCGCGCCGGAACGTGCGTCGTGCTGGGTGAAGCAGAGAAGCGTGCCAGGATTGAAGTTACTCTCGACCAGCCGGAGGTGGAAGCCCTCGGCATAACGTTCCTCAACGACCTCAAGCACCTGAACTTCACGCGCCTGCAGGGACGGTATTTCCGCTTTTTCTTGCCGACCTTTACTGGAGACGCCGCCCGAGATCCGGGAAGGAAATCAGCACTCCTTCTTTGGCGGGATCGTCAACGCGCCACCAAGTTTGGCAAGGGTGGGGGGCTGAGCCTGAAAGCGATGGATAGAGCACTCGCTGAGCAACACGCTGAGATCAAGCGAAATGCACTGCAGGATTTTCATAGACAGGGGCTGCGACTGCCAGGAGGGAACAGGACCGGGCGCGGGCTCGCGGGTTCGTTCGTCGCATATGAGGAACTGAACGAGCGCACCAGGACAGCCTTGCGTAGCCTAGGGAGCAGGATTGTTGCTGGCTTTGAGTGGGAGAAGGAAGGGGAAGTAGGAGCGGAAGAAGGATTGGAAAGAATCAGGATTTCCTAATAGAAGTTACTAGGCCGACGGTAGGGCTCATTGACTGAAACCCAGCGGTCGTCGGCCGCCTAGGATCGGTCTAGAGCTGGCTGCGGCAGAGCCTGGTCAGAAAAAGTTGCCAAAACTCCGTGAGAATCATCGTTCGATAGCTTGGCAGCTCCTGCCGACGGGCGATTTGTCGGTTCAATCTTTGAGTTCTGTGTCTTTCGCTAGACTATAGGCAAGGTGCTATTTGGTAGTGCCGTCGACACTGGCGCAGCATGCAACATCGGCAAGAAAGCGGGTCGAAGTGTAGCTTGCGCAGCGCGAAGTCATCGGCCATGTTCAGCTTCAAATAGTATGGGTGGGGCATGAGCAAATCCTGGATGGTGCGCGCCGAGCGCGATGGACGCCTGTTCGACGCGTTCAAAGAAAAGTCAGCAGTGGCTATAGGCTGGAACGAGGTGGGAGACCTCTCTGCGGTCAAGACCAGGAAAGCCGTGGCGGACCTGGTGACGGCCGCCTGGCCGGAAACGAAGCCGCAGTCGGTGGCTATGGCTGCGGGCCAGCTCCATCGCTTCGCCAACGAGATCGAAGTCGGCGACATGATCGTCACCTATAATCCATCCCGGCGGGTCTATCTCATCGGAGAGGCTGCCGGCCCTTATCGCTACGACACCTCGATTGACCCAGAGGATGCGCAGTATCGTCCCGTTCAATGGCAAGGCGAAGTCGGACGCGACCTCTTGTCCCTGGAAAGCCGTAACAGCCTCGGTTCGATCTCAACTCTCTTCCGAATACCAACGGAAGTTGCTGCCGAGCTGAAAAAGACGCTGGCCTCCGGTCAGCCCGTAGCCTCGGAGATTGCTGCGGCAACGACTGATGCAAACGAGGACGATCTCTTCAAATCCATGGAGAGCAGGGCCCGCGAATTCATCAAAGATAAGGTGAACGCACTGGCCTGGGACGACATGCAAGAGCTTGTAGCCGGCCTCCTGCGATCGCTCGGCTACAAGACGCGAGTATCAGAAGCTGGACCTGATCGAGGAAAGGACATCGTGGCCTCACCGGATGGGTTCGGCTTTGAGTCACCTCGGATTGTCGTCGAGGTGAAGCATCGCAAGGGAGCCATGGGCGCGCCGGATGTCCGGAGCTTCCTCGGCGGTCGCCATCCACAGGACAAGTTGCTTTACGTCAGCACGGGCGGCTTCACTCGCGAAGCTCGTTACGAAGCCGAGCGGGCGAACATCCCGCTGGCGCTGATGGACCTGGACGACCTGGTGAAAACGCTCTTGGAGCAATACGAGAAGCTCGACCTGGAGACGCAGCAGCTGGTTCCGTTGAAGCGCATCTATGTTCCTGCCTGAGACTAAGGCCTGCAGTCGTTTGGTGTATCCATTCGCGCCAAGTCCAGAGAAAGTCCTTGAAATCGATTCATGTCTCCATCCAAATAGGAGAATCTTCAATTGATGCCGATCTGGAGTTGCTGACGCATGACGAGTGACGTGCCCATCTATCAACCCATTCAAGGGCACTTTTTCGCTCACTCTCTCTTGCTGGAGAGCCTGGACGAGGATTCATTCACCCGGTCCTTGAGCGCTGCTCGCGTGGATATGAACCCTCACCAGGTTGAAGCGTCGCTATTCGCCCTCAAGTCGCCGCTCAACAAAGGCGTGCTGCTCGCCGACGAAGTTGGGCTCGGAAAGACCATCGAAGCCGGCCTTGTGATGGCCCAGAAATGGGCCGAGCAGAAGCGAAAGATACTGCTGATCGTGCCAGCTTCCCTCCGCAAGCAGTGGGAGCAGGAGCTCATCGAGAAGTTTGGCTTGAAAAGCACCATTATGGAGACGGGCAAACATCGTGAGATGAAAAAGTCCGGCATCCGGGATCCATTCGACAAGGCCAGCGGCGTTATCATCACGTCCTACGAATTCGCTGCACGGCAAAAGGATGAGCTGCAACGGACAAAGTGGGACCTAGTCGTCTTCGATGAAGCTCATCGCCTGCGGAACGTCTACAAGAAGAACGGTTCGCAACGGGCGAAGGATCTCAGACGGGCGCTCGCAGATCCGATCAAGGTGCTCCTCACGGCGACGCCTCTGCAGAACTCGCTTCTCGAGTTGTTCGGGATCGTATCCATCATCGACGAGACTCACTTTGGCGGCGAGGCTGCGTTCAAACGCCAATACATGGGCGCCGGCGCCAGCCGTGCGTCTGCGGAAGCCTTGAAGGACAGACTTAAACCCATCTGCCACCGCACCCTGCGTCGTCAGGTCCAGGAAGCAGGTCACATCAACTTCACGAAGCGAAATGCGACCGTCTTCAACTTCGATCCGCCAGATATCGAGGTGAAACTCTACGATTCGATATCGAGCTTTCTGCAGCGCAAAGGCACCGTTTCCTATGGTGATCGCGCGAACCAGCTTGTCATCCTGCAGATCCGCAAGATCCTCGGCTCTTCGACCTATGCCGTGATCAAGTATCTTGAGACCTTGATCGACCGCCTGGAGACGAAGCAAACGACCATCGACACGTCCATCACGGATGATATCGAGCTGATCGATGAGCTTGCCGAGGAGATGTCTGATCAGGAAATCGACGAGGAGGCGCTGTCTGACGAGCCGATTGATCCCGAGAAGCTGGCAGCTGAACTCGACGAATTGCGTGGCTTCTTGACCCTGGCGCGATCGATTGGCGCCAATGCAAAAGGGGAGAAACTGGTCGATCGCCTGCCAGACGTGCTGGATGCGATCGAGAGCAAGGGCGGTGCGCGGAAAGCGGTGATCTTCACGGAGAGTGTCCGGACGCAGACCTATCTGTCAGAACTCCTCTCCAATCGCGGCTACGCCGGCGAGATCGTTTTATTGAACGGCTCCAATAATGACCCCTCTAGTCAGCAGATCTACAAGGACTGGAAGGAGCGCCACGTTGGTAGTGACCGCGTCTCCGGCTCCAAGACGGCCGACATGAAGGCGGCGGTCGTCGAAGCGTTCAAGAGGGACGACAAGACGATCCTGATCGCCACGGAAAGCGGTGCGGAGGGCATTAACCTGCAGTTCTGCTCCCTCGTGATCAATTTCGATCTGCCCTGGAACCCCCAGCGTGTTGAACAGCGCATCGGTCGTTGTCATCGCTATGGCCAGAAGATCGATGTCACCGTCGTCAACATGTTGAACCTCAAGAACCATGCCGAGAAGCGCATTCACGAACTTCTGGCGCTCAAGTTCAAGTTGTTCGAGGGTGTGTTCGGCTCAAGCGACGAGGTTCTCGGAACGATTGAGCGTGGTGTCGACTTCGAAAAGCGCGTTCTCGATATTATCCAGAAGTCCCGCTCACCAGAGGAAATCGAGGCAAGCTTCGACGCGTTGAAGGAGGAATTACAGGAGACGATCTCCGCTGAGGTCGAGTCTGCTCGGGCCAAGGTTCTCGAGCAGTTCGACACAGATGTCGTCTCCCGCCTGAACACCCGTAAGGCTCACCTTGCACATGCCCTCAACGACTTCTCTCGCCGTCTCTTGCTGCTGGCCCGTGCTGAGTTTCCGGATGCGGAATTCGACGTCGAACGATCCCATGCCTTCCGTCAGGGAGAGCATGTTTACACCCCTCATTGGCAGGAGGCCGCAGAGAAGGACTGGCAGTTCTTCCGGCTCACCGATGAGAACCTGGCCCTCGAGGCAGCCAAGGGGGCGTCAGCGCGCGATCACAGCACCGAGGCACGCTCTCTACGGTTCAGTCCAGCGTCATTTCCATTCGATGGACAGCTTGCGGATGTCTCTGCCCTGCGTGGCAAGAGCGGCTTTTTGCGTGTCGCAAAGGCCACCGTCAGCACAGAACACAAAGTCCGAGAAGATCTACTTGTCTCCTGCATCACCAACGACGGATCCCAGGTTTCCGTCGAGACAGCAAAGCGGTTGCTGATGGCCCCGGCAATCGACGATGGCGTCGTTGCCATGCCGAGCGGCCTCGGTCCGCTGGACAAGATCGAGGATCAGCTCTTCTCCAGCTTCGCCGAAACGGTGAAGAAGCAGAATTTCCAGTGGCTCGAGGAGGAAGAGCAGCGCCTGGACAATTATGCGCGAGACATCGAGGTCGAAATCGATGCCCAGATTGACGAGCTTGAGGACATCGCCAAGCAGCTTCGCCGTGATCGCCGGTCGCCCGACCTGTCGATGGAGGAAAAGCTATCGCTCGGTCGGAAGATCAAGACCGTCGAGGGCGAGATCGACGATCTGAAATTCTCCAAGCATGAGCGCCGCAAGCAAATCCGTAAGCAGGTCAACGATATGCTGGATGAGTTCGCAGCGGCGCTAGATCGAAAGCCCGAGTTGAAGCCCTTGTTCTCAATACGCTGGTCCGTCAAGTAGGTCATGGGGAGCTGGGCGGGGTCACGATCACCAGAATTTGGGGTCTATCCGGTCGAACTACACTTTTCGCTCGACAGTCATGTCGGTCCCTCCTGGGTCGTGCCCGCAATGTTCAACCGCTCAGGTTGGCTGTCGGTCGCGGAAGTCGAGATGGAAACGGAGTTCGATAGGACCCGCGCCGTCATCGCTGCCTGTGTCAATGATGAAGGCGAAGTCCTTGGACAGTGGGTCGTCGAAGCACTGTTCTCGATGCAGTCATCCTTGCCACAGGAGGTGGTCGTCGAGCCGCCTGACGACTTAGCTGACGCATTGGATGCCCTCTACTGGGACTTTCTCGGCCGGTGCGACATTGCCCATCTAAAAACTCTTGAGGAGGAGGAGCGGCGGATCAGCTCCGCCATCGCGCGCCTGGAGCTGCGTCGCCGCGAGGTCTACGAGAAAGTTGAAGCGTTCTTGTCCAGCCTCTACGCCAGGCGGCGACGCGAGCGGGGCAATGACGAACTCTGCAGGATGATCGACGCGAAGATAGAGGAAGTGGAGACGAAACAGGCCGAGACCGAGATTTGGCATCGGGGCCGGCTGCAGGAACTTCAAGCTGAACTCGCAACCTTCGAGAGCCAGGTCCTCGCATCGCTTCAGAACCATGGGAACCTGCGCCCTCTATATACCGTGTATTGGAAGGCGCAGCACAGCAAGGTCCGGACTCTTGCCAACGCCGGATTTGAGATGCGCTTTGGCCTGCCGGCGCCGCAGACGCAGCAGATCGATCTGTCACGCATAAAGCATGAAACGACTCGATGGCGAACGATGCGCCTTGAGCAGAAGAGAAAGCAATTGGAAGACTATTACGCTGCGTTGGAGGAGAAGACGCAGGTGCATGCCTCGCAGAGTCAGTCCGTGCGCAGAATTGCTGAGGCATTAAACAGCCCGAAATCCGAGAAACCGAAGCCACAGGTCGCGCCGCCGGAGGATTTGTCAGGAGTCGACATTCCGCCCGTTCGTGCAAGGCCGGGTAAACAAGCGGAAGTCGCCGAGATGTCGCGGCGGTGGCAGGCACTCCATGGCTCTGTTGACGGTGTCACTAAGGGATTGAGGGTAAGAACGAAGTCGGTGAAGGCTCAACCGGCCAGCAAGCCGAAGGTGCAGCTTGTTGGAGAGGAAACTGATCCGGACTTGGCACCGGTCATTCTCGAGCTCGCAGACAGCAATTCTTCGACCTCGATGCAAGAGGATGTCGAGCCTGTTGAGGTGCTCGCCACCTCTTCTGATCAGGACCTTGTCGATGACGAGCTGCTTCTCCAGGAGTTGCCGCGTGCGTTGGAAGATGAAGCTGTGCACAGCTCGGAGCAGGCGGAAGCGGCAGGTGGTGCATATGTATTATGCGACCCTCCGATCATCGTGAGGTCGGAGCCTGTCGCCATAGCCGAGCCTCTATCTCGGCCGGGGAGGAAAACGCTGACGCTGAGCTTGGCGCCCAAGACGCCTGCGCCCGTTGTTTCTGCCCCTGTGGCACCCGTGGACAGTCAGAAGGCGATCATCGAGGATGGCCGGCGGGGAGTCGTTGAAGGCGACACGATCTTGCTCCGCTTTACCGACGATGGCACCGGTCGCTTTATCCGCTACACCATTCGCGGGCTGGAAAACGATCCTTCTAAGGGCATCATCGCATCGACCGACCCACGCGCCGCCTGCCTCATCGGCAAGGGCGTCGCTGACACCGTTGAACTCGAATTGCCGACTGGCCGTCGCCAGGCGGTCATTATGAAGATCTGGCAGGACGAAGAGCGACACCCCCTCGCAGCGGTGAAACCTAAAACAGTGCAGGCCAGGCAAGTAATCGACGTGGCGGACCGGCAGGTCGAGCCAGGCGATCTCCTGCTCCTCTACTACAAGGAAGATGGGAGGCGTCAATCTCGCTATCATCGCGTGCCGACCGAGTTGGAGAAGGCACAGGCGCCATCACAAATGACAGCAGACAAGCGCGTGGAAAACCTGCTCGGCAAACGAGTGGGGGACGAGTTTGTTATGCGCGTGGGTTCCGCCGACAAGTTTGTAAAGATACACCGGATCATGAAGCCATAGCCGCATCTTTGCAGCTCCGGCGCCAGAATGCAGAAGACGGAAAGACCGATGTCGAAGAACACCAAGCTGGAACTGACCTGGATCGGCAAGGACGAGCGGCCGAAGCTTGAGCCGCGCATCCTCATCGAGGACCCGGCCAAAAGCTATCACGCCGCAGCACGTCGATCAGAGGCCGACATCTTCGACAACATGCTGATCAAAGGGGACAACCTGCTCGCCTTGAAGGCACTGGAGAGCCAGTATGAAGGGCAGGTGAAATGCGTTTTCATCGATCCGCCCTACAACACGGGGAGCGCATTTGAGCACTACGACGACGGGGTAGAGCATTCTATCTGGCTTTCCTTGCTTCGAGACCGGCTCGAAATACTCAAGAATCTATTATGTGAGAGCGGATCGATATGGATAACCATAGATGATAACGAGGCTCACTATCTCAGAATTCTTCTTGACGAAGTATTCGGTCGGCGAAACTTTATAGCAAACATTGTTTGGCAGAAGGCATACACACCCAATCAAACTGCCAAGCATATATCCAACACGCACGACCATATACTTGTCTATTCTCGTGACGAAACCAGACTTTCGGTAGGCAAAATTCCTCGATCAGAGGAGCAGAAGGCCAAATTTACCAATCCGGACAACGATGTCCGGGGGCCGTGGAAAGCAGAAAACTTATCGGCTGGCAAATATTACTCGGCAGGGCAGTTTAAGATTGTTGGCCCATTCGGCGACGAGTTTCTACCTCCCAAGGGGAGATATTGGCGCTGTAATGAGGAGCAGTTCAATAAATGGCGAAATGAGGGGAGAATTACATTTGGCCTTAACCGCAAAGGCCGCCCCATGCTGAAAAAATACCTTCATGAGATGGAGGACGGCCTGAAGCTGTCCAGTTGGTGGACACATGAGGAAGCGGGCAGCAACAAAGAGGCTAGCATCCACCTTAAAGACATGCTGGCGTCGATGGTTGATGACGTTTTCCAAACACCTAAACCAGAGAAGCTGATCCAGCGGATTATACAGGTCGCAACCAATCCCGGTGACTTAGTGCTCGACTCCTTTGCCGGTTCCGGCACCACAGGGGCTGTGGCTCACAAAATGGGTCGTCGCTGGGTTATGGTGGAGCTCGGCGAGCACTGCGACACGCATATTCTGCCGCGAATGAAGAAGGTGATTAACGGTGAAGATAAGGGTGGCGTAACCGAGGCCGCCGGCTGGAAGGGAGGCGGCGGTTTCCGTTACTTCAATCTCGCACCGTCTCTCCTGGAGCAGGACAGATACGGCAACTGGGTGATCAGCAAGGACTATAATCCTGCCATGCTGGCCGAGGCCATGTGCAAGCACATGGGCTACACCTATGCGCCGAGCTTGCTCGCCGAGGAGTATTGGAATCATGGCTATGCCACCGAAAAATCCTTCATCTATGTCACCACGCAACAGCTGACCCACGATGCCTGCCGCAAGATCTCCGAGGACGTCGGGCCAGAGCGGTCGCTCGTCCTCTGCTGCAAGGCCTTTAGCGCCAACCCGGACAGCTTTGAGAACCTGATCCTGGTCAAGATTCCGTCGGCCATCCTCACGCAATGCGAATGGGGTCGTGACGACTATTCGCTGAACATCGCCAAGCTTCCGCTGGTGGACGATGACGGCGACGAGGAGCTCGAGTCTCCATCAAAGGAGGAGTTGGCCGCGCCGAAACGCAAGAAGAAAATTGCTGCCAAGGATCGGTTCGGTGATCTGAGCGGCCTCGATCTCTTCGATGACCTCGGCACTGATGCTGACAAGAGCGAGGGCTGAGCCATGATCCATCCGGAACGCATCCGCCGGCAGATCGCCCAGCGTCTCTCCCTCAGAAAACCGCAGGAACAGGCCCTGAGCATACTGGCCGAACTCCTCGAGGTCGTCCCGCTAGGCAAGGAAGAGGATCTGGTCGAAGCTCTCCAGGCCGTGCAGCAACATTGGCCGAGCGTTGAGGAATTCGAACGGGATTTTCCCTCTCTCTGCTTTGCGCTCGCCACAGGCGTCGGCAAGACGCGGCTGATGGGCGCCTTCATCAGCTACCTCTATCTGACCGGCCGCTCTAAGAATTTCTTCGTGCTCGCACCCAACACCACGATCTATGACAAGCTGGTTGCCGATTTCTCACGGCAGTCCTCGCCGAAATACGTGTTCCGCGGCATTGCAGAGTTCGCTCAACGCCCGCCGATCATCGTCACCGGCGACACTTGGGAGGAAGGGCGAGGCATTCGCGGCTCCGACCTCTTCGGCAATGAGGTCGTCATCAACATTTTCAATGTCGACAAGATCAACAAGGACAAGGGCCGTATCCGCACCATGCGGGAATATATCGGTCAATCTTACTTCGACTACCTGGCGGAGCTGCCCGACCTCGTGATGCTGATGGACGAAGCGCATCGCTATCGCGCCAATGCCGGCATGAGGGCCATCAGCGAGCTGAAGCCGGTGCTAGGCCTGGAGCTTACGGCAACACCAAAATCCGTCGGCACGAAGTCCAAGTCGTTCAGCAATGTGATCTACCAATACGGTCTAGGCGACGCCATGGCCGACGGATATGTCAAAGAGCCGGCCGTTGCCACTCGCGTCGATTTCCGCCCGCAGGATTACGCCCAGGACGACCTAGAGATGATCATGCTCGAGGACGGCATTCACTACCACGAGGAAGTGAAGACGCAGCTGGACCTCTATGCCCGCCAGACAGGACGCAAGCGCGTCCATCCCTTCATCCTTGTCGTGGCGCAAGACACTAGACACGCCAGCGAGATCCGGATGCGGATCGAGGACGATAAATTCCTTAAGGGTGCCTACAAGGGCCGCGTGATCGAGATCCACTCCAACCTCAAGGGAGAGGAGAGCGACGAGGCCGTGTCGCGCCTGGTCAGCCTCGAGAGTGACGACAAGACCGAGATCGTCATCCACGTCAACAAGCTCAAAGAAGGCTGGGACGTAACCAACCTCTACACGATCGTGCCGCTCCGAGCATCGGCGTCAGACATCCTCACCGAACAGACGCTTGGTCGCGGTCTGCGTCTTCCCTATGGCGAGCGGACCGGCAACGAGTTCGTCGACACATTGACCGTCATTGCCCATGACCGCTTCGACGAGGTTATCCGTAAGGCAAAGGAGTCGGACTCGCTTGTCCAGATGCGTGCCATCACCATCGGGCCGTCCGGCGATGTGAAGCCGGAGACCTCATACGTCGTCGAGATCCCGACCGCGATCGAAGCCATGCTGACCGGGCAACGCAAAGGTATGGATGATGACGGGCAGGCTTTCGTCTTCGACCATCCGGATGATCGCGAGGTAGCCGCATCGGCAATCGATTTCATCACCAAGAAATATGAGCGCACGCTGACGGGCGGCGTCCAGGATCTCACCAAGCCGGAGGTTCAGGCAGAACTCGTCGCCGACATTCGCCGAGCTCACCGCGAGCAGGTGCAGGGCCAATTGGAAGGCGTGCTCGTCGAACCCGACTTCCAGAGGATCGTTGGCATCGTCACCGCCAGTATTGCGGAGAACACGATCGAAATTCCCGAGATCGTGGTGATCCCGAGCCGCGAAGTGAACTTCTGGTTTGAAGACTTCGACCTCGGCAATCTCTCAAGCGTGCGGCACCAGCCCATTTCCGATCGGATCCGTATCCGCAACCTGCGGGACCAGTCACAACGTGAGTTGGCGCGATCCGTCAGCGCGCCGAAAGAGGCGCGGATCGAAAATTACATTGTCAAGCACCTGATCGACATGGACCAGGTGGACTACGATAGCCAGGCGGACCTACTCTACAAGCTTGCCGGCCAGATGGTCACGCACCTGCGAAGCTATCTGGAAACCGAGGACGACGTCGAGAACGTGGCCCTCGCACATGGTCGCACGCTGGCGCAGGTCATCTTCGAACAGATGAAGGTTCACTACCGCGAGACGCCGACGGACTATCGGGCAAAAATGGTCCGCTCGTTCCGGATGCTCCGCTCCCAATCCTACGCCGTCTATTCGACTGCAAAGCGATTGCCGATCGACCAGGCGGCCAAGCCGCTCTCCGACACCGGCTCTTACGTCTTCTATGGGACCAAGAAGAGCCCCTATCTCCAACACAAGTTCGACTCTGATGCAGAGCGCCGTTTCGCGGCTCTCATTGACCACGAAGCAGAGAAGGACGTCGAGCGGTGGTTGAAACCCGCGGCGGGCCAGTTCCAGATCGAATATCGTGCCGGCAAGGCCTACGAGCCCGACTTCGTCGTGGAAACGCAGACGGAGAAACTGATCGTCGAGGTGAAGTCTGACCGCGACATGCAGGATCCCATCGTGGAAGAGAAGGCACGCGCCGCGGTGAAATGGGTGCAATATGCGACCGACCTCGCCAAGGAGACCGGTGGGAAGCCGTGGGGATACGCCCTAGTTGCGGATAGCGACATTCGGGAGAATGCGAGCTTTGCGGGGCTGATGGCGCGGTCACGGCGGGGCTAGCCGCACACCTAGCAATACCCAAGCACCATCAAAGTCTTGGACACGCATCTGTGGTGTGATTTAAGTAAACCATCTTGTATAGCGCTCGTGGGGACTGATGCCGGTTGAAATCGATGAAGTGCTGCGACGCTCAGAGCAAGGGATGACGAACCCCTATATTTGCAGGGGCTCAGACGGCAAACTTTACTTCGTCAAAGGCAAAGGGGCTGGCTATGCTTCTTTGGTCAGAGAATGGATTGTCGGGCAGCTGGCTCTGCGGCTGGAATTGCCGATTGCACCTTTTTGTATCGTTGAGGTGCCGAGAGAACTATACGAGGCAAGTCACAATGGCCTCTTATCGGATTTAGGCTGCGGTTTGTTTTTTGGGTCTGAGAACGTTGAGAACACGACCCAATTATCGTTTAGCGTTGCACAACAGGTTTCGATAGACCTGAAACGCAACATTGCTGCATTCGATTGGTGGATCCAAAATGGTGATCGCACACTGAGCGAGACCGACGGGAACCCCAATCTTCTATGGTCAGAAACGGCTCAACGACTAATCGTGATTGACCACAATGTGGCGTTTGACGAAACGGTAACGCTTGATACACTGTTTGCCAGTCATATATTTGGAAGCTCGTTGTCCGAACTCTGCGACCAGGTTCAGCTGCAGAGCCACTACAATGCCCTATTTGACGGCGCAGTGCAGGACTTGCCGAAGATCATTGATGACATCCCGGAGCGATGGCTCTATGCAGACGATGCCTGCACAGTCGACATCGACTTGTCGCTCCGCCGCGTCGAAGACATTCTAATGCGTTATAGGGTGCCATCCTTTTGGGAACGAACATGAAAAAGCATGCTGTCAGCTATGCGATTATCCGTTTCCAGCCTCACGTTGAAACGGAAGAATTCGCGAACATCGGTATCGTGCTGGTAGCGCCACGCATGAGCTACCTCGATTTTCGGATCGAGGACAGGCGCTTGGGACGTTTGACAGGCTTTTTCGATACTGTAGATGCCGCGACAACTCGCGGCGTTTTGAAAAGCTACCACGTCGAGCTCAAACGAATTCGCGATCTCGCCGGACACGTTGGTGACGCGCAGAAACGGTTTGAGTTCGAGCTGCGCGACAACGCTGAACATCTATTCCATGCATTAACCAGGAATCGCGAGGGAATGATCCGCTTTAGCGAAGTTCGCTTTGCAATGACGGATAACCCCAAGGGCAAGCTGGACGATCTGTTCAACTATTATGTCCGGCGGAACTTCGCCGGCGCGGTTTATCGGGAAGGTCTGCTTGAGAAACATGTCCGCGGACTGCTGAAAATGCGTGAGATTAGCCGGAATTTTAAACCTATGTTCTTTTCGGACGGCCTCTACTCAGCAAAATTTCCCTTTGTCGAAGTCATTGAAGCCAAGCCGCAAAAAGTCCTAAAGCCGATCTATCTCGGCCAGGATGATCCGACACGCATCTTAGATCACGGCAATAAGTGGCTGTTCACGATACAACGCTTGAAGGACAAGCTACCACCGGACGTCATCTTGGCTGTCGAGGGACCAGACGATGGATCGAAGCGAAAGCAGGCTTTCCGCGAGGCGGTAGATTTATTTCGTGTGAACGACATCGAAGTGGTGGATGCACAAAACGAGAGCGAGCTAATTGGTGCGATGGAGCGACGACATCGGGGTCGGGTCCCGGCAGCTTTGAGAGCTTGAACGGCGCCGACTGGCTGGCTTGATGGTGAAAGTGCTACCTGGCAACACAGCACATGGCTGAAGGACCTTGGACCGATACAGAAAACGACCTGATCGTTGCAGGTTATTTTGAGATGCTAATGCTCGACGTTGCAGGCAGCCCCTACAACAAGGCGGAGCATAACCGTCGCCTCCAGCACCTGATCGACCGATCCCGCACCTCGATCGAGTTCAAGCATCAGAACATCAGTGCGGTGCTCAAGGGGTGCGGCGAGGAATGGATCCCAGGTTACACGCCAGCATTCAATTTCCAGAAGTCTCTTCATGACGCGGTCGCTCGGTGGCTTTCCACCAACCCGGCCTGGCTTCAGCGAGAACCGACGTTGCCCTGGGCATCTGCGATGCGCGAGCCTGGACGGCTCTGGATCGGACCAGCGCCGACGATGTCCAACCAACCGCCCCCGCAAGACCTTGAGCAGATGCAGCACCTCGCTCGCAAATTCGATGTCGCCGGCCGAGATGAGCGCAACCGCATACTTGGGCGCGCCGGCGAGGAGCTCGTTCTTGCCCATGAGCGCACCACTCTGAGGGCAGCGGGTCGCACTGACCTGGCGGAACATGTGCGCTGGGTCTCTCAGGACGATGGCGATGGCGCGGGCTACGATATTGCAAGCTTCGACCCATCCGGCGAGGAAAGGCTCATCGAGGTCAAGACGACAAACGGGTGGGAGCGCACCCCCTTCCACATTAGCCGCAATGAGCTCGCCGTCGCCCAAGAACGCCGCGCGCATTGGCGCCTTTTGCGGCTCTGGAATTTCTCGAGAGCACCAAAGGCGTTCGAGCTCTCGCCTCCGCTTGAGGCACATGTGACACTCACCGCTACAGCCTTTCAAGCCAGCTTTAGCTGATCACGGAGATCACCCACCAGGAGGGTTGCTGCGCCTATAGCATTGCTAGACTCTCGGCGTTTGCGAGCGACCTTTACATAACAGGTTTACCGACCGCGATTATGTAAAGGTCGCGACCATTAAACCTTGACATTCATCTATCTTGAGTTGTGACCGACCTTGACATAAAATCCGCAATCGTTGCGGAAATGCACACAACGTTGACGCTATCTTTCCGCCATCTTGACAGAAAGGCATGAAATCTGCGTTTTCCTCTCGATGTAAAGGTTGGAGAACACGATCAGGTTGCAAGAAGGACTGTCGGCCTCGGCTTACTGACGCTTGAGAGAACAGCGGCTTGCAAATCGAGGTTTTGCGGCAGACCCGACTTCATGTCGTGGGCAGGGATCCTATGATTGCCAGCGTCGAAAACATATCCAGAGTCGTCCGCGTCGAATGAGCACGATGTGTGTCCACGCCTTTAACTGAGTGTCCATCTGAGCTCTAGCCGCGGGACCAGCAGCGTCGGAATTAGCCGTCTTACATCGATCCTGACATTAACGGACGATGGGCTGGCGCGCACCTTCACCTTGTTGGCTGCCACCTGGTGCCCGCTAGCCTCCTACGCCGCGAACAAAGCGAGATATCGACCTGCACTCGAAACATCGAAGTCCTAGGGCACGCGCGCATCAGCCATGGGGATGCATTCCGTGGCCGCGGGTCTCCGGTCGTCTATCCTCCCATACCGGTTATGGTGCGACCGGCAGGCCGCACCCAATCATGTCCGATAAGAACAAGCCCGCCGTCAGCCTGGTAAGCTGACAAGCAACCGAAGGCGGCGACGCAGCGTAGGGGTCAGCTCCGGGATACGGTCACCATAAAAGTCACGGAGGAAAGCGATCCAGCCGCGCTCAACAGCCGAAGCGGCATCATTCGTGAACACCTCCTCGATCGTATTCACCAGCGCTGCCCCAAACCAACTCTTGAGGACGAGCACGAACAAGGTCCGTCCGTCGCACCCGATTGCCTTGGCCAGCGGCATTGCCTCGTCGAGGGGAACCCGGAGCTCTCCACGTAGAATACCTTCCAGCATTTCAGGTCCGCGGAAACCGCACAGGAGCGCGATTTCATTAAGAGTGTAGGGGCTCTCATCAACGTGAGTCCTGAGCAGGGTGGAGATATCGGTCTTAATATCGTCAATCATAATTGCGTTCTTTCTGTTCAATCTAATAGTATATATAGCGCATATCTCATAGTTTTTCTGATGGAACTCTCGTGAGAACAGCAATAAGTAAGTGCTTACTTATTGCTGCGAGATGTATATTAAAAATATATTGACCAAGACAAGAGAACATAGGATCAATCGATGACTAATCAGGGGGAATGCGTGAAATGGAAAAGAACCCCAATGCCGCACTTATTGTCGGACAGATTCTGAGGGATCACCTGCGCACTTCAGGCTTATCGACAGAACAGCTAGCGACGCGTCTCGGCCTCAAGCACGGCGCGAAGATGATGAACCTAATCACCGGACGCCACTATTTCCCCCCAGACCTTATCGAAGCCGCGGCAAAGGTCCTTGGGATCGAGCCAACAAACTTTACCCGTGCCGTGCTTAGGCAGTTCTTCAACGATAGAACTGTCGAGTTCATGTGCCATGCGCTTTCCAGCGGTCCAACTGACCCATCCGATGAACTCGCGGGCAGGTCACGAGAGACGACCCCAAAGCGAAAATCGAAAAAGAAAAAGGGCGGCAAATGATCCGCGACCAGGACGACACTGCATGAGTGATCAACTACCAGCCCGCAGCGATCAAACCTTTCCGCACCAGCTCGACCGCGACACCTGGCGCATTCTCAAGAAGGCGTTGAAGACAGGACTCTCCGATCGAGGGATCTGCGTGGGCGACGACGAAGCATCCCTCATCACACGGTTCATGCTCGAGCAGATTGAGACGAGTGGGCTCAGAATTGTCCCTGCCAAGCCGACATCGGAGATGCAGCAGGCCATCAAGGAAGCGCTCGACCAAGGCAAGCGCATGTCGGTGACCTGGGTGAAGCCGCGCACCAAGCAGCGTTGGCGGTATCAGGCCGCGATTGATGCTGCGCCAAGCTGGCGCCGCGGCTATGAACTGGACCAAGTTGCCGGATCCGGACAAACGGATGAGCTTGACTAAGCCGCCTCCCCTACTCCGTCGGCTACCTTCAGGTGATCGATCAGCAGTCCAGGATAGGCGATGGAGTTGATCAGCTCAACTCGCTGTTCAAGCATCCCTTGGGGCAGCGTCCCGTAGCGCTGTGTCATCGTGCCGGATGTGTGTCCGAGGATGAAACCGAACTGCTCGTCAAGGAAGCCTGCACGACGGAGAGCGTCAGCCGCCCCATGCCGAAAACTGTAGAGCGACAGGCCGCGACCTTCCTTCAACCCGATCTTTGTCAGGTAGCGCGGAAAGTCTCGACTGAACGTAGCAATCATCTGGCCGCGCTCGTTGCGCTCAGCGAGCGGAAACAGTCGCTTCTCTCCCTGCTTCTTCAGTGCAGCATGATACTTGAGCAACCCGAGCTTCACCAATTCGGGGTGAACAGGCACGACGCGCATTGAACCAGCAGTCTTTACGGACTTGTCCCCATCCCCTTCAGTGGTGATGTGCATGATCCAATGACTGCGGTCTTCGCGAACGTCGTCTATGCCAAGCTGCGCGATCTCCGCCGGACGGGCGCCGGAAAATAGCATGATCAGCGGCACCCAGAAACGATGGTCTCTGATCAGGACATTGCCAGGCTTGCTCCAGAAACGAGGGGCATCATCATTCTGGCATCCGGTGAAGAACGGCGACTTGAACAAGAGATTCATCTCATCCACGGTAAAGGGCTTGGTCGTCTTCTCCTTCGACTTCTTGAGGAACATGTCGGCCGCCGGGTTCGCCGTCAGGTAGCCATGGTTCGTCAGCCAGGTGCAGAAGGCGCTGAATCCGGATAGATGACGATTGACCGTAGGAGCGCTAATAGTGGGCTTCTTGACGGTCTCATTGTGCTTGACGATCTGCGCAATCTTCATGCCTGCGAAGACTTTGGTCTCGGTCGCCTTGATCGGGTATCGAAGCAAGAGCGCCTTCCACTCCCTCACGGCCTTCTTGTCGATCCGATGCACTGGGAAAGTGCTGCCAACGTGGTCCACGAACAGGCCGACGTCCCGACGAGCTTGTGCAAGCGTGTCCGACTTGATCTGGTTAGGGTTCTCGCGGGCGTAGATCTCGAAGAGCTCCATGATGGTCTGGCCCGGAGCTGCTGCCTCGCGGGCGATCCCGGTGGCTGGCTTGACGATCGGATCCTTTGGAGCTCCGGTGAAATCCCCCTCGTCACGTTCCAGGGTGCGTTGGAGCCCCTCGATCTCAGCGCGCGTCATCAGGACGCAAAGCTCGCGATACTCATCCGAGCCTTCATCGACCAGGAGTTTGTGCTTGGTAACGAAGTCCTTCACCGCCGACGCGATGAACTTGTGGTCACCAGTAGCAAGTGCCCTCTTCAGTGCGGCAAGACGGCGACTGCGCAGATTGGCGTCATCGGTCCGCGCTCTAAGCATCAGCTCGAAGTCGGTGTAGGCGTTGATCATGCCAAAGAAGTTGTCGGACGTGATCTCGCCGAGATCGATCCGGCGATACAGGCTCTGTAGCTCTGCGTCCTGGTCTTCTGGCGTCGGCATTGCACGCTGTTTGCGATCGTAGCTTTCCAGCGTCGCCTCATAGTGCTGCCAGATGGCAGCCGCCTTGTCGTCTGGCGTCAGTTCACGGCGTGAGCGCACCTCATCGAACTCTGCCTGCCATCCTTCAACCACGGGCCAAAGGCGTTTCTTAGCCTCGTTCTCGTCCTTGGTGCGCAGCGATTTTTTGCGCGTTGTGGTGCCATAGTGGGCGACCAGATCGAGCGGAACATCAAGCCTGGCATAGTAGGTTGCACCACGCCGCTCGAGATATGTAACCCTTGCCATTTCCGCCCATCCGTAGCACTATTCCGGAACACCCAACCGGAACACTGCTAGAAGCTTAGTCGTTTAAAAGCAATAGGTTGTTTTGCATCAAGGTGTTGATGAAAGTTGGATTACTTTCCAGGTTCCCCAGCCAATTCTCTCTAAACTCCCTTAATTCCTTGATTTTCCAGTCGTGCCGGATAGTGTTTTGGCATCATTGGCGACCTGATGCCCAGAACTGGTGCCCACAGGTGATGCCCAAGCGCCATATGCGCGGCGGCGGCACCGGTGGCAGGCAAGGGCAAAAAACCTCATGGCGGTCCGCCACGACGTCGAAAACCTCACCCGCCGCGGCAATATCGTCTATTGGCGTGCGCGCGTCCCAACTGCCTTCGGGCAATGCCGACCGGGCAGTCGGCTTTCACTCAGCCTTCACTGTTCTGATCATAAGAAAGCGCAGGCGATCGGCCGCAAGCTCAACATGCTGGTCGCCGAACTGAAGTTGAAGCAGAAGGAACCCATGTCCAAGGCGCAGCTCCAAAAGCTTTGCGAACACGAACGAGACATGATGCTTATGCATTAGGAAGACGTCTCGATCGCTGCGCGCCGCTACGGCCGTCCTGCCGACATTTCAGTGCTGGAAATGGATCTCGAAAATGGATGGGCCTATCGACTGCTCGGCATGTTCGGCATAACCCATCACCTGACGCTGAACGACAATTGCCGCGGCTTAGCCTACCTCAGACAAAACGACGTTCCCGCCTCCCATATTTTTGCAATCAACTCGAATTGTCTTGAACTTCTCCAAGAGGCGAACTCGCGCGGCTTCAAGGAGGGCATTCGAAGATTGATGCACCTCTTCGAAATCAGCCCACACCCGCTCAACGAGGAGAAGGCCATGAAGCCCTATTTCAGCGGCCGGGCAGAAGCTCTTTTCGACGTCGCGGAACGGCATCCGCTCGCCGATCGCAATCTCAGCGAACTCACGGGCGGTTCAGTCAGGGCAGCGAGACAAGCCTTCGCTACACCAATCCCGCTGGTTTGCCGTTGATGCGCGATGCTCTGAGCAAGTATCCGATCATCACCGCCGGGATCGAACCCAAGCCGATCAAACTGCTCCCATGGGTGGAAAAGCGGCTGCCGCCGCCCTGGGCGCGCGAGGCAAAGAACGAGGCGAGACGCCGGAAATGATTTCCGACGCCTCCTTCCGCATCAGGCGGCCTCCCAGACCTGATTGAGGATGCGAGCGGCAAGTGCGGCCTTATCCTGGGGGAGGAAGCGCCCGTAGTGCTTGGCGACCATATCGGCTGTGTCTTGGATCGCATAGCTCGCCTGCTCGTAAGAGCCGGTCTGCTTCAGGATGTGAGTTGCCAGCACGTTGCGGACATTGTGCGGACCGTGCGGCAAAAGCCCCTTGATTGCGCCTCGTCCGGTGTAAGGGTTGTAGATCCCGTAGCGCTGGATGGTGAGACGCCATGCCTCGTAGAAGCTGGTCGTGTTGTAAGCCGCATCAGTGCTCGTCGTCTTGATCGTTTTGACGAACAATGTGCCGGGATCGGCGGCCGACCGTACGCGGCCATCAAGACCGAGCCGACAGAACGAGCGATACGCCAAGTTCAGATGGACCTCATCGCACAGTCGGCGTTCCGAACGGATGCCAAAAGCAATAGCCGACAAGCAGCATGCGGATCATCAGTTCAGGATCAATCGATGGCCGGCCCGTGTGACTGTAAAAACTGGCCAGCTCTCCTCGAACTGCCGACAGATCGATAAAGCGGTCGATCGCGCGAAGCATGTGATCAGCGGGGATGTGGCCTTCGATTGAGAACTCGTAAAACAACGCGGCCTGATCGACTTGCCTGGGTCCCAGCATCTGCTTCGTTCCACTTTAGATATTGGAAGTGAATCAGTGATTTGCAGTGCAGGCAACCCCGGAGTGTTTCAACAAAATCGGCCCAATGCGGGCATATGAACGCGTTTAACTCGAAAAGGTGAAGTCGCGGCAGCCGATCGTAATTGGCCGAAACTTAAGTTGTTTTGCCCTTCACCTGGGTCTTGGCGTGACGGGGTCGCAGAATGGTAGCGTGCTCGCGCGTCGTATCGCTTGCGCCAGTCGGTCGTTCGTCTCTGCGACTGTCGGTACCTGGCCGTACTTAACCGCGCCACGACTAACGTTCTCGTCGACGATCCGCATGGCCGCGGCGACCGTTGCTGCGCATAGCATCACATCGAAATCTTTCGGCGAGAGATCCAGCCGCTTGGAAATGACCTCGGCCATCGTCTCTTCGGTGTTTCGGCTTGACATATGCCACGGCCCAAGAAGCGCCGGTTCCTCGTCCAGGCGAGCGATGAGATGGATGAGGAGCCCCGTATCTATCTTCTCCTGCGCATCAATCTTGCTCATGTCGTAAGCGACCTGCAGAAACTGTTCTAGCGAGTTTTCAGTCGGCCAATCGCGGAACCTGGCTGCGAGGCGTTGTGAGGCCAGTGCGAACAGCGGCTCCACGCAGCTCTCCTTTGTGCGGAAGTAGCGCCAAAGCGTCCGTTTAGAGATGCCGGCGGCTTCCGCGATCTCGTCGCCAGTCGTGTCAGCAACGCCTTTTTGTAGAAATAGGCGGGCGGCACTGCGCGCCACTTCAATATGTGCATCTTCCGGGATCGTTCTGCTCATCCATGTTCCTCAATAATCTTCACCGTCAATTTAACGGACATTTAGTGTCCCATCTACGGGTATGAAGCCTGCAGCAGAGGCGGAGTGCTTGACCACTTCGAAGGACACAATAATGACACTTAGTGCCATTATCGCGGTTTTGAACCAAGAATAATTGCCACTGTTTCTATCGGAGTTGCCAATGCGAACCCCCACCGCCGTCGTCGCCTTTCTGCTCACCTGTGTGGACGGCAGTTCCGCCGATCAACTGAAGGGCAAGATGCCAAAACTGACCTATCCGGAGACAAACCGCATCGACGTGACCGAGCAACATTTCGGTCAGACGATCGTCGACCCCTATCGTTGGCTTGAAAACAAGGTTTCCCAGGACGATGCGGTCCGGTCCTGGATCGAGGCACAGAATGCCGTTACCCGATCCTATCTCGACACGCTTCCAGGACGAGACCACTTTCGCCAGCGCATGACGGAGCTGCTCAATTACGATCGCTACACAGTCCCGCGAAAGCGGGGAGACCGCTACTTTTTCAATGTAATCAAAGGGAATGAAAATCAGCCCTCCCTCTATGTCCGTGAAGGAGCTTTTGGTGCCAGTCGTTTGCTCATCGATCCTGATCGCTGGTCGGATGACGGCACCGACGCCTTGGCCATTTGGAGCGCGTCCGACGACGGCCGTTTCGTTGGCTTCGGCATCCAGACAGATGGTAGCGACTGGCGGACCCTTAGGGTGCTGGACGTCGACAGCGGCGAGACACTTGATGACATCGTTGAAATGGCGCGCTTCACGCGCATTGCGTGGGCGCCCGATGGATCCGGCTTCTTCTATTCCCGCGTTCCGAAGCCAGCGGATGGCACAGCCGATGCGGTAGTTGCCAACCACGCCGTTTATTTCCACAAGCTGGGCACGGATCAGGCAGAGGATCGCTTGATCTACGCCACCCCTGAACGCCCTGAACTATTGCACGGTGCCGACAGGGTTTCTGGCGGACGCTACCTCACTATCTCCTCCACACCAGGGACGAATGAAAGCTCCCTGACCATCGTCGATCTTCAGTCTGACGACTGGAAGCCGCGGACGGTCGTGGCCGACATGGATTCTGCTTGGTATGTGATCGGCAATGATGAGCAAAGGCTGTTATTGGCCACGACACACGAGGCCGAGCGCGTTCGCATCGTCTCGCTCGATCTAGCTGAAGACAATCCGAAGCCAAAGGAGATCATCGCCGAGGCTGCCGATGGCGCGGTCCTGGACAGCGCAGTGCTTGCCGGTGACAAACTGCTGGTGAACTATCAGCTCGACGTCAAGACGGAGCTGCGACGCTTCACGCTCGATGGAAAGTCGGGTGGCACCGTGGACCTGCCGGGTGTGGGGAGCGCTCGATTTCTGGAAGGCAATGCCCGTGAAGCCTTCTTCGTCTTTACCAGCTACGACGCACCGATAGCGATCTATCATTACGACGCGGCCTCCAAGACGGTGACGCCCTGGGTAGAGCCGAAAGTGCCGATCGACCTCAGCAGATTCGATGTCGAGCAACGCTTCTATCGTTCGAAAGATCATACTGAAGTGCCGATGTTCATCATCCGGCGCAAGGATGTGACCGGGCCGGCTCCCACGCTGCTCTATGGCTATGGTGGGTTCGGCATCAGCCAGATTTCCATCTACAACCCCATGTACCTCTCCTGGGTCGAGCAGGGTGGCGTGCTGGCGATCGCCAACATTCGCGGAGGCGGGGAATATGGCCGGACGTGGCATCGCGCCGGTCAGCTCGAGAAGAAGCAGAACGCGTTCGACGACTTCATCGCAGGGGGCGAATTCCTGAAGCGGGCGGGGATCACGACACCGAAGGGGCTTGCCATCCAGGGCGAGTCCGCTGGTGGCATGCTTGTCGGCGCCGTTACGAACCAGCGCCCGGATCTGTTCGACGTAGCACTTCCCGGTGTTGGGGTCATGGACATGCTGCGCTACGACAAATTCACTGGCGGCGCGCTCTGGCGAGGTGAATATGGCGATCCTGCCGATGAGGCATCGTTCCGTAACCTGTTGACCTACTCGCCTTATCACACGATCAGGGACGGCCAGAACTATCCCGCAATCTTGGCCACCACAGCGGATGCCGACGACCGCGTCGTTCCTGCTCACACTTTCAAATATATCGCCGCACTGCAGGCCGCCGACCTTGGCCCCAAGCCGCGACTGGTGCGCATCGAAACCCGTGCCGGCCATGGGGGCGGTCTACCGGTCGACAAGGCCGTCGCGCAGACCGCCGACCTTTACGCGTTCGCCGCCTACTGGACGGGCTTGAAGATCACACCTGCGGAATGACTGATCAAAAGGAGAATGGGAAATGACGAAATCTGAAAGCCTATACTCAAAGCTATGACGTCGATCTTCGGAGGTGGCCTCATCACGCTCGCGGTTGCTGGATGCACATCCGCTCAAGATCAACACTACGAAGACAGCCGAGCCTGCTACGGTTCGCGACACTATGCCGGGTGTATGAACCAGCAACAGTTCCAGCGCGATCGGGAACAACTGATGAACCAGGAAAGAGCCCTGATCAGTTCGCAGCAGGCCAGGGAAAACCTCAGGATGCTCCGCGAGATCAGACGGAAGCGTGGAGAATACTAAAGCAATTCCGGACGAAAAACCCAAGACTGTTTGCTGAAAATGCTCATTCTACCAAACAGCGCCATAATGGACGAGGAATCATCATATGCCAATAAATGAAAAGCCGGACAGGTTTGGCACGGCCGAGGGCGCACGGCTGCTTGCAATCGATACGGTGATCCGCGCTTTGGTTGACCATGCCAGCCTCACGGATCCGGCTCTCCGTAAACGTACGATGACAGGTGTCAAGGACTATATAGCAAGCCTCGACCCACAATCGGAGGCGGAACTTGACTTTTCCGAACGGGCAATAGGCTTTGCTGCAAAGCTTGTAAGACCGTTTGGTTCGTGACCGAGCAATAGCGAGACCTTACTGGCTTTTGGTCGGAACAGCAGCATCATTGTTCCATCGAGCCCGTCTGCACGAGTTTTGGACTCGCCGTCGTAGTTGTTTATGCCGACGTTGAAGCAAGCCCAGTGGGTTTGCTTCAACGTCGCCTGCGACCCGACGGGATGGCTAACCGATCGTTGCCGACAGAGGATCGTTCCTCACTGCGCCCCGGGCCCGTGTCAGCTTTCGGCGCTTTGCAGACTAGGCGAGCAGACCGGCAGGTTTCGGGCAAACGAAAGAGCATGCTGAATCGCTGAGATGAAGGCGCAAAGCGGTATCATTTCCGTAGGCGGGGCCGGTAGCGGAAAGTCTGCTATAGCGCAAATTTATCGGATAGCCATCCTTCGGCAACCGCGCCATGGCGCTGCTGTTCCGAGCGCTGCGGCTATTACGTCAAGCAGGCCGCGCCCGGCGCTGCCGTCCTCATCAAGGCGCGGATTGTAGATGGTGGTCTCGAGGCCGACCGACTTGCCGCTCGCCAAGGCAACCCGAAGCGCCGTCCCCAGTTCGTCCCACGACAACCCGCCCGCCACCCGGAAATCGACAGCTGGCATGAGGACGTCATCGAGGCAATCGGCGTCGAGATGTATGAAGAAGCCGTCCAGTTCCTCTCGCGTCAGGTGGTCGACCGCTTCGCGCGCGGCGGCCTCGATGCCCATCGCGCGCACGGCGGGAAGATCAATCGCCTTGAGCTCTTCGGGCAGCGGCTGGCTTCCGTACTCCTCCTGATCCTTGTGATCGCGATACGCGAACGCGACAGCGTCTTCGGGACGGACCAGAGGACAGCGACCTTCTATGTCGCTCAGGAGCGACGGGCCGTAGCCGGTGACCAGGGCGAGGTCCATCGAGGCGCCCTCACCATTGGGTTCCGCCTCGGGTTGGAAGAAATCGGCATTGCCGTCGATGAAGAGTAGGCCGTAGCGGCCGCGCCGTTTAAGTGCGAGCATCGAGCCCAGCACGATCGTGCAATCGCCGCCGAGCACGACCGGGAGCTCGCCGGCGTCAAGGATCCCTTCCACCGCCGCGGCGAGCTTGGGCGACCACGCCGCAATTGCCGCGGCATTCAAGATGCCAGACTCGGGATCGGGCGTCGGGTCCTTCGGAGGCACCGCCAGCCGCTCGGCGCGGCGGGCATGGATGCGTTCTGCAAGACCGAGGTCCAAGAGCTGATCGGACAAGCGCTCCACCCCGTCGGTCGCCAATCCCAGCGTGGAGGGGGCTTCGAGAATTGCATACGGAAGGGTCGGCATGCGCACCTCCGTTGGCGGCTATTTTGCAGAGTAAGTCACTGCCTCGATCTTGTGACCGTCTGGATCGCGGACGAAGGCCCCATAATAGTTGGCATCGTAGTTCGGCCGCAGCCCCGGAGCGCCATCGTCGGTTCCACCATGTTCTAATGCTGACGCGTAAAATCGATCGACCATCGAACGATCCTCTACGGCAAAGGCGATATGACTGCCATTGCCCACGGTCGCTGGTTCTCTATCAATCGGAACCTGAACGCTGAAGTGAAACGTGCCGCTTCCATAGCCTAGTCCACCCTCGTCTTCGGCCATCGACACAAAGCCGACGATGGGGCAAAACGGCGTCGTAGAAGCGCTTCGAACGGCCAACATCATTCGTCCCTACCGAGACATGGTGGATCACAACTACCTCCGCTCCAGCTTTGTCCCCCTAACGGCAGCTTCTGGTCATTGTTCCCTCAAAGCCGACTGTCGTCCGTTCGAAACTAAAGCAGGTGGTGCGAACAACCGACTGACCGAAACGAACCGGCCGCTCTTGTACTCTAGGCCCATTGACGGACATTTGTTACAGGGTCAGTTAAGCTGAGCTTTGCGTCTAACATGGTTCACCTGCTCGTATGGGTCTCGCGGAAATGTCGCGGCGTCACGCCGAAGCGTCTTTGGAAGACCCGCGTGAAGCGTGCGACCGGCGCAAGCCCCACCCGTCTTGCGATTTCCTTCAACGGAAGTTTTTGGGCGAGCAAGATACGCGCCGCATCCAGCCGTACGGTCTCGATATACTGTGCCGGCGTCTCGCCTATCGCGGCGACAAACCGTCTGTGAAACGTCCTCTCCGAGAGGCCAACCTTGGCCGCAAGCCTCGGCACATCCAGCGCGGCATCGAGATTGGCCTGTGCCCACACCAGA